>Ga0065707_10083134_pt1 | contig 10277 bp, 13 predicted proteins | sample SwiRhicommuniRL3_FD_59094 | JGI IMG/M metagenome (GOLD analysis project Ga0065707, IMG submission 59094) | Switchgrass rhizosphere bacterial communities from Rose Lake, Michigan, USA - RL3 v2 (version 2) | ecosystem: Host-associated > Plants > Roots > Rhizosphere > Soil | place: East Lansing... | reverse complement strand
CCCCGGCGACCGGGGGAGGGGCAGAACATTCCCTCCCCTGCGAAGCGGGGGAGGGCTAGGGTGGGGGCATCTTTGTGTAAGGGGATCCCCTCGATGCCGAGCGCACACGCCGCCGGGCGCGCCACATCGCGGCGTCGTCGCGCGATGCCCGCGTGGACGCGGCTGTCGGATGAGGAGCTGCTCAAGCTGCGCTTCTGCGATTTGCGCCTGTCTTTCGAGCGCACGCCGCTCGCGCGGCGCGTGCAGCGTTTGTATACGGAGCTCGAGAGGCGCGGCATCCATTTCAAGCCGCATGTGTGGCTATCGGAAGAATGGTTCTCGCCCGACGGCATTCCCGGTATCGCCATGCCTTTCTATCTTGCGCATCCGCGGCTCGAACGCCTGGAGCGACGCATCATGCGCGAGGCCGAAGGCGGCAACACGCGGTGGATGATGCGCATCCTGCGCCACGAAGCAGGGCATGCATTGGACAATGCCTATCGACTGCGTCGCCGCAAACGCTGGCGCGAAGTATTCGGTCCGGCGTCGCTGCCTTATCCGCATCGTTACCGCGCCCGGCCGGGCAGCCGGCGCTATGTGCATCATCTGGGCGAGTGGTATGCGCAGGCGCATCCTTGCGAAGATTTCGCCGAGACGTTCGCCGTGTGGCTCAAACCGAAATCGGACTGGCGGCGCAGTTATGCGGATTGGCCGGCCTATAACAAACTGGCTTTGGTGGATGAGCTGATGGCGAGCGTGCGTGATCTGCCCGCTGCGGTGCGCAACCGAACGCGCATCGAGCCTATCCATGCCAACACACGCACTCTGGCCCAGCATTACCGGCGCAAGCTTGCGCGCCGGCGCCACTATCGGCTCGGCGTTGCAGATGATTTGCTGCAAAAAGTATTCAGCGCCGAGCGTGTGCGCAAAAATGCGGCGCGGGCCAGCACTATGCTGCGGGCCGCGCGGCCTGCGCTCATTGCCGCCGTCTCGCATGAGCTCGGCGTGGAGCGCTACAATGTCCAGCAGATATTGCGCATGCTCATCGAACGCAGCGACCATTTGAACCTTTACGTGCGCGGCAGCCGGCGCGATGCGCTGCGCCATGCCCGCTGGATGCTGGCGCGCATCACGCATCTTTACGGCCAGGGCGAGACTCCACACCTTCCCCTATGAAGAAACTGCGCACGCTCGTCGTAGTCCACGCGAGCCTGGTGCCGCCGGACAGCCTGGAAGGCTATAGCGAAAAGCAGGTCGAAGAATGGCGTACGGAGTACGACGTCGCGAGCACCTTGCGCGCCAGCGGGCATGAAGTGCGTTGCATCGGCGTGCTCGACAGCCTGACGGAAATGCGCAGCGCGATCGCGGACTGGAAGCCCGATGTAGTTTTCAATTTGCTGGAAGAGTTCGACGGCATCGTCACGTACGATCAGCATGTCGTTGCGTTTCTGGAATTGATGCGCCAGCCGTATACGGGATGCAATCCACGCGGCCTGCTGCTGTCGCGCGATAAATTCCTGTGCAAGCAGCTGCTTGCCTTTCATCGCATTCCCACGCCGCAGTTCACCGTGTTCCGCAAAGGCGCGAAGTTCCACGTGCCGCGCAAGCTCAAATATCCGTTGTTCGTGAAATCCACCGTGGAAGATGCTTCGTTGGGAATTGCGCAGGCTTCGGTGGTTGAAGATGCCGCAAAGCTGAAAGAGCGCATTGAGTTCGTGCACGAGCAGGTGAAGTCCGATGCGCTGGTGGAAGAATATATCGCCGGGCGGGAGCTGTACGTGGGCGTAATGGGCAACGATCGCCTGACGCGCCTGCCGGTTTGGGAAATGGTGTTTGGCTCGATGCCGGATTCATTGGCGGCCATTGCCACGCGTAAAGTGAAATGGGATAAGCGCTATCAGGCGAAATACGGCATTACGACTCGCGCGGCGGAGGATCTGTCGCCCGCCGTGCTCGCCCGCCTCGACAAGCTGTCGCGGCGTATTTATCGGGCGCTGGGGCTGTCCGGTTACGCGCGCATGGATTTTCGTGTGACGCCGGAAGGCAATGTGTATGTGCTGGAGGCGAATGCAAATCCCAATCTTGAAGCGGAGGAGGACTTCGCCGAGTCCGCCCGTGCTGCGGGGTGCAATTATCCCGAGCTTCTAGAGAAGCTGATGGCGTTGGGGCTTTCTTATCGAGCGGAGTGGCGCGCAACTTATGGATAAACGAATTTCTTCGCATGTCGCGTTCGCGATGCTTGGGTTGCTCTGCGGCTGCGCCAGCCAGTCCAAATTGCGCGAGGCCGAGCTTGCACAGCTGTTGGAATGGTATCCAGGCCGTTACAGCAATGTAGACCAGTCCGAGGCAGACGTGCAGGCGGGCCGCGAGCCACACACTGCTCTCGAGCTCAACATTGTGCGCATTTATGCGCCCTTGATCGGCGACTACGTGTTCTACACCCAAGAAACCGCGGCGGACGATCCGCGTCGCGTTATCGCGCAACGCGTCGTGGCGTTCGAGGTGGTAAAGGGCAGCGGCATAGTCCAGTCGCTGTGGTCTCTGGCGGAGCCTGCGCGCTGGCGGGATGCGCATTTGAATGCCGATCTTTTCAAAAGCCTGCAGCCCCAGGATTTTGTACCGCTGCGGGGCTGCGAGCTTGTCTGGGCCAAGAAGGACGGCCGCTACGAGGGCGCGAACGATCCCAAGTCTTGCCGGGTAACGACTTCCGCCACCGGCGGCACGGTACTGATGGACCTGCGCGCCGAGCTCACCGTCGATGAGCTCGCATTGGCAGACCAATCACATGATGTGAGCGGCAAGCTCGTGCAGGGCAACGCCGCCGAGCCGTTTTATCGGTTTCGCAGGCGCTGACTCGAAACCTTCAGGATTTTCAAAATAGGGGCGGCCGCCAAATTCCCATTCCGCAAACCACAGCTCTTCCGTCGAGTAATACATCATGCGCTGGTCGAACAGGCCGTCGTGATTGACGAGGCAGCGGAACTGCTCCGGCCATTGCCCCGCAATCCAATTGACCATGAAGCCGCCATAGGAAGCCCCCAGCGCGCAGGCGCGGTCGCCATCGAGCCACGGATACTTCTCCAACGCCACGGCCAGACCTTTCTGCAAATCAGCGAGCGGCTTGCCGCCCCAATCGCCCCTGATGGAATCCGTGAACGCCTGGCCATACCCCGGCGACCCATGGAAATCGATCATCACGACGCCGTAGCCGCGCCCGGCGAAGGCCTGCGCGTTCCAGCGGTAAGTCCACGAGTTTGCAAAACTCACCTCCGGGCCGCCGTGGATTACAAACGCAATCGGATAGTGACCGCCTTGCGCGAAGCCATGCGGCTTCATCACGTAGCCATGCACCTTCTCATCGTTTGCGCCCCTAAAGCTGAATTGCTCGTAGCCGCTCATGGCGCGCCGGCCCAGCACGTCTTGATTGACTGAAGTCAGTTGACGGGGCTTACCCGGCCTGAGATGCGTCACAAACAGATCGGCCGGCGCACCGAGGGTCGACAGGGCATACACCACTGAATCCCGCGCCGGCGAGAATTCGGCGACCTGGCCTTCATTCACGAGCGGCCGGACCGCGCCGCTGACCGAATCGATTTCAAACAGCGCGCGTTGGCCCATATCGTCTGCCGAGGCGAGCAGCGTGCGGCCATCCGGCAGCACGCCAAGGCGATCGACCGAGCGATCCCAGGATTTCGTCAACGGGCGCTTGGCTCCGCGAGCATTGCGAACCACCACGTGAAAGCGGTCCGTCTCGAAGCCGGGACGATCCATCGCCAGATAAGCGAGATCGCCATTCTTCAAAAATACCGGTTGCGTGTCCTACGCAGGATTGTCAGCGGTGAGGTTGGCCGGCGCAGCGGCTTGAGTCAAGGGAACTTCGTACAGATCGAAATTGGTAGACCAGGCTTCTTCTCTCCCCGCGACACGCGCGGAGAAAACAATGCGCGTGCTGTCGGGGCTGAAAGCATATTCCTCATCGCCGCCGAAAGGTTTTGAGGGCACATCCGCATCGAGCGCCTTGGATAAATCGACAGGCGCGCCCGCTTTGCCCTCAGCGCCGAGAGGCGCCACGAATAAATGCGAGCGCGCGCCATTGCCCCAGGCATCCCAATGGCGCACAAATAGCCGGTCGTAGGTGCGACCCACCGCTTTGTCTTTCTCACGGGCGTCCAGCGATTTCTTCATGCATTCGAGATCTGCGCATTCCGCGCAGTCAAATCCAAGAGCCATAGATCGGTGCGGCTTTTGTTTGCGGTGAGATCCGTTTCGCGCAAAACATACACGACGCTATGGCCGTCGGGCGAAACCTGAGGCTCGCTCAAGCGGCGCAGGCTGACGAGATCTTGTGCGGTGAACGGAGCGCTGGATTGAGCCATTGCAGCGCCGACGAACGTCATGCCGAAAATCACGCGATGCATTGCACGCATGGAAAGCTCCACAACAAGCGAGGGGCGGGAATTACTTTTCGCCGACCTCGTAGTCTTTATTGATCCACGGCTCTTCCTTGGCCGCGCGGACCCATTCCTGGAGCATCGGCTCTTCGAGCGCGGTTGCGATATACCAGCGTGCGGTATCGGAAATCTGCGCGCGATAAGTGTTGAAGCGCAATACCACGGGCGCATACATCGCATCGGCGATGCCGTACTCACCGAACAGCCACGGCCCGCCGCTCGTGCCGAAACGGCGGCGACAGTCCATCCAGATTTCGTCCACGCGATCCACATCCGCTTCGAGGCCCGGAGTCATTGGCGTGCGGCGGTTACGCGCCCGCGCGTTCATCGGCCATTCCATGCGCATGTTCAGAAAGCCTGAGTGCATTTCAGCGCACACGGAGCGTGCAACAGCGCGCGCCGCGCGGTCCGCAGGCCAACCGCGCCCGGTTATTTCCGCAAGGTATTCGCAGATGGCCAGGGAGTCCCATACCGTCACCTCCCCGTGCTTCAACACCGGCACGCGGCCGCTCGGCCCGTACTGCGCCACTTCATCCTTGAACTCGGGCGTATCGAGAGGAAGCTGCACTTCCTGAAACTCGATCCCTAGCCGCTTCATGAGGATCCATGGCCTCAGGGACCAGGAGGAGTAGTTCTTGTTGCCGATGACGAGGGTGAATTCGGGCATAACGGTGCGTCCAGCAATAATTGCGCCGTGGGTCCCGGAGCATACCTCTGGATGCGACCCTCAGCACGTTTGTGGAATAAACGGATGAACTTTGCCGCGGCCTTGCCGTTCTATTCGGGTCAGGAGGGTTACGCGATATGAAGAAAGTCGTTCCAGTCGCCAATCTGCGTGAATTTTTCCGCGACGAGCTGCATACGGCGCTCACGCACCAGCACGTCGCCGTGGAAGATCAGACCGAGCACTACGTCGTCAACCTCCTCACGCTCTTCGCGCGTTCCGAAGCCTTGTACGATCAGACGCCTGAAGGCACGCGCCTGAAGCCTCTGGTGGTGTTGCTCACTGAAGCGCTCGAGGCTCCCTCAACCGGGGACCGTAATCGCGGGTTGCAACGGCTGGGCGATATCTCCCTGTTTGTCGCAGGTTTCTTTGCGCAGGGCTTTGCGCGCAAGCTCATCGATATCGACTACCACATCGCCATGGGCGGACGTGCGTATGGCACGCTGGCCGAAGCGCTGGCGCGCAGCCGCAGCCACGTATTAGGGCAGGTGTTTGCGGAGCTTGCGGAAAAATTCCAGCCGATGGTCGATGCGCTCAATGAAGTGAGCGAGACCTCGCATGCGCCTTCCGATAAGGACATCCTGCGACTCTACGAAATCTGGTTGAAGACCGGCAGTCAGCGCTCGTATCGAATTCTGAAGGAGCTGGGGGTCGATCCTATGGCGGCCCCGCATGGCGCTTTCGAGCATTGAAGAATGCCCCCACCCTAACCCTCCCCCGTGAAACGGGGGAGGGGATTCTGGCTCCCTCCCCTGCGTAGCGGGGGAGGGTTAGGGTGGGGGCATCTTATTCTTCCTCGCCGCCGCCGCTTTTCTTGCGCTCTTCGAGCTCGCGCATCATCTTGATGTATTCGGACAGCTTGCGCAGGTCGCTGCGGGTGCTGCCGCCCGGCGCTTTGCCTCCGCCTATCTGCCGCTCGTAAGGATTGAAGGTGTTGTCTTTGTCGATGTGCAACACCTCGATGCCGCCGCGTACCTTCGAGTTACGCGTGACGGCAAGTGGATCGTCTACAGCAAGAACCGGGCGCTCGTAATCCTCGGGCGCCTCATGCCATTCAACGGAGGCGGTGCCCCGGTCGTCGTGCACGATTTTGGCCAGCCGGCGCTGATGCTCCGCCGCCGCAGTTTCAGGCGGCTCGGGCGGTTTGGGAAATTTCTTCCTGATGGTTTTCAAATGAATTCAAGTCACTTCGGCGCCGACCCCAGTTCCGGCATCCTCAAATTACCTAGGGGGTCAGGCAGCTGCTGAGGACTGCGTCACGGAACCTGGCCGGGGTTTAGGTACCGGCTCGCAAGTGATACGCGCGGAGCAATCCCAGTGACGTTTTGGCGTCCTGAATGCTGCCCTCGAAGGCCCAGCCACAGGCCTGCGAAAAGGGCTTCCAATGCACCTCGAACACCTCGCTCGCCTCCGGAGCAGAGGCGGCGGCCTCCAGGCCGGTGGCGAGGAACAAATGCAATACCTCGGTGAATACACCGGGCGAGCTCAGGCAGATGCCCAGACCTGCCCAATCGTTGGCCTGTACGCCCGCTTCTTCGATGAGCTCACGCCGCGCGGTTTCAAGCGGCGGCTCATTGGGTTCGAGCTTGCCTGCGGGCAATTCCCAAATCCACCCGCCTGCCGCGTGGCGGTATTGACGTAGCAGGCAAACCCGCTCCTCGGCGTCGATCGCCACAACGGCCGCGCCCCCCGGATGGTGCACCAGCTCCAATAGCTCACGATGTCCGTTCGGCAGAATGACTTCATCCACCGTGACGGTGATCACCCGGCCGCGAAAATAGGTGCTGCGCTTCTCGATGGTCATGGGGCATATCGTATAGGCTTGCGCGCCATGTCGACGGGGTTGCATCTCGAAAATTTGAATGGCGCCCAGCGCAAGGCCGTGACCTACGGCGAGCCCATGGCGCCGAAGGGTTTCAAAGCCGGGCCATTGCTCGTCATCGCCGGTGCGGGCGCCGGAAAAACTGAGATGCTGGCCCATCGGGTGGCGCATCTAGCCATGCATGCCGTCGACCCATCGCGAATCCTGGTGCTCACCTCTACGCGTCGCGCCGCCACGGAATTGCGCCGCCGCGCGCATGACATCGTCAAGAAAGCGTTGAACGAGCCATTGGGCGGAGTGAGCCAGACCATAGCGCAGCGGTTGACCTGGGCCAGCACTTATCATTCGATCGGCAACCGCCTGCTGCGACACTATGGCCGCCATCTCAACCTTGCGCCGCACTTCACTGTGGCGGATCGTGCGGATGCTGCCGAGTTACTCGAGGTCATCCGCGTGGAACAGGGTCTCGCCAGCCGCGAGCGCTTCCCCCGCAGGGAAACCTGCCTGCAGATTTACTCCTACCGCGTCAATACCCAAAAAAGCTTGAAAGATACTTTGGCGCAGCAATACCCCGGATGTGCGCCATTCGAAGAAGACCTGACGCGTTTGTTTCGCGGCTACGTGGAGCGCAAGCAGCGTTGCAACATTCTCGATCAGGACGACCTGCTGCTCTATTGGCACGCCATGATGGCCGAAGCGCGCCTGGCGCAGCACGTGAGTGCGCACTTCGACCATGTGTTGGTGGACGATTACCAGGACGCCAGCAAGCTGCAGGTGGATATCGTTCACGCGCTCAAACCGGATGGCGCGGGGCTCGTCGTTGCAGGCGACGACGCACAGGCCACCTATCCATTCCGCGCCGCCGCATCGGACGCCATTCCTGGCTTCCAGGAACGGTATACCCCGCGCGCGGAAGTCATCGCTCTCGCGCAGAACTATCGCTCCACGCAGCAGGTGCTCGATGGCGCAAACGCCTTGCTTGCCGAAGCGCCGCGGGAGCAGCGCAAGCATCTTTTGTCCATTCGCGGGCAGGGCGCGCGCCCATCCATAATTTCGGCGAGCGATCCCCAGTCACAGGCCGAGTGCGTTTGCCTGGAAGTCTTGCGACGTCGCGAAGCCAACATACCGCTGAAGCGCCAGGCCGTTCTGTTCCGTGGCGCGGGCCAAAGCGACCTGCTGGAAGCAGAGCTCGGCCGGCGCAAGATTCCTTACATGAAGCACGGAGGGCTCAGGTTTCTCGAGCTCGGCCACGTGAAAGACCTGCTCTCGGTGCTTCGTTGGGCAGAGAACCCCCGCAATGCCCCGGCTGCATTACGGGTATTGCAGCTGCTGCCCGGCATGAGCGGGGTGAATGCGCGTCAGGCGATCGAGCATTTCGAGGCCCAGAATTTTTCAATGCAGTCTCTGCAGACTTTCAGTCCACCGCAGTCGCTGGGAGTTGTCTGGCGCAAATTCATGGAGCTGATGCTGGCGCTGACCGAGCCTCAATGCCCCTGGGCGGGGCAGTTGCATCTCGCGCGCGAATGGTACAAGCCCCAATTCGAGCGTATCTACGAGCACTTCCACGCACGCATTGGCGACCTCGATCGACTGGAACTGCTCTGTGGCCAATATCCCTCGCGCGAGCGCTTTCTCACCGAGCTCACGCTCGATCCGCCGCAGGCTGCGAGCGAGGTTGCCGGCCAGCCGTTGATCGATGAAGACTATCTCGCGCTTGCCACCATTCAGTCGGCCAAAGGCATGGAATGGGAGACGGTGTATGTGCTCAACGTCGCCGAGGGCAATTTCCCTTCGGAGTTCGCCGCAGGCAAGCCTGCCTTGCTGGAAGAAGAGCGCCGCCTGCTCTATGTGGCGATGACCCGCGCCAAAAACGATTTGATACTCGTGACGCACGGCAGGGCCAGCCGTTTCATGAGCGAGAAGGTTGCGAAGTGTTTCGATTCGCGGACATTCCAGGGATCGAGCATGGGCGAGGGTGCCCTGCAGCAGGCTAATCAGGCGACCGTCGATGTAGGCGCCCGGCTCAAAGAAATGTGGTGATCAGCGGCTCGGGCCGGGTTTGATGAATTTCAGAGTGAATCGGTCGCTTTCGCCGATGGCGGCGTATTTTTCCTTGTCCTGAGCCCCGAGCCGGTACGTGGGCGGCAGCGTCCAAACCCCCTGTTGATAGTCTTTGGTATCCCGCGCATTGGCGTTGATCTGCGACTTCGCGACCAGCTTGAAGCCCTGCGATTCGATCAGCTGGATCGCATAGTCTTCGTTCACATACCCGCTTTTGGCCTGAGGATCCTGCGGTGTTTGGGGATTGCCGCGATGCTCCACCACGCCGAGCGTGCCTCCAGGTTTCAGCGCCTTGAACATTGCGGCAAATGCCTGTGGCGCCCAATCCTGCGCCATCCAGTTATGGATGTTGCGGAAGGTGACTACCAGGTCCACCGAGCCGGGCGGCGCAATGTCATGCCCCTCCGGCCCGAGCGCCGTCACCTGCACTTTGCCGTACAGGTCGGAGCGGGAGGCAAGCTTGGCGCGGTAATCCTTGAGTTGAGTGGATACGTATTGGCTGGTGAGGTCGGGCGCCATCGTCGCGGCGTAATACCTGCCGTTGTCCCGCACCAGCGGCGCTATGACTTCCGTATACCAGCCTTGCCCTGGCCACACTTCCACCACGTGCATATTGGGACGTATCCCAAAAAACAGCAGCGTTTCTTTGGGATGCCGGTACACGTCCCGCGCCTTATTGGCGGGCGAGCGGTGGTCGCCGGCGAGAATGCGATCGAGGGCGGTTGAGGTGGATTGCCGCGTGCCGACACCCGTGGCGCAACCGGCGATATACGCCGCGGTAGCCGCGATAAGAAAAAGACGCAGCGGCTTGTTCAAGGAATGCCCGATTGCGCTCAGCGCCTGAACGGGCCGCCGCCCTGGCGGGGGCGTTGCGGGCGTTCCTGCGCTTCATTGATGCGTAGCGGACGGCCATTCATATCCTGGCCATTCAAAGCCTGGATGGCGGCCTGTGCTTCATTCTCCGGCATATCCACGAAGCCGAAGCCGCGTGGACGGCCCGTATCGCGATCGTTGACCAGCTTGACCGATTCCACCGTGCCGTGGCGTTCGAACAAGGCGCGCACGTCCTGCTCGGTGGCGTTGAAAGGGAGATTCCCCACGTAGATCGTCGTCATGCGAACCCGCTTGTATCAAAAACCAACCGCACTGGATGCTAACCCCGGTTTGCGAGCGAAGTAAATGCTGCAATTAAAGATGCCCCCACCCTAACCCTCCCCCGTGGAACGGGGGAGGGGATGAG
>Ga0065707_10000944_pt1 | contig 10277 bp, 6 predicted proteins | sample SwiRhicommuniRL3_FD_59094 | JGI IMG/M metagenome (GOLD analysis project Ga0065707, IMG submission 59094) | Switchgrass rhizosphere bacterial communities from Rose Lake, Michigan, USA - RL3 v2 (version 2) | ecosystem: Host-associated > Plants > Roots > Rhizosphere > Soil | place: East Lansing, MI... | reverse complement strand
GCGCGTGCGCGACACCGCGCAGGCGCGTTTCGACGCCGGCGATGCGCCACGGCTGGAAGTGCTGCAGGCGAGTCTGGTGCTGGCGGCGGCCGAAAACGAAACCATCGCCGTGCAGGGGGTGTCGGTGGCGGCGCGAACGCGGCTGAACGCGCTCATCGGCCAGCCTCTGGACACGTCGCAGCGCCTTTCGACGTCGCTCGATGCAGGTGGTCCTGTCGAGGTGGACGCCGCGTTGAATCTGGCACGGACCGGCAGCGCCACGCTCGCACTCCTCGACCGTCAGATCGAGCAGCAGCGCGCGAGGCTCGCCCTCGCTCACGCGTTACGGACGCCCGATCTCGTTCCAACGGCTACGCTTACGCACGATGCGGAGCCGGAGTTCACATATGGATGGCGCGCGGGGCTCGCCGTAACGGTGCCGATCTTCACAACCCACTCGGCGGGGGTGGCGGTCGAGCAAACCACGCTCGACCAGCTGATGGCCCAGAGACAGGCCGCGGTTCAGCGCATGACCGGCGAAGTGACGGCCGCAGCCGCAGCCGCCGAAGCGCATCGACAGACATATATCCGCTATCGTGACCTCATCCTGCCACAGGCACAGCAGGTGGAGCAGCTCGCGCAGGATTCCTACCAGCTCGGTCAGACAGGAATCGCGTCGTTGCTCCAGTCGCTGCAAGCCTCTCGCGACTTGCGTTTGCGCTCGCTCGACGCTGTATCCGAGCTTCAGGCGGCGATCGCGGATCTGGAGCAGGCCATTGGAGCTCCCCTTCCATGACACTTGCGAAGCATCGTTGCCGAGTCATTCCTTTGCTGGTCTGCCTTCTCGCGTTCTCGGCTTGTCGCGGGGAGACGGAGGAAGAAGTTGACAGTACGACCCCGGTCGCCGTGAAAACGGCCCCGGCCACGCTCGGGACCATTCGGGGCATCGTGCACGCCACGGGCATCGTCGATCCCGCTCCGGGCGCAGACCTCGTCGTCATCGCACCTGAGGCGACTCGCATCGCGGAGATCCCGCGCGCGAGCGGCGATCGCGTTCGGCAGGGTGACTTGCTCGTCCGTTTCGAAATCCCATCCTCGACGGCTGAAGTCCAGAGACAACAGGCCGAAGTCGCACGCACTATGGCGGCGCTGGACAACGCGAAGGCGACGCAGACGCGCGCACGCGAGCTGTTCGACCGGGGCGTCGCAGCGCGCAGGGACGTCGAGGAAGCGAATCGATCGGTGACCGACGCAGAGGCGGCCGTCACCGAAGCGCGCGCGTCGCTTGGTGCAGCGCAAACGGTCGAAAGCCGCGCGGTTGTGCGAGCGACCTTCAACGGGATTGTCGCCAGGCGTTATCACAATCCAGGCGATGTGGTTGAAGCATCCGCCAGCGATCCGGTGTTGCGCGTCATCGATCCAGCGCGAATCGAAATCGTCGCATCGGTTCCGCTGGCCGACGCCCCGCGAGTTGAGGTCGGTGCTGCCGGCCACCTCGTAAATGCGTCGGCCGACGCACCGGAGATCGACCTGAAGGTTCTCTCGCGCCCCGTCGCCGTGGACGCTGGCACCGCGACCGTCCCCGTGCGCCTGGCATTCTCGAGGCCGGTGAACATTCCCGTCGGGACGCCAGTGCAGGTCGACATCGAGTCCGAGCAACACGTGGATGTCGTGTTGATTCCCGCCGCCGCGATCGTCCGCGAAGGGGAAGAGACGGCGGCGTTCGTGGCACGTGGCGAGACGGCCGAGCGACGCGCGGTGCGAATCGGCCTCAACGACGGAACGAACATCGAGATCCTCTCCGGCATCAAAGCCGGCGAAAAGGTCATCGTCGACGGGCAGGCGGGACTTCCCGACAAAGCAGCCATCACCGAAGGCCCGGCGGAAAAGGAGTCGAGTCCTGCCGACCCATCCGCGAAGGGCGAGCCGAAATGAACGTCGCGGATCTCGCGCTGCGACAGTCGCGCACAATCGGTCTGCTGACGGCGGTCCTCGTCATCAGCGGTGCGATCGCCGCGTTTGAGTTACCCAGCGGCATCTATCCTCCCCTGCAGTTCCCGCGCATCGTCATCGTCGCGCACTCGGGGACACTGCCGCCGCCCTCCATGTCGCTCATCGTGACCCGGCCGATTGAGCAGGTGATCCTGGCGGTGCCGGGGGTGCGTCGAGTCCGGTCCAAGAGCATCCGCGGCGCATCGGAAATCTCGGCGCAGTTCGACCCGTCGACCGACATGGTGGTCGCGCTCCAGATGGTGCAGAACCGCGTTGCGGAAATCTCAGGCGAGCTGCCGGCCGACACCGAACTCCAGATTGAGCGGATGACGCCCGAAATCTTTCCGGTTTTCATCCTCAGCATGACAGGCACGCTCCCGACGCCGGAGCTTTACGATTACGCCAACTTCGTCGTGAAACCGGCGATTGCACGAATTCCAGGCGCCGGCATCATCGAAGTCCAGGCCAGCGATACGCGCGAAATCGAGGTGATTCTCGACCCCGCGAAGCTGGCGGCGGCCGATCTCACGGTCGTCGATGTGTCCGATGCGCTCAAGGCGCAGAACACCATCATGCCGGTCGGACGATTTCAGGAATCCGGGCTCCAGCACCTGACGCTCGCATCCGGGCTCTGGAAAACCGTCGATCAGATTGCCCAGGCGCCCGTGAGAGTCAAGAACGGCGCAACCGTGCGCGTCTCCGATCTTGGAACCGTCACCCGTGGTGCTCCCGATCGGACCATGCTCGTCACCGGCAACGGGCGGGACGCTGTAGTGATGACGATCGCACAGCAGATCGGCGCCAACATTCTCAATCTCAAGGCTGGCGTCGATGGCGTGCTGGCCTCGGTGGCCCGCGTGTTGCCCGCCGGCATCCGGATCACACGCGTCTACGATCTGGCGGAGTTTGTCGAAGAGTCGATCGCGAGCGTCCGCGACGCCATCCTGATCGGCGGGTTGCTCGCCATCGTCGTGTTGCTGGTCTTTCTCCGCGACTGGCGCCTGACGGCCATTGCCGCGTTGACGCTCCCAATGGCGATCGTTCCGACATTCGTGTTCATGTGGCTCTTCCACGGGACGATCAACCTGATGTCGTTGGGTGGGCTGGCCGTTGCGATTGGCCTGGTGATAGACGATGCGGTGGTCGTCGTGGAGAACATTCACCGCCGGGCAGGCGAAGGTGGCAGCACGATCGTCGACGCCGTCGGCCAACTTCTCGCGCCGCTCGTCAGCTCGACGCTCACGACGGTGGTTGTCTTTGCGCCTCTTGGCCTGCTCTCGGGCGTGCCCGGGCAGTTCTTCCGCGCGCTGTCGATGAGCCTCTCGGTCGCGGTTCTGATCTCGCTCGCGTTGTCGGTGAGCATCGTGCCGTTGATGGCCCGCTGGGCAGCCAGCGGCCATCGGCCAACCGGCGAATCACATGGACGGCTGGACCGCGCCTACGGCCGTCTTCTCGGTGTCGTGGTTGGACGTCCGCTCGTCGCAGTCATCTCGGCAGTGGTACTGGCGACCCTCACGATCGTGCTGTTCTATCAGGTGGGCACAGGATTCTTCCCAGCGGCGGACGAAGGCGGCTTTGTGCTGGATTACCTGACGCCGGCGGGCAGCGCACTGGGCGAGACCGATCGGCAGGTCCGCGCGATCGAGCGGGTCGTCGCGGAGACGCCAGAAGTGGCGTCCTATTCCCGGCGAACGGGCTCGGAACTTGGTCTGTTCGCCACAGCCCAGAACACGGGCGACATCCTCGTCCGGCTCAAGCCGCGAAGCCAGCGCAGCCGTTCGTCTGAGGACGTGATCAGCGACGTACGCGAACGCGTACACAAAGCGGCGCCGCTCGTCGAAGTCGAATTCGTTCAGCTGTTGCAGGACATGCTGGGAGACCTCGAGGGCAATCCCGAACCGATCGAAGTGAAGATCTTCGGCGACGATCCCGAACGGCTCGCGGAGCTTGCAGAACCCGTCGAAGAGATGATGAACAAGGTCGATGGTGTCGTGGATGTCGTGGGACCGCAGGAAGGAAACCCCGAAGTCACATGGACGATCGATCCCGTGGCCGCCGGCCGCTACGGTCTCACCGTTGAGCAGGTGTCAGATCAAATGGCTGGCAACTGGCTCGGTGAGGTGGCCACAGATCTGCGGCTCGCGGATCGCACCGTACCGGTTCGCGTCCGCCTGCCCGACGCGTTCCGCTTCGATCCAAACAAGCTTGCCGGCACGCTGATTCGCACTGCAGAGGGCAAGACGCTTCCGGTTTCGGCGGTGGCGACAATGGAGCGGGCGAATGGCCAGGGCGAGCTTCGTCGAGAGAACCTGCGCCCGATGGCGGTGGTCAGCGGCCGGCTCGAGGGTAGCGACCTTGGAAGCGCGGTCGCTGATATCCAGTCGAAGCTCGACGCGCTGAAACTGCCGATTGGATATACGTATGAAATCGGCGGGCAATACCAGGCGCAGGGTCAGGCCTTCCGCGAGCTGCTGATGGTCTTTGCCCTGGCGATTCTGCTCGTGTTCGTCATTCTCGTCACGCAGTTCCGCGCGTGGATTCCAGCGATGCTCATTCTGCTGGCGGCACCGCTGTCGCTGAGCGGCGCGCTCCTGCTGCTGTGGCTGACCGGGATCGACTTGAACATCTCGTCCGCCATGGGACTCATCCTGCTCGTCGGCCTCGTCGTGAAAAACGGCATCATGCTGCTCGACTTCTCCGAGACGCTGCACGCCGAAGGCGAGTCGTTCGAGGCCGCCATCGCGCACGCCGGCCGCATTCGTCTGCGTCCGATTCTCATGACCACCTTCTGCACGCTGTTCGGGCTGCTCCCGCTGGCGCTCGGGCTCGGCGCGGGTGCGGAACTGCAGAAACCTCTGGCGCTCGCCGTCATCGGCGGACTCACCCTCTCTACGCCGGTCACGTTGCTCGCGGTTCCCGGTCTGTATGCCGCGATCAAACGGTGGCAATGACGAGCCTCGTCATGATTGTCACGCCACACGCCGCGGCTTGGCCGGCAACGCCGCAATCGCCGAGTAGAGTGCGTTTCTGAGCGCAACGTCCCGCGGATCACCCGTCAACCTCGTGCCCATGCCGCAGGTCACGTACGCATAGCCGACGCCCGCGTCCGGATCGGCAAAGCCCATCGCGCCGCCGGCTCCGGGTGAGCCGAACGATCGCGGTCCGCCGAACGGCAGAATGGGCGTCGGTTTCATGAAGCCCAGCGAAAACTGGACGCCAGGCACCTTCATACACTCGTCGTAGAACCCGCGCGCGGGCGGAATCGCTGGCGCCGCGAGCAGCGCGATCGTCTCCGGACGTATCTGCAACTCCCGGCCGCCCGTCGCAAACACACTATAGGCATGCGCGATCGCTTGTGCCGTTCCGACGGCTCCGCCTGATGGCACTTCGAGGTTCCGCGCGTAGATGCGCTCGGGAACGAGCGGCAGTTCAGAGCCCCTGAGCGCGCGCGAGATGTTCGAGCGCCGGTTGATCGCATCGAGCGCCAGTCGCAGCGGAAATCCGTGAAAGATCTGGAGCATCGACGGCGGCACCATGGTGGCCAGCCGGGCGTTCGGAATATCCTCGGGCAACCTGATGTAGACGTCCAGACCCAACGGCGTGGCAATCTCGTCCTGGAAGAACTCTCCTACGCTGCGATGCTTCGGGTCGATGCGGCGCAGAAGCTCGCTCTCGTAAAACCCGAGCGTGATGCCGTGATACGCCTGCCGGGTGCCCGGTTCCCACGCTGGCTTCTGGCGAGCCAGCACGATGGCGAGGCGATCGAGGTCGGCCACGAGACCGCGATCGAGCGGCTCGTCGAGCGCGTAGAGCCCCGCCTGGTGGGCCAGCAACTGGCGCACGGTGACGCGCGCCTTGCCCTGCTGCGCGAACTCGGGCCAGTAGTCGCACACGCGGGCTTCGTAGTCGAGCCAGCCGCGCGAGTGCGCGACGGCCAGCGTCATCGCGGCCAGACCCTTGGTGGCCGAGTAGACGATGACCATGGTGTTCTCTTCCCACAGCTCGCCCGTTCGCATGTTCCGGATGCCGCCCCATAGATCGACGACCTTCTCGCCGTGGTAGTACGCAGAGCAGGCGCCTCCCAGCTCCCGGCGTCGCGCAAAGTTCTCGACAAACGCTTCGCGCACGGCCTCGAAGCCGCGACTGACGAACCCTTCGACACAATGTGATGCAGCCACAGACCCGAACCTCCTGCCGCTCCCTGCGGCTGGTGAGATCGAAGGCAAAGGCCGTACCTCGGCCACACGCGCTGACGCATACCACGCCAGCACGCTCTTGAAGAGATGTTTGCCTTGCGGGTGCGAGATTTTCGGCGCCCCTGCGGGAAATTTCGTCAACCCCGCGGTGGGGTCAGGCCTGCGCCTTTACCGTGGCCTTCAGCTTCTCGATCGACGATCGATCCTCGAGCGCCGTCGTGTCGGAGCCCACGTCGCCCTTTTCGAGAATCTCCTTCAACAAGCGGCGCATGATCTTGCCGCTCGGCGTCTTCGGCAGGGCGTCGGTGAAGAACACCTGATCGGGTATCGCAATCTTGCCGATGACGTCTGCCACCTGGCGTCGAATCGCATCGCGGAGCTCGGCAGACGCAGACTCTCCCGCTCTCAATGTGACGAACGCCGCAGGAACGAGACCTTTGATGGCATCGGGCGCGCCAACCACAGCCACCTCGGCCACGCTGTTGCATTCCATGATGGCGCTTTCCATTTCCATCGTGCTCAGTCGGTGGCCGGCCACATTGATCACGTCGTCGAGGCGGCCGATGACCCAGAAATGCCCGTCGTCGTCTTTGACCGCGGCATCGTTCGTGAAATAGCAGCCCGGGATCTGCGAGAAGTACTCCTGCACGTAGCGCTCCGGCTCCTTCCACAGCGTGCGCAGCATCATCGGAAACGGCCGCCTCAAGACGAGGTTGCCGACGACGTTGGGCGGGAGCACGCGGCCGGAGTCGTCCACGACTTCGACCTGGGCGCCGAGAAACGACGAACCGCAGGAACCCGGTTTCATGGGCGTCAGCCACGCCGCACCGGCAAGCGGACACCCGCCCAGCTCGGTCTGGCCCCAGGTGTTGTTGACGCAGATGCGCCCCTTGCCGAGATGGTCGTGCGTCCAGTGCCACGCCTCGGGGTTGAGCGGCTCGCCTACCACGCTGACGACTTCGAGCGACGACAGATCGTAGGGCGCCATCACCTCGTGGCCGTACTTCATCAACATGCGGATGGCCGTCGGCGCCGTGAAGATCTTGTTCACGCGGTACTTGCTGACCATCTGATAGAAGCGGGAGGGCGTGGGATAGTCGAGCGCGCCTTCGAACATGATGGTCGTCACGCCGTTGACGAGCGCACCGACGATGCCCCAGATGTGCATCGTCAGCCAGCCGATGTCGGCCGTGCACCACAGGACGTCGTTCGAGTGATGGTCCATGTGGTACTTCGTGTAAACGTAGTTGTTCACCACAAAAGCCATCGCCGAATGGACGATGCCCTTCGGCTTGCCGGTCGTGCCGCTCGTGTAAAAGACGATGCCGGGCTCGTTGGCCTCCATCGGTTCCGCCGGACAGTCGCCGGACGCGTCGCGCATCAGCTCGTGCCACCAGACGTCGCGGCCGGCCCGCATGTGTGTGTCACGTTTCACGCGCTCGATCACGATCACCGCCTCGACCGACGCGAGCCCTTCGATCGCTTCGTCAACCTTGTCTTTCAGCGGAATCTCCGCACCGCGGCGCAACCCGTAGTTCGCGGTGATCACGACCTTCGGCCCGTAATTGTCGAGACGATCGCGCAGCGAGCGCGTGGAAAAGCCGGAGAAGACCGTGTTGAAGATCGCGCCGATGCGAAAACAGGCAAGAACCGCGATGGCCGTCTCAGCGAGATTCGGCGTGAAGATGCCGACGGTATCGCCCTTGCGGACGCCCAACTGTTTCAGCACGTTCGCACATTTGTTCACCTCGACGGCGAGCATCCGGTAGGTGAAGAACCTGGTATCGAAATTCTCGCCTTCCCAGACGAGCGCCAGACGATTGTCGGCGCCCTGTGCCAGGTGCCGGTCGAGCAGGTTGAGCGTCGGGTTGCTCACGCCGCCGGAAAAGAACCTGAAGTGCGGGAAGTCTCCTTCCTGGACGGTGTCCCAGCGGCGCAGCCAATCGAGCTCGCCGGCCACCTCCGCCCAGAATTGTTCGGGCGTTTCCACGGATTTGCGCATCAATGCCTGGAAGGCTTCCGCGCTGCCGCAACTGGTGCGCCGCGTTCGTTCCGGGTCCGGAAAATAGAGCCGGCTCTGCCGAATCATCTGAAGTTCGTCGCCGGCCGTGTGCGCCACGTGGGCCTCCGGGTGAGATGCGCAGTTTTGTGGAGTGGCGAAACGCGAAAGTGTAGCAGACGCGCCGGCAATGGGCCGATACTCTTATGTGGAGGCTCCGATGATTTCCGTCCTGCGTGACCGCCCATGGCTCGCGAGCCTGCTGCTGCTGGCAACCCTCACGCCTGAGATCGGCCTGGCGCAGTTTGGTGGAGGGGCCACCGTGTTCAAGGATCCCGACTTCAGCGGCGACAGCGTGACGATTCGCGACGACGAGCCAGACCTTCGAGGGTTCGGACTGAACGACGAGATCTCGAGCATCCGCATCCCCCGCGGGCAATCGTGGGAAATCTGCCAGGACATCGGCTACGGCAATCGCTGCCAGGTCATCACCGCGAGCATCTCCGATCTCAAAAGCATCGGCTGGGACGATCGCATTTCATCGCTGCGCCGCGCCCGCGTCGGTGGGTCCAGAGGTAGCGGGACAGTCCGCGTCCTCACCGTTTTCACGAACGCGAACTTCGAGGGCGAGACCGCGTCCTTTCGCAACGACGAGCCCGACCTGCAGGGCTATGGACTGAACGACGAGATCTCGAGCATTCTGATTCCACCTGGAGAATCCTGGGAGATCTGCCAGGACGTGAAGTACGGGAACCGCTGCCAGGTGATTACGCGGAGCATCTCCGATCTGCGCAGCATCGGATGGGACAACCGCATCTCATCGCTGCGCCGCGCCAGCCAGGGCGGCGGATTCGGGCGCGGCTCGAATGGCGTCAACCCGGGCGTTGGCGACCGTGACAGCGTCACCCTTTACACCGACACGAACTTCCGTGGAGAGAGCGCGTCGTTTCGCGACGCGGTGCCCGACCTCGTGCCGTTCAACTTGAACGACGAGGTCTCGAGCATCCAGATCCCACCCGGCCAATCGTGGGAAGTGTGCCAGGACATCAAATTCGCCAATCGCTGTCAGGTCCTGTCGCGGAGCATCTCCGACCTGCACAGTATCGGATGGGACAACCGCATCTCGTCGCTGCGTCGCGTGCAGTAGCGGATTTCTCAACTCCTTCCGATAAATCGGGATCGCCTCGGACCTCGCGGTAGGATCAGTCCTGGTGATGCTCTTCAGGCGCCGGTTCATGATGGCCACGCGCACGCTTGCCGTGCTGTGTGCGTGGCTCGTGCTCGACTGCTCCCCTGCCGCGGCGCAATCGGCCGAGCCGGAACCGCCGACGATCGGCGCGGTGTTTCGGGAGGTGCCGTCCGATCTGTGGCGCTTCCTCTCCCTGGATACCGGCCTCGTCCTCGGCATCGGCGGCGGCGCCGCGCTCATCGGCCACGTCTGGGATGACGACCTGGCCGATGAGATCGAAACAAACGTGCGTCTCAACGACGCCATGGCCGGCGGAAAGACGTACGGCGCGTTCACCGTGCAGACATTCGTCGGCGTCGGCATGTACGGCGCCGGGTGGATCGCGAAAAAAGGACGGCTGGCCACCGCCGGCGCGGACATCATGCGCGCGCAGATTCTCAGTCAGGCGTACGTGCAGGCGATCAAGTACACCGTCCGGCGTGAGCGGCCAGACAAATCGAATTCACATTCGTTTCCGTCCGGCCACTCCGCCAGCGCGTTTGCGACAGCGGGCGTGCTGCAGCGGCACTACGGATGGAAAGTCGGTGTACCGGCCACGGTGGTGGCCGCCTATGTGGCCGCATCGCGTGTCCATGACAACCGGCACTATCTGAGCGACGTGATTTTCGGTTCCGCGATGGGCATTGCAGGGCAACGCACCGTCATGCTGCACGCCGGCCGGTACGGCATCTCGTTCGCACCCTCGGGCGGGCCCGGCCGCGCCGGGGTGATGGTGGCCGTTCGGCCCCGCTAGTGGTCAGCGAGGACATGCCACCAGGCATCTTCACGCCCACTCTCTTGCCCGTCCGAGCGCCTGCGTCCAGCGTGCGCGCAGCTCGTGGACGCGCGAGGGCGGCATCGCCGGCTCGAAGCGGCGCTCGGT
>Ga0065707_10000884_pt1 | contig 10284 bp, 10 predicted proteins | sample SwiRhicommuniRL3_FD_59094 | JGI IMG/M metagenome (GOLD analysis project Ga0065707, IMG submission 59094) | Switchgrass rhizosphere bacterial communities from Rose Lake, Michigan, USA - RL3 v2 (version 2) | ecosystem: Host-associated > Plants > Roots > Rhizosphere > Soil | place: East Lansing... | reverse complement strand
TTCGTGAGGTTCGTGCGGTTAGCCGGACCGTGCGTCCGATGCGTGAGAGGCTGAAGCCTCGTCGGCTTCAGCCTCCTGACCTGTTATCTGAAGTACCAGTGGGCCGACAGCGACATGTCCAGCTTCCGCTGCGGAAATCCAACCGTTGAGACCTGCGACCATCGATAGTCGAGCTCCGTGCTGATCGCGAATTGCGGCATCGACGCGAACGTCAGTTCGGCCCCGCCGAATGTCTGAATGCCCATGCCGTTCTCGCTCCCGGACACCTCGAGCTCCGAGACCGGACGACTCATCGTCGTCCGAATCAGACTGCCGCCGCCGCCCACGTACGGCCGCGCCCAGAAGGAGTTGTTGATGGCATCGGGCAATGCGTACGTCAGGCTCGGCGCGAATTGAAGCGACGTGACGTGCCCGGGGCCCTGCAGATTGCCGAGACGCGAATGCAGCACTTCGACCTGCATGCCAAGTCGATTGCTCCACCACGTTCTCATGGTGGCGCCGAAGCCCGATCCGAAGCCCGGCGTAAAGGCATTCATGCGCGCGCCCATCCCGACGATGTGGTGAGGCAACTGGACGTAGGTCATGCCATTCGGGCTCGCATTGCGCTGGCCGTTGGCGAGGATGCGATCGGCGAGTGCCGCGGGGCTGTCGGACATCGACGCGGCCGTCGCAGGGTCTGCGGCCGCCGACACGCGCACCGGAGCCGGTGTGGTGCGGTGCGCGATCGCTCCGGCACTCACGTGCACGAACGCCACGCCGCCTTCGGCGCCCGGCCACGGCACTTCGATCCAGGAGCCGAGATTGCGCCTGACGTCGAGCACCGTGCCGATCTGTGCTTTTCCGATCACGGTACTCGCAACGGTCGGAGACTTGTGAAGCTCTGCCGGCGTGGTTTTCACCGTCAGCTGCGAGTCAAGCGGGGCGGGCGCCTGCGCGGATACGGTTGATGTGCTCGCGCAGAGCGCAACGGCCAACGCCAAAACGTGACGAGTCATGAACGTCCTCCTGGCTGCGACGACACGATCGTGTCGCCGTGATAACGCTTCTGTATAGTGCAGGCCGCGTAACCTGTTGATTTCATTCGTGCGCGGCCGATCCGCTTCTACGGGAGGCAAACGCCGTGCGAGTGGGGGTGGACGGTGGTGCCAGCGAGGTGGCTGGAGTGCCTGGTCCCCCGGCGTTTGCCAAGGGCAGACACCCAAAAACAGTACAGTATCAAACTGACGCAATATGAGGGGTTGGCAGGATCGCCAACCCCTAGGAATAGTTGCAGTGTGGTTACAGTTTTGGTACTCTGCCGCAACCTGCATCAAACGAAGACAGTGCCGCGACGCTCCCCAGCTCGTTCGCGGTGATCAGTCGGCATGTACCGGGAAAACCGGACGTGCAAAGGAGTGCAAGGATGCGCACGATTGCTGTCGTCAACCAGAAGGGCGGATGCGGCAAGACGACCACGGCCATCAATCTTTCGGCGTTCCTTGCGCTGCAGGGACGCCGGACGCTGGTCGTCGACATGGACCCGCAGGGACACGCGACGCTGGGGTTACTGCCCGATGCCGTTCAATTGTCGAGCACGATGTATGACGTGTTCATACAGCATCACTACGGCCGTGATGTGCGTCTGCCGAACATTATTCAATCGGCGCAATCAAATCTCGATGTGGCCCCTGCCGACATCCTGCTGAGCGGGGTGCCGGAGAAACTCGCGGGCGTGCCGAATCGCGAAAACTTCCTGGCGGAAATGCTCGGCGACGTCGAGAGTCAGTACGACTACGTAATCATCGACTGTCCGCCTCACGTCGGATTTCTGACGTTCAACGCGCTGTGCGCGGCGTCGGAAGCCATCGTGCCTGTCGATCCGAGTTTTTTTGCGCTCCACGGCATCGCCAAGCTCCTCGAAACGTTCGACGTGCTGTCGAAAAGAACCGGACACCATGTCGAGGCGCGCGCGCTCGTGACGCTCTACAGCGGTCGAAGCCGATTTGCGAGGGATGTCGTCGAGGAGATCTTCAAGCACCTCGCGGACGCGCACTTCAATACCATCATCCGCCACAGCGTGAAGCTGGCCGAAGCGGCGAGTCATGGCCTGCCGATCACCGCATACAGTTATCGCTGCACCGGCTTTGACGACTATGCGGGGCTGGCCGCGGAAGTACTCGCCATGGAGGCGGGCTCCGCGGAGAAGCCGGACTCGGACGTGGAGCCGCGTTCGCGTCCGTGTACGCCGATACTGACCGATGAGGGGGTCATGTTTGCGCTCGACGCACCAGAAGCCGAGCGCGTGCAGCTCGTGGGCGACTTCAACGAGTGGACGCTCGATGCGAACGAGATGACGCGTTCGGGAGACGTGTGGTATTCGGTGCTGAAGCTCGAGCCGGGCCGCTATCGTTACCGGTTCGTCGTCGATGGACGGTGGTGCAGCGATCCGCTGAACGCAGAAGTCGAGCCATCACCGTACGGCGGCGAAAATTCCGTCTGCGTCGTGGCAGAGATGCGCTGAATGAGCGGATCGACGCCATTCGATGGCGGACCGGCGCATGACAGACGAGCCCCACGGCCGCTCGGGCGCGGCCTGGAGGAAGTGTCCCACTTCTTTCTCCCCGGCTCGGCATCGGCGACGCCCGGCGGCAAAACAGGCGAGGCCACATCAGAGCGGGCTGCGCGTCCCGCCACGCGCGTCGGCCTCGCCGTGCTCCGCCCCGGTCCGGCGCTCACGCGTGTCCAGGTGACGGACACGCTCAGGGAGTGCCGAAACGCGCTCGGCGACGACATCCTGGCCATCGGCGCGGGGATCGCGTGCAGTCCCTATGGAGAAATCGATCTCATCGCGCTGGATCTCGCTCACCAGTTGACGATCGTCGACGTGCAGACCAGGCTCGATGACGCCATGGTTGCGCGCGGGCTGAGCCATGTCGACTGGGCTGTACGAAACCTGCCCATCGTTCAACGTCTGTATCCCAACTGGCCGGTCGACATGACCCGACCTCCACGACTGGTGCTCGTGGCGCCGCGCTTCTCGCTGGCCTTGAGGAGCGGCATCCGCCAGATCGCGTCGCCGGCCATTTCCTGCTTCCGCTATTCGGCGGTCGATCTGTCAGGTGAAACCGGCCTGCTGGTCGAGCGGGTTTGAGGCATTGGCGGTAGACTAGGCGCACTCATCCAGCCGTACCCGTTTCAAGGAGGCATGATATGCGCGCGAAAATCGCCGGTGGGTTTCTGCTCTGTTTCGTGTTGGCCGCAGGTGTCGGGTCTGCAGTGGCGCAAGAGCCGCAGCGCGGCCGCGGAACGCCGCCGCCGCTCAGCACCGACCCGTACAACATCTGGCCGGCGAAGCAGCTCTCGACACCGGGCAGGCTCGGCAACTACGGGCACTACAGCGCGAGCATTCAGCGCCGCGACGTGGGAGCCGCACCCGAGACGCATACGGGCTTTTCTCACTTCCTCATGTTCACGAGCGGCGAGGGGAATGTGATTCTTGGCGGACAGATCGTCGATGGCCCGGATGGGAAGAAAGTGATCAAGGGGGGAGACACCCACAAGATCGTCCTGGGCGAGATGTATCACATCCCGATCAACACGGCGCACCAGGTCGTGCCCAATGCCGGCAGCTCGGTGACCTACTGGGTGACCAACATCAACGTGCTGAAGTAGGAGGGCACGGGCCGTACAAACGTCGGGCGGGTCCTGCAGCGCAAGACCCGCCCCACTTTTTACTTTCTACTTTTTACTTTCTTATTTTCTTATTTCGCCCTGCCCGTATATCCCTTCGCAATCATCTGCACCGAGAACAGGCACGACGGCGTGGCCACCCAGAGCGTCTGCTTGTTCGGTCCGCCGAACGCGAGGTTCTGCGGGCGCTGGGATGTCGGAATCAATCCGAGCGACTTGCCATCCTTGCTGAACACCTGCACGCCGGGCTGGATACCCACGTAGATGCGCCCTTCGGCGTCGACCGCGATGCCGTCGGCGTGGCTTTCTTTCGCGCCGTTCAGCCCTTCGTACGGACCGAAGGCGCGCTTGTTCGTCAGCTTGCCGTCGGCGCCGATGTCGAACACGACCAGGTGGTCGCCGCTCGAGTCGGCCGAATAGAGCGTCTTTTCGTCCGGGCTCAGCTGGATGCCGTGCGCGCTCGCCGCTTCGCCCATCTTCACGGCCTCGGTCTTACCCGGGGCGATGTAGTACACGGCCGACGGCTTGTCGCTCGGCAGCGTGAGCCAGATCCCATCCTTCTTGTCCACGACGAGGTCGTTTGGACGGGTGGCAAACTTCGCGATCACCGACTTGGTCGGCTGAAGCACCGCGATACTGTCTGCGGTGGTGGCGAGCAGGCGGCCTTTGGAATCGAGCGCGAGGCCGTTGGCGCGGTTGGTCTCTTCGATCACGACCGACAGCGCGCCGCTCTTGTCGATCTTGTACACCTTGCTGCTGCCCGGCTCGGTGAAGAGCGTGGTTCCGTCGGGCATGTACAACGGGCCTTCACTGCTCCGAAGCCCGTCCTTCACGATCGTCACCTTGGTGCCCTTAGCAACGACGCCGGGAATGCCGGGCGCGACCGTTTCCGTCGCGGGTGGCGGCGGTGCGCCACGACCGCCCTGAGCGTACGCCAATGCCGAGCAGAGCACACAGAGAACGACGACCGAAAGCTTTCTCATAACCCCTCCATGCAACAACCGGAACGTGCTGTGTTTCGGACGAGATCCTACTGTGGCGCGCGGGAGATGTGCAACGCCCAGTGTCAATCCGTATAATCCCTGACAGAATGCGCCAGAATCCGTGTAGGAGTGGCAGATGAATCTTAGAGTTCAAACCATCGCGCTCGCGATTCTCGTCACCACCGCCGTTGCCGCTCAGACGCCGCCCCCCGGGCGGGTGGATGGCACGGGTGGGGCGCGGACGTCGGCCCAGACACGCCCGCCAGACAACCGCCGCCCGCGGGGCAGCGCGGTCGGGCTGCTCGGCTGGAAGGCCGGTATGCGATCCGACGCGTTCGGCCGCATTCCGTTCTCGGAAGCGGCGGCGAGAATCGACGCGGCTGGCGTCGCGTTTGTCGAAGGCGTCAGCACGAATCTCGACTACACGCTCAGCGGCCAGGCCCTCGCGGAGGTGAAAGACCGGCTCGCCCAGCTCGGGCTTCGCGTCGCCGCGTATCGCATCGATGCGATACCGTCAGACGCCGCGTCGCGCCAGAAGCTGGTGGACTTCGTGGGCGCGCTCGAAATCGAGCTCGTGCTGACGCGCCAGGCGACCGATTTGCCCGGCGTGACCGTCGCGGTGGAAGACGCGCGGGGCGTCTACAAGCAGGGTGAGAAAACGCTCGGGGCCAACCTGCGCGATGCGGCCAGGGCCGCGCCGTTGCTGCTCGATCTGAGCCGGCAGCAGCCTCCCGAACGGCCCGAGTGGCCCAACAAGTGCGGCGACTGCGCGACGTCGCGGCCATCGACGCGCGCGTTGTTCTTCACGATCGATCCGGGCGCCGGCGAGAACTACGACCGGGCCGTCCGCGTGGCGCAAGGGTATCGCGTGAACGCGATCTCGCGCATGATGCCGATTACGACGACCGACGGGATTCCCGCGGACGAACGGCAGAAGATCGACGCGGCGGTGCCGCGGCAGGCGCTGGCAAAGCCCGCGCGCGCGCGAAGACTGCTGATTCTCGACGTCTGTCCGGCCGGCGGCTTCTATCACACGACGATCGCGCACGGCAATCTGATGCTGCAGCTCATCGCGAAGTACACGGGCGCGTACGAGCCGGTGTTCGACAACAACCTCGACAACCTGAAATACCCGCACATCAAGCAGTACGACGCCGTGTTTCTCAACAGCGTCGTCGGCCCCGTGTTCTCGGATCCGGACGTGCTCGACGGGCTGATTCGCTACGTGCGCGAAGGCGGCGGCGTCGCGGGGCTCCACGGCGTCACGTTCTCGTCTCAGGACGTGCGCGAGTTCGGCGAGCTGATGGGCGCGCAGGAAGGCCCGCATCAGTACAACGGCGAGCCGGGGACGCTGAAAATCGACGATCCCGCAAGCCCGCTGACGAAGCATTTTGGCGGGAAGGGTTTCTCGATGATGGACGAGTTCTATCACTTCCCGATGACCGGTCCGTACACGCGCGAAAAGCTGCACGTGCTCCTCAGCGTCGACGCCGATCGGACCGATCTCAAGAAGTGGGAATACCTGCGTCCCGACCGCGACTTCGGGATGGTGTGGATCAAGACGGAAGGAAAGGGCCGCGTCTTCAACAGCGTGCTGGGACACCGGCCGGAGTTCTACATGATGCCGGACCTGGTGAAGCTGATGCTCGGCGGCATCCAGTTCGTGCTCGGCGATCTGCCGGCCGACACCACGCCAAGCGCGAAGTTGCCAAAGTAGGGCCCGGCTTCAGCCGGACCCGTTGGCTGCAACACGTTGGCACTTGGGTTCGCGTTGCAGCAATACCGGCCAGAGTGCCGCGTACGATGACAACTGGCGACTATTTGAAGAGCGCCAGCTCGATCGCGTCCCCCATGGCCTTGTAGCCGGCGTCCGCCGGATGCAGGTAGTCGCACGAATCGTATTTCTCGAGGAACTTCTTCGGATCGTTCGGATCGCGCGTGGCTTTGTCGAAATCGATGACGCCGTCGTAGCCCTTGCCGTTCCGAATCCAGTCGTTCAGCGCCTGACGCTTCGCCTCGCCGGCCTCAGTAAAGTAGGCGGCGCCCCAGAACGGCGTTAGCGTGGCCCCGTAAATCTTCAATCCGCGTGCGTGCGCCTGGCTGATGAGCTGCTTGTGGCCGGCGATCAGATCTTCGGCGGTCGGCGTCGGATTCTGCCGCGCGTTGCCGATGTCGTTGATGCCTTCGAGCACGATGACGTGAGTGATGCCCGGGAGCGAGAGCACGTGACGCTCGAAGCGGGCGAGCGCGTTGATACCCGCGCCGACGGCCCTGACGTCGATGCCCGGCGGCACGCTGCCTTCGTTCAGCACGCGATTGCCGCCGATGCCGGCGTTCAGGACTCCCATCTTGATGCCTTGCGCCAGCAGGCGCTTCGCCAGGTGATCGGGCCAGCGGTTGTTCGTGTCGGGCGTCGAGCGGGCGCCGTCGGTAATCGAATCGCCGAAGGCGACCACGGCGCCGACGTTGTCGGGCGCCAAGACGTCGACGTGCGAGAGCAGGAACCAGCTCTGCGTGCGGCCGACGACTGGAAAGGTCGTCTTGCCGGCGTGATTCCCGGTTTCCGAAATGTAGTTGGTCTGCAGCGCGGCGCCGTGCATGGTCACCGTGGCCGGCGTGTTGGTCGTCCCCGGCAAATACAGGTCGATCGCGAGGTCGGCCAGTTGAGGCACGGCGAAATCCACCGGGTCGCTGTAGACGATCGCGTTCGCGGGAATCGTGATGCTGGGTCTGCCGCTGAACGTCAGCGGCCGGCCTGACCCTTGAATCGCGCTGTCCTTGTCACGAACCGCGATATGCGCTGCGCCGACGGTGACGGTGCCGGTGCCGTACGCGTTGGTCAGCACGACCCGCGCGCGCGTGCCTCCGACGCTCGTGCGTACGACCTGACGCAACGTCTGATTCGTGAAGTGCAGGTAGGGCTGTGGCGCGAACGCCTGGCCCGGCGGCGGGACCACGGCGGGCGCGGGAGGCGCGCCGCATCGAGTGTTGACCATGAACGGCGGGAGCGCAGGTCCGGGAGCCGGCGGAGCGGGATTCTGGGGCCGTCCGACTTCTGCAGTGGCCCAGGTGCCGACCCATCGCTCAGTGCCCTGAGCGAATGCGGCCGTGTGGAGACCGGCGACGAACACCACCGAGGACAGAACATTTCGCAGCATGGCGCCTTCCTTGTGGCGCAAATGCTAGCGGCAATGCGAGAGCCTGTCCAGCGTGTCGAGCCGGGCTTTCAGGCCACGCGCGGCGGCGCGGCCTGCGTGCCATGGTCGTTGCCGTCCCGGCGCTCGCGCAGCAGCAGGCGCCTCATGGTGCGGAGATCATTCAGGATGCGGCTGCTCGCCTTGATGTGGTGCCTCAACTGTTCGATCTTGAAGCTGAGAAGGTGGATGGCCTCCACACCGCGGCTGATGACCATCGTATCGGCCAGCACGATGCGCTTGAGCTCTTCTTCCGTCGTGGCCTGGACTTCTTCCAGCACTTCGTCCAGGAGCTTCATGTACTCGTGTGTACTCTCGATCGTGTCGAATGGATTTTGTGCCATAAAGTCCTGCCGTTGAGGGCAGTGAGCGCGCAAGGGCCATACCATCGGTTTCCGTCGAATTCGTTGACGTCGGCGTGTGGCATCGCTGCAAAGTCTGCCGGGACGGCGACAAAATTCCGCGAATGACACCTGAGTGGTAGCATTCCGGTCCGGCAATGGCTTCGATGAAACGCGTCGTTCTGTTTTCAGCATCCGCGGTGCTGGCGGCGCTTGCGCTTCCACTCGCACAGCGCCCGGCGCCGGGCGGCCGGCAGGTGCCCACCTTCCGCGTCGATCCCATGTGGCCAAAACCGCTGCCGAACAGGTGGATCATCGGCGCCGTCGCGGGCGTGGCCGTCGACAAGCGCGATCATGTCTGGATTACACATCGACCTTCAACGCTGCAACCCAACGAGACTCGATCGATATGGAAAGCGGCGCCGCCCGTGCTCGAATTCGATGCGGACGGCACGCTGGTGTCATCGTGGGGTGGGCCGGGCACCGGGTACGAGTGGCCCCAGCTCGAGCACGGCATCTACGTCGACGACGCCGACCAGGTGTGGCTGGGCGCCGGCGGCGAAAAGGACTCGCACGTTCTGAAATTCTCGCGCGACGGAAAGTTCCTGATGCAAATCGGCCGTCAGGGAAAGGGTGGCGGCAGCAACGACACCGCGAATCTCGGCGCACCGGCGAACATGGTGGTCGATGCCGCCGCCAACGAGGTGTACGTCGCCGACGGCTACGTCAACCACCGCGTCATCGTCTTTGATGCCTCGACCGGCGCCTACAAACGTCACTGGGGCGCCTATGGCAAGCTGCCCGACGATGGATTTTTCACGCGGGCGGGTGAGAAGTTGCCGGGACCATTCCGTGGCGTCGTGCAGAATGAAAACCGCCCCAGCCAGTACGACCCGGCGGGCCCGCCGTCGCCACAGTTCCGCATCGTGCATGCCGTGCGCATATCCAGCGACGGTCTGGTCTACGTGTGCGATCGCACCAACGATCGTTTACAAGTCTTCACGAAAGACGGCCGGTTCGTACGGGAGACCGTGATCGCGAAAGACACGCTCGGCAGCGGCTCGGTGTGGGACGTCGGCTTTTCCACCGACCCGAAGCAGGCGTTTCTTTTCATCAACGACGGGACGAACCAGCTGATCTACGTGGTCGATCGGCAAACCCTCGAGGTCGTGAGCACGTTCGGAGGCGCCGGGCACTGGGCGGGGCAGTTCTATGGGGCCCACAACCTCGCCGTGAACGCGAAGGGAGACCTCTTTATTACGGAAACGTATGAGGGGAAGAGGGTCCAGAAGTTCATCTACGCGGGGTTGGGCACGCCTTCTGTATCACCGTAGCACCACCTCATTCGCAATCTCGTGTTCCAAAAAGGATCTTGAAGTTCTCAACTTGGAGCACAAAGGTCTGCCCGCTGGAGCAATTCTTCCAGAAAACGGAATACATCTCAGGGGTAGACAAGAGTCGGGGTCTGGTGCGACTTGTGCAACGGGGCTGACACCGATCACTTTTGGAGGCCCCCATGGAGGAGCGTGAGGCGCGGCTGGCGTTGAAGCGGGAGATCATCAATCGTATTTGCGGCGAGTTCCTCGAAATGCCGGGGCTCGGGCTCAAGCGCGAGCAGGCCCGCCGGCTGTGGCACGTGGACGACGAATTCTGTGGTGAGATTCTGGATTTCCTCGTGAAGTCCCGCTTCCTCTGCCGCCGGTCGGACGGCCGTTACGTCCGCGCCGCGACCGCCTCGGAAAGCGTGGCGCTCCGCGCGGCTCGCGAAGCCGTGTGAGTTTGTGCGATAGCCTGCCCGCGCTCCCCCAGCTCGCGGGCAGCCCCAGCATTTTTCATCCAGTCACTTGAACGTCACACTGTGATCGCCATCGCTTCCCCTTTCTAGGGTGGTATGGCGATTGCGAAACCAGGCCCAGCGTACGCACGCGTCGTGAGCGGCGGACCGTGATTAGTCTGCCAATCGCGGGCAAATGTTCACTACCCGGCAGACTTTTCCGACCGATCGATGCGGCGCTGGACCCTGATGAAAAACCTGGAGAGCTGCGGCAACGTCGCCGAAGAACTCGAACGGCTCGCGGCACTTCACCGCCGCTACCG
>Ga0065707_10000842_pt1 | contig 10285 bp, 15 predicted proteins | sample SwiRhicommuniRL3_FD_59094 | JGI IMG/M metagenome (GOLD analysis project Ga0065707, IMG submission 59094) | Switchgrass rhizosphere bacterial communities from Rose Lake, Michigan, USA - RL3 v2 (version 2) | ecosystem: Host-associated > Plants > Roots > Rhizosphere > Soil | place: East Lansing... | reverse complement strand
ATTGGTGGTGTTATGTTATGTGCCCTTGGCACGTTCATTGGTACGGTTATACCACATGATGATATGAACGCTTCACAACACTTGTTTCTTACAGGTATCATACTGCTAGCCATAGCTATCAAATGAGGTAACAGCATATGTTGTCTGTACACATCATGCTTTTTATCATGGCTGTACTTGTAGTTATCGCCATCTACAAAATAGTGGTAGCTGTTATCAACAACAAGGTGAAGTGAGGTAACACTATGAAACCATTAACTTTATTGTCTGGTGTCATTATGGCAGTGGAATGTATCGTGCACATTGTCGGTATGTTGACACACGATGTCAGTAACATACCGCTTGCAAGTGGAAGCCATATCATGTTGACTGGCATCACCCTGCTAGCCTTGGCACTGAAGTAGGCCACACTGTCCTGCCATGTCAGTACTGCCAGCACTATCCAACTGGGGCTGTGTCTATAGTATATATATAGCACTGCCCTAAGTTGGCATGGTATGGGACACTGGCAACCACATGTGTTTGATATGCAATGGGATAGGTGACTACATGGGGGTATGATACTATGGGGTATGATTAGCCATAATCTACAGTATCACAACACATCTGTATCATTGTGGCCTATGCTGCATGGTTGAGACAATACTAAATGTGCATAGTCTGGAGTAACTACACCATTCTGTGCACTGTCATAATGAGAGGACTAATCCACAGTGGACTCTACCATTATGATAATTAGACCAGGGTGGCCTAACCTGGACTAACCATACCTAACAGAACAGTACAGTGTGGACAGTGCTAAGTGTGCCAGGTTAAAAGGTGTAGTCCAGGGAACCCATACCACAATGGTCCATGCTGACCCCAACCCCCCAGTGTTTGTCCATACAACTGGTCAAGTAATTTCACACTTTGTCCCCTATACACAACAAGTGTCAAGTGTTTCATCATTTTCCACATAACATCAGTCAAGTGGAATCCTATATCAGTCAACCTTTTTCACAATTTGTGTCCCATTGTGGCAATGTCAAGTCTTTTGCCAACTTAGTGTTTCACCATACATCGAGTCAACCTTTTTCCCAACATGGACACAAGTGTGGCGTAAGTGGGCGTATCGTTCAACGTTTGTCCAACATTGGACAGTGACGTGTGGAAAAGTGGCAGTGTGGAGGTCAGTTGTCCAACGGTGTGTATACAACAGGTGTACCTTGTGTGTACATCACAACCTGCCCATCACCAACAGTATGACCATGATAATCAGTATCACACCAACGATACCACTTGGCCCCCATCCATAGTGGTGATAGCCCCAGGTGGGAAGGCCACCAAACAGTACCACTACCAGTATGATTAACAGTATGACACCTATGTTCATATGGTATGTCCTTTACAGTTACAAGTTGTCAACTTTTCAATATCACCGCAACCACGATACCAGCTATACTTAACACAGCCGCCACAATAACACCTATCACCCACTGACTTGACCCTTTACCTTCCACCTGTGCCACACGTTGACCTTGTAACTCATACTGACTCTTCCGTAGATCACTAATGGCCATTTGGATAGGCTCCAACGCTGAACGTAAGTTAGCCTCAGCAGCAGCTTGTGCATTGGCCACTTGTGTACGCATAGCTTCAGCAGCGGTAGCCACTTGTGCTGCCAGTGTACTTGCTTGTGTTGCTGATACCTCAGCCGCACGTGTCACAGCTTGGACATCCACTGCACGTATGGCATTCACCCTGTTAGCCTCCAACTCTCTAAACTGTCGATCAAAGTCACCACGTAATGTGGCAATATCATCACGTAACTCAGCAACAATCTGTTCATAGTGGCGTTGCAGTGTCAACACTTCACGTATATGTGTACCTTCCTGTATACGTAAGTCATCCTGCCGCTGGATAGCTGCCTTAATGGTTTCAAGCACATTGGCGGTAGGATCAATAACAGGTAAGCCCTGGGCATCCACACCAGGGCCAGGTAAACCACTACCAGTACGTGTACGACGGCCATTACTATCAGCCATAGCTGTACTCCAGCCACCACCTATCTAAGGTAATATATTGCAAGAAGTGTGCCACTTTGACCATTGCGAAGCAATACATGGTTGTGTCGCCACATCAAAAAACATGGACCTATTTCTCCGTGACGGCTTCATGACTGTAGTATCACCACCAATGACCGTTTGTGTGGTTTCATGTGCCCCAATGTCCTGTTGGTCCTGTTGACGTGGCAGTCCAGCGTAATCTGTGGTCAAACTTGGAATGTTCGTGCCAGCATTAATACCGTCGCTAAGATTGGGTGTCAACCGTAGGTCTGACGGTGCATTGACAAAGAATGGGTTACTAGTGCCTGTCCTATTGGTCTGTTGTGTCATGGTACAGTTGTTCAACAAGTTGGTGCCATTGCCATAGGACATCACATTGGTCACTTGCACACTGGTAGCGCCAGCATCACATTGGACACCGACACCTGTATTGGCATACACTGTGTTGTTTTGGAGCTTAGGACTTCCAGCACCTGTGGCAATTTGGATACCCTTACCAGTGTTCTCTTGGAGTATGGAATTGACCAAGGTAAAGTTGGTAGATGCTCCAACAAAGATACCATCAACATTGTGGTGTAGTACACTTTCACGAATGGTAAGGTTCACCGTGCTAGACCCAATCAGATTAATACCCCTGGTGGCATTGTTGTAAATGGCTGTCCGTTGGATCAACATGTCACTGGTGGTGCCGTCAATGGCGATACCTGCTGAAGCATTGGAATGATGGACGTAGGAATCCACCATTTCAAAGTTGTTACACCCCAAGTTGTAGATAGCTTCAAAATTGGTATTCTTCACTTCCACCTGTTCAAAACGGATGTGGTGGGCACTGGCATAACAGGCAATACCGTTACTNTTGGCCANGTTATTACCNTCAAACACCAGTTTGTTGGTGCTACTGCCCTTAAACAANANATACTTGTCATTGGTGCCATTACGAAGGAACAGTATAGGTTGGTCCGTTACTGGTAGCTGTATGGTGACAGCATCGGTGCCAAAGGTCTCAATGGTGGTGGCATTGGTAAAGGATGGCCCGTTACCACCAACAATAGCGGTGTTCTGTGTGTCAATGCGTTCCACATAGGTGCCAGCTTTAATAATCATCCGTTTACCAGGGATGACCATACATGGCAGTGCCGCAGCAATGGTGCGAATGGGGGTAGCCTGTGCTTCAGCCGTGATACAGTCAGTGGTGGGTGTTCCACCTGTGGCTGCCACATAGATGGGATTACCAGTTGGGGGTGGTGGTATCACTCCACCTTCATCAAACTCATAGGCACCAATGTCCTGTACAGGTGGCGTTCCTTGTGGTCGTGCAGCACCAGCTTTGTCTATGTTGACGGTAGGAATGGTGATACCCTGGTTTCTGGCAGCACTATTACTTAACAACTTAAATCCACAGGATAAGTCAGTGGCAGGACATCCACTGCTGGGGTTACTGGCATTAGCAAAGGCTGGATTACCATTGAACTCACAGTAACTGTTAATGTCACTACACAGGTTCTTGTTGGCTGTCCAACTGGTAACTTGGTTCAACACAATGGTAGCACCAGCGCCATATACAATGTTGTTTTGCAGCACTATGTCTGATAAGGTAAAATCGGTGGGATGACCAGCCTCTAACTTTGCACCAGGATTGGTAGCATATACAGTGTTATTCCAGATACGTGCATGGGAGGTGCCACGTCCTAACCCTACACCACCATGGGTGCTACGTCCACCTGAAGGAACCGCATATACCACATTATTGTAGAACTGTAAGTTCTCCCCATGTTGCAGTGTCACTTCACCTTCGCCAGTGGACAAATGGTTGTTGTGGAAGTAACTGTTACGGACAATGACATTTTTGTGACATTGTGGCCAACATTGTGGGGCACCTTCATACAATTGGAAGCCATAACCTGAGTTATCATGGGCATTGATGTACTCATACACTGTGTCTGACGCATTGACATAAAATCCATGGTCAAGACGGCCCTGGTTAGGATCACCAAAGTTCCCATTATGGTGGACATGCAGCCGGGTATACGTCAAATGGGATGCCCCATAGCCATCACCAACACCACTGCCAGGCTGGACGTTTTTCACCTCCAAGTCTTCAAATTTGACAAAGTGTGGTCCACAGTTCATGTCAATGTTGTTCACATCGGTAATATAGTAACAGCCAAGGATGTTAAGAGCGCCACCATCCAGGACAAAGTTCTTAAACACAGTATATCGTAGTACCCCTGTGGCAGGCCAGTACCAATGGGTGCTGATGCCACCTTGTAACACCACCACTTCACCAGGGAAGCCAGCGACAACCGTAGGGTGGTCAGCATCCACACCACTGGGCATAGGGGTATTTTCATCCACCACAATACCTGTACTGTACGTGCCAGCCCTAATGTACAAAGTGTGCCCTTGTCCTGCCGCGTTTAACAATGCTCTACCTTGGGCAATGGTACAGACGGGGCTGTTGATGGCACCATTGTTGGCACCATTGCACCCTACACCTTGCACGTTAAAAGCGTCAACATGGAATGTGGTAGCATGGACGTTGGTAGTCCACAGTGCTACAACACTGACCAACAGTACCCATAACAACATATGGTGCCTTTCCTACTGCTTAGGGAAGAAGTACAGGAACCTACTTTTGATGAAGGCTGTTACAATAGCCACAAAGCCAAGTGGTTGGGTAGGTTTGACATTGGATGATTGTGGTAACAGTGATGGTTCACCCATTTGGGCATCCCTGACAATTTGACACAGTTCAGTCTGTGGTACTGCCCTATTGTAGATACGTACATCGTCGATCAACCCGGTTAGTTGTGCCACTGTGCCACCTGCTTCTGCACCAATGATGACACCATAGGTGACAGGGTTGAAAGTGGAACCATCAGCACCAAAAGCCTGTTGGACATTGCAGTTCACATAACTGATAAACCCACCTGTGGCAGAGATCAACATGGCCACATGATACCAGGTGCCAACAGCCAACGTTGGACCTGTGAAGTCACCGCCAAAGTTACCTGTGGTGAAGTTCACTTGATATGCTAAGTTACCACTTGTGCGTATGTACAGCTGCCTGTCCAGGTTGTTACTGGCGCCAATGACTAGTTGAAATGACCCACCAGCCGCTGTCCGTTTCACCCAAGCCATCAGTGTTTGTGTAGCGGGAAAGAACCTGGATGATACCACTGTTGACCCATAACTGTTACTTCCGTTCATCACAACATGGCCACGGCCACCTTGTCTGTCTGTCCCTGTGTTGGTGGTGGTATTGGAGAGGGTCATATGGTCCCTACCCATCACATCGTACAACACTGTGCCACCTGTGAAACCTGGTAGTGCCCTCCACCAGCCAATCAATCCACGTGCTGTGGGTGCGTTGGCGTCAAAGGTGGTCTGTGGCCGCTGGGCGTATGCCCATGGTGGTGTTACACAGAGTACAATACATAGTGTGAGGTACAGTAACATGGTCATTGGACTTCTATATCCATTGGCTTCATACGAATACCATGGACGGAGGTATCCGTTCTAAGTGGCAGTGTTGTAGCGTTCCAAAAACACACTTGGAATAGTCCTTCTTCAATGCGCACTGGAAACGCACCAGCCATAGTGGTATTGGTGGTGGTTTGGTCCACAACTACCACACCTGCAAATGTGAGATTCTTCCGTTTGTCTGTGGCAAGGGCACCATTAGACCCGGTAATGTTACCCTGCACATTGGAGCCATCAGAGGTGGCAATGTAGAACTCCACTACTTCTCCAACTACATTAGTACCTGTCAATTGGAAGTGTGGGCGCATTTCCCAGTTTTGTGACTTCAGGTTAGCACCTGTTTTGGTGTACTGGTTGGAACACTGTCCTGCACCTGCTGCTATAGCGCTCATGGTCAAGGTGACATCTTCTACCTGTGCGGCGTCAGCAAACAACAGTGGTGCGCCTGGAACAACAAGTATCTTATTGACAGCGTAGGCCACTGTGACTGTAACCAACATGAACACAAGGAAGCTGACAAACACCTTTTTGATAGACATGGTCATATGTCCCCTTACGGCAGGTTAAGTGCACAGGCAATAAGTTGTGTGGTAGCAGGCCCTTCAAACACCATCAATCCAGGTGACGCTGTGCTACCTGTACCAGTGGCAAACAGCCGCTCCAACCTGTTGATAAGCCGTCGTGCCATGGCTAACATGTGGGTCACGTTGGTGTCTTGTGGCGTAGGTCCATTCTGCAGGTTGGCAAAGTTTAGTCTAACCCTCAAGTTCATAGGATTTGTCAACGTGGTAATGGGGTCAAACAGTGTTTGGAAGGCCAACACTTCCTGTACAGTACGTGCGGTCAGTCCTGCAATGCTAAAGTTGGTGGCATCCACAGACGTACCAAGGATGATGTCTGACCGTGACAATTTGGACTTCCATGCCCAAAATGGTGGAGTGGCATCAGCATTGTAGGCAGCAGCAATGACATCATCCTGCCTATTGGTACGTGCTGTGGTTAAGGTGGCATCATTGGTGATGTCTGTCTTCAATGTAGCACATTGTGCTGGCGTCAGTGTCCCACTAGTTGTTTGACTGTATGCTGTGGTTGCCATACATAAGGTCAGTAACAATATCAAAAGTGTCATATGGTGTCCCTTAATTGGTTGCATACAATTGCCACCTGTCCAAGTCACTGCTGTACTCCACACCAAGGGCTGTCCATGATGGCCCTGCTGCTGGACAAGTGATACCAGTGATGGGTACATTAGGGCTGTCCACAAAGCCACCAGCACCTGTGGTCAGGGTGATGGTTTGAGCATTGGTACATTTAATGCGTAACACTAACTGCTTCCCATCAGCAGGTGTCCCACCAGACGGTATGGCGATGGTGACAGTGCCAGCCGTGCCTGTCATGGTCATCTTACATGCACGTGAGGTCAAGTGTGGACAGGTGTACGTGGTAGCTGATGTCAACGTGGTGATACCAGGTTCTGTACCCAGTGTTGTGGCCACCATGACATACTTGGTGATACTGGCAACATACACAAACTTCGCCCAGCTTAAGATGTCATTGTCACCAATCACACTAGTGGGTAAGGATAGCCCACCCCTTGCTGACCATATGGCATTCCATGTAATACTTTGTGGTGCAGTGGATGGTAGGAACAATAGGGTCAATTCCTGTCCATCAAGGGGAAAGCCACCTGTACCTGTTGGTGCATTAACGGTGACACCAGCGGATAGTGCAGGGACAACAGCAACTGTTGTGATGTTGGCATTTATGGTAAAGGCATTGGCTGTGATCGTCTGTGTGACAATCAGCGGTTTGATAACGGTATTGGTGAGTGTTTGCACACCAACAATGGTGGCGTAGTCAGTTGGGAGTAATCCACCAAGATGGGTAGCTTTGTTGGTGCCTGTGCCTGTGACATCAAGGGATGCACCTGATCCAACCACCATGGCTGCTGTAGTATTGGTGCCAGATGACAGTGCTGAAAATGATCCACCACCACCTCCACCACCACCAGATGTACCACAGGTAAAGGTCTTGGTGGCACTGTCAAAGTTCATGTGTTGGCCAAGGGTATCATCACAGTCTGGTAGCGTTTTGGCTACCCATGATCCACCTGTACCTACCAACAAGGCATTGTCAGGTGCTGTACCAAGACCTGTGCCACCGTCAGTTACAGCCACCGTAACATTGCCACGGTATTGACTGGCGTTCACAATACCTGCACCAACAAAGGTAATCTGACCACCAGGAGCAACTGTCATTAGTGCGGTGCTGTTGGACCCACTGGTAATGGCATCAAAGCCCATGGTAGCTGCTGGTGTACCTGATGTACCACAGGTGATACTGTTGGTGGCAGCGGTATAGTTCAAATGTTGACCAATGGTATCTGCACAGTTAGGCAGTGTCTTCAACTGGTAAATGGTGCCATTGCCCACCAATATGCCGTCATCAGTGGCAGAGGTGAGGCCAGTACCACCATCGACTACAGGTATGATGGTATTACCTTTGAACTGGTTGGCATTGTTGATACCAGTACCACTGGTGGTCATAGTGCCACCTGTACCCATGGTCAAGGTATTGGTATTAGTGCCACTGGTAATGTCTGGCCAGGCTTGTGATGTGCCCCCACCACCAGCAGATGTGCGGAGAAACTGACCAGCACTGTCGTACACTTTGTTCAGTATCTCCTCAACAGTCAAAAATGGTTGGGTAGGTTGCGCCCAAGCATCCGTTTGTAACCGTGCAGCAGCCAGGTTATACACTTTGTTAAAAATGGTACGTTCAGACAACAAGTTTTGTGCGTAGGCATTGGGGACATCAGTTAAGGATACTGTGGTGTGGGTATAGTGGTAGGTCAGTGTGGTAGATACACATAACAATAATAAGGTAAGGACAACAAGAAGGATAGGGTGTTGTATCAACCGTTGTATATACCTGACCATCTACCACCCCTTTGTTGTTGTCTTACCCTTACCCTTGGTAGACTTACCTTTGGTCTTTGTTACCCTGCCTGTGACATCACGTGATGTGGCATCCTTACCCTTTTCAGCCTGGATAATCTGAAGGATCATCCTGTGTAACTTAGCCAGTGCCTTTGGTGGTGCATGGGCTGTATCAGCTTGACCTTCAGCCATTGGTATGTCCCTTATGCAGGTAAGTGCACCTGACTGTTGGCTGCCACAAAGTGTAAGCTGTCTGTTTGTTTGGTCGTGTGGTTACGTTGGATCATGGCCACAATACTTTGGACAAGTCCCACACCTAAGCTGGCTAACCGTACAGCTTCCATAGAGTCAATCTTGCCATCGTTACCAGCACTCTCCAGTGCCACCAATACCATAGCCTTCAGTTGACCAAACAAACTGTTCATGTCTTCTGTTTGTAGGACATGTGTATCAGCCATGGTTAGTCTTCCTTATCATCAACAGCCTGTGCAGCAGCAGCCTTGTCACGTTCCATTTGTGCTAACCTGTGGAGGTCCACCTTAGCAAAGGTAATATGGTTCAAGAAGGCCACCAACTCCTCACCACTTTGGAGGTGGAGACTTTCTTCACCAATGTTGTCCAACAACACCGCAATGTTGTTGATACACGCTGCAACATCCACCTGTGCTGGTGCATGGGCCACTTGTGATTGTCGATGTGTGGCATCTTCCCGTGCTTCCCTTGTACGTACCTGTTGTGGTGTTTCTTGTGTCTTAGACCTGTCTACAATGTTGGATGTCGTGGTAATCTTGTCACCTTCAGCCATTGGTCTTTCCTTTCCGTGTTGATGATACTGCTTTATCCATGAAGTCATCCATGTCTTGACGTATAACTTGTACCATGGCCTTACGGAGAAGTTGTCCATCTGTAAGTGCGCTAAGGTCAGGGTCTGGTTGGCCAGTGGTATACCGTGACCTTGGCCTTCCAACTGGACGTTTGACCTGTGGTGTTACCCTATTCCACACCTTTTTCCGTGGCTGTGGTTCATGGACGTGTGAAAAGCCATATCCAGCTGCCATGTTATTGCACCTTCTTGGTAAACTTACCTTTGGTATCACGGCTATGTGGTGTTGATGACACAGCATCTTCAAACTGTTGCACAAAGGCATGGTCTATCTTTGGCTGTCCATTGGTAAGCACTGACTTGGCCTCTGGTGCAGATTGTGCTAACCATTCAGGTGTGAACTCCATGTTCTTCACAGATGTATCCTTAACAAATGCCAAACTGAACGCATACCCACTACCTTGTGGTTGCAAGTCCACCACCTTCACCTTTTGGCGGTACATCTTTTTGTTGAAGTATTCTTCCATTACTTCTGCTATCAACTCACTGGATAACACAGTAAGGAAGTCACCATCTGGTGTGTTGGTGTCAAATGTGTCAGCCATTGTTGACCACCTTTAAGTTGTGTGCCAACGGGTCATCTGGTGTAACCTTATGTCCCCATTGTATATCACTTTTGGTGTATGTGATACCCCTGTATACAATGTCACTTGGCACCAAACGTTGTATGTGTGGTGTTACACCTTCCTGTAATGGCTGTGTTGGTAAGTCAAGTCTACTGTAACCTATTTCCCTTACAAAGTTTTCCTTGTATACCTTTTCAAGTTTCTTATACTTCCGTTTCCACTTGTTCTTACCCATGGTCCACCTCTGCCATAAGCCTTTTCAACTCCACCAATGGTATTTCAATAATGTTACCGTACATCTGTCCTGTGGTATGCTTCACCTTAACACCAAGTTTGACCATGCCTATTTTGTGTGCAGCCTTCCCTGGA
>Ga0065707_10083129_pt1 | contig 10286 bp, 14 predicted proteins | sample SwiRhicommuniRL3_FD_59094 | JGI IMG/M metagenome (GOLD analysis project Ga0065707, IMG submission 59094) | Switchgrass rhizosphere bacterial communities from Rose Lake, Michigan, USA - RL3 v2 (version 2) | ecosystem: Host-associated > Plants > Roots > Rhizosphere > Soil | place: East Lansing... | reverse complement strand
CGCCGCGATGAAGTTCAATCGCGAGCTGCCCAAACATCGCGGCGTGGTTGCGGCCAATGATCTGTTGGCTGGCGGGCTGCAGGGAATGTGGGCGCACGCCATGGGCGATAAGTGACGGATGGCTGTTTGATGCGCAAGTGTGTTTACTGCGGTGCGCGCTCCAGCCTCTTCGGGCGAAGCTGCGGCGATTGTAAGAAACTCCTGCGCCGTGTTACAGAGTTGCGCGGCAAAGTGAGTTATGGGCAATTTCTCGAAGGTCTGGAACAAACCGGCGTGGACCGAGAAAAGATTCTGCGCTTTCTCACGGCCGACCCGGATGGCGCCGGGAGTATTCAAGACCAGGTGACCGCCGAAATGACCACCGAATTGATGCGAGTCATGGGAATTTCGGGACGCCAAACCGCCCAGGAGGTCAAGCGCATTCGCGACACCGTCGACAAACAGTCCGAATAGCGGTTGCGTCGTTATGGCTGCAACAATCTATTTGTCGCTGGTCTTTTTGGCGCTGTATCTAATAGGGCTAGCGATTCACCGTTGGATGTTTTTACGCGACAAGCGCGCAATGGCGGCCGAGAGCCGGGAGGGGAGCCGAGTGGTTGCCAGGGTCGGTGACTTGGCTCCGGGGTCCGTGAAGAAATTTTGGCTGATTTGCCGGAAGTACCGGTTGGATGCATTTTTGATCAACGACTGCGGTAGCTTTCACGCCTACGTCAATCGCTGCCGGCACATGCCGACGCCGCTTGATTTCGTACGCGATGAGTTTATCAGCGACGACGGCCGTTACTTGCGCTGCTACACACACGGCGCGCTTTATGAGTTTGCCACCGGGTTTTGCGTGGACGGACCGTGCAAGGGCGAATCGCTCTTTCGCCTGCCGGTTCGAGTGGAGCGCGGCGAGGTTTTGGTCGGTTGTCCTGAAGGAGACTTGAAACAACTCGCGGATTAGGAGTGTGTTGATGGCCAAAGGCGACAAACAGTCTTCACGAAAATTGGTCGGCGCCGTGGGCGAGATTGAACACGGCAAAAGCAAAAAGTTTACCCTGCGTCGCGGCCAGCGCGATCTCGAAGCTTTGCTGGTCAACTTCGACGGACAGCACTTTGCCTATATCAACCGTTGTCCTCACACCGGCATCACCCTCGACTGGGTGAACAACCAGTTTTTCAGCTCGGACACCCGCTATATCATGTGCGCGACGCACGGCGCCGTCTTCGAGCCGCCCACCGGCGAGTGTATCTGGGGGCCCTGCGTGGGCTTGTCGCTGCAGAGCGTGCCGGTGGAGATTGAAGACGGGCGGATTTACGCGCGCCTGCCGGGAGCCGGAGCCGATGAGTGAGGGCCACTGCGAGGGAATTTAGGAGCTTTTGAATGGAAGGCTGTCTCTTTTGCACTCTCGTTGCCGGAAAGATCAATGCGAAAATCGTTTATCAGGACGAACGCATCGTTGCCTTCAGAGACGTCAAACCGCAGGCGCCGGTGCACATTCTGATCATTCCACGCAAACATGTGGCTGGCGTGCTCGATATCGAACCCGACGACCACGCGCTGATCGGGGAGATCTTTCAAGTCGCCTCGCGTTTGGCCCGTGAGCAGGGAATTGGCGACTCCGGATTCCGCGTGGTCGTCAACTCAGGCGCCGATGCCGGCCAAAGTGTCTTCCATCTCCACTACCATCTGATCGGCGGCCGCCAGATGAGCTGGCCGCCGGGATAATTAGTTTTACTAATTTAATAACCGCGGAGGAACGCATGTCGGTTGATGAACCGCGCAGCGCGGCTATGGAAATGGCGGTTGAGCAATTTGACGCCGCCGCCAACAAGCTCGGGATCGATCCCAATGTCGCGGCGCGGTTGCGCCGTCCCGATCGGGCGCTGATTGTCAGCGTGCCGACGCGCATGGACGATGGCCACGTCCATGTTTTTACCGGATATCGGGTCCAACACAACGATGTCCTGGGGCCGTTCAAGGGCGGCGTACGCTATCATCCCGCGGTTACGCTCGGCGAAGTTTCGGCGCTCGCGATGTGGATGACCTGGAAGTGCTCGCTGGTCGGCTTGCCGCTCGGCGGGGCCAAGGGGGGAATCACCTGCGACCCGTCGACGCTGTCGCGTAACGAACTGCAGTCCATGACCAGACGCTTTACGGCCGAGATCATTAATTTCATCGGCCCGGAAGTCGATGTGCCCGCCCCCGACATGGGCACGAACGAACAGGTTATGGCGTGGATCATGGACACGTACTCCCAACACAAAGGACACGCCGTGCCGGAAATCGTGACGGGCAAGCCGGTGGCGATCGGTGGCACGCTGGGACGGCGGGAGGCGACCGGCCGCGGCGTCGTTTATATGACCATCGAAGCGGCCAAGCACTTACAAATCGATCTGACTCAATGCACGGCAGTGGTTCAGGGGTTCGGCAACGTCGGATCGGTCGCGGCGAAGGAGCTTGCGAAGATCGGCATCAAAATCATCGGCATATCGGATCGAACCGGCGCGTTCGTCAACCCGAGAGGATTGCCGATCGACAAACTCCTGGAAGTCGCCGACAAGAATCATAGCCTCGAAGGCTGCCCCTATGGTGATCGGATCAGCAACCAGGAGCTTTTGGAGCTCAAGTGCGACGTGCTGGTTCCAGCGGCCCTCGAAATGCAAATCAACGAAGTAAACGCGCCGCGCTTGCAATGCCGCATTCTCGCCGAAGGAGCCAATGGACCGACGACTCCGCAGGCGGATGCGATCCTCAGGGGAAAGGGAGTTTTTTTGATTCCCGATATTTTGGCGAACGCGGGCGGCGTCGTGGTCTCCTACTTCGAATGGGTGCAGGATCTTCAGAATTTTTTCTGGACCGAAGATGAAGTGAACAGCAAACTTCGAGATGTTTTGGTCAAGGCGTTCCATCAAGTGCTCGAAATGAGCCAAAAACAATCGGTGGATATGCGTCAGGCGGCGCTGATGATCGGCATCGATCGGGTCACGCGGGCGATGCTGTGGCGCGGTCTCTATGCCTAGAAGGGGGCCTGCCGGCTAAAGACCGGGGCTTCGCATTGAAGCCACCCCCATAAACTGCTAACCAAAAGAACAAGATATTGAAAGAAGGATTCTAGGAGATGGTTCAAGCGACGCAACTTCGACCGGGCATGATTATTATTCACGGCGGCGACCTCTTTCGAGTGACCGCAGTGCATCATCTGACGCCGGGCAACAAACGCGGATTCATGCAAACCAAAATGAAAAATCTCAGGACGGGCATCGGCACCGAATATAAGTTTCGCTCTGAAGATCGCGTCGACCAGGCGATTCTCGACAATCGCCATATGCAGTACCTGTACGCCGAAGGTGATCTGCACACGTTTATGGATACGGAAAACTACGAGCAGGTCACGTTGGCGGCGGAGGATATCGGTGATCTGCTCTCTTACCTGCTGCCGAACTCCGTGGTCGGCATCGAATTTCACGACGGCAAACCGGTCGGCATCAATCCGCCCTCGACGGTCGATTTGGAAGTGATCGATACCGAGCCGTCGATGAAAGGAGCGACCGCCAGCGCATCCTACAAACCGGCCAAGCTCGAGACCGGGGTGACGGTGCTGGTGCCGCCGTTCATTCAAGTGGGGGACAAGGTGCGCATCGATCCGACCGACGGCTCTTATCAGGAACGGGTCAAGTAGCTTTGATCTTGTTCAATACCGCCTCAACTTGGCGCTGCAAATTCTCCAAGTCGCCGTTGTTTTCGACGATATAATCTGCGAGCCGGCGTTTTTCTTCCAAGCTCATCTGCGCATCGATATGCTTTTGAGCGGCCTCGGCGCTGAGACGGTCGCGTTGCTGCAATCGTTGCGCTTGAATATCAAGATCGCACGCGACCAGCACGACGGGCCGAAGCCATTCATGCAGGCTGCCTTCGAACAGGAGCGGCACCTCGTAAACGACGACGTCATATCCCGCTGCGGCATGTTGCTGGATTCGCTCCTCGGCCAGGGCGCGCACGCGCGGATGGATAATCGATTCGAGTTTCTTCCGCGCGGCGGGTTTGTTGAAGATCGTCGCCCGCAGTTTTTGGCGATCGAGAGTTCCGTCGGGTTGCAAAACCTCGACGCCGAAGGCTTCGACGATCTCTTTCCAGGCGTCGCGTCCCGGTTCGACCACCTCGCGCGACAGCGCATCGGCGTCCACGACGGCGGCGCCAAGATGCTCGAGGATTTTTGCAACTGTCGTTTTGCCAGAGGCAATGCCGCCGGTTAAGCCGATTAATTTCACGCCACAGTAATGGCAAAATAGACATGGGCTTTCAACCGAAAGGTACGAAGCACCTGCGCAGGGCAAAGGAGCCCTGGAGGTAGGAGTAAAGCATGGCTCACGTCGTGATCTACAGCACCACGTATTGTCCGTACTGCACGGCGGCCAAGGCACTGCTTCGCTCCAAGGGCGTCACGTTTGAAGAGATCGATGTGACCCGCGATCCGCAACGCCGGGCGGAGATGGAGCGGCTCTCGCAACGCCGCACGGTGCCGCAGATTTTTATCGATGGTCAATCCATCGGCGGCTACGATGATGCGCGCGATTTGGACGCCACCGGCGAACTCGACCGCTTACTTGCACTTGGATGAGGACAACTGCGTGATGGAGCTTGAACCGAAGGGTTGTCGGTTTTTGAGCAACCGATTCTGAATTGAGGGTGATGTATGGAGGCGGCGAGCGGATTCGAACCGCTGCATCGAGGCCAAAAGACTAAGAACAAGAAGTGATACGGAGGGAGAAAGAGCCTGGATTTCCAGGCTTTTTCATTTTGGGGTTGTTAAGGAGTGATACGGTTTGGCACCTGGTTTTGGCACAAAACCGGAACGTTTTTTTTGACGGGAAGCGGATCGATAAACAATCGATCGGGCCGGCCTAACAGAGGGGTGCGATTTCAGTGTCAATGCGTTTTCATGGGGAGCTTGTTGTTTTGATTTGGGCCGGCAAATCATCCATAATCGCTACTTGAAATGAACTCCTGCTTCGACTATTGACGAGGCTGCTATGATGACCGACGAAGAAAGAGTCCGTATCCTGCGCGATGCAAAACCCAATAGCTGGCTGGCGCTGTCGAGTGACGAGTCACGCGTCGCTGGTCGCGGCGATAGTTTCGAGCAAGCCGTCGAAGACGCAAAAAAACACGGTGAAAACGACCCTCTGTTGATAAAAGTTCCCGATAATTGGGAGCCTCGGGTTTTTCTTCTTTGCGTGTAGCGTACAAATCCTTCCCGTTTCGCAACCGGGGCGTTCCGGAGCAAACCCGTATCTGGCGCCCAATCCTATCAATCCAAATCATCCATAACCACGCCAAGAGCCCAAGGTTCGAGGCGATCATCGATACGGGTTCGGATTACTGCCTTTTTCACGCGAGTATCGGAGCCTCGATGGGCATCAAGATTCACGACGGCGCGGAAGGTGATCTCGGCGGTGTTATAGGCGGCCCGCGGTCAAAAGTCTATTACCACAACGTCAAACTCGTAGTCGGAACCGACATTATTGACATAAAGGCCGGCTTCTCGTGGGATCTCACGGAGAATCTTTTAGGTTACGTTGGCTTCTTTGACAATTTCATCGTGACATTCGATCCGTCGTCCCAACCCCCATGTTTCGACCTTCAAAGAATCCAACGGTAACTCAGAGACGATCTTTGACCGCATATAAAAAGACGGCGGGCGACATGCAAAGTCGGTAGCTCGAAAACTGCTTTTTTAGCATCTTGCCTCTTGTGTCTTGGTCGCGATCAAACACCTCTTTAGTCCAATCGCACTGACCTGATTTTTCTTGTAAGAAGAATCCAGAAAATATGCGACTAATGTGATTGTGGCCACGTCTTCGCCAAAACTCGAGCATTACCCAAGTTTCTTGGTTTACTTTTGGGGACGGAACCCGGCTAAATGGTCGCACCTCTCCCATAGCGCTGGCGAAGCACGGCAACTACCTAACGTGACTGCAATCAGTGAACAATTACCGCCAAACCAACGAAGTTCCTGTATGTGATAATCTGGATTGAGCTTTCCGTTCTCTCTTTGCTTGACTGTTACTCGTAGCAGGCCGTCTGGGATATTCTGCTGAGCGATTTCAAACGGGCTGATGACTAGCAGAGCAAAGAGCGCAAGATGCGCGACTGTAATCCGGTATATCGACACACGTATCATAACGCATCTCATTTGCTGTTCGGTTAGAAGTTATCTGAACATTTTAGAGCGGTTTTACCTGTAAATTATCTTCTCATCGGTGGTTTAGCTGCTGAGCCGTCGTCAAACAATCGTTTCATCTCGTCTACACTCCGAGAAGCCGCGTCTAATGCAATCAGGCCCGTGATATTTTCGAGCGGTGTTTTCCGCGCTATCTGCTTGTCGGTCTTAAATCGCTCGATAGCGGCTAAAGTCTCGGCACCTAACGCTCCGTCGATGTTGCCCTTATAGTATCCCAGCAGTTTTAAGTCCCTTTGTAAGGCCTTCGTTTTTTCTTCGGGTGTTTTAGGAACTGTTAGAGCTAAGATCAAAAAGAGTGGAAAAAGAAAATAAGTGGCGTACCCTTTCGTAGACTTTGAACGAAAGGCTGCCTGTTAGCGCAGGCAGAGAAAGGATACGCCGGTGGTAGAAAAACATATTGGGGGAAGCGAATCAAAGGAAATTTTTTATGCGGAGTTGGAGCAGTTTGCGCGGGAGAAGATCCGGGGTCACTTGCAGGATTTGTTGGAGCAAGAGGTGAGCGAATGGCTGGGGCGGGAGAAAAGCGAGCGCAAGGTGAATGGGGAGGAGCAGCCGGGCTATCGCAACGGCTACGGCAGGCCGCGCCGATTGGCGATGAGTTTAGGGACCATCGAGATTGAGCGGCCCCGGGTGAGGGACTTGAGCGAGCGATTTAAGTCCAAGGTGGTGCCGATGTTTAAGCGCCAGACCCAAGAACTCCGAGATCTGATCCCGGAGCTGTATTTACACGGGCTGGCCAGTGGCGATTTTGAGTTGGCGCTGCGCCATTTGTTGGGCGACGGTGCTCCGCTATCGGCCAGCTCGCTTCAGCGGCTCAAGGAGAAGTGGCAAAACGAATATACGCAGTGGACCAACGCGCCGATCGAGCAGGCCTGTTGGGCGTACTTGTGGGCCGATGGGATCTACGTCAAAGCGGGGTTGGGCAAGGAGAAGACGGCGTTGCTGGTCGTGATCGGGGTAAGGAGCGACGGCAGCAAGTGTTTTTTGGCGTTGGAAGCCGGTTATCGCGAGAGCAAAGAGTCGTGGGCCGGGGTGTTACGTCAGCTCAAGGGGCGCGGGTTAAAGCAGCCCCGGCTCTTTGTGGGCGATGGCAATCTGGGATTATGGGCAGGGGTGAGCGAGGTCTATCCCCAGGCTCAACAACAGTTGTGCTGGAATCACAAGATGCTCAACGTGATCGACACGGTGAGCCGAAAAGAGCAGAGCCAAGTCAAGCGCCATCTCCAAGCCATGATGTATGCTGAGAACCGCGAACAGGCGTTAGCGGAGCGAAAGAAGTTCGAGCAAGCGTTTCGGCACAGTCCCAAGACGATCAAGACGGTGGTGGAGAACTGGGAGCGGCTGACGACGTACTACGACTATCCCCGCGAGCATTGGAAACACCTGCGGACATCGAATGTGGTGGAGTCGCCATTTTCCCGGGTGCGGCTCCGAACCGCAGCGTCGAGGAGATTCAAGTCGCAGCTCAACGCCACCTGCCTGATCTGGAAGACGCTGATGGTGGCCGAGATGAGCTTTAGAAAACTCAATGCGCCACACCTGGTGGATAAAGTCGCTCGCGCAATGAAGTGCAACAATGGTGCGGAGGTGAGGGACGCTGCTTAATTCTTTTTACACTCGATTTGACAACTGCTCAACTGTTATCGGACCTAGCTTAATCTCATTAAACTCGCCGGGGCCATAGACCTGCGCGTCCAATGTTATAAAAGCTTCGTTATAGAGGCATCCAGCTTTTTCAAGGTTGTCTTTCCCGTCCACTCGAAGCAAAGTTCCAAAATCCGGATCGAACAGAATACGCACCGTCGCCAACCTATCAACCGATCTAATGTAGAACCCGCTGCCAAAATTTCCCTGCAATCTGTCCTGAACATTTGTTCCAATGGCACCAACTAGCAACAGAGAAGTTCCATAGGCGGTAAACTCACAATCGGTCCACCCCCTGCCGATCTTGGACTCTGTGCAAATCTTCTGTTTTTTGAATTGCTGATGGATTAAACGCTCTTCTTTTTCTAGTTTCTCACACTGGTCTGCGCCTGCTAATTGCGCGGATAGCAGAAACGTGACCAAAAGCATTACGGCAACAACACGCATACAATTCGCTCCTCTGGTCCACAATAAACTAAGGCATGGTTATTCTTCCACCGTGCAAATACTACTGTCAAACGAAGATTATTATTGCTTTTTCATTGGCCGGCATTAATTCTGAAAGCAGTCGGGGCCTAGGCCGATCACCGAAAAGTGGCTGCCCTCCTGCGCCACCTGGCCCCAAATTCGAAGCAGGAGAACCGACGGGAGGCGGAGATGTCGTATAACAGACAGAAAGACTTTAGAGCGCGGAGCGCCCTTCGATGGCTGCGAGCCAAGCTCAGGCAAGATGCTAATTTCATCTCAGTGCTCAAGCAGATCATTGACGAAATACCAGGGGAAATCCCAGATAACATGCTGTTCGATCAGCTAAAGCCGCGTATATCTTCTCCTTGGCCGCCCTCCCTTGGTTCACGTCCGAGCGTTTCTCCTGATAGCGTCGACATGCTTTTTTACCCTTGGGTTCGGAAAAAGCTGAAGAGTTGGCAAGCTGATTATTTCAACGAATCGTTGAACAAGCTCGATCGGGATAAAGGCAGGGATAAGATTGAACGAGTATTCAGGCGGCTTCTTTTTAAAGGGTCTGGGCCGCCACCTGCCTTGTCTCACGAAAAAGTGAGAGAAGTATTCAATGAGCGCAATAAAATCAAAAAACTTTGCCGGAAAATCATACAGGATAGCGCGCAGGCTGACATCGGCCAAAAGGCCTTAACTGCCTATAGGAAAGAGCAAATTGAAAATAGGTTCGAATGGTGTCGCAATCTAGACAAGGACAAGAACGTGCAGTTGGAAAAGGCCGCGTCAACTACGCGGGCGGAACAAATGCGAGCTGCGGTTCTAGCAATAAAATTCGATTGCGATCCAAGGGCGATTAAAGAAATTATTAGAAAGGGCGAAGAAGGGTTTAGAGAGTTTCAAAGACAATCGAAATCGAATCCAAGAATAGTAGATGCCACAATCACTGGAGGGGGTAATCACAAGAAGGTTCGCACGTCCTAATCCGCCCGCAATCTAAGTCCCAAACCCTACGACAAAGAAAAAACTTTTGCTGTAGATTCCAGCATTCCCTTTTTTCTTATTCACTCCTATAAACGCAGTATGTTTCACTCCATAAAATATGCTGCCAAAGAATTGAACATATCGGAACGGTTTCTTCGGAAGCTTGTTGCGGAGAACCGCATTTTCTTCTATCGACTCAGCGCACGAACGCTGCGGGTCGATCTAGACGAGTTGCGGAATTTTATGCGGCTGATCGCCAAATTTGGCGGGCCGACATCGGACGTGCTCTCACGCCAGCCGAAGAATCTGCTCATTGGGCAAAAGTCGAAGCCATGCGGCGCGAGCGCGAAGCCGAGGAAACCCGGCGCAGGCTCGAAGCTGCGAATAAGGCGGCGGAGATTTGGAAGGCGGCGCAACCGGCTCCTGACGATCACCCATATCTCACTCGGAAGGGCGTTAAGGCGCATGGGGTACGCCTTCACAATGGCGCTCTTGCGGTTCCTGTGCTCGATGGGCAGGAGCCAGGGTCAGACTTTGAGGACTCGACTGTCTTTTGTCGCGTGATTTGCCAAGGGAGCTGTTCCGCAAGAAATATTTACTGGCAGGCGTTCTTTTACACCGGAGGTTTTGATGAACACAGAGTTTCGCTACAGTGGCCCGCTCAGAAAGATAGGATTTCGATATTCCGGGCCACCGTGGGTGTTTGTAGCGGTGGCGCTATGTCTGGTAATTTTTCTTTGGCAGACTTTATGGTGACGACTGCACTATCGGATCCTGAATCTTTTCGACGGTTTCCGTCCGCATTTGGAAATTTATGTGAGGGCAAGCAGGCAGGGCCGGCGGGTGCTGATTAAGAGAGCTGATCTTGACAGTTTTTTGCTACGGTCGATGATCGTTATTTCGTGAGCTTGCCCAATGATTCAACAATCATTCCTGATGCCGCCTTTTAATTGACAAGCATTACTTGTCGGGTTA
>Ga0065707_10083130_pt1 | contig 10289 bp, 17 predicted proteins | sample SwiRhicommuniRL3_FD_59094 | JGI IMG/M metagenome (GOLD analysis project Ga0065707, IMG submission 59094) | Switchgrass rhizosphere bacterial communities from Rose Lake, Michigan, USA - RL3 v2 (version 2) | ecosystem: Host-associated > Plants > Roots > Rhizosphere > Soil | place: East Lansing... | reverse complement strand
GCGAAACGAGAAAAGAAAGGCGCAAAAGCGCACGCTCTCAAAATCCTAGCGAATTCTCTTTACGGAAAATTCGGACAAAAACACACGCGAGAAATTATTTCAATAACTTCAGATAAGGATTGGTATGATAATCACCTTGAAGCGTTACTGCGAGACTATGATGACAGCGGTGTTACGGAATATGCTGTTGATAAAGACTACGTTATTTATGGCGTTGATAGCGTTAGTACCGCTTTTAGTAATCGTTTTATTGGAGCAATGGTTACTTCGCTTGCTAGGCTTAAATTGGGCATTATTCTCAACACAGTTCGGAGCATATATTGCGATACAGATTCTATTTTTACTCAAGAAGAATTGGCTAAAAGCTTCGTGGGAGAATTACCAGGAGATTTTGAAAGTAATCCGCATGGCAAAAAATCCCTTATATGTCTTGGAAAAAAGTCTTACCAATACGGAGAAGACATCAAGTTCAAAGGAATTCCCGCAAAAAGATTGACGAATCAAGATATTCAAGCAATGCGATTTGACTTTGATGTTGAAGTAAAGTATACAACACCTACCGCTTGGCGAACGGCGATGAAAAACAAAGTCGAACGCCCGAACGAATTTTTGCCGAAATCACGACGTGTGAGCAGAGGCAAATCACTTAGCGAATTGGGAATGTTACACCTCAACGCTAAGTTGTTTTCAGTAAAAGAATCGAAAGAATTTTTAGATTCGATACTGACAATTGTGTAACGAAAGGAAAGAATATGAGAGCGTTTAGAAATTTTCTTGAATACGAACAGTATAGAGAATATTGGCTATATCTTTTAAAAAATTGGCCAATAAATTTCTATCGCATCAATTCTTTCATCGTACAAACAACACAAAGGAAAATATGAAAAAGAATACAATTACGAAAGAAGAATCAAAACTCGCAATGGAAGCGCAATCGCCTGTTGAAGAAAGCAAACACGAAACGCAAGCAATCGCTCGCGTTTCAACGTTCAAGCAATTGGCAAAAGTTTCCAGAAATGCCCGCATTACGTTTGGTGGAACGTCTCAATGGGTGCAGCCGGAGAATTTGTTCAATGAGAAGTATCACCACGGTCTTGAATCCGTTCCGTTTTTCGTAACGAAGGCATTCGCTTTCACTTCCAAAAAGTTCAACGTTCCTAGAATCGGTCTGGAAATCGTTCTGAGCGATGGAAAGATGTTTCTGGTAGCGCTTGGGCTGAATCCTGGGGACATTAAGCGCAACAATATGATTGCTCTGTTCAAAGAGGAAGGCGCGCAACCTATCGGCCCGTTCATTCTCACGAAACTTCCAACCACGAAAGGGAACGATTATTACGATATCGCTCCGTTCGAACCTCAGAACGCTTCGGAAACGGTTGAAATTTCTTTTGTCGAACCGGAAATTGATACCGATATTCCTTTCTAAATAGTTGACATTTGGCCGCGTTTGCCTGATAATCCTGTTTCGGTTAACGGGACGCAAACGCGGCCAATTTTTTTAACGGTAAGAGAAAAGGAAAACACAATGGCAAATGACATCTTCACATTGGGAATCGGACGAGTGATTGCGAGCGGATATGCAATGAGGAAGTGCATTCCTTATTTGTCGTGGGCATATCGGAAACCATTACAATGGATCAAATCACACGGAATCGACTTGCGCCACGTTCTTTACATCAATTACGAAACCGTTTCTGATTTTTTCAATATGAATGATACGCAAACTGCGGAAACGGATGAAGAAAAACATTATGCGGATATGAAAGAATTTTTCATCGAAAATTTGAAAAACTTGGAATTCCGTCCGTATATGCCGTTTTGTTCTTGCTGTGGTAGTGATAAACCGGTTTACATCGGGATGATTCCGAATGCAATCAAATCAATCGTTTCATTCGCGTTTTGCGTTAATTGCCGCGATGAAATAACATTGAAGAAAAACGCTTTGACGTGTGATGTTTAGTAGTTACAACGATTGCAAGCGCAATCGAAACTTTAACAATTTACCTGAAAGGAAAACGCAATGGCTTTAACACAAAAATCTTTGACTGATATCGTAACCGCTCTGAATACGGGCGAATTGAAAATGGACGATTTGCTCGCCCAACTTTCAACGGAGAAAATGTACATTCGCCGTGGTTCATCGTTTACCGAATTGAAACCCGACGGAGTTTCATTCGTTAACGGAGCGCCAGCAAAAATTTTCACGGCGGATTCCAAGCGTATTGATCGCGACGGAAAGGAAGTTGAAAGAAAATCACGTAAGAACGGCGACAGCGCGGAAAGTTAATTGATCTCTCCTACCTAACTTGAAAAGGGAAGCGATGTAAATCACTTCCCTTATTTTTTTACGTCCAATGCTAAACACACCAATGAACCGATCACACCAACAACAATCACGAAAAATGCCAATACGATAATCATCGTTGCACCAAATCAATTATACTGAGATTTTGAACTATATCATTATTCGCAACGCCCGTACAGGAAACGAGCATAGTTGAAGCATTTGCCGCTAAATCAGCAACTGCTATCGTAATGTTATTTGCCGCTGCAATTCCGTTACCGCCGCTAGCGCCTGCGCCATCGTGTGAAACAAAATTCCAAGTAAACATTGTAGAACAAAGAACACTTGTAGCAGTTAACCTAACAAATGTAATTTCATACTTCCATTGTCCTGAGTCCTGGTCGAAAGCGGTTGAACCGATTGTAGCAACCGTTTGTCCAGCGAATGTAATCAAAATCAATTTATCATTATCATTCGTCGCAAATGTTCCACTATAAATCGCTTTGACAAAATCGCCGTTTGTCGCAAGACTGTTAGCAGGAAGCGAAAACGTATGTAATGGATCAAGACCGCCACCAACATTTCCGACAACGCTGATATCAACAGTAAGTGTACGCGGTACACTTAAAATCTGTCCGTTACTTCTGATTTGAAGTAATGTACCGCCTGCAACGCCGATTGACATTACATCGGATTGCATCGAGATCGTGCCGTCATCATCACCAACATCGGTATCAACAAAACTAAGTGCGGGATTTGTACCGCTGATAACTAAAGGACTGGCTACCGCGCCTCCTGTTAACTCGACCCAACCTGTATTGACATCATCGGTTGTTTTTTTGAAAACGCTAGCGTTATCACTTAGCGCAATTGATCCTGTATTCGCTAGTATTACGCCTTCGGGCGAGCCGTTGCACGTAAATATAGCGCATTTGTTATCAACGTAAAAAACTGCTTTTGGGCTAACTTCCTGGTCAATTGTCGGATTTGTGTAAACTGGCATTATCTTTTCACGAACAGAAGTAGCAGAATGATAACAGCAACCGCAACGATAAACGTTGCCGCGCCTTTGGGTAGCGACTCAAACCATGATAGCGTAGCTTCACCGATCTTACCGCCTGTAGGTGTTGTTGTTCCTACGCCCGAAGTATCGCCATCGGATTTCATTACTTTTTTATTTCCCAAAATCGGCCCGCAACCGCCTAAAATATTTCTTCCCTCTGTACAACCACCGCTTTGATTTGCTGTACCGCCACCCGACTGTTGTAGCATTCTATCTGCTTCATCGCGAATTTGTTGTAATTTCGCTCGCGTATCACTAGCGCCCTGAAAGAATGTATTTACTTCAAAACTATCGATTACAGAAGGGAATTGACGTTGCACATAGGGAAATGGCGAATTCGGATTCAGCAATCCGCTCAATTGATTTATCGAATAATCAATAAATGATGTAGGAGTATTGGCGTTGAAAACTGTTCCCGCTCCGAATTCCTGCGCGCCGAGCGGCGAGAACATCGGTAACTCAAATATCCGAAAATCGTAAGACGGAATGTACATTTTATTTCACGTAACGTTTGTAAACGAAATAACCGATCACGCATATAACACCGATAATGATGAATGTTCCAATACTGCCGCCGCCAGATTGACCTAAAGGCGTTTCGGACGCGGTAGGAGAATAACCGTAGGCTTGCGATTGCAATGGCGGATTGTACACAGCATTTCCAAATAGTTTTGGTAACGCATCTATCAACAATTCATCAATATTCTTTTTTACAGGTGTATCAGGAACAATAGGATTCGTCGGATTCGTCGGATTTGTCGGATTAACAGGCGTTACAGGTGTAATTTCTGCTAAAGTAGGCAATCCGGCTGTCGCAAGATATCCACGTAATGCTTCTGTTATTGATACTCCGTAACGCCTTGCGGTATCGTAAGCATAGTTTCCGCCACGTCCGATAACATTTCCGCTTATGTAGGATTGATATGCTTCTTTAATATCACTTACGCGATTTTTTCCTAAATATTTATCGGAATCACGTAAACCTGATAAAACGGAAATATCGAATTTCTGTAATGGCTCTGTCGGCGGTAGTGATTGCGTAAAACCACTACCGCCCCCAGTAATGGTGAAAGTACCGCCGCTCCCACCAATGTCATTTTGGATATCCATCATAAACTATTTCGATTTTGCAGATGTCAATTTCGCTGGCGCTTCATCTACTACTTTAGCTTCTGTTTTCGGAGTAAGCGCATCTACTTTCTGATAGAGTTTGGCAATCAATTCAACAATTAAACTGATTTCGGATTCTTCACCGTGGTTAGCTGTGATCTTACGAACGATTTCTAGTTCGGGATGGCATTCGCAAAGTTCATTGAGATTTTCGACATTAATGTACATTTAAAATCCTCCGAATGTAAAACCGGATTTAGGAAACGTCGGTGGTGTACCAAAAACATTTCCGCCGCGTTGTCCAAAAATTGATGATAATGTTTGCGCGATACTACCAACAATTGAGCCGGTATTACGCGAAGAATAATAACGTTCTACAGCGCTATCTTGAATTCTTTGATCCTGACTACGTTGCAAAAAATTCAATTGCCCTAAACGTTCCTGTACGTTAATTGCGCTTAGATTTACGTTTTCATCGGCGGCAATTCGCAATTTTTCAAGCGTTGAAGTTTCTTGAATTCTAGCGCGTTCGGTATCGCTCTCGATTCTAGCTATACCTAAACCTGTTAGTAACTCAAACGCTTTTGATCTTGCCTCTGCATATGGATCAACTTGCGGAGTTTGTACAAATTGCGTTTGCGGTAGAAACGCGGTTTTTGTCGTGAGTTTCCGCAAGACATAGAGAATTACTACCGCGCCAATTATCCAGGGAAGATATTGTTTAAACGTTTCCATTACGCTGATAATCCTCTAGGATACGGTTGTTGAAACGGATACGGTTCAGGCGAAACAGATTGCAAATTGATTGGAATTATACCGCGATAACCAAAATAATCACCGTACAAAAATTCCGATGGCGGTACGGAAACATTCTGATAACCCATATAATTCGTTGGCCACAAATACGGCTCAAATGGAAACCATTCATAATTCGCGCCGCCAAGCGGATTGAATCCGGCGCGTATCGCATTACCAAACGGCGACATTTGAGGATTTCCCCATCGAGCGCCAGCGGTTTCGACATTGTAACCTGTGTTATATTCGCTGTAATTTCCATTCGGCATTATTTGAATTCTCCTACTTCTGTTACTGCCGTAAAAGATTCACGAAACGTTCCTGTTACAGAAGTCAAAACTGATTTCAACACGTCGGCATTCTTCCATACAAGGTATAGAATCACTAACGCCAATGTTATCAAAACGAATTTACGCATTATCTTCCTTGAAGCGTTTGAACGGTTCTAGTATATCCGTCGGATAACGCGCCGATAAACTTCGATGATTCATCGGCCTTACCGACGAAAAAGTAAAGCGCCAATGCTGCGAGCGTAAATCCTACAACAGCTTGTAAACCTGACATATTATTTCCTCAATCGAAACAGCATTACAAGTAATGTAATTGCCGCCAATCCGTAACCTGCCTTGGGAAAATATCGAAACAGTAACACGATTGTTACCAGAAACAATATTATCAACCAAATGCGTTGTTTTTCTTTATCCATAATCTTTTTCCGTGCGCCGTAACGCCCAAAGAAACGGCGCACGGAATCATTGAATGTGTTTAAAGTCTAAACCTTTATTACACACTCAAAATCAAATCGGCCAATGCTCGAACGCCTGGAATCGGTTTAACTCTCAAAGCTACTTGCTTCAAGAATACGATAATCAAAACTATCCACAACGTCATAAAGACACCATTGATAAGATTTGGTTTGATAATCGCAAACTGTTCTCCGTCCGGCGCAAATTTTCTTGCTACCCACGCAACAATGATGAATACGACAGCAAATGTAATCCACCACAACGCGGGTTTCTTACCGTTATCATTTCCAGCCATTGCAGAGTTTTGCGTTGAAGCCATTGCCGCGTTTGTAGATTGAATCATAGCGCCTCTGTAATCTTGATTTAATCCGCCGAGTTCGCCAGCGTAATTATTACGAACAGAAAAATCCGTAGCAGCGGCAGGAACACTACCAAACGCTCTGCCTACAGGATAAGCGCCCGTCATAAATACGCTGTTGTTAACATCGCCCGGAATTCCGATAGTTGCCATAATATTTCCTTTTTAAGTTATTGGTGTGGTGTTTACATTATGCGCTTTCAAGACTGTAGACGAAGGAATTACCCGCGCCAAAGGAACACAATAATAAACACCACATAACTGTTATTGCGACAGCGGATTGATACCGCTTGTAGCTGGCGAAACGAAGTTAACAAGAATTCGACGGCCTAGATGATAGAAATTGTTTCCGCTTCCCAAAGTAGTACCAGCAGAAACAAATATTTTTTGCTGGAAAGTTGTCAAAACTTCCAAGTTTATCAAATCTCTACCATCGCCGCTACCAGGCGATTCTCTCGCATGCCAGTAATCCTTGTAAAAGATTCCCGTAGGTTTCGGCATAGAGTAATCACGCTCGAATTCTTCAGCATTGAACGCTGCGGTTTCATCGTACATCGTATCATTGATATTAGCGACAACCTGTAAACGATCAATTCCGTCTGTTCTCGCTCCGTTAGCAATAACACGCGTTGTCGAATTCATCAGTTTACCTTGACGTTCGACAGTAATCGTATTTTCGCCGACAGCAACGATAGCTTGTGTAAATTGAACAGTACGAACTACTTGCCCTAAAGGAAGGATAACCGCTCGCGGATCAAGCGAAGAAAAGTAGCACTGATGCACTTCCACGTTAGTCAATGTTACCGATGTAAAGTTCGTAACGAAGTTTGCGCCAGCGGCAGCAAAACGAACACTTACGTTACATTGAACTTCAGGAGCTTGCAAATTTATCAATCCGGTATCATAGTCACTACCTGGATTCGCGGAAATAGGAACGAAGTACCACAAGTTCCATAAATTCGCGCCCATTGCTACTGGTGCGGAAAATACCAATGCGCTAGGCGTATAATTTCCGCCACCATCCGGCGCAAATCCGCGAAACATTTGGCGCGCTAAGTCATACGCCATTCTTCCATCTATATCTACCAAATTCATATTCGATAGATTTAGATCAACACGAATACGATCTATCAAACTCCAAGGCCCGTCAGTAGCAAATGCACCGCCAGCGGAAAGTGTAACGGTTGCAGTTACACGAATCGCCAGATAATTTAACATTCCTACTTTATCGAGTGTAACTCTTGCCTCTCCACCTAACGCGCTAGCGCCTCCCGCTACACTTTGCGTTGCGCCTGATTGCCGTTTTCTCTGCCTACTTCCTGCGCGAAAGGGAATCGGCCCGTTCATTCCTCCGTCTGGCATTTCCTTTTTCCTCCGAAAGATTGAGCCGTAACTTTTTGGGCAGAAGACCACGGCTAACGTTAAAGTAATAGAATTCGTAATCGTTCAGATCGTTTTGATCTTCAACGGAAATTCCTGTTATCAATTCGACTCTTTGTTTATCTTGCGGTAACAATGTTTTAAAGACGTAATAATTTTCGCTCTCAGAAAGAATATTCATCGGTACACCACTTGGACGTTGAGTAGCTGTAAGAGACGAGATACCTCTTTCCCTTCCTCTATTGAGTATCGCAAGTAAGAAGCGCGGTACTTTATTTGCGGAGTAGCAAATTGAAGTTGCTTCATCAATATATATTCGGCGATTCTTGTTTTCATAAATCCAGTAGAAAAATTCTTCCTGATTCTTTTCATCTTCAGCAACTAACGGATGAGGAGTGTAAACAATTCTATGCTCATCATCATCTGCCGCATCATATAACTCACGTAACGTCGAAACGTGTTTTTGATTCCATCTGAAAACATTATCACTACCTTTCGGATTCCACGTTACTGAGTAAGGCTTGAGATAATCTTCAACCAAAAACTTAGCAAGTGTCGTTTTACCGCAACCGGTCTTACCGATAAGTACACCTCTGTCATTTTGCCCAAGTTTGATTGCTTGCCAGATTGCGTAATTTTCCACAACATCTATTTCTCTTGCTAAAGAAATTGAAGTATAACAAGTAATAACACCTGACGGACTTACGAGACTTACTTGTTTTCCTTCAACATAACGAAGCATTTCAATCTATGAAGTTAACCGCTTCAATTCGATGTTCGCCTATTTCAATTACAGGCGTTAATTCTGCTATTTCCATAGCTTGAACTAAATCAAATTCGTCAAGCAAGTTTCCAAGTTCCATATGTACCAAACGAATCATATGCAACAAATCTTTCTCATTGGTTGTAGCCAAGGCTTGACCAACCACTGAAAGTATTATCGGTTGTTGCGGTATCCCGTTCGTTACTTCCTGCACTTTCTTTAGGATACTTTTTTTCAATTCGCTTTGCACTTGCTTCAAATCTTGGGACAATGATGGCCCCGACGACAAAGCAGAGATTGATCCACGGAATCCATTTCTCAACAATTCCAGTGATTTGAGCATATTGTTTTTCCGGTAAAGTTTCTAAAGCATCATTCAATGCTTCAGCTAAAATTTTTCCCTCTTCGTGTTGAAGATTCCAGTGATCGTGTTTAGTAAGTAATGCGACACTGGTAAAAATAGCTGCCGCGCCGCTAGCCAACATCGTAACCATTGTGAGTTTCGATGTTTCTTCTTTTACTGTTTTCGCTTTTGTTCTACGTTTTCCACCGCGAACATTTAAAGGTTTGTCTATCCGAAAAACATTCTCTGAATCAAGTTCCGTTTCGTATTCGCCGGTTTCTGGTCTATCTCTATGTGCGTTTCCATCGGCGTTACTGGAATCACGTCGTTGTTTTCTTCGTTTTCTAAGCCTTCCATCACTACCGATGTAATGGCCGTCTGGGATTCGTTCAATTGTTCCACGCGGTGTGAAGTAGTATCCGTCTGTGATCGTAACGCTCTCAGCTCGGCCAGCGCTTCGGTTAGCAACATTGAGTTCGTTGATTCCTGTTGCTCGCGTTGATTGATTCGTTCCATCAATTGTCGATTGGTTTCCGTCATTTGACCGAACGCTACCGCCATTGTCATTTGTGATTCCGGCAATGTTGGCGGTTGCTGCGGAGTTTCCTCCGTCTCTATTTCGACTTTCTTGATTTCCGACATTTTCCATTTTATCCTTTGTTATCTGGCTCTAGCATAAAAACTATGCATTGCTTCGCCTTCCAATTGCTCGAATCCGAATACAGTTAAACGAACTGTTATCGTTGCTGTTATAGGAGTAACACCAGGAATTACACTTCCCACTAAAGAATATGTGGTACTTTGACTTAACGGAAACGGCGACTCAAATTGTCTATCGAGGTTATTACAAGTAAAAGAACCGTTTTCAGCGTAATAAAAACGAAGGGAACTATTGGTATTGGGAATAATGGGAATATTGCTATCGGGATTGGCTTGAAAATTTTCTATCAGCGAAACTTCGCTAAATCCTGTTACGCCTGCATCTGCCGCAATTCCAGTTTGCCAAGCTAAAGAAAATCCAGTGATATAAAGTTTCCGATTCGCATCACCTTTTATAACGAAACTAACATTACCGCGACCGAATGAACCAATATCACCAACATCTAAAAATGTCGTTAACGTGCGATTAAATTCTGAACCTTGACCTTTAACAGACATAATCTAGTTTCCAAAAAGAAATACGCCCAAAAATCGAAACTTTGATTGATACGGTAAACACAATGAGAAAACCGGACATAAAGTTTCGACGTTTGGGCGTCGCGTGTACTATAACACTTAGTTGCAAAAATCAATACTCTCATTGAACATTTCAAAATTCTAACCGTTACACCGTTACCGTATCGAAAGTGAGCCTCCGATATAGACCGTCTATATGAGAGGCCATTTTCTCTATCGAATGCCGATAGGAGAGCGTATGCGCGAAACCCCAATAGACATAGGCATTCCA
>Ga0065707_10001147_pt1 | contig 10293 bp, 10 predicted proteins | sample SwiRhicommuniRL3_FD_59094 | JGI IMG/M metagenome (GOLD analysis project Ga0065707, IMG submission 59094) | Switchgrass rhizosphere bacterial communities from Rose Lake, Michigan, USA - RL3 v2 (version 2) | ecosystem: Host-associated > Plants > Roots > Rhizosphere > Soil | place: East Lansing... | reverse complement strand
GTGAATTGTAGTACTATACCGATGCGATCACGAATTCCTTCATCGAGGATGGAATGCTCATCATCAGCGCCAACGAAGAATACATGCTGGGACGTGACTACACGTCCGCCCCTGATTTCCATATCTTTGCGCTGGAACGGGAACCGAGCGAGATTCGCTGGTACGTGGACGGCACGCTGTATCACTCCGAAACGGAATGGTTTACTTCGGGTGGAAAAGACACCAGGTATCCCACACCGTTCAACCAGGATTTCTATCTGATCGTCAATGTTGCTGTCGGTGGATCCTGGCCCGGCAATCCCGACGAAACGAGTGTTTTCCCACAAAGGCTATATGTGGACTCTCTGCGCCTGTATCAGCACCCCAAATAAGATGCGGAGTTATGATTAGCCTGCCGACAGAACCGTTTCTGCTGCGCCGCTTTTCGTAGCTGTAGCTTCATCCCCGCAACCTCGTTTTCAACAGAGTGTTATCAAACCTGAGTAATTCGATAGTAAAAAGTGATGAATATGAGTCGTCAATTGCATAGTATATTCTTCATAATTTTAGGAGGCTTGGTTAACGAAGTACGCTGTGATCGACCGGAAAATCACATACGATGCACTGCCTAGACGTACAAATAGATTTGTGGCAAAAATCATCTTAGAGACGGAGAATTTACAATATGAAAGCAGTTCGTATCCATGATTATGGGGGGCTGGACGTACTCCACTATGAAGATGCACCTCGCCCCACTCCCGGTGCAGGTGAGGTCCTGATCCGGGTTCATGCAACGACAATCAATCCTTTTGATTGTGCGGTGCGTGCGGGTTACATGGGGCAATATTTTAATTACACATTCCCGTTGATCCTCGGGACCGATTTATCCGGCGTTGTCGAGGAGGTAGGAGCCGGGGCAACGGATGTTTCAGTCGGTGACGTCGTGTATACCCGATCTGGCATATATCGAGATGGAGCGCACGCCGAATACGCTTTGGCGATAGCTGCCGATGTCGTAGCCAAACCGCCATCGCTGGACCACATGCATGCAGCCGCACTGCCTCATGTTACACTGACGGCCTGGCAGGGGCTCATTGAGTTCGCTGATCTTTCGGAGGGTCAAACCGTTCTTATTCATGCGGCAGCCGGAGGGGTTGGTCATGTGGCTGTGCAGCTCGCCAAGTGGCGCGGCGCCAGGGTGATCGGCACTGCATCCATCAATCTTCCGTTTTTGGAGGAGCTGGGTGTCGATGAACCCATCGATTATTCAACGACAGCTTTTGAAGACGTTGTCAAGGATGTAGATGTTGTGCTCGACTTGCTGGGTGGCGAAACCCAGCAACGCTCATGGAAAGTGCTCAAGCCGGGCGGCATATTGCTCTCTACTGTTCAGCCGCCTTCACAGGAGATCGCCTCGGCTCATGGGGTCCGCCAGCGCATGATTGGTACAGCGCCCCCGGTCCGAAAGGTGCTGACCGAAGTAGCAAAAATGGTGGAGAATGGTCAGCTCAAGCCACATGTTTCTGCGGTTCTGCCGCTTCAAGATATCAAAAAAGCGCATGAAATGATCGAAGCCAGGCATACGCGCGGCAAGATAGTCCTGCAGCTTGTGAATTAAGGCGATTCCTGGAAGCATGCCCCAGGAATTAATCGCACGATATTAACCACCGCACGATGAAGATCGGGGCGGTGGTTTTCTTTCTCGCCAGTGTACAACCCCGAATGCAGCGGATTCACCGCCAGCCCCAATAGAGATTTGCCGATGTTTCGTTTATCAACTGAGCGTTTGTTTTTGCGCCACTTTGACTTTCTGGATGGCGACGCAATGTATGCCGTATTCGGTGATGCAGAAGTCATGAAATATGGCGACGGCGTGCAGACCAGAGAATGGGTCCACACCTGGCTGCAGACCTGTCTTGAGCGTTATCGAGAGTGGAGTTTTGGCCCATACGCGGTCGTGGAGCGTCTCACACAGGATGTGATTGGATATTGCGGACTGTTCCATTTTCCGGATGTGAACGGGCGACCGGAAGTGGAGATCGGCTACCGGCTGCGGCGATCGGCGTGGGGTCAAGGTTACGCGACAGAAGCTGCAATCGCTGTCCGTGATTATGCATTCACAGCACTGGCTCTAAATCGTCTGATTGCGATCATCGATCCATCCAACATCGCATCCATCCGGGTCGCAGAGAAGATCGGCATGCACTATGAAGTGGATGTCATGTTTGAGGGGTATTCGCATCCGGACCGGGTCTACGCCATTACGCTCGCCTGGGCCCTTCAGTAGCGTTCCATTTCTTCCAAGCGTTTCATCCCATTAAGCTGCTCTCAATCCCAATATTTCATGGCTTGGCTGAATCTTCCAGAACCGCTTGAAATTGGCTTGGCCGGGTGCTATACTAAAATTGCCAATTTGGGGTAAATCACTCGACTGAACGCCCCACGTACAAGAATGCTTCAATCCCACCCAGGAGGCAAGTCCTATGCCCACGGAGCCCAACCGAATCGAAGAACGAATTCCAAGTTTGATCACCCATTCGGTATGATATGGCGGAAAAACGGCACAACTGTCGTTCATTAACTAGGTTCACCACTTAATCCAAAGGAGAGTACATGCCTGACAAACAATGGTCACCCCCTACGCGTCGTCCCCTGCCCCTAATCCTGATTCGTGGTTTTGGATTTTTGAATGTCGAGGACGAAAAGAGAATTGCCTATCAAGGTTTTAACGATGGAACCGTCTATCCTCGCAAGCGCGGGGAAAACTATATTTATGAGGGTATGATTCTGCGCTTTATGAAGTCAAACTGGAGTTACCAGGATGCAACCAATGTGGTTGGCTATTATGGCAGTAATGTCGAGGAGTTTACTGAGGAGCAAAAGAAAAAAGAGATCCTGGAGGATGCGAGGCTTAAACGTTTCGATCCGTCCTTTTTCTTTGGCAACCGTGTAGTCGTTGATCCGGCGATGGCCCGCCACCTGCTGAAGTCAAATGATGATATTGGGCACACGATGTGGGTGTTTCGCTACTATGACCTGGATGACCGAACATTTAACATCTATGGCGAAGCATTGATCCGTTTGATCGATTTCATCCGCGAGATTGCGGTGAAGGATAGTGATGAAAAGAAACCGAAGGTCAATATCATCGCACATTCGATGGGCGGCCTGATTGTGCGTGAAGCCATTCAACATACTTATCCGAAGAACAATAAGAGCGCTGATGACTATATCAACAAAATAGTGACCTTAGGTACGCCGCATAAGGGGATCACATTTCAGCTGATTAAGAATTGGCTGAATGTTGTCGAAGCAAATCAGGAACTCGACCGTTTCTCACCTGCCAATCAAGAGCAGGACTATGTCAGCTTCCGGGATCACTTTCCCGTCGATCGGCTCCTGACCGTTGTGGGAACAAATTATCGAACCTATAACATTGCACCATCCTCCTGGGCAAATCGCCTGTTTTCTGTGCCGGGTGAATATGGAGTAAATTACAATCGCAGCGATGGATTGGTGAAGCAGGAAAATGCTCAGCTGCCTGGTGCGCCGCGCACTTTTGTTCATAAGTGTCACGGCGGATTCGATTCACTGGTCACAGCGCGTGAGTCATTCGAAGTAGCAACCCGCTTCTTTTTCGGGAATGTGCGAGCACGCTTACGCTTACTCTCCGCGAACATCACCCGTGGAATGGATTGGTTTGGAAAGAGTGAGTTCTTTCTGGGTGTTTCGATCAAGCCGCGCAAAGTGGATTTTGATCTATTCCATCAGAGTGCCGAGGCAGAAAACTGTTATGGTCCCTTCCGCAAGACCGATCTAAGTGACGAGACGCTGTCATTCACATGGGCAGATGGAGATCATGGAAGGAAAATCATCTGGGAGGGATATCTTAATACATTGCCCATCCTGGAGGATGAGAGCATTACTCCAAAGGATATGGTCATCCGCCTGGATTTCTACGTCGGTGAGCGGGATCTTCTGGGCGTAGGCTTCTCAGACAATGTAATCTTTCGCAATCAGTATTACATACGGGCGCTCCTGCCCACCAAAAAGGATCAACTGAAGCTGTATCTACATACGGACGAACGGTTTGCCCAGCGCGAATTCAAGCCTTCAAAAAGAGATGCATTGAAAAATGAGGCAGGCGCGTGGAACTTCAAGATTGGCGGGACTGGATTTGAAGGAACATTTGCGATTGAACTTGAGGATGTTCCCGAAGAGGGTTGATCTGCCGGATTGCAGTATCTTCATCTGCTGAGCATGTCTTCCAGTCTTTTCTTCACATCCGGCCACTCGGTATCAAGAATGCTGTAGAAAACGGAATGCCTGTACCGTCCGTCGGGCAGGATCATATGATTTCGCAAAACACCTTCCCTGACGGCGCCGATCCGCTCGATGGCTTTTTGAGATCTTTCATTCCGCAGATCGGTCTTCAATTGAACCCGTATGCAGCCAAGCGTCTCAATGGCATGACTGAGCAATAAATATTTACATTCGGTGTTCACAGGTGTCCGCTGGAACTCAGGTCCATACCATGTCCCGCCGATTTCCAATCCCCTGTCCCTGGGCATGATGTTCAAATATCGGGTCGCGCCCGCCACGCGGCCCGAGGCAAGATGGATGGCGACAAACGGCAGGTCAGTCCCTTTTTCGGCGCGGGAAAGAATGTCCATTACCCAGTTGCGCATGTCCGCGACGGAATTGATATTTCCATACAGCATGAAATCCCAAAATGTTTGCCCTACACCGATCTCGGCAAGTCCATCGATATGCGCCTCGGTCATCGGTTCGAGCCTCACATGCCTGCCATTCAATACCACGGGTTTCACTTCCATGTAAGCCAATCCTTTTCATTAGTATCCTGCGTGGGGAGATAAGGCATCTTCGGGCCGTCGATGCCAAGTAATTCAGCCAGGGCCGCCCGCATCGCGGTACGATCATCCCAGAGATGTTCGCGCTTCCCAAAACACATGGACTGTTCATGGCCCTTGCCACACGACAACACGATATCGGCCGGAAGTGCCATCCGAATCGCAAAGCGGATCGCTTCGCCGCGGTCCGGGACCCGCCAAAACGTCTCACCCTCGACCCCTCCCCTGGACCTTGCACCGGCTGCCATTTCCTCGAGGATTACATCCAGCGACTCGGTGCGCGGGTCTTCGGCAGTCAGCACCGTAAGATCAGCTAACTCCGCAGAGGTCTCTGCCATCATGCGGCGTTTTTCACGATCGCGTAAGCCTGCGGAACCAAACACGGCGATCACACGCCCCTTTTCCCCTAATCCTTCTCCCTTTCGGGATAACATTTCTCTCGCGGCTACCAACGTGACCTTCAAGGCGTTCGGCGTATGGGCAAAGTCAACGAGCGCAGTGAAATCCTGTCCCATATCAATGCGTTCCATGCGACCGGGGATGCCCTCCAGCGAAGCAATCCCTTTTGCCGCGATCTCCGGCGATATTCCCAAACCGTAGACGGTAGCTGCCAGCGCTGCAAGACAATTCGAGATGTTGTAGGCCCCCACAAGTTTGCTTGAAATGTCTACGCGAAAATCTCTGCTTTCGGCAGTGAAGTGGATGCTGGATGGATGAAATTCAATATTCGTCGCCCGGATCTCCGCATGCTTCCCCAACCCGTAATTGATTTTGTTCACCTTGATGAAGTCAGTTAGGAAATCAAATGACTTCTCGTCATCGCGATTGATCACCGCCAGTCGCGGATTTCCCTGTGGCTTCGGCTGCGTAATTTCAAGACTTTCGAAGAGTCTGGCTTTTGCACCGCGATAGTTTTCGTACGAACCATGCTCGTCCATGTGCTCGTGCGTGATATTCGTGACGACTCCGACATCAAATTCACAGGCATCCACACGATGCTGAGCCCAGCCATGCGATGTCGTTTCCAGGACAACGTGGGTCAAACCTGCCTCCACCATACGGCCAAGATACCGCTGCACATCATGTGCATCCGGCGTTGTGACATGGAATCCGGTATCCAGCACTTCAGCACCTATCACCGCATTGACTGTGGAAATCATCCCCGCTTTGATGCCAGCGGCAAGCAGAATTTTGTAAATAAGATTCGTTGTAGTTGTCTTGCCGTCCGTACCGGTGACGCCCATCACTCTCAGCTTGCGAGCGGGCCAATCGTGGAACGCAGCCGCGATCCAGGCCAGGGCGCGGCGCGGGTTATCCAATCGAATGTAGGGCGGGATACTCTGCGAGTACGATTTGGCATCCCGCACCACGGGATCTTCTTCTCCGACAATCGCCGCGGCTCCATTTTCAATCGCCATTGGGATGTAATCGTGTCCATCCACGCTGCCGCCCTTCATGGCAACGAACAGATGGCCAGGCTTCACAAGCCGGCTGTCAATGGAAATTCCTGTGATGGGAAGCTCAGGCACATCCGCTCGCGTAAACGGCGCGGGAATCTCCACGAAGATCTGTCGAAGTGATTTGGACATGTTGATTAAATGAAAAGAGGGTTTTGATGATTGTACCAAAACCCTCGGCCACGTAAAGAATTCGGAAGTCTCGGAGACTTCCGGATTCTGATCATTTCAGGCTTTGGCGCAGACCTTCGAGCTTGCCGGCGACTGAACCATCCATTACCTTGTCGCCAACCTTGATTACAAGTCCGCCCAGGATGGAAGGATCGACGCGGAAGGCGACCTCTTTTGCACCGACTTTGGCAAGGACGTCCTGACGGACCGAGGCTTCCTCATCCTTGTTCAAAGGCAGTGCACTGGTGATTTCCGCAAAATCGCCTTTGAAACCGGCGCCTTCAAGCACGACAACCTTCCCGGATTTAACGCCTGAGAAGAAATCGTCCAGCAGGGCGCGTTGCTTCTTTTCATCGAGCGCCTCGCCAACCAGTTTGTTCGCTGCGGCAATCGCCAGGGATGCGACTTGTCCGCGTAGGTCACCGAGGACGCGATTGCGCTCCACCTCGGCTTCGGCGATGGTAGCTTCACGGGTCTTCGCAGCTTCCGCAGCGGCGGCAGCTTTCACGTCATTCCCAGCAGCTGCGGCGCGCTCGGTCGCATCACGGACAATCTTGCTCGCCTCGGTCTGCGCTTCGGCAATCACCTTGGCTGCTTCCTTTTCAGCACTGGCGCGAGCCTCTGCAGCGACACGGGCATCTTCCAGGCCCTGCGCAATTTTCTGTTTACGAGTATCCATCATGTTCAGCAGGGGTTGGTACACCCAGGCGTTCAAAGCCAGGAAAACGATGAAAAACGAAATGATCTGAACAATCAGTAAACCGGGATTAATACCTAGATTTTCCAAAGCAACCTCCTGTCCTTGATTAGAGTACGAAGAGCATTAAGAATGCAATTACGAGACAGTAAATCGCGATCGCTTCGGAGAATGCGATACCAAGGATCATGTTGGTCAACAGGTTTCCATAGGTGTCTGGGTTACGCGCCATACCCGTGAGCGCGCCCTGAACACTCAAACCGATTCCTACACCGGCGCCTGCGGCACCGATCATCGCCAGACCAGCTCCGACGAATTTGGCAGCTAAAACGATATCACCTTCCATGTTTCAAAGCCTCCTTAGGTTTTCCTTTTTTGATTAATGAGCTTCCGCGTGTTCTTCGCCGTGACCCTGGGTGGCTTGTGCCATAAATACCATGGTTAACATACCGAACACGAACGCTTGAATGANACCGACGAACAATTCGAACATCATGATCATCGCAGGTAAAATACTCACAAAACCGAGCATTGAAGCAATAAGAGCAACAAGCACGATCCCTGCAAACATATTCCCAAATAGACGGAAGGCAAACGAGAGGATCTTCGAGAGCTCCGAGATCAACTCCAGCAAGCCGACCAAAAAGTCCATGGCGCCGAAGAACGGTACTTTGAACATCCGGCGCGTGTTGAAAAATTTGCTCAAATAGCCAAATCCCTGGGCGCGGAAACCAATCACCTGGATCATCACCACCGCGATCAATGCGAGCGAAGCCGTGAAGTTCAAGTCCACGGAAATGCCGCGGAAGAAGGGCGCAAGGATATATCCGCCTTCTTCTGGAAGTATTCTGGACCAGTGACCAGCCAGCTGTTGTATTGCATGACCTTCGCCGTGCGCAGGATGCAAAACTCCAATTGACTCAAAACCAGGAATGAGTTTGAGTAGATTGGCTAATAGAACATAAATCATAATTGTGGCAAACCATGGAAATATCATTCGAGCATACTTTGTACCTGCTGAGCCTTCAGTCAGGTTATAAAGAATCTCAAGAATGGATTCCATCAGGTTTCCAACCCCACGCGGGACCAAATCAGTTGTTGCACTTTTCACGAGTGAGCGATTCGTAAAGTACACCAATAGAAGTACGACAATGATTGTAGCTACCAGTGTTGGAATGGTATTCACGAGATAAAAGTCGCCAAGGGGTCCCAAGTTGAACAAAGGCTCCTCAATCAACTTCTCAGGAGCCACTGTAATTTCTGGTCGCACCGTGGGAAAGCCCTTAATTCCCAGGAACGCTAGCCCGCCTCCCAGAGCGCAGCCTGCTATCATCAGTCCCAGCACGACCCAGCGGCGCCAGGGTCTACGTTTTTGTTGTTCCAAATCCGCCTCCTATGACGAAGTCTCAGAGTCTTGTTCTGCCTTGTCTTTCAACCGTGCCAGCGTTCTACGCGCCACAACGAGCATTACGATCACCGACACGGGGATTCCAGCGAGCAAGAAAACCAGCGTAAACACCGGTTTAGTATCGAACGTTTTATCCAGCCACAACCCGCCAAAGACCGAAGCCAGAATGATGATCAAAGTCAGGCATCCCACCTGTCCGACCATCACAATGAGCAAGGTGCTAAGAATGCCTTTGCCTTTTTGCTCGGATTGTGCCATGTTGCACGATTATAACTGACAGGCTAAGCGACTGTCAAATTCCAGGAATCGGATGACGTACATCCGTTTCACTTCGACCTGGATCAGTGCAGTGCACTTTGACGCCTCAGCCTATCTCCGTTACGCACTCCAGACTAGAACAAATTCAACGCCGCCGCGTCCGACCAGCCGAACCACGGCGCAAATACCGTACCGATCAAAATGACACCCAACACCAGTACTACCAGGGCAATCACGTATGGACGGGTCAACGGGATAGGATGGTTTTCCTCGTCCTGCTCCGGCATGCGATACAGATACACGTATTTCATCGCATTCAGGTAGTAGTAAACGCCAACGATCGAGTTCAGGATGCCGAGAACGACCAGCCAGGTATACCCTGCCTGGATGCCTGCGGCAAAGACGAACACCTTTGCCACGAACCCACCGAACGGAGGCATCCCCGCCAGTGACAGGAACGCCGCCAGCATCATCAACGCCAGGGCAGGATTGCGCCGGCTCATACCGGAGTAATCCTTGAGGTCTTCCAAACCGGTCACGCGGCTGAACGCCATGACAATTCCGAATGCAAGCAGATTTGTGGCGATGTACGCTGCGAGGTAGAACACCACGCTCGCCGCACCCAGTTGGCTGAGCGCCACTACCCCGATCATCGCGTACCCTGCATGCGCCACCGACGAAAAAGCGATGAGGCGTTTGAGATTCGTCTGCGGCAGTGCAAGCAGGTTCCCGACAGTCATGGTAACCGCGGACAAGATCGCGATGGACATCGCCCAATTCTGCGCCATAGGGACGGTCGCATCCGGGAAAATGGCGAAGAACAGACGCACCAGCACCGCAAAGCCCGCGGCTTTCGACGCCGTGGACAAAAATCCTGCGACCGGGGTCGGTGAACCTTCGTATACATCCGGCGCCCAGAAATGGAACGGGACGATGGAGACCTTGAACCCAATTCCTACAAGGATCAATGCCAATACACCAAGCACTCCCAAGACCGACAAGCCACCGCTCGTCAACAGGCTCGCCAGTTTGTAAATATCAGTAGTTCCGCTGAAGCCAAATACCAGGCTAAAACCATAGAGCATGATCGTCGAGGTCAGCGCGCCGAAGAGCAGATACTTGAAACCGGCTTCAGTAGATTTTGCGTCCCCGAGCATGAAGCCAGCAAGCACATACAGCGGAATGGAGGTCGTTTCGATCGCCAGATAGAGCATCACCAGATCAACGGATACCGCCATCAGGTTCATGCCCAGAAGCGAGGCAAGCAGCAAGAGATATGCCTCGCCACGCCCGCCTACTTTTTCGTTATCCATGAAGAGCAGTGCAGTCGCCGCGCCGGCAAACATGAAGAGCATCTTGAAGAAGAAGCCCAGCCAGTCAAAGCGCACCATACCGCCGAGTGTGGTGGTTGGATCTCCAGGCTGTCCCAAGAAGAAGCTGATGATCATCGCC
>Ga0065707_10001108_pt1 | contig 10305 bp, 11 predicted proteins | sample SwiRhicommuniRL3_FD_59094 | JGI IMG/M metagenome (GOLD analysis project Ga0065707, IMG submission 59094) | Switchgrass rhizosphere bacterial communities from Rose Lake, Michigan, USA - RL3 v2 (version 2) | ecosystem: Host-associated > Plants > Roots > Rhizosphere > Soil | place: East Lansing... | reverse complement strand
AAGGATATTCCGCTTCAGAGAGCGCGGTGAATCTGGGTGACGCAGGTGTCATCGTCTCGGGTGGACGCGGCGTTTCGAATAATCCATCATTGCAGCCACCTGCGGGAATGGACGAAAAGCAAGCCGAACTGTGGCGTGCCCAACAAGGTTTTGCACTTGTCACGGAGCTCGCGCGGGTGCTCAGCGGTGCGGTGGGTGCCTCGCGCGCCGCCGTGGACGCAGGCTACATCCCCTACTCACATCAAGTAGGGCAGACAGGCAAGGTTGTCACGCCTGATTTGTACATCGCTTGTGGCATTTCAGGTGCGATCCAGCATTTGGTCGGCATGAGGAATGCAAAGTTGATCGTTGCCATTAACAAAGATTCTGACGCTCCAATCTTCAAGCAGGCGCGTTATGGCGTCGTCGGCGATCTGTTTCAGATCCTGCCTGCACTAACAGAGGCGTTTCGGAAAAAGCTTGGGAAATGAGTAAACAGGTACACAGATAAACAGGTAGACCTTCGAGTTAATAGCTTGGAGGTCTTTTCATAGGAGTTGACATGAAGAAATACAATCTGGGAATTATCGGCGCGGGAATGTACGGCAAGGTGCTGATGCGCTGGTTACAACAGGATGAACGTGCAAACATCAATTGGGTCAATAGTGCCAGTGAAGCAACGACCAAAGCAGCCGTGGAAGCGGCACCGGAACAAATTGTTCTGGAAGCATCCTGCCGCCACACGCGGCTGACGCGCAAGTTCCAGTTCATCAAGGAATTGATCGACGGCGGCAAGCTTGGAGAGATCTATCACATTCACCGGAAACCTTCACAGTAGACATGACCGGTGCACCTGATGAAGGTCAGGCAATCACAACGCACTTTTTGGATTGTCTCGACGGCAAAGCGGAACCACTAATGTCTGTCCAGAGGGCGGCGAAACATATGGAGATTTTGTTCAAGATATTGGGGCAACCTGCTGCAGATTGTGCCAACACAGACAGAGACATTTAGAAAAAACAGGGGACCAACTGAATGAAATGAGCGAAAACCCTTCAAGATGGCAAATTGGAGGGTTTTGCGCTGCGCATGGCATTGTAACGAAACATTGACGCTAGGACGGCCAATAGAAAGGCTAGAGTCAAATAGTAGTAACCAATTTCTAACGGGTCAACACCGATTCGAAAATCAGAGATCAACCCATAGCAAAGAATTGCGACTGCGGAAAGAAAAGCCAGGGACAAATGTGATTTTTTTCGGAACTCTGTGTTGATTTTGGTCTCCAATAGGGGCGTGATCAATAAAAGAATTTCCCCGATGCCAATCAGTGAGTATACAACAGCCATAAAATATAGCGTAAGGCCATTCCAGAAAAGCAATTGGAAAAAAAGGAATAGAGGCGAAAGAACAAACGTGAATGAATTATCGAGGACCGTATAGGTAAATGGATACAGACAGGGCCAGCTACACGGCCCGGGTAGAGTGTGCTGTTCCATAGGTTGAAAAAGGGAAGCCAGGAAAAGGAGACATGCCACCCAGTTAATGATTTTTACAAGTTTCATCGTCTTCACCTGCATCAATGATAGAGTTTCTTTTTTAGTAGGAGAGACTGGAGAAGATGCTATGAATCAACCCTGGGCTTCACCAGTCTTGCTCCGATAATCGCAGCGATACTCATGAAAAACAGCACGGCTATTCCGCCACACATGCCAGCCGCGGTAAACGATGCGGCGAGGCCTTTCAAACCCACTTCTTCATTTCCAAAGACCTTTTGAGAACCATCTGCAAAGGTGCAAGTCAATTCTGTGAAGTGACCTGTCCCGCCGCTGGGATTGGTTGAGTCGATCGGCGCGCTGCCAAAATCGCGATAGGAATGATCGGTCGCGTCCGGGCAAAGCACATAGGCGGTGAGCCTATCGAACAAGGGAGGGATCCCTGCGATCATCGCGCCGCCAACCGGGACAAAGAAAATCAAGGAGCCCCCGCCGATCAATAAGACCAGAAATGCTCCAATGCAGGAACCATGCCAGCGTTTCATCAGATTCTCCCGTGCAAATTTATTAAAGAAACCCTATTTCGTCCCTCTAACTGCCCAAGCCCGCGCGGTGAGCGGAATGGATCCATCCAGGGCGAATGGCAAGCTGTTGTAGATGCGCTGTCGCAGCCGAGCGCGCTGCTCCTCACTCAATGACATGGCGTATCCCGGCGCCGGTCCCTGACCACCCAAAAACGGCGTCCAATAATCATCAAAATTCTTGAAATCAGTAGATATATCAATGGGGTAAACTTCCACTTGAAGGAGCCCGGCGTTCTGGAATAAATTCTTCAGCGGATCGGGGTTGCAAAGTGGAAAACGTTTCCCCTCATCCAGATCACGAGCCGCCAGATCCAGGGCAGATACTGCGTTCCAAAAATGACGCATCATTTGCATCTTCCCCGCGTAATCCCAAACATACAATGCAACCCTTCCACCCTTACGGACAACCCGTGCCATCTCAGCGATCATTTGGTGAGGTTGCGGCACAAAGTTCAACACCAAGCCAGAAATGGACGCGTCAAAGGTTTCTCTCCCAAATGGAAGTGTTTGCGCATTCCCAACTTCAAATTCCACACGTGGATCATTCACATGACCAAGCAAAAATTCCACGTAAGCTTCAGAGCGGTCAATCCCTTTTACTTTTTTAGGATTGGTCATCTCGAGAATCGTTTGACTGAGTGCGCCCGTGCCACAGCCCACATCCAGCCATTGACTTTTTTCCGGGATCGCCAGCCAGCGGATAAATTCCCGAGCAACCAATCGGCTCCAGCGTCCCACATAAGGCTCATAGGAATCCCCGCTCGCCCAAACTTCTTTTGACTCATTGCGACTATTCATCATAAATTCCTTATATCAATAAAATGTCCCACTATTATAACGATAGCATTGCACTTATCCCAGCAAACAAAAGAGCCAAAGGGTATCCTTTAGCTCTTTTACATTTATGGAAAACTTAAGTTCACTTACGCCGGAAGAGGCAATTCGACTCGATAGGAAGCTGGTAATAACTCTCCTACTCCCTGAAGGGACTTTTGCATCTGGGAGCGTGCCCGCGCCAAACGACTCTTCACGGTCCCTACGGGGACATGCGCGGCCAGTGCGGCTTCTTCATAGGATAATCCCTCAATATCTACCAATACCAACATCAGACGGTAGATTGGCGCTAACTTATCAAGATTGCTTTGGATGGCATGCTCCAACTCATATGCCTCGTACTGGGATTCCGGATCGGATTCCGGGTCGACCAACCAGTAACTAGTCTCGATCTCCTCGCCATCTGAGTTGAACTGTTCCAATGGTACAGAGTGCTGGCGTCGTTTCTTCCGCATTTCGTCGTAGCACGCATTGACCACCACACGCGCCAGCCAGCTCCGCAAGGAGTCACCGCGGAAGGTATTGAACCGGCGGAACGCCGAGATGAGCGCTTCCTGCACTGCATCGGCTGCTGCATCCTCATCGTTCAGCAGGCGCAGGGCAATCCCAAAGAGCAGATTTTGGTAACGCAGGATCAAAAGATTAAAAGCCTCGAGATCACCACGCTGTGCGGCTCGGATCAGGGTCTTTTCAGGAACATTTGCGTTCTGTACGGTTCTCATACATATACTATACTCCCCCACTGTTACCAGCTTGTTTCGGAGATGTCACAGTTTTGTAACGCCCGGTTACAAATTAGCTGGATGGACGCAACGTGATTTTCTTCTTGTTGACCGGCAGGCGGATGGTAAATACGGTCCCGCGTGGCTCCTCCTGGCTGCTGCGCACGGTAATTTGCCCATCATGTAAGGCGATAATGCGATATACCAATGCCAGTCCCAGGCCGCTCCCCTCCGTGCTGCGTGCATTAGAGCCTCGGTACAGTTCTTCAAATATCTTCGATACATCCTCGGCGGGAATGCCTACTCCTGAATCAGCCACCTCGATCAGGATGGCACGTCCATCCTCATTGACTCGGATCTCCACCGAATCCGTCTCACAGGTGAATTTGAGGGCGTTCTCCACCAGGTTGTAGACCGCCAGCACAAGCAGGTCACGATCGCCTGTGATCATTGGGAATGGTGATGGCACTTTGGGGATCAACAGATTGACTTCCCGTCCTTTATAAGCTGGTAAGACGTGCGCAGCATCCACCACGTCCTGCAATAAATCGGGTACATCCACCTGCCAGAGTTCAATCGGACGTTCTCCAAGGTCGGACAGCTTCCGCAAATCCGTCAACAGGCGTGTCAGGCGTTCCACGGCATGACCGGCATTATCCACCGCGCGCTGGCGATCAGCGCCCGTCTGCACTTCCTGCATGTTGACCAAGGCAGCGCGTAATCCGGTCAACGGATTTTTGATCTCGTGGTCGAGCCGGCGCAGGAAGCGTCGACGTCCCTGTTCTGCTTCCAGATTTGCTGCCTCGATTAAGGTCTGGGTTTCTGCCTGTCTGCGCAAAGCCCGGTTGTAGAAAATTAATAATAGACCTGTGATGAAAAGCCCCATCATGAAGGCGACAATGCCAAGGTTCCGGATGGTCATGCCGAACACAAACGCAAAGACGCCAAAATCGGCTGTGACCATGAATGGAGGCAGCGCCTGGGCAAATGAATTAATCAATATGAGCTCAACCACCCCTGCGATGAGGGGCAGGAAAATCAACAGTAAATTGATCCAGCTTTTCTTGATCATACAGAGATAATCTTACCCCTCTCCATGCACAGGGGCAATGAAGCGATACCCCTCCCCCGGGATGGTTTCGATGAAGCGCGGATCGGCCGGGTCATCATCCAGGGCGCGGCGGAGTTCAGCCATGCGTGTGTCTACAGTGCGCGTCCCGGCAGGATATTCCCAGCCCCAGACTGCCTCCAAAAGGCGTTCACGCGTTACGGCTTCATCTGGGTGTGTCATCAAGTATTCGAGAACAGCCAACGCTTTGGGAGTTAACTCAACTGTTTCTCCATTCAATGTAGCCCGTCTCGCACGGCGATCCAGCGAGAGATCATGCGCAGTCAGCAGCCAGGCTGCAGAGAGCGAGCGCTCACCCGGACGTACGCGTCTTAATACGGCACGGATGCGTGCCAGCAATTCATGTGGATCGAATGGTTTGTTGAGGTAATCATCTGCGCCCTCTTCCAGCGCCAGCGCCCGCTCCGAAGCCTCTCCCACTTGCGTCAATAGAATCGTGGGAGTCCAGATCTTGGCTTTACGCAAACGCCGTAAGGTTTCCCGTCCATCCATGCGCGGCATGAGCACATCCAGGATGATCAACTCGGGATGGTGCGACTGCGCTTTCTCCAAGGCGTTGACACCATCTGAAACCACCAGCACATGGAAACCTGCGCGCTCCAGGAAGGGCGCAAGGCTATCTGCAATGGTTGGGTCGTCGTCGGCTAGAAGGAGGGTGGAGCGATCAGGTGACATAGTGAGAAAGACGGAGGGTAGAAAAAGGGCCTGGCCACATGGACCAGGCCCTCGGCTGAAAAGGAAAGCTGAAAATCCTATTGGCTTGTCCTACGTTGTTGGTGTAGCGGTAGGGGTTCCTGTGGGCGTAGAGGTACCTGTCGGCGTGGGAGTCGACGTAGCTGCAGCTGGTGCTGTCCCCGTCGGCGTACTCGTTGGGGTTGCAGTGGGGGCACCCGTATTTGTGGGTGTCGCGGTAGCAGATATTGTCCCTGTCGGCGTAGCAGTCGCCGTGGCAGAACTTGCGCCAGGACGATAAATGATTGGTCCTACCCACAACGCCCGGTCACCTGTGTTGACACCCGCGGAAAGCACGGTCAGGATAAATTTGACGTCCTTGCCGGCAAGTGCGTTCAAGTTAAGGTCCACTTTGAAAAATTGACCTTCATACCTTTCACGGAAGGGTCCAAAGAGGGTTCTAATCGGTTCCGTGCCCGTTTGATAATCGAGGCGGAAGGCGACATAGCAAACGGTGGCGCCTCCTTCACAGTTGATCACAGATTGGAAGCGGTCTCCGCTCTGTACTCGGAAGGCTGGGTAGAACCCTTGAATATATCCATCCGTTGTACCTTGCGGCGGAGATGGGAACGTAATCAGACCTTGGCGTGTATCGGTCGTGTTGTTCTCCAGTTTAGGATTGCTCACTTGGAGCACGAAGCCCTTTGCATCACCGTCTGTGCCAGGACAGGTGAGTTGACCCGCCAGGCTAAACCATGTTGCAGAGCAGGCGCTGGCGGCAAAGTCATACGCGATGTTGTTGGTAGTCGAAGTAGCAGTAGGAGTGCCAGGAGTGACTGGCGTGCCCGAGACTCTGATATCCACCCACCAGGGCTTATTCGCCTGTGCACCAATCCCGAAGAGGGCGCCATTGGCATTCTTGAACATCCAGAAACCGCGATATGAACCAGCTGTCGAAGGCGCGGTCATGTTGACAGATATATCAACCGTCTGACCGACAGCAACATTTTGGGTGAACGCTGTTGAAGCCGCGGCGCCCATCTGCTCACCACTAAAGTACACCAGTTGATAGGATGTGCTCCATGCACAGGAACCAACATTCTTCAGGCGCCAGGTCTTGGTAAAGGTCGCGCCCGGAGCCATGACAGTTCCATCAGGTACATTCACATCTGCGATAAATTGCGCCCGATCACAGGCCGAAGGAGGAACAGTTGCTGGACCAGGGGTATTGGTCGGCGTGGAGGTCGGAGGCGTGCCAGTTGGTGTAACAACAACACCACTGCGAGCAATGACTGGGTTACCCCACAAGGCGCGGTCGCCAATCGGTGAACCCCAGGCAGAGATATAAAGAATGAACTTGACTGTTTGACCCGCCAACGGGCTCAAATTGAGGTTTGCATTATACGTCAAGCCTTCAAATCGTTCGCGGAAGGTCCAGAACGTTCTGATCGTACCATTTACTTCATAATCGAGGCGGTAGGCAACATAACAAGAAGTCGCGCCCGCCTGACAGCCGACTGTAGCCTGGAAGCGATCTCCACTTTGCACCGTGAAATCTTCGAAGCGCCCTTGAATGAATCCATTGGTGATTTGCTGGGGAGAAACCAGCAAACCAGGCTGCGTCGCGGTAACGCCGCTTTCAAAATTGGGCTGGTCTATCTTGAATGCAAAGCCTTTTGCATCATTGTCCGCTCCCGGGAAGGAGAGTCCGCCCGCTCCACTTGACCACGTTGCGGCGCTTGCCCGATCCGTAAAATTGTAGGCAACGCTGGTGGTTGGTGTGCCACGAACATTGATCTCAACCCACCAGGATCGATTGGCATTGAAACCAATGCCAAACGGCGTACTGGAGGCATTTTTGAATTTCCAGTAACCAAAATAATGACCCGCTGAGTTGGGTGCCGTCATGCTGACAGACAGATCAATGGTCGCACCCGGCGCAACGTTGGATGGGAATGGAACCGAAGTGGTGGAGCCCATTTGTGTACCGGTATCAAACACCATCGTATAGGCGGTTGTCCATGTACACGTGCCAATGTTTCTCAGGCGCCACGTCTTCGTGAAGGCCTGTCCGGGATCAAATATCGAACCATCCGGGACGGTTACATCAGCAACGAATCCTGCCCAATCGCTGCACGCCTGCGCGGCAGATGCACTTGTCGGCAAGGCTGCGGCAGGAATAAACGATAGCACCAACGCGATCAGCATTAACGTTGATGCAGCTTGCATTCTAGCTTTCATAGGTTCCTCCTCCGATCTTTCAAATTATTAATACGTTCAAATAATTGCGAAAGTTCCCGTTGACTCAACTGGCGATTGGGTCACCTGTAGCTCCTATTGACTATACGCCTCTAGTATATCGTTTCTTTAAGGATTGTTCAATATTAGATTAATGACTCTTTTCTCCTTATAATGGGGGAAATGTCACGTACTATCCTCCATATTGACCTGGACGCCTTCTATTGCGCCGTCGAAGAGACGCGAAACCCNGATTTGCGCGGCAAGGCATTTGCCGTGGGGGGCAAGCCGGAGGAGCGCGGNGTGGTCGCTTCCTGCTCATATGCGGCGAGACGCATGGGCGTACGCTCTGCGATGCCAATGGGGAAAGCGCTCCGACTCTGCCCCGGCTTGATTATTGTTTCGTCGCGTCACGGCCTCTACAGCGAAGTCTCGCATCAAGTCATGGAGCGATTGCACGAGCTGACTCCACTTGTGGAACAGATCTCGATCGATGAAGCCTTTCTGGATATCAGCGATATGCGCGAAGAACCCGAAAGCATCGCACGCAAATTGCAGTCTCGGATTCGTGACGAATTAAAGCTCCCCTGCTCGATTGGCATTGCATCGAATAAGATGGTTGCCAAAATCGCGACCGAGGTCGGGAAGAGTCTGGCGTTGCGGGAGATCAAAGCGATGGGCGAAGTAAAGCCTCCTAACGCCGTGACCGTTGTCCCGTTTGGGGAAGAGGGGGCCTTCCTGTCCCCGCTTCCAGCAGATATGTTGTGGGGCGTTGGACCGAAAACATCCGCAAGGTTGACCGAGTTGGGCATCCACACGATTGGTGATATTGCGAAGTGGCCCGAGAGCGAAATGATCCATATGTTCGGCGAGAATGGACGCGACCTGGCGCGACACTCAAAGGGGATCGATGATCGACCGATCACAACTGAGCGTGAGACCAAATCCATCAGCCAGGAAATTACGTTCTCACGCGATGTACGCGATGACAAAATACTGGAAAAAACATTGCAGGAACAATCTGCCGAAGTGGCGCGTCAACTACGCAAAAACGACCTGGCAGGTTCGACCATCAAACTGAAAATTCGTTGGCCCGATTTCACAACGCTGACACGCCAAACGACTCTCCATCACCGGACGGATCAGGAAGATGAAATTGCAAAGGCCGCACTGGATTTACTGAAATCCGTTCGCAAACCAAATCAGGCGGTGCGTCTGATCGGCGTGGGTGTAAGCGGACTCGGTCAACCCATCCGACAGTTGGGTTTGTGGGATACAAGCGAAGCACGCCGCAGCGCGGCAGTGCAGATAGACTCTGAGAAAGAGCGCAAGTTCCAGGAACTGTTGGATGAATTGCAGGAGAAGTATGGTAAGGGTGTGATCAAACGAGGTAACATGAGTTAAGACCTCAAAAGTCATGATTAACGGACGAAAATTACAAGCCGCATATATGCCATAATTTGACATATATGCGGTTACTATTTGTAAAGGATCTGACACATGACCAACACCGCCACACGTCTGATTACGCTGATCTTTCTGCTTCAAAACCGGCCGAACCAAAAAGCATCCGAGTTGGCTGAGAAACTTGGCGTTTCGCTACGCACGATCCACCGCTATTTCGGGATGCTTGATGAAATGGGCATTCCCATCTACTCAGAGCGTGGGCCCTATGGCGGGTTCTCACTCGTACGAGGGTATAAGATGCCACCCCTGGTCTTTACACTCGAAGAAGCCGTTGCTGTGGTCCTTGGCACCGGCATTGTGGAGGAAATGTGGGGAGACTTATATAGAGAAGCTGCGCGCGGGGCGCTGGCAAAACTGGAAAACCTGCTTCCAGATGAACAAGTCCGAGAGGTGGCCTGGGCACGGGGATCGCTGGTCGCGACCGGAATGAACCGGGCAGACTTGAAAGCACTGACTCCTCTGCTGGAAAAATTACGTCGCGCCATCCGCGAACACCGAAGTGTAAACATGAATTATCAAAGCAGTCAGGTTCCACATCCATCTCAGCGCGGACTGGATCCCTATGCGCTTGTCCATCGCTGGGGCTGGTGGTACATGATCGGGTTCTGTCACGTACATCACGAAGTCCGCACGTTCCGCGTAGACCGTATTTCCGAGCTCACCATTTTAGATAAGATATTCTCTCAACGCTCTGATTTCAATCTGCAAACTTATTTGAAGAATGAATTACAAGACCAGCCGCAGGTGGTCGCCCGTTTGCGCTTTGAACCAGAATTCGCAAATATATTGGCTGGAAATCACTCCTATTGGGAAACGGTCGAAACGAAAGCGGATGGCTCAGTGGAAGTCACATTCCCCTCACCCACTCTAGAATGGGCCGCCAGCACCACGCTCGCGTATGGACCGGCGGTTGAAGTCTTGGACCCACCTGAACTGCGCTTGATGGTCGCTGAGTGGCTGGACGTAACCGCCAGGAAATACAAATCATGAATGATAAAACCATTGATTGGCTTTTGCAGGGTGAGCCCTGGGTCGAATATCGGACTCGTGTGGATTTGCTCGACCAAAAAGAAAGTCATCCACAAGTCATTGCAGCGCGCAGAGCAATGATGGCTGACGCAAAAATCAAAAACCTGCTGGCAGGATTAACTGACTGGCCTGGCACTGTACTCAACAGCCATAAATCC
>Ga0065707_10002141_pt1 | contig 10313 bp, 9 predicted proteins | sample SwiRhicommuniRL3_FD_59094 | JGI IMG/M metagenome (GOLD analysis project Ga0065707, IMG submission 59094) | Switchgrass rhizosphere bacterial communities from Rose Lake, Michigan, USA - RL3 v2 (version 2) | ecosystem: Host-associated > Plants > Roots > Rhizosphere > Soil | place: East Lansing, MI... | reverse complement strand
CTTCGAGCTGCCCGTAAAAGCGCTCCTTCTGATACCGCAGCTCGCCGTAGAGCACGTTCTTCGGGACGCCGGGGAGCTGGCTGCCGGCGGCTACCGTCACCGGCACTGCGGGCGTCCCGGTCACCGTGTTGAAGCTCTCGCGGAACACCGCGTCCAGGTAGGTGTAGGCGAGGCGCGCGAACCATGGCCCGGCGCCCAGGGTCTCGGCGCCGATCTCGACGCCCTCGCGGTCGGTGTGGCCGGCATTCCGGAAGGTCGAGCGACCGCCCGAAGACTGGTCGATGACGATCTCGTTCTCGGTGACGATGCGGAAGACCGCGGAGTTCACGCGCAGCCCGGCCGGCAAGATAGCCTTCACCCCCGCCTCGAGGTGGCGGCTACGGCTCGCCTCCAGCGCGAAATTGAGTCCGGTGGCGGGCGGGTTCACATTGGCCAGTTCGGCGAAGGTCGGCGTCTCGAAGCCGCGGCCGAACGTGCCATAGAAGGTGGTCCGGTCGTCCGGCCTGAAAAGCAGCCCCGCCACCGGCGTGGTCGCGTCGTAGGACTTCTGGCCACTGTCGTCCGGATTGCCCGGGACGATGAAGTGATCTTCGCTGCGGAAGCGCACGTGGCTCGAGCGCAGCCCGCCGTGCGCCGTCCAGCGCTCGGCGAACTTCCATTCCGCCTGCGCGTAGAGCCCGGTGCTCGCCACGGTGTCGTCCTCGTCGCGCTTGAGGGCACCCTGGACGCCGAAGTTGTTGACGAAGCCACGGCGATGCTCGGACATCTGCTCGTACTCGGCGCCGAGCGAGAACCTGATGGTCCGCGCGGGCTCGTGGAAATAACGCAACGCCAGGCCGCCGAAACTGCGGTCGAGGTCGACCACGCCGCCGGAATGCGTACCGGCGGCTTGCGTAGCGAGCGGGATCGCGAGGAACTGCTGTACCGCGCGTTGGCCGCCGTAAGCCGTGGCCTGCAACCGGCTGCCGCCGAAGCCGTGGTCGAACGTGGCGCCGAATTGCTGGTGCGAGATGCTCTTGCGCGTGTCGAAGGCGATGGCGTTGGGCGTCGCCTGTCTCGGATCGGCCAGGTACTCGGCGCGCGACAGGCCGAGCGGGTCCTGGGTGTCCGGCTGGTCGAGCGCGTTCGCCACGAGCGTCAGCGAGGACCTGTCCTGCAGGCCAATCTTGAGCTTGGCGTTCGCCTGCTCGCGCGTCGCAGCGCTGTGTTCCCGGTAGCCGTCGGTTTCGAAGTGCGAGAGGTCGCCGAGGCCGTTTAAGCGGCCCCACTGCCCGCCGAACTTCGCCGCGGCGCGCCAGCTACCGTAGCTGCCGGCACTTACGTCGCCCCAGAGGGTGGGCACGGTCGGGCCTGCCTCGGTGTCGACGCTGATGACGCCGCCCGAGGCATTGCCGTACATGCTGGAAAAGGGGCCGCGCAGCACTTCGATGCGCTCGGCCGAGCCAAGCGCGAAGGTAGCCGCCTGCCCTTGCCCATCGGGCATGCTGGCAGGAATGCCGTCGGCGATGAGCCGGATGCCGCGCACGCCGAACGTCGCGCGTGCGCCGAAGCCGCGCGACTGCACCTGCAGGTCCTGCGCATAGTTCTGCCGGTTCTGGACGAGGATGCCGGGCACGGCGCCAAGGCTCTCGGAGAGATTCACCTGCGGGCGGCCCTGCCGGATCTCCTCGTCGTAGACGCGGTCGACCGACGCCGGTATCTCCAGGCTGGGACGCGCGTTGCGCGTAGCTGTAACGACCACCGCATCCTCCTGCGCGGCCGCGGCAATCGGCAGCGCCGCCAGCGCCCCGAGCACATTCTTCTTCATTCTCCGTTAGGCTACGGGAAATCGGTCCGCGATGTTCAAAGCCTTTCTCTGTGGGCTTCTGTGTTTCGCTGGTGGCGCCGCGGCGCAGGTCGACCCTTCGCTCGTGGCGACGCTCCGCGAAGGCGGTCTGGTCCTCTACATGCGGCACACGTCGACCGATTTCAGCCAGAACGACGCCGCGATGACGAGCTACGAGGACTGCGCGCATCAGCGCAATCTCACGGAAAAAGGCCGCGCCGAAGCGCGCGAGATCAGCGCCCAGCTGAAGCGCCTCGCCATCCCCGTCGGCCAGGTCCTCGCCAGTCCGTTCTGCCGCACCATGGAAACGGCGAGGCTCGTCTTCGGCCGCGCGCAGGCGATGAAGGAGGTACGCGGCGGCCCGGCGCAACCCGAGGACCCACGCCGCTACGACGAGCTGAGGAAGCTGCTCTCCACGCCGGTCGCGAAGGGCGAAAACCGCGTGATCTCGAGCCACGGCAACCCGTTCCACGCCGTGGCCGGCCCGCCTTACCTGGCCGAAGGCGAAATCGCCGTGGTGCGCCCCGAAGGCGCGCTGCGCTTCAGCGTGATCGCGAGGATTCGTCCGCAGGATTGGTCAGGTCTTCGAGGCGGCGCCGGTCGCGCTTCGTGGGCCGGCCTTTGATGCCGGCCGCCGGCTCGGCGCTCCAGCGCCGCAGCTCCGTTCGACGCTCGCGCTCCGCACGGCTTTCCGGGGTCTCCTCGTAGAGTTTCCTCGCCTCGGTGGCTGGGCCGCGCCGCTCCGACAGCCCTTTCACGCGCACCTGCCACTCGAGCTCGCCTACGCGGACCGAAACGCTGTCCTCGACTTTCACTGCATGAGAGGGCTTGACTCGTTCCCGGTTCAGCCCGACTCGGCCCGACTCGATCGCCTGCTGCGCGAGGCTGCGCGTCTTGAAGAAGCGCGCCGCCCACAGCCACTTGTCCAGGCGCAAGCTCAGGCCTTCGCCAGCGTCCCGACAGGACAGCTCACGCCGGTGCCGCCGAGGCCGCAGTAGCCGTTCGGATTCTTTCCGAGGTACTGCTGGTGATAGTCCTCGGCGTAATAGAACTCGGGCGCGAGGCGGACCTCGGTGGTGATCAGACCGTAGCCCTTTTTCTTCAACGCTTCCTGGAACGCTTCCTTCGACTTGAGCGCCGCCTGCAGCTGCTCCTCGCCGTACGCGTAGATGGCCGAGCGGTATTGGGTGCCGGCGTCGTTTCCCTGGCGCATGCCCTGGGTGGGGTCGTGGCCCTCCCAGAACTTCTTCAGCAGCGCCTCGTAGCTCACCGTCTTCGGGTCGAAGACGACGAGCACCGCCTCGGTGTGGTTGGTGAACCCGGTGCACACTTCCTCGTAGGTCGGGTTCGGCGTGTCGCCCCCGGCGTACCCCACGGCGGTCGAATAGACGCCCGGCGTCGGCCAGAAGACGCGCTCGGCGCCCCAGAAACAGCCCATGCCGAACTGTGCGAGCGCCATGCCGTCGGGGAACGGCGGCACGATGCGGTTGCCGTTCACGAAATGACGCTCCGGGACGTGCATGCGCTCCTTGCGGCCGGGGAGCGTCGCTTCCTTCGGCAGCAGCTTGGTCAGCTTCTTCATGAATCCGAACATGGCGGCTCCTCAATCTAGAATAACACCGTGAGAATCTGTGTCTACGGCGCCGGTGCGGTCGGTGGTTTGATCGCCGCCCGGCTCGCGCGTTCCGGCCACGAGGTCGCGGTGCTCGCGCGCGGCGCCCATCTCGAGGCGATCCGCGCGCGCGGCCTGCGGGTGCGCGACGGCGCCACGGGGCCGGTCGAGTCGCATGCGGTGCGCACCGAGTCCGACCCCGCGCTCCTTGGCCCCCAGGACTACGTCGTTGTCGCAGTCAAGGCCCAGAGCCTTTCCGAGGTGGCCGAAGGCATCGCCCCCTTGGTCGGCGCGGGCACCTCGATCATTACAGCCATGAACGGCGTGCCTTGGTGGTTCTTCGACCGCCTGGCGTTCGGCGGCGGAAAGCTGCGCCTCGAGACGCTCGACCCTGGCGGCAGGCTCGCGCGCGCCATGCCGACCGAGCGCATCGTGGGTTGCGTGATCCACCTCGCCGCCTCGGTGCCGGAACCCGGGCTCGTCAGCCACAACATGGGCCGCAGGCTCATCCTGGGCGAGCCCGGCGGCCGCAACGGTCTCCGCACCAAGAACATCGCCGACGCGCTGAGCGCCGCGGGCTTCGAGGTCACCGTCAGCGACTTCATCGAAAAGGAGTTCTGGGTCAAGCTCCTCGGCAACGTGAGCTTCAACCCCGTCTCGGCGCTGACCGTGAGCACCGCCGACAGCCTGATCGAGAACCGCGAGGTCAAGGCCTACATGGTGGCGATCATGCGCGAGGTGCTCGCGATCGGCCGCGCGGTCGGCGTCGACGCCGAGATCGAGCCCGAGGCCCGCGTCGACATGGCCCGCGTGCTCGGCCGGTTCAAGACCTCGATGCTCCAGGACCTGGAGGGCGGCAAGCCGCTCGAGATCGACGGGCTGCTCGCCGGCACGCTGGAGATCGCCGCCAAGGCCGGCGTCCAGGCACCCTGCACGCAGACCCTCTTCGGCCTGATCCGCGCGCGCGCCCTGTCGACTAACCAGTATCGGCCCATGAAATGACGAAGGTCTACCTGTTTCTCCTCGTGATCCTGGCAGGACTTCCGCTCCATTCAATCGCGCAATACAAGGGCCCCGCGGTCGAGGCGTGCCGGGCCTATGCGCTCAAGGACCTCCAGCGCGGCGGCGCCAGCGCCAACGCGGTGATGCTCGAGAGCGATTCGAGCCTCAGCATCGCGCGCTACAGCGGCAAGGTCGGAACCCAGCCCGTGAGCTCGATCCTCACCGGCAACGGCGCGGTGGTCTACGACGGCGCACCGAGCGCCGAGCTCTCGTTCATCTGCCTGCTCGCCGACGAGAAACGGCCGGTGTTCTTCTCCTGGCAGGCGCGGCCGAACGCGCCGGTGCTGCCGCAGTGCGAGCGCAGCGCGAGCCTGCGGGGCAAGCAGAGCGGGTGCTTCGAGCTGCTGCTGCAGACCGCGGAGCAGGATCTCTCGCAGGTGTACGCCTATCGCTTCCAGGAGGCGAACGCGCGCGGCGAGAAGAGCCTCGCCGCCTACCGCAAGGCGAACGACGAGTGGCGCGAGTACCGCGACGCCGAATGCGCCCGCCGCCACGAGACCGCAGCGGCCGGCGCTTCGGCCGAAGCCGTGCACGCCGCCTGCATGATCGAGCTCACCCGCCGCCGCGCCCTGGACATGCGCTAGCGACTCACCGCGTGAGCACGCAGGAACAGGCGAGGACGCTTTTTTTCGAGGCGCTGGAATGCCTGGGGCGCGAGGACTACGCCGCGGCAGAAGCGAGGCTGCGCGAGGCGCATCGCCTCGTCCCCGAACGCGTTTCCGTGCTCACCAACCTCTCGGCCGCGCTGCTGCGGCAGGAGAAGATCGACGATGCGGCGAAATACGCGGACCAGGCGCTCGCGCTCGACCCGGGCAACGCGCAGGGATGGCTCAACCTGGCTGGCTGCCGGAGCGGCGCCGGCGCGCTCGCCGAGGCGCTGGAATGCTGCGAGCGCTGCGTGGCGCTCAAGCCGGACTACGCCGAAGCCTGGTCGAGCCACGGCGCGATCTTGCTGGGTCTGTACCGCTACGAGGAAGCGCTCGCGAGCTGCGACAAGGCCATCGCGCTCCAGCCCGGCCTCGCGGACGCCTGGACGAACCGCGGCGGGGTCCTCAAGGCGCTCCAGCGCTCCGACGATGCGCTCGCGAGCTGCCGCCAAGCCACCGTCGTAAAGCCCCGCAGCTTCGAAGCGTGGTTCAGCCTCGCGGCGACGTACCACGACCTCGGGCGCTACGACGAATCGCTCGAGAGCTTCGAGAAGGCGCTCGCGCTGAAGCCACCGCCTTTCATGGCAGGCGACCTGGTGTGGGCCAGGATGCACGTGTGCAGCTGGGAGGGCTTCGAAGCGGCCTGCCAGCGGACGCTCGCGGGCATCGATGCCGGCGAAGAAGCGGCGACCCCGTTCTCCCTGCTCGCGATCGACTCCTCGCCGGCACAGCAGCGGCGCTGCGCCGAAATGAACGTGCGGAAGCTGTTTCGCGAATCTTTCACGCCGCCCCTCACGCCGCGCCGGCACCGGCGCATCCGGCTGGGCTACTTCTCAAGCGACTTCCACAACCACGCCACGTCCCAGCTGATGGCGGGGCTCTTCGAGCTGCACGACCGTACCCGGTTCGAGCTGTTCGCGTTCTCCTTCGGCCGCCAGGTCATCGATCCGATGCGCCGGCGCGTCGAGGCGGCTTTCGAGCACTTCGTCGACGTGAGCAAGAAGAGCGACGCCGAAGTTGCCCGCCTCGCCCGCGAGCGCGAGCTCGATATCGCGGTTGACCTCAAGGGCCTGACCGAGCAGGCGCGCACCCGCATCTTCGCCTACCGGGCGGCGCCGCTGCAGGTGAGTTACCTGGGCTATCCCGGCACCACCGGAGCCGGCTGCATCGACTACCTCATCGCCGACCGCGTCGTGGCGCCGCCGGCGCAGCGCATGCACTATTCCGAGCGCATCGCATGGCTGCCGCATAGCTATCAGGTCAACGACTCGCGCCGACCGATCGCGCCGCAGGCACCGAGCCGCGCGCAAGCCGGCCTGCCCGAGCACCGATTCGTATTCTGCTGCTTCAACAGCGCCTTCAAGATCACGCCCGACGTCTTCGACGTCTGGATGCGGCTGCTGCAGAAAGCGGACGGAAGCGTGCTGTGGCTGCTCGACCACAATCCAACGGCCACACGCAACTTGCGCGCGGAAGCGCAGCGGCGCGGCATCGCGCCCGAACGCCTCGTGTTTGCGCCGCGGGTGGTGCCTTCGGCCCACCTCGCCCGCCACCGGCTTGCCGATCTCTTCCTCGACACGTTCTATTGCAACGCCCACACCACCGCCGCGGACGCGCTGTGGGCCGGGCTGCCGCTGCTCACCTGCCCGGGACGAACGTTCTCGAGCCGCGTCGGCGCGAGCCTCCTGCATGCCGTCGGCTTGCCCGAGCTGGTCGCAGCGTCGAGCGAGGAGTACGAAAGCCTCGCTCTCGCCCTCGCTTCCGACGCGGAGCGTCTCGGCGCGACCCGGCAGAAGCTCGCGCGCAACATTCTCACGCAGCCGCTCTTCGACACGGCGCTCTTCGCCCGCCACATAGAAGCGGCCTACACCGCAATGCACGAGCGCGCCCTGCAGGGCCTGCCGCCGGAGGATTTCGAGGTGGCGCGGTAGTGGAAGGCGAGGACCCGCTCAGTCGAGCTTTGGACGCTTCTTCAGCTCGGGAAGGATCGCCCGCTCGTAGAAGGTGACGCCCACTTTGGCGATCCGCTCGGGGCCGATCAGGGCGGCTGCGCCCTCGCCGGCGCGCTTCCAAGCCTTGTATTCGTCTTCGTAGGCGAGGCCCATCGAGCGGGCGATGAGGTGCATGTAGTTGTACACCGGGATCGCGCCGGCGGCGTCGAGGCCGAGGATTTCACGGTAGCACTGGTGGAAGATCGTCACCACTACCTCGGCGCCGGCTTCTTTTGCCGCGCGGACGGTGTTGGTGTGGATGTCCGCGAGCGCTTTCGGCAGGCCGGCGAAGGAAGCGCACATATAGCCCGGCGCAACATAGTCGGCGTCGACGACCTCGACACCCGGGATCAGGCGCAGGAGCTCGGGGACCATCCGGTTCACCGGCACGAGGTCGTTGAAGCCGGCATGGCGGTGCAGGAACACGCGCGTGGGCACCGGTCGCACGAGCAGCGCAGCGAGCTCGGCGCGGCGCGCGTGGAGCAGCTCGACGAGATAGCTCATCTCGAAGCGCCGCTCCGCGGCGTGCTCCATGAAATCGTGCATGTGCGAGTGGCACGAAGGGCACCACGCGACCACGCGCGCGCCGCGCTCGTTCAGGCGCCCCACCGTGCGGGTTGCCATGCCGCCGGCGGCGGTCTGGTTCGCGTCCTTGACGGTGCCGCAGCAGTAATCGGGTCCGCCCACCGGGCGCGGGTCGTAGTTAAGGGCTCGCAGGAGTTCGATGCAGGTGTGGATGATGTCGCCGTGTCGCAGGACATTGCAGCCGTACCAGAACGTGATCCGCTCTTTCACTTCGTCCATTGTTCGAGCTCTTCCTCGGTCAGCTGGAGCGCCGCGAACGCGCGCACGCGGTCGAAATAGTCCGGGTCCTGCTGCGGCTCGATCTGCTTCGGCAGGCCGCGGCCGCCGAGCGCGGTCATGCGGGCAAGGCGCATCATCATGCGCGGATCGACCGCGTCGGGGCAGGCGGGCACGCACACGCCGCTGCGCGTGCACACTGCGATCCAGCCGAGCGCGGCGTCGCTGCCGCGCTCGCCGCGCAGCACCGCCAGCACACCGGGCACGACTTCCGTGCCGTCTGCCGCGGGTGCAGACGAATATGCCTTCATAGGACAGGCTTCGTAGCACTTTCCGCAACGGGTGCAGGCGCCGAGGATGCGCTCGGCCTCCGCCGCCTCGAACTCCTTGAGGCGCGATCCGATCGAAGTTCTCGGGTCCGGCTTGGGCTTTTCCATGCTGAAGTAAACTCGGCTAGCGGATGACTCTAGCACCACAAGCGAGCCATGGGCTATGCGTCGCGCCGATGATGGACTGGACCGACCGGCATTGCCGCTACTTCCTGCGCCAGGTGTCCTCGCGCGCGAGGCTGTACACCGAGATGATCACCACCGGCGCGCTGCTCCACGGCGACGTCGAGCGGCACCTTGCTTTCAGTGCGGAAGAGCATCCGGTCGCGCTCCAGCTCGGCGGCTCGGAGCCGGCGGACCTGGCGAAGTGCGCGAAGCTCGGCGAGGCCTATGGCTACGACGAGATCAACCTCAACATCGGCTGCCCGAGCGAGCGCGTGCAGAAAGGAGCCTTTGGTGCTTGCTTGATGGCGGAGCCCGAGCTCGTTTCTTCCTGCGTAAGAGCAATCAGAGAGGAAGTGCGGGTTCCGGTGACGGTGAAGCACCGTATCGGAATCAATGACATCGAAAGCTACGACTTCGTGCGCCATTTCGTCGCTGCGGTGTCGGAAGCGGGGTGCCGCACCTTCATCGTCCATGCGCGCAACGCCGTCCTGAAAGGCCTCTCGCCTAAGGAGAACCGCGAGATCCCGCCGCTCAAGTACGACTACGTGTACCGACTGAAGGGAGAGTTTCCGGCGTTGGAGCTCGTGATCAACGGCGGCATCACGAGCTGGGCGGAGATCACCACGCACCTCGCCTACGTCGACGGCGTGATGCTCGGCCGCGCGGCGTACCATAACCCGTGGCTGCTCGCCGACCCGGACAAGACCCGGGCGGAGGTCGTGCGCGCGATGTATGAGTATGCGAAGGGCGTGGACTCGGTGCGCCACGTCACGCGCCACATGCTCGGCCTGTATCACGGGCACAAGAAGGCGCGGCTCTGGCGGCGGCTGCTCTCGGACGCGGATCGGCTGCGGCCCAACCGGCCGGAGCTGCTGCTCGAGGCGCTCGAGGCGGTCGAAGCGCCCGGCTACCGGGAATTCACGCCCGCCGCAACCGAGCTCACGGATCGGCCTTGATGCCGGCCCTGGCGACGAGGTCGCGCCATTTCGCGACCTCGGAAGAGATGAAGCGCCCCATCTCGTCGGGCGTGGTGGTGATCGGCTCGGCGCCGAATTCCGCGAAGCGGCCGCGCACCGCCGGGTCCGCCAGCGCGGCGAGCACCTCGCCGTTCAGCTTCTCGACGATCGCCCTCGGCGTCCCGCGCGGCGCGACGAAGCCGAACCAGGCGGAAGATTCGTAGCCTTTGAGGCCGAGCTCGGCGGCGGTCGGCACGTCGGGCAGCGCCGCGAGGCGCGAGGCGTTGGCCACCGCGAGCGCGCGCACCTGCCCCGCCTTCAGCGCCGAGATCACGTTCGGCAGCAGCTGAAAGCTCACCGGCACCTCGCCCGCCACGAGGTCGCTCTGCAGCTGCGAAGTGACGCGGTAAGGCACGTGCGTCATCTTCACCCCGGCGAGCTGCTCGAAGAGCGCGCCGGCGAGGTGCTGGGAGCTGCCGTTGCCTACCGAGCCGTACCCGACGCCGGGCTTGCGCTTCAGGTGCTCGACCAGCTCGTCGAGCGACCGGATCGGGAGCTTCGTGCTCACGACGATGACGTTCGGCAGCCTGCCGTACAGGGAGATCGGGTCGAAGTCGCGCTCGGCCTCGTAGGCGAGGCCGGGCTGCAGCACCTTGGCCACGACCAGCGGCCCGGAGGCGCCCATGAGGAGGGTGTAGCCGTCGGGCGCCGCCTTGGCCGCGGCCGCCGTGCCGACCGCGCCGCCCGCGGCCGGGCGGTTGTCGACGATGAAGCGCTGCGCGGCCGTCGTGTTCATGCGCTCGAGCACGATGCGCGCGATCACGTCGCTCGCGCTTCCGGTAGAGAACGGCACGATCACCGTGACCGGCCGCGCCGGGTAGTCCTGCGACCACGCCGCCACGCTCGCCGCCGTGCCTGCCACTAC
>Ga0065707_10083127_pt1 | contig 10317 bp, 11 predicted proteins | sample SwiRhicommuniRL3_FD_59094 | JGI IMG/M metagenome (GOLD analysis project Ga0065707, IMG submission 59094) | Switchgrass rhizosphere bacterial communities from Rose Lake, Michigan, USA - RL3 v2 (version 2) | ecosystem: Host-associated > Plants > Roots > Rhizosphere > Soil | place: East Lansing... | reverse complement strand
ATTTTGAGTACAACCCGGATGAATCTGTTAGTTTGCTTAAGGGTGAGGGATATGTGATTCCCGCAGAAGGTGGAGATGTACGAGCGAAGGAAGGAACGCGGCTTTCCTTTACAATGCTCCATCCCAACGATGCCGTTCATGCCAAGCTGGCGGAGACGATTCGAGATGAATGGGCGCAAATTGGTGTCCACGTGGAGTTGCAAGCTGTTCCGTATGATAAACTCGCCGCTGATTTCCTCACTTCTCGCAAATATCAAGCGGCGCTCGTCGACCTGAATCTGGCGCGCACCCCTGACCCCGACCCATATCCTTTTTGGCACCAAGCCGAGGCGACCGGCGGACAGAATTACTCCCAATGGGATAACCGTGCCGCCAGTGAATACCTCGAGCAGGCGCGCGTCACAGCCGATTACTCTCTTCGCACACGACTCTACCGCAACTTCCAGGTGGTCTTTGCCAAGGAGTTGCCTGCGCTTCCCTTGTTTGCCCCAGTCTATTCCTACGGTGTGGATTCCCAGGTGCAGGGTGTACAGATGGCGGCGTTGTATGATCCAAGTGATCGCCTGGCGACATTCTCAAGCTGGTATCTCCTTACGCGCCGCGCCCTCGAGCAGACAGAAATCCCCACGGCTACGCCGTAACAAAAGGTGACAGTCATTTCGTTTTCCATATGCCGTTGGGCACTTCCCAAAAGTGACTGTCACCTCATAAATAAAGAAGAGGAATCATGAGCGAATTTCAAAAAGCACTTGATTATGCAAATCAGAACCGTGAACGATTTTTGAATGATTTGATCGAAGTGCTGAAGATCCCATCCATTTCCACGGATGCGGAATATAAAAATGATGTTCAGCGCGCCGCTGAATGGATGGCAAATCACCTCAAGCAGCTTGGTATGGAGCATGTGGAAGTGATGCCAACCGATGGCGGACATCCGGTGGTGTATGCGGATTACCTCAAAAAACCTGGCGCGCCAACGGTACTTGTTTATGGTCATTATGATGTTCAGCCCGCCGACCCATTGGAGTTATGGGAAACAGGGCCTTTTGAGCCTCAAGTGCGCGGCGATCTGTTGTTTGGTCGAGGATCTTCCGATATGAAGGGACAGGTTCTTGCGGCATTTAGCGCAATTGAATCGGTGATGAAGAGCGGAGCGCCTAACGGAGTGCCTGTCAATTTGAAGTTCCTTTTGGAAGGCGAAGAAGAGATCGGTTCAAAGAATTTGGAACCCTTCATCAAAAAATATTCCGAAAAGTTCAAGGCAGATGTTTCGCTGAATCCCGATGCAGGTATGATCGGTATTGATATGCCAACGATTACCTATGGATTGCGCGGATTGGCATACTTGGAAATCAACATCTGGGGTCCGAAGGCGGATTTGCACTCTGGCTTATATGGTGGCGCGGTTCATAACCCTGCGCAGGCTCTGGCAGAGTTAATCGCAAAAATGCATGATGAAAAAGGACGTATTACCCTGCCAGGTTTTTACGATAAGGTGCGGTCACTTAGTGAACAGGAACGCGCTGATTTTGCCCGCCTTCCAAATGATGACGCCAGTTATTTGGAAGGAACAGGAGTTCCGGCGTTATGGGGCGAAGAGGGATACACCTCAGCCGAACGGACCGGCGCCCGTCCAACTCTGGAAGTGAATGGATTGCTCTCCGGTTGGACAAGCCCCGGCTCGAAGACGGTGCTGCCTGCCAAAGCCATGGCGAAGATTTCCTGTCGTCTTGTTCCCGATCAGACGCCGGATGAAGTTAAGGATCAAATGATTCGCTTTGTGGAAGAGAACGCGCCGAACACAGTGAAGTGGGAGGTCAAAGACTTGACGAGCAGTCCAACTGCGATCGCAGACTTGAACAACCCGGGTGTCACCGCCATGCACAAGGCGATGGAGACAGTCTGGGGCACACGTCCACTTTATCGACGCGAGGGCGGTTCCATCGGTGCGGTGGCAATGTTGCAACAAATCTGTGGCGTGGAATCGGTGCTGGTGGGTACAGGTCTGCCAAGTGACAATGTCCATTCACCGAATGAGCATCTCCATTTGCCCACCTGGTACAAAGGGATTGACGCCTACATTCATTTCTTTTATAACTTGGGGTAGAAATCCAAACCATTAAGCTTATGCTCTCCCGCGGGTTTCTCCTTGAAGAATAAGACCGGTCGAATATCCCGCCCAACGGGCGGGATATTTTTATAAGGTGATCAAAACAATTATGGAAGATAAAATTATTACTTACGGCGGGCAGGCAGTCATTGAGGGCGTGATGATGCGTGGACAAAAAGCCTTTGCCATCGCGATGCGCGCACCGGATGGGAATATTGTCATTCACAAAGAGAATCTCGCGGCGGTCTATCGCTCTCAAATTACCAAGGTCCCCTTCTTGCGCGGCATCATTTTACTCTGGGATGCACTCGGGCTTGGGATGCGCGCCCTTACTCTTTCTGCCAATACACAAACAGGTGAAGATGAAAAGCTGGAAGGACCCGCGCTGTACCTGACACTAACAGTTTCTTTGGCAATTGGCATTGGGCTATTCTTTCTTCTCCCGGCAGGGGTTGGTGGCCTGGCTGAGAAATATCTCGGCTGGAATACATGGCTGGCGAACCTGCTCGAAGGCATTGTCCGTTTGATTTTGTTAGTGGGTTATATCTGGGCAATCGGCTTCATGCCAGATGTCAAACGTCTCTTTGGCTATCATGGCGCCGAGCATAAGACCATCAATGCTTATGAAGCGGGTGCAGAACTGACTCCCGAGTCAGTTGCAAAATTTTCGTTAGAACATCCGCGCTGTGGTACGGCGTTTATCCTGACGCTGGTCTTGGTCTCGATCATTGTCTTCACTGCACTGGGACCCCTATCCCTGTTTTGGAGACTCGCCAGCCGCGTTTTGCTGATTCCGGTATTGGCTGGGATTTCTGTGGAATATATCCGCTGGACCGCTAATCATTTGAATTCGCCCATTGTGCGCTTCCTCATCAAGCCGAATCTTGCCCTGCAAGCTCTGACGACTCGCGAACCCGACGCGTCCATGCTGGAGGTCGCGATCCAATCCTTCAAGACCATGCGCCAGGCAGAGCAGGAATTGGTAGTGTAACCTTCGCGCTCCCGAAAAAAGCATCGGGACAGTCGTGAGCGTAGCGGCGAAGAGGAAGCGCATGCTACGAAGTAATTTCTAAATAAGGCCAGATAGCTCATCTGCCCTTATTTTTTATTAATTTCCGCGCAAACAATTCAGGTTAGAATTTCCCTCATGAAAACCAGAAATTTGGGGAGGAATATCATAGTCATATTTATCCTCATGATTTTGTGCATTGGCGGATATGCCCTCTACGACCGTGGACGGCCCGTGCCGATCCCGATGAAGCAAAAGCTCTACGAAGGTGTGATGTATCGCCGTGTGATTCGAGTTTTTCCGCGCCCGATGATCGCGCATGTGCTGACGATCGATACAAAAGCAAAAGGGATCGAATTCCTTGTGACCCCACCAGATTCTAAAAGTGAAACTCCCTTGAATGCGCGCACGACGTCTCAATTCCTCAAGGAATTCAACCTGCAGGTCGCCATCAACGGCGGTGGATTCTCGCCGTGGTGGTCGCACAGCCCGGCGGATTATTATCCGCACGAAGGGGATCCCATTACGCCATTTGGCGTAACTGCCTCCCAGGGAGAGGTTTATTGGATGAGCGATGATACGGAGGTTGGAACAGGGCCTACTCTTTACATGGGTCGCAGAAATACGCTATCGTTTAACAACAAACCCGGCAAAGTGTATAACGCAATTTCGGGTGACCGTATGCTTGTCCTAAAGGGCGAGCGCACTGATGATCTGGATAATAAAGAATTGGATCCGCGAACGGCAATTGGAATCAATCGAAATGGGCGTTATCTATATCTTGTTGTCGTGGATGGACGCCAGCCTTTTTATAGCGAAGGAGCAACATTTACTGAACTGGCTAATCTGTTAATCGACCAGGGCGTATTCATCGGAATGAGTTTGGATGGGGGAGGTTCTTCAACGATGGTCATCGAAGGAGATAACGGCACACCGGTCATCCTAAATTCACCAATTGATAATTACATTCCAGGGAGGGAACGACCTGTCGGAAATCATTTGGGGATTTATGTGAAGTAGTAACTGTCATAAAGAGAAGCTCTATTTTCTGTGATTTGGTATGAAGATTTCCTCAATTTTCATATTGAAGATTTCTGCAATCTTAAATGCTAAGGGAAGGCTAGGATCATACTTCTCTGTCTCGATTGCATTGACAGTTTGTCGAGAAACATTTAGCTTATCAGCCAAATCAGCCTGAGACCAGCCACGCTCCGCGCGTAGATCGCGCAGGAGGTTTTTCATCGATAGCGCCAATCATTCAAGAGATAGATACAAACCCAGACGAACATCATAGTATTCCCAATGTCATCCCACTTGGCGGTATAGAGACCAGCTCGCTGTAGACTCCCAAAGAGAAATGTCAGAAGGATGGTAACAATAAAGGTTAAGGTTGCAGTTTCAATGTAGATGCGTTGTTGGAGTTCGTCTAAGCCTCGTATACCTTTAATGAGATAGAAAAGGAAAAGACCTGCTGGGATAAGAGGGAATAGAGCTAACAGAATCCTGAGTGTAGGGCGTAAAACGGCAGACTGAAAAAGCCAACCAGAGGCAAAGATTGTGGCAAGCCCTATAACGCCCCAGACAAAAGCAGGCCGAAAGTTAATCATATATCTCTGCATCGTTTGTTTCATTTTTACTCCTTGAATTGTCTCTCACTATGTAAAGTTTCCTTGACATCCCGAAATATAAAACAACCCTTGCGATATGTCAAGGGTCCTTTACATCAATATTGAAGTACCTCAGTAGAATTTTGCTGCCCAGGAGTTAAAACGCGATCTCGCCAATCTGCTCAAAGTTGACGTCGAACAATTCCTCTGCTTCCATCTCGGCTTCAGCTTGTTCCATATCCCCTGCCCGGATGCCGCGCTCGCAGTAAGACCTGTAGGTGCAGTAAAGGCACTTTTGACGGTCCTCTGTCAGCGGGTAGGAAGGCGCGGAGGCAATCTCCTCGGAAAGTTTGAGAAGCAAATCCCAATCCCGTTTGAACTGTGCTGATGTGTATGCAAATCGCGCGGGATCATTTGGGAAATCCGCAAACCAGTAGATCATCTCAATCTGCTGAGGTTCAAAGGGTTTGCCGTTGTTCAAATGCGCACCGGCTTGAACTAACAGCGCTTGATAAACGCGGGTCTGCATGCGTGCCGCGAGCCATTCGTTGCGCGGTCGCTTGCGATAGGTCTTCCAATCATAGATGATGGCTTTTCCGTCCTGGATGGTGATCAGATCGTACTTTGCGAGCAAACGGTGTTTGCCAAGCGGAGCAGAAAGCGTTGCTTCGGTGTATATACTCCCAAATTCTTGAAGACTTCGGAAACTTTTCCAGTTCTCCCACCATCTTTGCAGATTCATCGTGTTCGCAAACTTTGCAACCTGTTCTGCAGGAATCCCGATCAAATGTTGTTGGACAAGCCGATGAAAATATTCGCCCTCCTGCTGATGCTTTTCGTTCTCGAGCGTGGGTTCAGTTTCCGCGGCAGGGTAAGACAAACGATCCAGATAACGAAGTTTGAATCGTTGCGCGCAATCCATGTAATCCTGCAGAGAGGACTGTGAGAGAGTGGTCAGTTGGAAGGGTTGGATGTTCATACCTTAACCAAATTATAGCATTATGTGAAAGCGCTCTTCATGAATTGAGTTCGGTTATACTTTGGGGAGTTAACTATTCTTAAGGAGAATGACTCATGGATTGGATTACCCAACCCGAAACCTGGATTGCGTTTCTCACACTGGTTGCCCTCGAACTGATCCTGGGCGTGGACAATGTGATCTTCATTTCGATATTGGCTGGCAAACTCCCGCAGGAACAACAAGGCCGGGCACGCCGCACCGGAATTATGCTGGCCGTTGTCACACGTATCCTGTTGCTTATTTCGCTACGTTGGATCATTGGTTTGGAAGAAACACTTTTTACGGTGTTCAATCTGGACGTCTCTGGCAAAGACTTGATCTTATTTTCGGGTGGACTCTTCCTGATTGCCAAAAGCACCCATGAAATCCATCAAAAACTGGAGGGAGTGGAGGGAGAGAGTTCTGCCAAAGTCAAAGGGGCGTTCTGGAGTGTGATCATTCAGATCATGTTACTGGATATTGTCTTTTCGCTCGATTCGGTGATCACGGCGGTAGGCATGGTCGATCAGTTGGCAATCATGATAGCGGCGGTGGTCATTGCCGCGGTTGTTATGGTGTTTACTTCCGGACCTCTTGCGACTTTCGTGGAGCACCATCCGACGGTCAAGATGCTGGCGTTGAGCTTTCTCTTGCTGATCGGTTTTACCCTGATCGTCGAAGGTTTCCACCAGCACATTTCAAAGGGATATATTTACTTCGCCATGGGCTTTTCCGTCTTTGTAGAAATGCTGAACTTGAGATTACGACAAGCAGCAGTCCGACCCGTCAATTTACGTGATCCCTATAAAGAAGCGCGAGTTGTTACTGAGGGTGCGCCTGTTCCAAATGTCCCAATGAGGGCTCCTGTAAAGAAAAGAACAGGAAAGAAAAGAAAATAGAATTGAATGAAGGTTGGCATGAATCAAACAATTCCGAAAGTATTTTCGGAATTGTTTTTTTACAAGCGGAATTTGCTCTCTTCTTTTCACTTCTTACTTTTTACCGTCTTTCTCCTTCGCGGCCTTGATGAAGCCTGAAAACAACGGATGTGGCTTCATCGGCCTCGACAAAAACTCAGGATGGAATTGACTCCCGACCATGAAGGGATGATCTTTGATCTCGGCGATCTCAATCAGTTTTCCATCAGGTGACATGCCAGAGAAGACCATGCCTGCTTTCTCAAATTCCTTTTTGAACGCATTATTGAATTCAAAGCGGTGGCGATGCCGTTCCTGCACGGAATCCTCGCTATAGGCTGCCGCGGCTTTCGAGCCCGGCTGCAGGTCACAGGGATAGAGTCCAAGCCTCATCGTTCCACCCATATCGGTGATCGAGCGCTGGTCGATCATCAGGTCAATAATGGGATACTCCGTGCTGCGGTCGAATTCCGATGAATTTGCATCCTCGTGATTCAAAACGCCGCGCGCGAAGTCTATGCACATCGTTTGCATTCCCAGACACAAACCTAAATAGGGTACTTGCCTCTCACGCGCATAACGCGCTGCCATGATCTTGCCTTCGATGCCGCGTGACCCGAACCCGCCGGGGACAAGAATGCCATCTGCGCCTTGCACCACATCCCAGCCTTTGTCCTTTTCAAGGTCTGCCGAATGGACCCAGCCGATTTCCACTTCCACGTCATTGGCAAGCGCGGCATGCTTGAGTGCCTCCCGTACCGACATGTAGGCATCCTGCAACTCAACATATTTGCCAACCAGCGCGACCTTCACACTGGGTTTCGGTTTTCGCACACGTTCCACCAGTTTTTCCCAGGGCTTCATATCGGGCTTACTGGTCGCTTTCAAGTTCAGCTTTTCAACCAGATAATCTCCCACCCCCGCCTTTTCAAGTAACAGAGGCACTTCATAAAGTACGTCAGTCGTGACCATGGGGACCACGGCTTGTTTTTCCACGTCGCAGAACAACGCGATCTTGTCGCAAAGGTCCTTATCTACCGGGTAATCGGAGCGGGCAATGATCATATTGGGAGAAATCCCAATGGAGCGCAATGCCGCGACCGAATGCTGGGTGGGCTTGGTCTTGATCTCGCCCGTCGCGCCTATGTACGGCAGCCATGTTACGTGGATGAAAAACACATTCTCGCGCCCGACCTCATTGCGGAGTTGCCTCAAGGCTTCAAGGAATGGCTGCGACTCGATATCGCCGACCGTCCCCCCAATCTCGACAATGACCACATCCGCTTTCGTCTCTTTGGCGATCCCAGCCACCCGACGTTTGATCTCGTTCGTGATGTGAGGGATCACCTGGATCGTCCCGCCGAGGAAATCACCGCGGCGTTCCTTGCCGATGACTTCGGCGTACACCTGCCCACTGGTGAAGTTGCTGGCTTGGCTCAGGCGGATGTCAACGAATCGTTCGTAGTGACCGAGATCGAGGTCCGTTTCTGCACCGTCATCCAGAACGTAGACCTCTCCATGCTGATAGGGACTCATCGTGCCTGGGTCCACATTGATATAAGGATCCAGTTTCTGCACGGTCACTTTGAACCCGCGCTCCTTGAGAAGCAGGCCGGTCGCTGCGGCGGTCACACCTTTGCCCACGGATGAGACAACGCCACCTGTATAAAATAAGTATTTTGTAGTCATATTTACCTCTCGTAATTAAAGGCGATGGGGAGGGCAGTTGAGCCCTCCCCATCGGGGATACCATACTTTGAAGGTTGCTGGCAAGCGCAGCAGCCCTGTGGGTCGTTCTTCTTCTTTTTCATCCGACCAGCTTGATGAGATCCTCGGCCGCCCGCCGCATCTCCAGAAAGATCATGCCCAGTTTTGCATCTTGACGCGCCAGCGCCGTCAGAACGGCTTCCTCTCCAATGGAGGTCAGCACAATAGAGCCCTTATCGCCTTTGATATAGACCTGCTCGAGCCCGGCCCGTCCCAATTCATTGGAAATGCGTTCCCCCAGGCTGAGCATCGCGGCTGACATCGCCGACACCCGATCTTCCTCCACGCCCTGCTGCAAGGCCGAGGCCATGATCAAACCATCTACGGAAACAACAGCAGAGGCTTCGATATCCGGTGCAGCGGCTTGCATATTTCGCAGGCGGTCTACCATGAGGTCAGCGCGATTTCTTGTCATGAGGTTCTCCTGAATATCGAAGGTCCCGCGCCTAGCGGGAATGTCTGCCACAGTTTACCATACTTCAAATTTCCCGTCACACCTGCCCTGGGATGGCTCACCTGCCTGATTTGCCAAGCAAATCACGGGCGGCGCCAGCGTGAGCCGCGCGGTGCCAGTGGAAAATCGTTCCTCGCAATGACGAGTCGTTGAAAATTTGACTGCCTCTCCGCTTCATGTTAAACTTGAACGTTCGATTGATGAAATATCGCTTCCGTTTCCTCTTTGGTTTACTTCTGGTCGCCGCTCAGTGGCGCCAAGACGCCGCGCCAGTTGCGATCACCTCTCCCGCGCCGGATGAGATCTTACGCGGTCCGATCACGATCACCGGCAAAGTGGATGTTCCCAGCTTTCTCTCTGCTCAATTGGATTTTGCGTATGCCGCCAACCCGACCAATACCTGGTTCGCGATCCGGACCTATAGTCAGCCGATTACCGATTCTACGCTTGCCACATGGGACACCACCTCAATTACCGACGGCGATTACGTTCTTCGTTTACGTGTCAACTTGGGGGATGGCACATCCCAGGAAGTGACAGTTCCCATCAAAATCGGAAATGACATGCTGCCCACCCCGACCCTTGAACCCACCTCGACTCCTGAGCCAGACACAGTCCTGATCCCTACACCGTTCCTGCTTGCAGCTTCTCCCACACCCACCGAGGTACCGCGTCCCACCCCGACTGCGTTTCCATCGAATCCTGTTTCGCTGGGGCAAAATCAAATCTATGCCAGTTTGGGTCGCGGCGCTTTAGTCATCCTCGGACTGTTTGCTCTTACTGGAATCATCATTCGAGTCCGCCGCTTCTAAACCTGACACCTGAAACTTGATACCTGGAACTCAATTAACACATGACACCTGAATCCACTTATCTCCTCATTGGCCTCGGCAACCCCGGCCGCGAATACAGGGACAACCGTCACAATATTGGCTTTATGATGATTGACCGTTTGATCGTGCGTCTCAATGCACGCGGTCTGAAAGTGCAATCCAAAGCCATTGTCACCACAGCCACCTATGAGGACCGCAAACTCATCCTTGCGAAACCACAGACGTACATGAATCTCTCCGGGCAATCCATTCAGGGACTGGTCCATTTCTATAAGCTGCCTGTAGAAAATATACTCGTCGCTTTCGACGATCTTGATCTTCCATTCGGCACGATTCGCCTGCGCCCCGGTGGGGGAGCGGGCGGACAGAAAGGTTTTGCCTCTGCGATCGAGCAGCTGGGTACAAAAGATATCGCGCGTTTAAGGCTTGGCATTGGACGCCCGCCTGGGAGAATGGACCCTTCGGCATATGTATTACAGGATTTTTCACGCGATGAAATGAAAATTCTTTCCGAGATCGTCGATCGCGCCGCAGACGCTGCGCTCACCTTTGTTGTGGATGGCTTGAATAGGGCGATGAATAAATATAATGGCTCAATAGAAGTATAGGGACAAAATTTT
>Ga0065707_10083126_pt1 | contig 10343 bp, 10 predicted proteins | sample SwiRhicommuniRL3_FD_59094 | JGI IMG/M metagenome (GOLD analysis project Ga0065707, IMG submission 59094) | Switchgrass rhizosphere bacterial communities from Rose Lake, Michigan, USA - RL3 v2 (version 2) | ecosystem: Host-associated > Plants > Roots > Rhizosphere > Soil | place: East Lansing... | reverse complement strand
ACGCAGGTGGATGACTCGGTAAAACATCATCGCCTATACCTTACTCCTTAGTATAACACATTTTGGAGCATTTGTCAACTATTCTTTTTCATATAATCAACGAGTTTTTCCAGTTCTTCAAGAGTTGCATCATTTTTCAAACGATTCGCTCTCCAAGAAATCACACGTACATTACCCTGTGTGTAACCCTTTTCAGGTATAATTCGATCTAAGGAAGGTGTGTTGTTAGTGCGTCCTCCTTTACTAAATAGAAGAGGAATACCGAGAATTGGGCAAAACTCTGGAAAAACTACATCTTCTTCTGTTAAATCAAATGGAACTCCTTGACGATTGGCTCTACCCTTAGCGGCAAGAGCGTAACTTCTGGCAGGATTACCCCTATGCCAGTTGGCGGTTCGCTCATTTCTCTTATCACGATCTTCGCGAAACATTTTAACCATCAGTGACTCTGCGCCCATGTTTTACCAACTTTTGCGTCACAAGCGATTGGTAGTCGATAATGAAAAAACTCTCCTGCTTTGGCGAAGGTAGTCGGACAAACATCTTTAGATAACTCTTCGACATGATCTTCTAGTGTATCATATTGATGCTCGTCGTGAACATCGCAAACTTTGAGGACATCAAGTTTTCTCCTTGCGATTTCAGTAGCAGCTAGGATAGCTGCCTTCTTCATGATTCGGGATTCGTCTCCTTGAAGTAGGTATCCAAGGCGAGTGTGTGGAGCGGAGACGATAAGGGGTGTCCCGTCACAAAGGATAATTCTTCCAGTTCGTTCCACCTGTCTCGCAAGATTGTCGAGTAAATTTGCAAGTCCAGGAAAATTTCCGATAAAGCGAGCCTTAACTTCTCGACCATCTTTCGTTGATCCTCCAATGATTTGGCCGACTTTAGCATCTCCTGCCCCGAGGAGAAAAGCGTATATAAACGTCTTGGCAACACTTCTTGTTGCAAAACCGCCAACCTTCTGGTTGTAAGAGTGTGGGTCTCCTCCAAGTACTGCCTCCGTAAATTCAGGGTTGTTTAGATAGTGTGCGAGTACGCGTAGCTGAATACCTTTAGCGTCAACGCCAACCAGAAGACGATCACTCCCACGTGTAGTCCATAGGTTACGGGCTTCATAAGTGAACACACCTTCTTCCCCTTTAAGTACGCTTCCGTCTTTGCCGACTCGTACGGCAGGGATATTAGCTGTATTAGGATTGCTGTGGCGATAGCGGAGAGTATTAGCCAACCAAAGGCTGCCGTGAATGCATCCAGTAGTGTCGTTGTATGCCTCGATCCATGTGTTGATCATGTTAGCCCGAGCATTGATTTCAATCCAACGAGCAATGAGTTTTACTTCTTGATTGTTCTCAGCGAATTCAGCAAGTGAGGGAACAAGTTGACCCTTCCGTGTAGGAGAAGGGGCACCACCTTTAGTTACTTCGTCTGGTCGGTTGACCCATCCGAGGGCCAGTAGCTTTTCAACTCGTTGAGCAGGGCTTCCAATGTTGAAATAGACGTTGTCATAGACTTCATATCCATCTCCGTCTTCGGTAATCCGAACATCCAGATACTGCTGACGATGTCTTTCATAGTTCGCTGTTGGCGATCCATCCTTTTTAAAAGGTCGCTTGAACGTGCCAACGCACTCCAATCGTGGGGGCCAATATTCGTGAACTTGTCTCTCAAGTTCCTGTTCCTTTTCTCGGAGGAGAGCATACAGGATGTGTGCTTCCTTGATGTTGAATGCGAAACCTCTCTTCTGTTGGGCTTGGATTAGCGCCCATGATCGATGCTCAATGTCGAGACCATCGTTACTAAAACCCACAGCCAGCATCCGAGTACGCAGCCCAACATAAACCCGTCGGCCCAGCTCTGTGTCGTTTTCACAGTACGCCAGCATCTCAGGAGTGAATGCTGAAAAGTCGTCAAACTCTGTCTTAGGAAAGCCGAGACGACGCCCCCAAGCAGCCAGAGAATGCCCCCCATCGAGAGAAGGAGAGAAGACCATAGACATAACCATAGTATCGATAATGTCTTCGACAGAGAGGCGAGTCCCTGTAATGCGATTAAGAGTTGGTCCATCGTAACCTATTCCGTTATGAAAGATGAACTTACACCCTGCGGCTTTCTGCGTATCGAAGAAACTCTTAATCTCCTCGTATGTAGTCAGACGCAATACTTCTCGTGTAGCAAGATTGATAGCAACTACACAGTACACCTTAGTGGATGGGATTAGATCGCCTTCTACGTCACAAGCCCAGAGTTTCTCATTAGGGTGCCCAAGGTAGTTGATCATCTCCGATAGTTCCTCCCTTTACAAAAATGTCTACTTGTTCTGGCGGTAGTTCCATCAACCTCGCCGTGTCTTTATTATACCAAAGATAACAGCTAGGGCCAGTATATCCACAGAACCGGTTTTTTTCGACCGATACCTTAGTAATATTTCGACGCCATTCGTTCTCTTCAGTCTTATCACGCTCCAAGCGAATGACGATATTAGCGAGCTGCTCCACTCCGGCAGTACCTCGAATTTGGCCTTGACGGTTAGTATGGATAATGGCGATAACGGAAATGTCAAGTTCCATCGTGAGGGTTTTGAGCTTAGTCGCAATCTCGTCAAGCTGCTTTCTTTCATCACCTGACTGATCAGACACTACGATACTTAGGTGGTCGAGAACAATGTATCGACAACCGAGGGCCACCATGTGCCGAACTTTATCAAGGACTGCGTCAACACTATTACTGCCGAAGTGATCCCAAATGACCACCCTATCATTGTTAAGTAAATCCTCGTATGCTCGGCGAAGGTCAGCTTCTGGTCTCTCACTAGTAGGCAGATGATAAGGAACAGAATTGTGAACAGAAAGGAGACCCAAGGCAGTATCACCATTAGGCTCTTCAAGATGGAGGAAACCAACGCCATAGTTATTCGCTTTCACTGCTTCGTCTGTAAGAAGCTTATGCTCGATGTGTTTGATTACAGAGGTCTTTCCGACACCTGTGTCTGCTGTGACAATTACAAGTTCACTAAGACGGAGTCCAAAAGTCTTTTCGTTAAGACCGTCGAACGGGTACAGGCAGGTAAAGTGATCCTTTCGTTCAATGATCTCCTGCCACATATCAGAGCCCAGCTTGAGACCGTCTGGGCGGTAGGTAGGAGCCTGCCACCACTCTCGTACGAAAGCCTCAGAATCTTTAGCAAGGAGGTAGTCGTTGGCGTCCTTATGCTTACGCATGGAAAGGACCTTGACTTTACCTACTGCAAACCCTGCAGCCGCACATGTCTTCGCTGCCTTCAGACCGGCTTCGTCATTGTCAAAAGCGAATACGATAGTCTCGAAGGAATTCAGATATTCAAAGTCGTTCTTCACATCTTTGGCAGCAGTGCTTGCTGAGTCTACAGATACTACAGGGTACTTGCTGCCCATCATTTGATACGCAGCCATCGCATCGTCCTGTCCTTCAACGACAGTAATCAGCTTAGCTGAACCGGGGGGAAATGCCCATCGACCCCAAAGGCCTCGGTTCTTAGTCGTTCCCTCGTACGAGAACGTCTTACCGGCCTTGCGGATTTTGTTACCAATATGGTTATTTTCAATATCCATCTGGGGGTACTTGGCTTCGTAGTCAGCGGCAGGGCCACCAACATCTACACGATAACGCTTAATCGTATCGGTAGTCAGACCCCGCTCGGGGAAGCCACGGGCAACAGTAGTGAGCGGGGTGAATGGACGGTTCTCCGTCTCTCGTTCTAGTAGCATTGTTTCTCCGTGTCCTTCTGGTGGGACATTCGAGTTACAGGAAAAGCATTTGCCCCAACCGGTCCTCGGATTAATTGAATAGGCATCCGATGAGTCACACTTGGGGCATGGTAGGTGAGAAGTCATGATAGGTTCGCCCTATTCTCTTTATAGTATGGCAAGGGGTTTAACCCCCTGCACCCTCAAGAGTATTATACCATACTCGGAGGGGTTTGTCAAGTCTTTTCTTTTTAATCGAATGGGAGGGTGGGTTCGCTATCAGGATCGAAGTAGTCGATCAAACGATCAATCTCATCTTCGGTAAGGTGGTCGTCGAAGACCTCACTGATAACTTGCAGGCAAAAGCTGCATGGGTCGTACTCCTCGTGGTCCTTGTTATACCTTGTTTCGGACTCAGAGAGTGACTTATCACAAATGGCACAGCGCACTTTTATTCACCTTTCATATACTTGAGAAGAGATTCAACCTCTTCCACTGTCATATCACCCTTGTATTGGTTTGCTTTCCAAGAAATGATATACGTGTTTTCTTTAGTATAGCCCTGAGAGTTGTCTCTTCGGTCAATACTGTAAGAACCTTCATGCCGTCGGCCTTCTCGGAACTCAAGTTTAATACCAAAAACAGGACAAACTTCAGGGATTTTTAAATCTTCAAGAGCAATATTGAACTCGATGTTGCGCAGCTTTGCTCTATACTTTGCTTGGTTGTATAAATATCTGACCGGGTCTTTCTCTCGTCGCGCGGCAGACTGTCTTCGTCGATACTCCTTCAGGTCGGTGTTATGATCGACTCCGTATTTCATGGGGAGTTTATCCTTCTATTTTTGTTGGCAGACTTAGCCGGTCTGCCAGCGGCTTGTATTACTTAACGGTTACGAGGCTTCGGGAAACGATTAAAACCACGAGGGACCTTGTTGTAGTGAAAGACGTTACAGATGTTTCCGGAGTTTGGATTACGGAAGCGTGCTATACACTTGAACCCGACCTCTTCCAGCGAACTCTTTAGGTCATTAGACCAAGCCAGCTGCTCATTGGTTAGAACAGCTTCAACCAACATACCTTGTGTCTGTGCCTGTCGAGTAGTGTCGACAAGCCCTTTGATAGTAGCGGCGTTATCTGTTCTAGTGAAATGGCAGATATGACGAACCCCACAGCAACCACCTCCATGCCCAACTACAATAGCCATTTTATCTCTCCTCTTACACGTACTCTACAACCTGAGCCCGCTGAGGGCGAGGACAGACAGGGCATCCCCTCAAAAGACTAACCCAACGACGGGCACGAGACTTCGTAGGAAAGAACCCACCTACCTTGACCCAATCATCGTGCCAAGGGCTGCCCATATTCCGCTGTACGTAGTAGCTACCAGAGCGAGCGAGACAAATTCTATACATTCTTTAACCTTTCTATTTCTTTATGAATATAATTAAGAGCTACATCTTTATTATGGCAATCTCTCATACTAAATCGAATTAGCCTCATAGCGTGCAGAAGATCAGAAATTTTAACATCAGTTAGAATTCTCATCGAACGTACCCACGGAAGAAGGTTACATAATCATCCACCGTGGTTCCCTCCAAACCGGGGGCGGTGTTGATTTCGAGGACGTAAGCACGATTTTGACGATTGTTATAAATAACATCTACAGCTCCAAAGTCAAGTCCTGACCTAGAAAGAGCGACCTTTGCGGCCTCTCGCACAGGTTCAGGAACCTCGATTCCGTTTCTCTGGAATATGAATCCTCCTGCATGGTTGCGAATTCGGAAGTCGACTTCCTCGACATCTGCTCGCTTGACTTTCTTTTGCTCAGAGATGATAACAGGCTCGCTGTTGGACATACCGACATGGATACGAAACTCCGATTGCTTCTTTACGTATCGAACATATAGAGGAGCGCGAACAAGATCAGCCCGAGTATCAGCAATGACAATACCTTCTCCGCTGTGTCCAGCGAGGACGGTTCGGCATACGATAGGGAAAGCATCCTCCGGGATGGCATCTGCTGCTGTCCAGAAGTCGGGAGTGATGTAGTCTGTTTCGTCCTCTTCAGCCATTCGCTGGAAGAAGAAGAGTTTATTTGAAGCAGCTCGGATACTGGCGGGTGGATTGAGTCCAATTCCAATTGTGGCAGTTCGTTGTTCATCGGTGTTTCCCCAATTGATAATTAGATCGTTCATCCGAGGCCGGAAGGAAGAACCCTCCAGCCTCAGAACACGACCCCCTAGAGCGTCCGCAAGAGCAGCGGCGCTCCTACTACCAGCGCGATAAGGAAGTACGCGAATACGCATTTAACCCATGTCCTCCGGAACATTCTGAATAGCGGCAACCGCCGGTTGACCTTCGAAGTAGCCCGTATCAGTGCGGTAATAATACCAATTATGCAGGTTGATACCTTCTGCCGTAAGAGGTTCCCTCGAACGAGCGCGAAACAAGTGCCCGTCAACTCGGTTCACCTCCGCAAGTGTGCCATCTGCAAACATTACTGGTCGATCAGTGTCCACAACGGCGGGTTCCCAACCTTCAGGATAACGGAATGCCCGAGCAGGTCTTTCGTCAGTACCCGCTGGATTAATAACCCACCGTGGATTGGTATCCGCGCGACGGCGACGATCTCTTTCTAATGCGTTTATAGCATTTTCTAGAGGAGCAGCAGCAGCCCGAAGAGGTACCTCTCCTGCTCTAGTATTCAGAGCAAGCCAACTTCCTTGTGCTGAAGAACTCTTCGAGAAGGGGTCGGGAATGTACGATTTATCAAACTCTTCCATCCACTCGTGCCACGGATAACCGAGAACGATAGGCTGAGCAAGACGAAAGCCTTCGAAGGTCCTTGCACGAATATTCGGAAGTGCAAGAATCTCGTCAACAGTTTGATCGGATACTCCGGCAGTGCGACAGATTTCTACGAACAGTTCAGGACCACCCATTTCAGAAACTGCCGAAGCAATACTCTGAGGGTTCTGGTAGTTCTTACCGGCATAATCTACAATACCGTGAACGATCTTAGTCCAATCGATAATCGGGCCCGGAGTTTCACTAGCTCTCATAGAACGGAACTCGAAAGAACCAATCTGACCGATTGATCGCAAGTTAAGGGCCGTATACTTAGCTCCGTCGTTGAACTCCCACCGCCCCTTGGAAAGGAGTCGATCCCAAGTGGAGATATTGAACGTAGACTCTTTAGCTGGCAGGCAGAAGTGATTATTAACCCGCTCTGCTCCACACCATTCGATAAGAATATCCTCGAAGGTGGTCCAAAGAGCAATGACAGAGGTCAGCTCGTTGATCTTCTTGCCGCCCATATTGGCATGGACATGAGTAGAGCAACGATTGCTCAGGTTCCATCGAATACCGTTGCGGGCGAGACGCTCGTACAGCCCCTCTACCATGAACGGGACTTCGTCGATGTTGACAGGCGAAGAAAGAACATATTCAATCGCGCTACCACGGAGAGAACCGTCCGTGTGCGTTTGCCACGTCACCCCGGTAGTAGGGGAACGAAGATCAGCAAGACGATCCGCCGACAGCAAACCGACTGCTTCGATCTCAAGTTCAAGACCAACATCTCCACTTACTGTACGAGGAGCGACAGGAAGACTAAGCTTCCTGCCGGGGATGGGGTCCTTATTGGGCTTCTCGTAAGCGCCGATATACTTGCTTAGAAAGGTACTAGTCATCTCACAAATCCCTGATAGAACTTACAGGCAGAGATTCTACTCCCATGATCTCTTCCTTAAGATAGGAGAACTTCTCAGTAATAAGAAGAGTGTCGTTGTTCGGAATGAGAGCAATCTTACGCACACCCTTATAGAGCCACCTTAAACCGGCATCATCCCGAAACATTGCGAAGGACGGGTTGATACCGATACAACTACCATTGCGGACATGATCGTAGATATCCCTAAACGAAGGATACTCGTTCTTACACGCTGCTGCATAACCGGGGTCACGAGCAATATCTTCGAACGCAATATCTCGCCACGTCACGTTACCATCAGGGCGAACATACGCCACGCTAGTATTGTTCCCGTTCAATCCGTGAGTACGAGAGCGAACAGGTCGGCGTTCGACATAGTAGGCGGCGGCCTGCCTCTCAGCGTTTATCCAACCCTTCGCAGGAAGTTTCCGAAACTTATGAAATCTCGGATCAGAAAGGTTTGCTGAGAACCTTCCCTCCTTAGGAGAGTATCTACGCAAAGAGGCTACAGCATCTCGATCTCCATCCGCAGCGATGTTTTCTACATAGACAGGCTCATCCTCGTACAGGATGAAGGTGTGTAGCAGACGTTCACTAGCCTGCTGTGCGTCAGACCAGAACATTGACATTAGGCAGCCTTCTTTTCAGCTTCAAGTTCAACACGTTTCTTGTATTCAGTCGTAATGGACGACATGATATGAGAACCAATACGACCAGCTTTCCGAAGAAAGGTGAGAACCGCATATGCCCGTTCGTAATCACCTTCATTGATAATATTTTGGATATCTTCTTCTGATCTAATAGGAGTACCCCTAAGGCCCTTTAGATAATCAAGGCTGTATCCCATACGCATACTATTCACAGCTGCATGAGTCAGCCAGAAGATAGTATTTCGTCGGGCCTTCGAGACAATCCACACGTTCGACGGAGTACGATATTCAACACCATACGGCTTAGGGCGGAAAGCACCCGCCTTGCCGTATAGATTACGGCGTTCAGTAGACGTATCAATGATGGTCATATACATACCAACATAGATATCCATCATCTTGATGAAGTCCGAACAAATCTTCATATGATCCGGATGATCAACAGGAATATCAGCACCCCAACCGACATGAATGTGACCACTTGCTGTACGATACGTGACAGCGTCGCCTTCAGGACGAGGGTTCTGCTGAAGAGTATAAGCGTTGAAGTCAGGATCACACCCAAGTTCACGAGCTTCTTCAGGCTGTGCATCCATGATTTCCTGACCGAAGTCCTGAACAGGAGCAATATTAAACCTAGCTTCAGGTTCAGCCTTCTGTACAGCCTCTTTAAGACCCTTCATTACCTGAACAATATTACGATTAAATGTTTCAGCAGAATACGTGTTCATAAGAGCGGTCGGTTCAATATTGAACTCAACAGCCATGCCGTCAACCTGAATAGCTCCCGAAGGTACAGGAGAAGGTTCCTTCTTAGTCCCCGGAATAAGGCCGTGGGCCGAGAGGGGGGTCTTCTTCTTGGTAAGGAAGATTTCAGGGTCAGCGCCGATAGTAAACTGAGTCATGTCTAAATACCTTTTCGTTTGATTAAGCTACAGCAGGAACAACACAAGAGTCACAGAGGAACGCGAGTTCCTTATGACCCATCATATCAGTCAGGTGAAAAATCTCATGCACCTCTTCCATATCTCCGATAGGAGACTTACAAAAGGAGCAAATGCCTCCGGTCTCCTCATCGAATCTATGCTCCGAGTACTCGGTACTAGTCTTGTTGTCAGTGACGTACTTCTGACCCAGAACCGAGCGAAAGGAGACGAGTTTTACTGGCGAGCGATGATCGTTGCAAGTCGTCGAGCAACCTGTTGAGGTATTTGTTGATCCTCCTTTGTTTTCCAGCAGAGGCACGTTTGAAGTCGTCGAGACTAGTGATAGCTTTTGCCGCTCGATACCGTTCAAATTCTTCGAGTCCGTCTTGGAATCCGAAGGACTCTGTGAAGACGGCGTGGATGTGCCGGATGAGGTAGGAGTACGTGTCAACCCTTCCTGATTTTTCGTAGTGCCCGGCAGGGGAAGGTGTTGTCCCCGGCTTGCGTTCACGCGGTTGGTTAGATCGACGATACTGTCGTCCAGCTCGCCCGGTTTCCGAAAAGGGCTGGTTACTGACCCTCCGCTGTTGTTACCAGAGTAGCCATGGTTTACTCTGGTAGTCAAGTTTCCCGCGTAGCTTCGAACCTCACCCTTAATCTCCACAGGCTGGTGGAGAGTGAAGATATCCTGAGGCTTGGTCTTCGCATGGTCGATACTGTACGAGAACAAGGTGTCAGTGGGAAGAGGGTAGAACACTGACTCACCCTCACCATCCCAAAGCTTCATACCGGGGCGACGAGAGATTACGTTGAACATCCACGGTTCGGATGCCCAATACATAACCTTCTTATCCTCGGAGTGAGTAAAGAAGAGAGGGCGCTTGTCATTACGGAGGAAGTTCAGGGTGTTCTTCTGAGCATCCCAATATACAAGACACCAAGCACCATCAGCATCCAGCTTCGAGACAGTCTCCTGTACACCGTACTCTCCGATGTGCCAGTACAGGAGCTCTGAGTCTACGTCGAAGTCACGGTTCCGTTCCATTGAGTAGTACCCTTTTAGAGTACCGTTATGGACACCAATAACCTTGCCGGGGAAATCGAAAGGATGGGCATTGCGAGTCTTGGCTTCACCGACAGTCTTAGCCCGACAGTGACCGATAAGCGCCTTGGTAGGAGCAACATCAATCATCTTGTCGTAGCTCTTAGTGTCAAGGAGCATCTCAGGCGGACCTACCATCTTTGCCCACAGATACTCGTTGTCAGGTTTAACGCGGACAGCTCCGGTTGAGTCCCTGCCTCGTACCTGACATACAGCCAGCATATCC
>Ga0065707_10000043_pt1 | contig 10352 bp, 12 predicted proteins | sample SwiRhicommuniRL3_FD_59094 | JGI IMG/M metagenome (GOLD analysis project Ga0065707, IMG submission 59094) | Switchgrass rhizosphere bacterial communities from Rose Lake, Michigan, USA - RL3 v2 (version 2) | ecosystem: Host-associated > Plants > Roots > Rhizosphere > Soil | place: East Lansing... | reverse complement strand
TTAGATTTAAGTCTCTTTACCAGTTCTATCCTGGCATTAATAAGATTAATTTGTTCTTCAAGTAACTTCTTATAGCCTTTCAATAGCTTTTCCTCATCAGCATAATTTCTCTTTTTAATATCCGCCATAGTTTCTTCAAAACCTTTGACAACATTTTCTACGTGACTTCCAAGAGCTTGGATATCCCGTGCATCCCTCTTTGCTCCTACTGTGAAAGTTTCTTCGGCCTTATCTCTGATTTCCTGGGCTTTCTTGCTAATGGAAAGAATCACATCTTTAAATGAAGTGGTAGCATCCTTTAGACTGCTGACAATCAAGTCGTAATCTTCAATCTTGACGTTGGTTTTTGATTTCCTAACTGTTTTTTCTCCATTTATTGATTCAATATTATTGTCAGTTGTTGGAATTTCAGCGTCGGATCCTTCATTTTGCGTGCTAGAATCTTTGTCTGTAGTGGATTCAGACAATTTGTCAGCATTAGTTCCATTTCTTGTGACTTTCTTATTCATAGATTACAAATACAAATGCAAACCAGATATATAACCGTGAGATTGAGGCATTTTAATCATGATTTTACTTGCATTTGAGCCACATGATTTTTCCGAAACTTGAGACGAAGAACTTGACCCATTATGATATTGATTTTTTTAGATCAGATAACATCTTTTAGATTTAAATTATCCTTTTGACTAACGGTTTTTTATGTCTGAAGCACAACAGAATACACAGAATACACAAACACAAAGAGATGGACCCCGCGATTCTATATACATAGGCAAGAAACCTCTGATGGCATATGTGACTTCTACACTTATTCAACTAGCAAATCAACCATCAGTTACCATTAAGGCTAGAGGTTTAAGTATCGGAAGAGCAGTCGATGTTTCACAAATAATTCTAAAGAGAATGGAAAATGCAGGGTATGCAATAGGCGATGTTAGGATTGGGTCGGAAACACTCCAAGCAGAAGATGGCAGAACAAGGAATGTCTCTACAATAGAAATTGAAGTAAAGAAAGCATAGGGAGCTTTCTCCTTACTTTTTGTTAATATATCTCCGTTAAGTATTTGACAATTGGAAAATATTGCAGCGCTTTATCTTGCCCATTTAAATCCAGTAACAAATGCTCATGAAAAAATAATTTCTCAGTTAGCTGAACATTATCATGTTTATGTTTTCCCAGTAGTTTTTTTGAAAGAAGGTAGAGAAATAAACACAAGAACCTTTCCATTTCCTTATGAATTAAGAAGGAGGATGCTACTAAGCTTGTTTGATGGTCATGAAAACATAGATATTTTGCCCAATTATAATTTTGTTTCACCGTATATTAAATATCTTCCACCAATTCTCTCACCATATTCATGGTCGATGCGAAGAGAAATTCTCCGTGATGTTCTGGAAGATAGATTTATTTCGTATACAGGGGACACGGCTGAGAGAATAGCTTTGCGATTCTATAATCTTCATCCAATCAAGGCAAAAAGACTCGAAATATCTTCATCAAATGTAAAGGAATTATTATACAGAGAAGCTCTTGACAACCTTAGGAACGACGAATTCAACAAGAATTTGAAAAATGATTTTGATCACTCAGACCGGTATAACAACAGAAATTATTACAAAGGAGAAGATATTGAAGATGCTTTGAAAGAATCATGGCAAAAAATGGTCCCAAAGACCATCATTAATATCATTTGTGAGAACTGGGCCATTGTGGAAAAATTTGCCCAATCGGTGGACAAAACTATTAAAATATTTGGAATGAAGTTCCCTACAGAAGGTATCCTGAACTAGATGTACTCAATTCACAAGATTTGAATACTTTTATTATCCAACTATTGACTTGCCAATATGAAGGATAAAAGCGTAGACTTGGTCTGGTTCGATGGACAATATCTGAAATGGGAAGAGGCCAAGGTTCCCATTTTTGTACATGCTCTACATTATGGAACAGCTGTCTTTGAAGGCATACGTGCATATTCATCTGATGACAAATTATACATATTCAGACTTAAGGAACACATGGAGAGACTTCATAAATCAGCTGACGTTTATTCCTTTACAACAAAATTTTCTGTTGATGAGCTTTGTNATGCCACNGTNGAATTAATTCGAAAAAATGCTATAAAAGAATCGTGCTACATTAGGCCTTTGACATTTGTCGGTCTGCATGGAATAGATCTGAACGTCACCAAGAATTCTCCAACACATACAACCATCATAATATTTCCCTTTGCAAAATATTTCAAGGGCGATGGCATCTCTGCATGCNTTTCTTCNTGGAGGNGAATTGATGACGAGTCCATACCTACAATGGCAAAGGCCTCTGGAAATTATCTTAATTCTGTACTAGCAACTCAAGAATGCAGGCGAAACGGATATGACGAATCCATCCTCCTTGATAAGAAGGGACNTGTAAGTGAAGCATCTGGCGAAAATCTTTTTATTGTTAGAAATGGAAAACTTCACACACCGCAATTATCAGATTCAATATTAGAAGGGATCACAAGAAATACTGCAATAATAATTGCAAAGGAGCTTGGGTATGAAGTTGTCGAACGTCCAATCTCGAGGACAGAATTGTATCTGGCTGAAGAGATATTTCTAACNGGAACTGCTGCTGAAATAATTGCAATTACAAAGATTGATGGNAATGTAGTTGGNAATGNAAAGGAGGGCATGATNACAAAGAGTATAAGGGAAANTTATGAGAGGATTGTAATTGGAAAATNTAAAAAATTCATGGGATGGCTAACNCCCNCTTGGTAACAAATAAGAACGTTGGAATAAAAATTGCTGTTATTGGAGTAGGCGGTTGGGGAAAGAACCATGTTAGAGTTCTCNATAACATGGGAGTCCTNGAAGCTGTNTGTGATCTGTCAGCAGATCGTGCAAAAGAAATAGCAAAAAAATATGATACAAAANTTTATTCATCAATAAAGGATCTTTTTTCCAACGAGAGAGAGTTGAATGCCTGCTTANTATGCACACCAACTAAATCTCACCTTTCAGTAGTAAGGGAGGCAATTCAAAATGGTTGCCATGTATTTGTGGAAAAACCTCTTTCATTTTCAACAAAAGAATGCGAGGAGATGACGGACTTGTCGAAAAAGGCCAAGGTAATATTAACATGTGGATACGTTGAAAGATTCAATCCTGCCGTTCAGGATTTAAAAAAGATAATTCAGAAACAAACTTACGGCGATCTCTTAATGATGGAATTTCATAGGGAAAACAGGATGCCCCTACATATTAAGGATGTAGGTGTGATATATGATACTTCCGTTCATGACATCGATACTGCAATGTTTCTTTTTGGCAAGGGTGCAAAAATGGTCTTTGCTAGAGCGGGCAAAAAATTTCATTTGTTNGAGGATTTTGCAACAATAATGTTAGGATTTGAAGATCAAAAGGTTGCGATAATTGCATCAAATTGGGTGACACCAAAGAAAGTTAGAACATTTTCTGCTGTATGTACTGAAGGTACTGTAAATGGAGATTTTATTACCCAGGAGATAAGAATTGATCATGCTGACGCAACCGTTATTCCAAGAAGACAACAGTTTCAAGAGCCTCTAGTATTAGAATTACAGAGTTTTATTGAGGTAATAGAAGGAAAGAGGAAACAGCCAGTTGTTACTTCTGAAGAAGCCANAAATGTTACAAAAGTAGCTGAAGCGGCCCTTCTTTCAAGCGAAACAGGTTCACCAATTTATCTGGAATTGAAATGAAATAATAAGATGTGCTAATCAAGAGACAGTTATGAGACGATCAATGCTAGATATCTTAGCGTGTCCTATAGATAAATACTATCCATTAGAATTGTTTGAAATTGATACTACTATTGATACAACTATTAATGAAACGGTGATAAAGGAGGGAGTACTCTTTTGTTCACAGTGTTCAAGGTTTTATCCTATTATTGAAGAAATTCCTGTTATGTTGCCAGACGAACTACGTGACAAAGAAAAAGATATTGAATTTTTAAAAAAATGGCAAGAAAAAATCCCAAGCAAAATCACAAAAAATGGATTTCCATGGCATTTGTAGTGGGATTTGAGAAATTATGAAGGAATTATAAATTGAATGTAGATATAGAATGACATTAATTATAGGAGAAGACAAATGGAAAAGCACATTAATAATTTGATAAACTTTGTTTCAGAAACTGCAAAAATAGGAAAGAATGTAAAGATTTGGCATTTCAGCTACATTGGTAACAATACTAAGATAGGAGACAATGTATCTATTGGTTCACTTGTACACATAGATTATAATGTAAAAATTGGAGACAATACAAGAATTGAAGGTTCTGTTTATATTCCTCCCTTAACAACAATTGGAAAAAATGTATTCATCGGACCCTGTGTGACTTTTACCAATGATCCTTATCCAATGAGCCCAAAAATGGTTGGAGTTGTTGTGGAAGATGGGGCAATAATTGGAGGCAGAGCTGTATTTAAGGCTGGGATAACTGTTGGAAAAAACAGCGTAGTAGCAATGGGAGCGGTTGTAACAAAAGATGTGCCTCCAAATGCTGTTGTAATGGGACATCCGGCAACGGTAAAATATTCAAGAGAAGACTATGATCTTAAGAAGAAAAACTGGAATAGTTAACGTACACTTCCATTACAATATAAAAACTAATGAATTCTAGCCGACATTATTCAATATTCATAACTTCTACCCAACAATCATTGCAAAAATCTTTATCGTTTACTATTTTTCGTTGAAGATTTACATTTTTTTCGTCATATAGTTTGAGACACATTACACAAATGGACATTATTATATTATACGCATTTTAAGCATATTAACATTATGTAAAAAATTTATGATATTTGTTTCATTTTCCATTTAATTTTGTGTCATCAAATCTTTCAAAATTATTTGCTTTATTAATTTATATTAAATGGTACACAAAACTTTATTAATAAATGGAAATGATTTTAAGCACGGTACATTTTATATAAAAGTATTTCCGTATGAAACAAGATAAAAGTCTGTAATTGTTGCAGAATGCAGAAACTTTGATTATAATGTCACTCGCTTCGCTTTCGGTGAGGGAAAGATAAAATAAAATGAGTTTATGCTTCAATTTCTATTATGCTATTTATAGGGTTTAATATCATATCTGAATTATGACAAGGGTTGTAATCAAATGTACTCCGAATGGTCCTAACTTAATACAGGTGGATGGAAACGTTTTCGCTGCCATGTGTAGATGTGGAGCGGCTAACACCAAACCTTACTGTGACGGCTCTCATGCAAAAATAGGATTCAAAGCAGAAGGAAAAGAAGTTGTTGTTTCAGAAAAGTAATAATTACTGCGTAATTGAAAAAAAACAGTCTCCCTCTCTTTTAAGTGGCCTTGTATAATATATCCACATTTAACCTAATTAAATTTCAAGAATATGACTGTAGAACAAATATTACAATACGAAATAAACGATTCTAAGAGATGGCTTGATCTAGAAACCGAAGAGACTACATACAAACGGGATCTTCAAAAAAGGATTGAATTGATAAATTGGGTTCTAGAAAATATGAAGAATCCTAATATCTATATTTGTGGCCTTATTGAATCTAAAATGAATGAACTCATAGAGACAATAAATAAAACCTATTCTATATTGGATGCCGATAAATTGCATAGTGAACTTTGGATACTAGACTGGATATTATATCAGGTTTGCATTAATGAAAAATAGACTTATTCCAGAGATAACTTAGGTAAGGCAGGTTCTTATAATTAGTAGCAGAACTCTGAGTACCTATTTTTGGGACAAATAGATACCGGCCGGTGGGATTCTCTATGCTTGTGTTCAACGCCCACCGGAGCCATTTATTATTTGTGAGACAGTCATTTTATTTCGTTAGGTACATCAAAGAATTCCATACCGCTTTTATTTCATATCCTTGGATATTTGCTTCTATATAGTCATTATGTATCTATATATTCCATAGTGTAAATCGTTTTATCGATAATAGACTTTTAATTTTTACACCTAAACGCCGACTCGGAATAAGTTCAACAGCCGGTGGGAATCACTACGCTTGCGTTTGCTCGCCTGCGCTTCCAATCCCACCGGTGTTTACTAAAATTATTTATTTTCTGTCGGTCATATTCCATCGGCGTAAGTCAATATCATTCGACTGGTGGGACTGCTTTCCCAGAATTTGACATTGGTCCCACCAGTAAGTTATTTTATAATTTGTTGTCAATAAATCAACAACGTAGAAGAACCATCTATACGTTCGCTGGTGGGATTATTTTCGTCCGTTATCGGGTACGGCTCTAATCCCGCAAGTCGTTAACTATCCTCATCTTCTTCTTCGGGAACTAACATTGAATAAACTTGTCCCAAAAGTGCACTCATACTTAAGGGTTTCTTGATGAAATGTCTTTGGCCCCTTAAAGGGTAAACTTTCTTATTTTCAGTATTGAAAGACTCTACGGTACTAAGCGCTGTGATAAATAAGGTCTTGATTTTTGAATCCTTTGATTTAAGTTGGTCGTATAATTTGAAGCCATTAGGATTTGGCATCTTAATATCTAATATTGTCAAGTCATATAGATTTGGTTTGAATTGTTCCAAGGCCATAGCCGGATCTGTAAAGCAATCTACATCGAATCCATGATTTTCAAGTATCAATTCATAGGTTCTGCCTAGGTCTTTCTCATCATCCACTAGCAAAATCCGGGCCATTTACACGAACCTCGAAATAATTGCATTACTATCTATTATCAAAGAGATCGTGGTACAGGACTTACAATAATGTATTAAGGTTGCTTATTAGTCGATCACTTGTTGTCTGATAAGTAATTATTTTATCAAGTTTGTAATAAATAGTGCACAAAACTTTATTAATAAATAGAATAGGTATACTTATCTTCAAAGTCAGCCTCCAAGCATGTAGTAAATGATAATACTTTTCAATCATTCGACTACTACTTAAATAATAGAAAATAACTTGAAACATATGACTAAAAGAGTACTAGCACTAATTACTCTTACTATACTCGCAGCAGGAACGATTCTATTTTACAATTCTTCCACTGCTGCTGATAAATTTGCTCCTGTCGCAACAATAAGTAATAGCAATGTTTTTACACCGGGCCCGACGGCAAACCAACTCTACCCCACAAATGACCTTGTAAACTCAAGGGCATGGTACCAAGTAATCTTTACGACTGGAACCACGGCACCTATTAAGCAAGTGGAAGTAGATTTTCCACCTGGAACTAACATAGCGAACGCTAAACTAGTAGACACGGCCGGATTAGGTCCTGGGACTTTTACAATAAGTGGACAGACCATAACATATACTGTAGCCCCCGAGGTGTTAGTACCAGGGAATACGGAATTGAGGTTACAGTATGACAACATATTAAATCCTTCAATTCCAGATGCTAACCTGACAGTTCGGATAACTACTAAAGATACTGCTGGTTCTGTTATAGATTCAGGAACGTCATTGGCGTACAAAATAAGACAGATAGGAACAGAGGATATTTCTAATAAGTCAATAACTCGAGAAAAAATAAAACCTGGTGCAGTCGTTGCCGTTGTAAATCAACGATCTAGCGAAGTCATTCCAATTCCGCCTGGACAGGACCAATTAGCGGTTGCCGCTTGTAAGGCTGGGGAAGTTGCTAGCGGTGGAGGTTATATGACAAACACTGCAAAAGTTATTGTTACTCTCTCCTCTGTAGGCGAAGATGGAAGGTCATGGGCTATCCAAGCAGTTAATACAGACACACTCGCACACAACATTACCGCGACCGCTATTTGTCTTCATCTCTCTCCTTAAGCAGATAACTATTTCTAGTGCTTGCCACAAAATTTCATCCTACCTAATTTTATAAAAATATATTTATAAAAAAAATAGTAATCATCACTATGGTCCCTAATCTACCAGAATGGGGAATCGATCCTGTTCCTCAAAAACATAGAATCCTTGGAGGATTTGACTATTTCATTTTGTGGTCGAGTCTTGGCGTTGGCTTATTAGTTTTTTCTGCAGGATCTTTTTTGTCCGAGGCCCCTTTTTATTACGCATTACTTGCCATAATAATAGGCTCAATTACTGGCTCCATACTCTTGTCACTAGCAGGAAAAATAGGAAGCGATCATGCTATTCCATCTCTTATTGGAATAAGACCGGCTTTTGGATTGTATGGATCATATCTTGCCGCTATACTAAATATAATACAACTTATTGGTTGGACTACATTTGAGATTTTAATACTTTCAAAGGCTGCTCAACAATTAACAAATATCCACGTTACTTTTGTATGGAATATTATATTTGGAATAATTATCACCCTGCTTGGTATATTTGGACCTTTATTTTTAGTAAAACAGTGGTTATCAAAGTTTGCAATATGGATTGTTTACGCTTCTTCAATAATAATTTTGGTTGTTCTGTTATCTCAAAATCTTCCAAATGCCATATCCACGGCTGGTAAAGATATGTCGTTTTTTGTTGCTCTTGACCTTGTAATTGCCATGCCTATCTCTTGGATGCCACTTGTCTCAGATTACAACAGGTTTGCAAAGACAAGTAGGGCTGCCTTTGTGGGTACTTTAGTTGGATTTTCAATAACAAATATCATTTTTTATCTTGGAGGAGTATTATTGGGGCTTGGGGATGTTTCATCAATCATTATTTCTATTCAGGCAATTTTATTCGGATTTATTCTATTGGTTATCGTTGTTGATGAGGTAGATAATGCATTTGCAGATATATATTCTGCAGCAATCTCTTCACAAAGTATCTTTCATAATCTAAATCAACGACATCTAATTATTGGATTTTCTATTGTAAGTACTATTCTAAGTATTTTTATATCAATTGAAGGGTATGAACAATTTTTGCTGTTGATAGGGGCGCTATTTATTCCGCTATTTGGAGTCGTGTTGACCGACTATTTTGTAGTTAAGCGTGGTAGATATCAGAATAATATGATGTATGGTGATGGTAACACGCTGATAAAGATAGGATATCCTGCTATTGTTGCGTGGTCTATTGGAGCGGTGTTATATTATCTACTTTCACAACTTTCGCCGATATATGTATCACAGATACCAACGATAGGTTCCACAATTCCAAGTTTGATAGTCTCTTCGNTACTGTANGTGCTAATTACTAAACTTCTTAAGTTTAAGGTTGCCAAAAANGCGATATAATATTTCATTTNNAGTNNTTTATATCTCACATATACATTCCTTAAATCTAACTTTCNATAATANTAGTTACTTGTCTAGATGTAATATCCACAAGAATTTTTTTGATGAAAATTGTGATGATTGTAAATTAGAATATTCTGAATTAAAAGGACTCAATCAGCCAAACACTGAAGATGATCATAGACGGGAAAAAATAACAAATAAATCGAGCAAAAAAACCCTATAAAGAACTTTCTGAAGAGAGAGCAAAAAAACTTTATGAGGAGTTATTGATACAATTTTTAAGAACAAAATCAATCAACGAAATTGAGGCCGCAAGAAGAGCAAGGAAAATTATTAGAAAGCAGTGTGCAATTAGAGGAATTGAAGTTTGGAATTGGCTGAAAACAAAATAAAACTATTAAAGTGATTATATAAAACTGCTAGAATAAGTGTATTTTTTATTTTTGATTAATGATTAATAATAATTGTTGACCAATAGATTGAATGATTAATAATATAGCAAATATTTTATTTCTTTACTAGTTAATTTATCTTAATTTCATATGACATTAGAAATGATCATAGATGAATTAAATGGATTAGCTCAACAAGGAGTCTTCTACCTGTTGATGTGTTCATTTGGGTTCTTGAGTATTATCATTGTAAATGGAATAATTAGATCCGCTCGTAAAGACAAAAGAAATATGAATAAATCTTAAGGATATGCTTATCGATGATATTAGACCTAACCAGAGAAGTAAGGAATGACACCAAAGTGTTTCCAGGTTCGCCACTACCCAAATTTATTACTTGGACTAAAATGGATGTGCATGATTATGATTCAGAGGTGATCTTTATGAGTACTCATACAGGCACTCATATGGATGCTCCTTCTCATTTTGCAAGCGATGCCTCATCAATCGACAAAATAGCCGTTAGGAGGTTCATTTCTAATGCTATTCTAATCAAGATAAAGAAAGGATCAAATCAACTAATTACTGCTAATGAAATAGAAGAATCAAATGTCAGGATAATGGAAGGAGATACCATTGTATTTTCTACTCTGTGGGAGAATGAAATAGATAAGGAATATTTTTTTAGTCACAGTCCTGGTCTTGCAGAGGATGCAGCTAAATATTTGATTAATAAGAAAGTAAATGCAGTATGTATAGATTC
>Ga0065707_10083124_pt1 | contig 10356 bp, 9 predicted proteins | sample SwiRhicommuniRL3_FD_59094 | JGI IMG/M metagenome (GOLD analysis project Ga0065707, IMG submission 59094) | Switchgrass rhizosphere bacterial communities from Rose Lake, Michigan, USA - RL3 v2 (version 2) | ecosystem: Host-associated > Plants > Roots > Rhizosphere > Soil | place: East Lansing, MI... | reverse complement strand
GCCGTCCACGACAGCGTCGCGGCGCCGGTAGCAGCCGGCGCGGCAGCGGCAGACGTCACCGTCAGAGCGAACGCAGGCAGCGCCGTCGTCACTTTGCCGTCGCTCACCGAGATCTGGATGTTGGCCGAGGAGCCGACATTGCTTTCCGCGGGCGTACCCGAGAGGCGGCCGGTAACGGTGTCGAATTGAGCCCAGGTCGGACCGTTGGCAATCGAGAACCCGAGGGTATCGCCGTCGGCATCGCTTGCGACTGGAACGAAAGTGTATTTCTGGCCCGCGGCCACGCTGGCGCCTGGAGAACCGGAGATCGTGGGCGCCGCGTTGGCGCTGGTAGGCGATGCGGAAGGTGCTGTAGCCGCCGCGGGGGATGACGAGCCGCCGCCACTCTTGCAACCGGTAGTCGCCAGCATGCCGCCCAGCACTGCGACCAGAACCCAAAGGTTGCACGAAATCGTGCAGCGCGCATTCAATGTCATTCCCACACCTCACCAACCGTCAAGCTCGTCGTGCGAGCAGCGGAGTGCTGTGTTCGAAAAAGACTTGACGCCGACCAATGCGAGTCCCAGGCGGTGGAGAACATAACTGTCCTCTGCCGCTTGCTCCTTTCATTTGGCAACCCCGCTGTCTGGTTCGGCCAGACCGGTGGCTTTGCGTCCCCGTCTCACGACGGGTTTGCTTTTCACAAACTCAGCAAGCTCCAGACGCGTTCACTCGATCCGGCGATCGGAGGAACGCTCGTTCCCGATACCCCAAGAGGCTGACTGCGAGCTGGCGAACAGGAGAAGTGTGACGAAGATCACGTATGGTGACGGCGAGCGCGCTGTAGCGCTGCTTACCGGCAACCCCGCTGTCTTCGGACTCTTCCGCAGATCGGTGGCTTTGCGTCCTCACCTTGCGATGAGTTTGCCCTTTGATTCGGTGGTGGGAGTAGACAACATGCTGTGGCCTCGCACAATGTCTCACCGAGCCGACATTTGCGGGTTGAATCTAGATTCAGCGAATCGCTGTCGTCGAATCGTATCCAATTCGGCGTCGATGTGAGACGCGAGTCTCGTACCAGGCGCTGCGCGCGAGCGCGAATCGAACCGTCGATGCAGCAGCATCGATCGGCAGCACCCATGGCCGGCAGCAGCAAAACCCTATAAAACAGCCTGAATTTTCGATTCCGTCCACCCTACCCGTGCTTGCAGGAATTTTTTCGTTGCGACGTGTATCGCAGTTCTGAAGATCGATCGCGTGGCGCGTCGAAGCTGCTTGCAGCGTCGGGATGCGACATGAGTCGCGCCAAAAAAATTGCTCGCCGGAGAAAAAAATCTAGGTCACAGCGCCGTCACGGGAGCGTCACAGCGCGTGACGATGTACTGCACTTGTACTGCACATCCCAGCGATGAGCCGCGCCTGGATGAAGCAGCAGATGTCATGGAGTTTGCGAAAGTGCGCGTAAGTCGATGAGACGCCGTCAGACATGCAACCCGCTCGGCCGCGATGACGCGCGCGCTGACGCTTTCAGACGGCTCCGTCGGTGCGCTGAGCGATGTTTTTCAGGATATGGGGTGCGAGGCGCTCTTCGAGAACGCTGGAACGCCGGCGTCGACGGTGACGCCGATAGCCTTGGAAATTTCCGCCGAGGACAGCAGCGAGCACGCGTCGATGGCAGCCTGTCCCATGGCCTGAGCACACACCGATGCCGGCGCGAGCAACACGAAAAGGGCCGGTATCTTGCGTGTCATACGGATGTGCTCCGGTCTGTCCACCGAGGATTGCCGTAGCGACGGGAGCCAGGCGCTACGCGGCACTGCCGCCGATCTGGATCTCGAGCGCTGCAGCCGCCTGGTTGCTCAAGCGCTCGTTGCCGCTACGGATCGAAATACCCTGCATTGCCGCTTTGTTGCGGATCGCCGAGTGAGTGCGTCGCAGGTGCACGGCGATAGTCTCGGAAGCCACGCCAGCTTGTGCCAACTCGCGCAGGCGCCGCAAGTCTTCGGGAGTCCAGGCATTGCCGGGGACGCCTGCGGTCCGGCGTCGCGCCGGGAGAGAGAATGATCGCATCGTAGTGGTCTCGGTCTGAGGGGAAGATCGGAAGAATCGAGGCCGGCGACTCCCCTTTCGCTTCCGGCATCGACAGCACGCTAGGGCACGAGCTTCAGCAGCAGCGCTGAATCCCGCTCCACTTGCGATGCTGTTCGCTCAAATAGAACTCACGCCGGCCCAGGGCCGGCGCCTCGGGATGCGTGGCACGGTGACGAGCCAGGTAAGTGTCGTAGGCATCGTCGGTGGCCAGCTCCCGGATGAACTTCCACACTGTGCGCAGTCGGTCTCTCATTCAGCACCTCCGCAACAGGCTCATGCCTTCACTACGATAATTTCTGCCGGGGCCTCTGAGTTCGGCGGCACCGGCAAGCCGCGCAGGACGCGCTTGCAGACTCGGACGGTATCGAAGATGACTATCCACAGGATAGCGGTGAGGATCACGACCAGGAACGCATCGAGCCGCTGGTTGAATATCAGTTGCGGCGCGACGGCCGCTTGCGCTGGCGGAAGCGTTCCGGCAGCCAGTTGCGCAGCGAGCTGATTGGCAGCGGCCAGGAAGCCGTTACGCGGATCCTCGGAAACGACTTTCACCCAGGCCGCAGACGTCGTCACCGCCGTGATCCAGACGAGCGGCAAGCCGGTGACCCACCAGTAGCGATGTCTTCCGGATTTCACCAGGATGCCAGTGGCGATGCTCAGCGCAATGCCCGCCAGGAGCTGGTTGGAGATGCCGAACAACGGCCACAGAATGTTGATGCCGCCATTCGGATCGATGACGCCGATGTACAGGAAATAGCCCCAGCCCGCGACGATCAGCCCGCTCGAAATCAGCACCGATGGATACCACGAGGTCTGGCCCATTTTCGGCCACAGGTGCGACAGCGCGTCCTGGAGCATGAAGCGTCCTACGCGTGTGCCGGCGTCGAGCGTGGTCAGGATGAACACCGCCTCGAACATGATCGCGAAGTGGTACCAGATCGCCATCATGCTCTGGCCGAAGACCGAAGAGAAAATGCTGGCCATGCCGACAGCCAGTGACGGCGCCCCGCCCGTCCGCGCGAACAGGGTCGTCTCGCCCATCTCAGTGGCGAGCGCATGCATCTGGTCCGCCGTCACCGGGAATCCCCAGCTCGATATGGTCGTGACCGCCGCATCCGCAGTCGCCCCCACGAGGCCGGGCGAGCTGTTGATCGCGAAGAACACGCCGGGCTCGAGCAGGGTCGCCGCGATCATGGCCATGATGGCTACGCCGGACTCGAGCATCATGCTGCCGTAGCCGATGACGCGGATGTCCGCCTCGTCGATGAGCAGCTTTGGTGTCGTGCCGCTCGCCACCAGGGCGTGGAAACCGGAGATGGCGCCGCAGGCGATGGTGATGAATACGAATGGGAACAGCGTGCCGCTGAAAATGGGCCCGGTGCCGTCGACGAACCTCGTGAGTGCGGGCATGTGGATGTCCGGACGCAGCAGGATGACCGAAATCGCCAGCAGCAGCACGGTGCCGAGTTTGAGGAAAGTAGACAGATAGTCGCGCGGCGCGAGCAGCAGCCACACGGGCAGCACTGCGGCGATGAAGCCATAGCCGATGACGAACCAGGCCAGCGTGATGCTATCGAGATCGAACACCACTCGCAGGCCTTCGTGCGAGTCCACCGCGCCGCCGCCGACCACGGCAGCCAGAAGCAATGCAACGCCGAGCACCGATGCTTCGAGCACGCGACCCGGACGGATGTTGCGCATGTACAGCCCGATCAGGAGCGCGATCGGAATGGTCGCGAACACCGTGGACGTGCCCCAGGGACTATGTTTCATCGCGTTCACGACGACCAGGCCCAGCACGGCGATCAGGATGATCATGATCACCAGCGTCCCCAGGATCGCAGCGTAGCCGCCGACCGGCCCGAGTTCATCGCGAGCCATCTGGCCGAGGCTGCGCCCGTTACGGCGCGTCGAAAGAAACAGGATGGTCATGTCCTGCACGCAGCCGCCGAGCACCGAGCCGACGAGAATCCACAAGGTGCCGGGCAAGTAGCCGAACTGGGCCGCCAGCGTCGGACCGATCAGCGGTCCCGGACCCGCAATGGCCGCGAAGTGATGGCCGAACACCACCCAGCGGTTGGTGGGGACGTAGTCGCGGCCATTGTTGAGACGCACTGCCGGAGTAGCACGCGTGCTGTCCAGCATCAGGACTCGTGCCGCGATCCATGCGCTGTAGAGGCGATAGCCGATCGCATAGACGCAGGCGGCCGCGACGATGATCCACACGGAATTGATGGTTTCGCCACGGTGCAGCGCCAGCCCACCCACGGCGAAGCCGCCGATGATGGCGACCACGACCCAGACCAGTTTGTTCATCGAGCCCCCCAACCCTTTATCAAGCGCTCCACCATCGCGTGACGTCGTTGCGCCACGATCGAAAACATACGAAAACATATCGGCCGTACGAAGTACCGGCCCTGCAAACCGGCAGCTGCGCTCCAAGACTTCACGTCCGCGCTCCGCTCCAGCGACGCGCCGCTTCGACTGCAAGCAACCGATGACAAGTCAACCAGCGAGAGCGCGCCGAAGCGCTCAGCGCTGCTTGGCGACCTGCTCCGCTGTCACGGCCCCGCCGGTATTGCCCCAGGCACTGCGTACATAGCTGGCGATCGCGGCCACTTCCTCGTCGGCGAGCTTATCGCTGAAGGCCTGCATCGGCTTCCAGCGCTTGATCATCGGCGGGATGGGGACCTGCGGACCATAAAGAATATTGTTGATCAGCGAGGCAGGATTGCCCGCCTGCACTATGGGGCTCCCTACCAGCCGCGCACCGGCATCTTCCGCCTGCGAGCCGAGACCGGTAGGCAGATGGCAGGTACCGCAGTGTACGTTGTATAGCGTCTCGCCATCCTGCAGCACCTGGGCGCTCGCCGGCGAGCCGGTGGCGCCCGGGTTGGCCGGCAGACTCTTCAGATAGGTGGCCATCGCACGTACGTCCGCCTCCGTCATGTTCCGCGTGCTGTTGATGATGACTTCGTTCATCGGACCGAAGGTCTCGCTGAAGTCGTTCCCGCCAGTGTGCAGGTAAGCCGTCAGGTCATCCACCGTCCAGGATTTCAGACCATTTGGCGCGGAGGTCAGGTTGGGTGCAGACCAGGGGCGCAGCAGGTCGACGCCGGGCACTTTGTCGGGGTACTCGCCGCCGGTCATGGCCATGCTGGACTGCTCCGCACCCATGAAATTCCGCGGCGAGTGGCACGATGAACAGTGGCCGAGCCCTTCGACGAGATAGGCGCCGCGGTTCCAATCCGCCGGCTTGGACTGGTTCGGCACGAACCGGCCCTCCGAGAAGAACAGCATTTTCCAGAGACTCAGCGCCCAGCGCTGGTTGAACGGGAAACTCATCTCGTTCTCGGTGGCCGCACTGTTCACCGGGGCCACGGTCTTCAGATAAGCGAACAAGGCCGCCACGTCTGCGTCGGTGAGCTTCGTATACGCGGTATATGGAAACGCGGGGTACAGATGTTCTCCATCAGGACGCACGCCTTCGCGGACGGCGCGGGCGAACTCCTCCTGCGACCACTTGCCGATGCCGGTATCGGGATCCGGCGAGATGTTGGTCGAATACATGGTGCCGAAGGGCGTCTTGAACGCAAGGCCGCCTGCGAACGGCTGACCGCCCGCCACCGTGTGGCAAGTGGCGCAGTTGCCGGCGATCGCCAGGTATCTGCCCTTCTGTACTACCGCGTCGGAAGTGTCGGAAGCGGCGCTGACATGCGGAATGGCTGCCAGGAGAACGCTAGCGACGGCCGAGAGAATCTGGGCGGGCGAGAGCAATCGTTTGGAAGGCACCGGCTTGGAGGGTCGTGGAGCACGCCGCGCATTGCAGCTGTCGGCGTCGAATTCGCATTTCACCATTTTTCTTAGACTCACCGTCGGTCCGCGTCGCGCAGACAATTGTCCTGGCACGCCTGCCGGGAACCTGTTTCGAATGCGCCGGGCCTCGGATACGCTTGCCTGGCGCCTGCCCGACCGTGACCCTTCGGTGCCGACGAGCCGGGCATTGCGAGCTTTCGACCGCAGCAAACACCGCGGGTTCAGGCTGGCTTCGCGTTCCAGGAAGTGCAGTGACCTTGTGGGTTCACCGGTCCACCCGACATCATGTCGCAAGTGCCGCAGCTGCCGCTGCCGGCGTGGAAGAACGAGCAGCCGGAGCATACCTGCTGCGCGTTGTCGGATTTCTCCACGTAGTTGAGACTTTTGCGGGTACCCATTTCGGCATCGCTCATGGTGCTCGGATCGGCACACGCCGTCGCTGCCGACGCACCGGAACTGCCGCCTGAGCCGCCGCTACAGCCGCTCAAACCCCACAGCAATGCGCTCCCCATGGGAACCTGCAGGCTGCGCAACAACACTGTGCGTCGCGTAATCGTGTCGGTCATTGTTTCCCCCTTCGCCATTCGAGAATGAACGCCGGCGATTGCCGGTTCACTTCGCCTGTTCGCTGCAGCCTACACCGGCCCGCGGCAGGAATCTGTCTGAAATGCCCCGCATCGCTACCTGATGCGCAAGATGAATGCACGCAGATTGCCATCTGCAGAGACGCCCTGCGCGCCCACGAGAGCACAGCATGTTCGTAGCCGTCACAGGCACGCGTGAAGATGATTTTATCTGCGGGCGGCGCGGATTGAGCGGTCAAGACCCGCGCTCAGGCTCGCAGCGGCAGGGAGGTCGTGGATTTGACTTCCCAGGCAGCGACGAACGAGTTGACCTCGCGGATGTTGGGCACACGGGACAGGCGCTCGAAATAGAATTTCTCGTAGGCCTCCATGTCCTTGGCGACCACCCGCAGCAGGAAGTCGAACACGCCGAGGATCACGTGGCATTCGAGCACTTCGGGAAACTGCCGGATGGCCTGGGCGAATTCGGTCAGGCTGACCTGGTCGTGCTTGACGACTCGCACCTGCACCCGCAACGCGAGTTTGGGTCGATCCAGCAGAGCGACGATCTTCGAAATGTAGCCCTCGTCCTTGAGCCGCTGGATCCGCCGCCAGCACGGCGATTGCGACAAGCCCACCGCTTCGGCGATCTCCGCGGCGGACAGCGAGGCGTCCTCTTGCAATACCACCAGGATCTTCTGATCGATCTTGTCGAGTCCCCCCGTTCGACATATATCAACACCGCTACGTCACGGCGGGCTGCAACGGCATTCGTGGCCGATCTCACGGATCGTGTCGCACGCGAATCGCTTGCTATGAAGGTTGCAGAACGCCTCGGCCCGATTGCCGTCTGCGTCATCAACAGCGGCGGCATCACGGTGAACGACTTGATGCCCGGCTACACCCTGACCGATCGCATCGATGAGTTGGCAAAGCAGACTTCGCAGCGCACCGGCGCGACGGAAGCAGCCATCGTTGCAATCAACGAACGCTGCTGCATAACTCACCTTGGGATCTACCGCTATGTGCGTACAGCGTTTCGCACAATGGGCAAGTTCCTGCGGATCGCGCCTTTCGTTGACTCATGCACGAAGGCACACGGCTGTGCATGTAGTTGCCTCGATGGAGATACGCATGCGCAGCTGTTGCTATATCAACGGAATAACAAACGGAATATCATTCGAGCCGCTGCCGTCCGATCGGCCATGTCCTCACATAGAGGGGTGCGATGAATGGCAAGCTTACGGTCTGTTGCCCCGATCGTTCAGGTGCCTGCTCACGTCGATCTCCCAGAAGGGGCTAGCCGAATCGCGCTGATGGCACTGTTTTAGCACTGATTCTTGACATTGTGGCTCACGCCCCTAGAATTGCGCGGTTCCCCCCGTGGGGCTATAGCTCAGCTGGGAGAGCGCTTGCATGGCATGCAAGAGGTCGGCGGTTCGATCCCGCCTAGCTCCACCAAAGTTCATCCGCGTCCCCATCGTCTAGAGGCCTAGGACACTGCCCTTTCACGGCGGCGACAGGGGTTCGAATCCCCTTGGGGACGCCAGTCTTGTGCCGAGTGTGAAAGACTCGGCAGCATCTCGGACCCGCACAGCGGGTCCGGTTTCCTCATAGCTCACACGGCCTTGGCAGCGTGCGCAGCGTCGATCCATTCGATGGCGCGGGCCAGCCGCTTCAACGTGTCGGTCCGGCCCAGAACCTCCAAGGTGATGTCGATCGGTGGCGAGACGCCGGTGCCGGACACCGCGACGCGCAACGGCTGTGCGATCTTGCCCAGTGCCAGGCCCGAATCGGTGGACTGCTGCTGCAGGACACCGTGCAGCGATTCCTTGTTCCAGCTTGCCAATGCCTGGAGATTGGAATGCAGCGTTTGCAATACGCCACGCGCATCGGCGGTGAGATTCTTCTGCGCCGCCTTGGCATCGTAGGTCTCGACGTCGCGGAAAAAGAAGGCGGAGTTCTGCGCCATCTCCTTCAGCGTCTTTGCCCTCTCCTGCTGGGCACGCGCGACGGCGATGAGCTTCGCTTCGTCATCGGTGTCGATGCCCAGCGCTGCGAGCTGCGGCTTGAGGTACTTCACCAGCCGCTGTGGAGTCGCACGCATGATGTGCTGCTGATTGATCCATAGCAGCTTGTCGGCGTTGAACGCGGACGCCGATTTGTTGACGTCGCGGATATCGAAGAGCTGGGTCATCTCTTCCATGGAAAAGATTTCCTGGTCGCCGTGCGACCAGCCGAGGCGCACCAGGTAATTGAGCAGGCCTTCGGGAAGGTAACCCTCTTCCCGATACTGCAGCACGCTCACCGCTCCATGCCGCTTCGACAGCTTCGCGCCGTCCGCGCCGAGAATCATGGGCACATGCGCATAGACAGGCAGCGTCGCTCCCATCGCCGCCAGCATGTTGATCTGGCGCGGCGTGTTGTTGAGATGATCGTCGCCGCGAATGACGTGAGTCACCTGCATGTCGTTGTCGTCGACGACGACGCAGAAGTTGTACGTCGGCGTTCCGTCCGAGCGCGCGATGATCAGGTCGTCCAGTTCGGTATTCTCGAACAGTACGTTGCCGTGAATTGCATCCTCGACCAGCACAGCGCCGTCGATCGGGTTCTTGAAACGCACGACCGGGCTGACTCCTTCACGCGGCGCGCGACCGTGCCGGCAGGTGCCGTCGTAGCGAGGCTTCTGCTTCGCAGCCTGCTGCCGCGTGCGCATCGCTTCCAGCTCTTCCTTCGTGCAGTAGCAGTGATAGGCGCGATCGGTGCGCAGGAATTCCTGGATGACTTCGCGATACCGGTCCATGCGCCGCGTCTGGTAGAACGGACCTTCATCGGCCTCGAGCCCCAGCCACTCCATGCCATCGAGGATGACCTGCGTCGCCTCATCGGTGGACCGTTCCCGGTCGGTGTCTTCCACCCGCAGAATGAATGTCCCGTTGTGGCGCCGCGCATAGAGCCACGAAAACAGCGCCGTGCGCACACCGCCAATGTGGAGCATTCCCGTCGGACTGGGAGCGAAGCGCGTGCGAATGGTCATGGCTCGAAGCACCGAAATGATGGACGACGCAGGAACCGGAATCCTGCCCCGTGAAGCAACGGCTTACCCGTTAAGCGCGGTGGAACACGACCCGAACGTTTTCGAACATCTCCGTGTGGAAATGCCCGATATTCAGGCGGCAGCCGGCGGACTGCAACACACGACTCACAGCATCGAGATCGTAGGCGTACATCGGAATGATCGGCTGGCCCGCACGCGTGATGGCCTTCAGCGAACCGCGGATAGAGCGTAGCGCACGGCGCGCAACCCCTGACTTGTCACGGATCGGAATCTCTATGATTCCTGTCCCATGCAGCCGCGCTGCCAGCTTCGGAAGAATCGAGAGCCCCACCTGCGGCTCGATGTGCTGGAACACCATCTGGCTGAGAATGAAGTTCGTCGGACCGTCGCTCATCTGTGCGGCATTCTCGAAACGCACATTCCGGCCGGCGAGATTTGCCCGCGCCGTCGCGAGCATGCTTTCGGAGATATCCACGGAGATCACGTTCGTGAATCGATCGCTGAGCGAGCGACTCAGGCGACCCACGCCGCAACCGTAGTCGAGTGCCGTACCGAACGTCAGCGGACCGAACGCAGCTTCCGCATGCGCTATGCACTGGTTGACGTCCTCGATACCGGAATTGAAGAAGCGCGCGCGGGCCTCTTCGGTCATGTGCTCCGTGCGAAATTCGGGCACGGAAAGCACTCCATAATAGGGATCATGACTTCCGTAGTACTCCCACAATTTCGACATTGGCTGCACACCTGCCGGACGTTCCGGCCTGGTTTTCGAATGGTGGGCGGTACAGGGATTGAACCTGTGACCCCTGCCGTGTGAAAGCAGTGCTCTACCGCTGAGCTAACCGCCCG
>Ga0065707_10083123_pt1 | contig 10357 bp, 9 predicted proteins | sample SwiRhicommuniRL3_FD_59094 | JGI IMG/M metagenome (GOLD analysis project Ga0065707, IMG submission 59094) | Switchgrass rhizosphere bacterial communities from Rose Lake, Michigan, USA - RL3 v2 (version 2) | ecosystem: Host-associated > Plants > Roots > Rhizosphere > Soil | place: East Lansing, MI... | reverse complement strand
GCCATCGCCTGCGAGGCCTACGCAGCGGGCTTGGCGCTGATGCTGGCCAGCCGGCTTTGCGATGGCCTCGACGGTGCGCTCGCCCGACTGACGCAGCCCACGGACCGCGGCGCGTTCCTCGACATCGCCTTGGATTTCTTGTTCTACGCCAGCGTGCCGTTGGCGTTCGCGATTGCCAGCCCGGGCGAGCGCGCGTTGCCGGCCGCCACGCTGCTGGCCGCCTTCATCGGCACCGGCTCGAGTTTCCTGGCTTTTGCGGTGTTCGCCGAACGGCGCGCGTTGACGAGCGACGCCTACCCGCGCAAAGGCCTGTACTACCTGGGTGGGCTCACCGAAGCGAGCGAGACGCTGATCTGCTTCGCGCTGATGTGTCTGTGGCCGCAGCACTTTGCGCTGTGGGCGTATGGCTTCGCGCTGATGTGCGCGATGACGATCGTCACCCGGCTGGTCGCCGGTTGGCGTGTCTTCGGTGACCTCGGGAGTCCGCAACGATGAACAAGAACAAGCTCGTGTTGGCGATCGTGCTGTTGGCGCTGATCGCTGCCTTCTTCGTGTTCGATCTCGGGCGCTTCTTCAGCCTGGCGTACCTGAAGTCCAGCCAGGCTCAGTTCGCTGCGCTGTACGACAACCATCCGGCGGCCGTGATCGGCGTGTTCTTCGCCATCTACGTCGCGGTGACCGCGTTGTCGATTCCCGGCGCCGCGGTGATGACGCTGGCGGCCGGCGCGATCTTCGGCTTGCTTGCGGGCACGATCATCGTGTCGTTCGCTTCCAGCATCGGCGCGACGCTGGCCTTCCTGGCAGCGCGGTTCGTGCTGCGTGACAGCGTGCAATCGCGATTCGGCGCGCGCCTGGCCGAAATCGACAAAGGCGTGGCCAAGGAGGGCGCGTTCTACTTGTTCACGTTGCGGCTGGTGCCGTTGGTGCCGTTCTTCGTGATCAACCTGCTGATGGGGTTGACCAAGATGAAGGTGACCACGTTCTATTGGGTGAGCCAGCTGGGCATGCTCGCCGGCACGGTGGTGTACGTGAATGCGGGCACGCAGCTCGCGAAGATCGATTCGCTCGGGGGTATCCTGTCGCCCGCGCTGATCGGCTCGTTCGTGCTGCTCGGCGTGTTCCCGATCATCGCCAAGAAGGCGATCGATGCGATCCAGGCTCGCCGTGTCTTCGCGCGCTGGCGCGATCGCAAGCCGAAGCACTACGACCGCAACCTGGTGGTCATCGGAGCCGGTGCGGCCGGCCTGGTCAGCAGCTACATCGCCGCCGCGGTGAAGGCCAAGGTCACGCTGGTCGAAGGCCACAAGATGGGCGGCGACTGCCTGAACTACGGTTGCGTGCCGAGCAAGGCGCTGATCAAGACCGCCAAGTTGATGCACCAGATGCGCCACAGCGCCACCTACGGCATTGCCGGCGCACAGGCGAATATGTCCTTCGCCGACGTGATGGAGCGCGTGCAGCGGGTGGTGACGACGATCGAGCCGCACGATTCGGTCGAGCGCTACGCCGCCCTGGGTGTCGACGTGGTGCTCGGCCAGGCCAAGATCGTCGACCCCTGGCATGTGCAGATCGCCAAGGGTGATGGCAGCGTGACGACGCTGTCGACGCGTGCCATCGTGGTGGCCACCGGCGCGGAGCCGTTCGTGCCGCCGCTGCCCGGCATCCAAGAAGCCGGCGTGCTGACCAGCGACACGTTGTGGCAACTGCGCGAGCAACCGGCGCGCCTGGTCGTGCTGGGTGGCGGGCCAGTAGGTTGCGAGCTGGCGCAGGCGTTTGCACGGCTGGGCTCGCAGGTGACGCAGATCGAGATGCTCGATCGCATCATGGTGCGCGAGGACGCCGAGGTGTCGGCCTACGCGCGCAAGGCGCTCGAGGCCGACGGCGTGGCCGTTCTCACCGGCCACAAGGCATTGCGCTGCGAATCAACCGCTGGCACGAAGACGATTGTCGTCGAGGCCGCTGGCACTGAAAAGCGCATCGAGTTCGATGCGCTCATCTGTGCGGTGGGCCGCGTCGCGCGACTGAAGGGATATGGCCTCGAGGAGCTCGGCATCCCGACACAACGAACAATCGAGACCAACGAATACCTGCAGACGATCTATCCCAACATCTACGCCTGCGGCGACGTGGCTGGGCCGTTCCAGTTCACGCACACCGCATCGCACCAGGCCTGGTACGCGTCGGTCAACGCGCTGTTCGGCTTCGCGAAGAAGTTCAAGGCCGACTACTCAGTGATCCCATGGGCCACCTTCATCGACCCGGAAGTTGCGCGCGTCGGCTTGAATGAGCAGGAGGCCAAGGAGAAAGGCGTCGCCCACGAGGTGACGCGCTACGGCATCGATGACCTCGACCGCGCGATCGCCGATTCGGCCGACCACGGCTGGATCAAGGTGCTTACCGTGCCGGGCAAGGACAAGATCCTCGGCGTCACGATCGTCGGCGAGCATGCCGGCGATCTGCTGGCCGAATACGTGCTGGCGATGAAGCATGGGCTGGGCTTGAACAAGATCCTCGGCACCATCCACACCTATCCGACCCTGGCCGAATCCAACAAGTACGTGGCCGGCGAGTGGAAGCGCGCGCACCAGCCCCTTGGGCTGCTGCGCTGGGTCGAGCGGCTGCACGCCTGGCGGCGCTGAGGAACCGGGCCGCTGGCTTGGCGTTATCCTGCAGCCGATGAAGCGATCCCTGATTGCGCTGGCTGAAGCGCTCAGCTTGTGCCTGCCCGGTGTGGCGCTGGCCACCGAGGGTGCCAACCTGCTCACCGATTTCGGCGGTGCGCTGGGCACGCCGCCTGCTCCATGGCGATTCGTGGGTTTGCCCAACCAGACCAAGCCGATGACGCAGTTCCGCGTCATCGCTCAAGAGGGCGCTCGGGTGCTTGAGGTCAAAACAGACGAGTCGTACGGCAACCTGGTGCACGACCTGACCGGTGCGAGCAGCAACGTGCGCACGTTGTCGTGGCGCTGGCGCATCGAGCAGGGCAACCCGGCGGGGGACCCGAACACGCGCTCCGGTGACGACCATCCGCTGGCGGTCTGTGCGATGTTCGACCTGCCGTTGTCGGCGGTGCCGTTCACCGAGCGTCAGGTGCTGCGCGCGGCGCGCCTGACCAGTGGCGAGAACCTCGCCACCGCGACGCTGTGCTACACGTGGGACGAACGCCTGGCGCCAAGCACCGTGCTCGACAGCCCGTTCACTCGTCGGGTGCGCAACATGGTGCTGCGCGGGACGGGCGAGCCGTTGCAGCAGTGGCGACGGGAGCAGCGTGACCTGCGCGCCGACTTCCTCAAACTGTTCGGCGACGAGTCGAGCACGGTGCCGCCTTTGCTTTCGGTGGCGGTGTCGGCCGATTCGGACAACACGCATCGACACACCCTGGCGTTGCTGAGCGACCTGGTGCTGCGGTGAGATCGGCGTTGGCGGAGCTTGGGCGGCGATGAAGCGGTTGGTCCTGCTGGGCGGTGGCCACGCGCACGTGCACGTGCTCACCGAGATGGCGCGCGAGCCGATGCCCGGCGTGCAGGCCGTGCTGGCGACGCCCTACCCACGTCAGATCTACAGCGGCATGCTGCCCGGTTGGATGGCGGGGCACTACACGCTGGATCAGTGTGCGATCGCGCTTGAGCCGCTGGCGCGTGCGGCCAAGGTCGAGCTGGCACTGTCGCCGGCGGTGTCGGTGAACGCCAACGAGCGCACGGTCACGTTGGCCGACGGCCGGGTGGCCGAATACGACGCGCTGTCGATCGACACCGGCTCGGTGTTCGACCGTGATGCCATTCGAGGCGCACGCGAGCACGGCCTGTTCCTGCGGCCGATCGAGCACTTCGTGCAGCTGTACGAGCGCTTGCTTGGCCTGGCCACCGATCGGCTGCTCAACCTGGTGGTGATCGGCGGTGGCGCGGCGGGCTTCGAGGTGGCACTGGCGATCAACCACCGATTCAATGGCGCCAGCGGCGAGCGCGCGCGCGTTTGCCTGGTGACCGGTGACAGCACGGTGCTGCCGGGCTTCAGCCCGACGGTACGCGAGAGCGCGCTGCGCGTGTTGCGGCGCGCACGCGTGACGGTGCTCAATCAACGCTGCATCGAGATCAGCAGCGGGCAGGTGCAGCTGGACAACGGCGCGCGCCTGGTGTGCGACGTGCCGTTGCTGGCGCTGCCGACGGTCGCGCCCGGCTGGTTGCAAGGCAGCGCGTTGGCGCTTGACGCGCACGGGTTCGTGAGCACCACAGCCACGCTGCAAGGTGCATCTCATGGCGAGGTGTTCGCCGCCGGCGACGTGGCATCGCGCAACGATCGCGGGTTGCCGCGCAGCGGCGTGTTCGCCGTGCGCGCTGGGCCTGCGTTGGCGCTGAACTTGCGGCGCCACCTGGCCGGCGGACCGCTGCAGCCGTGGCAGCCGAAAGAGCGCTCGCTGTACCTGCTGTCGTGTGGTGAACACCGAGCCATCGCGTCGTGGGGTCAGTTGAGCACCCAGGGCCGCTGGGTTTGGTGGTGCAAGGACTGGATCGACCGGCGCTTCGTCGCGCGCTACGCCGAGCCGGCCCCGGCTCCTGAGGTGGTGCCGCCGATCAGTGCCGAACGCGAGCGCGACGCCGCGCCTTGAGCGTTCGCACGCAAAGGCTCACTCGCGCGGCCGAAAGGCAATCACCATGCTCGATGGCACCCGGCCGTCGGTGTCGCGCGGCAGCTCCCCGGTGCGATCGAGCGCGCGCAGCACAGCGTCGTCCCATTCCTTGTTGCCGCTGCTCTTGACGAGCCGGCGTCCGACGATGGTGCCGTCGGGCGCGCAGCGCACCTCGACGTCGGCACTCGGGTTGCCCGGCACCTCGTCGGTCAACACGATGTTGGGCTTGACGCGCGCCACGATGCGGCCGGCGTAGCTCGATGACGGGCCGGCGTCGCGGGCTGCGGTGCCCGGCGAGTTGGGTGACCCCACGCCGCCAGCTTGACCGAGCATGCGCTTCAGGTTCTCTTCGCGCTGCCTGGCCTGGCGGGCTTCTTCTTCCTTCTGACGCTTGACCTCGAGCTCGCGCTGCTTCTGCGCGGCGAGTTTCTCGGCCTTTTCGCGCTCGATGCGCTCTTGCTCCTTGCGCTCCTGCTCCTTGCGATCGCGCTCCTGTTGCTCCTTGCGATCGCGCTCCTGCTGTTCGCGCTCCTCGCGCAGCTTGCGCTCGGCTTTCTCTTTCTCGATGGCGATCTGGGCTTCGTTGACCGATGGCTTCGGTGGCGCTTCTTCGACCTTGGGCGGCGTCGGTGCGGGTGCTGGTGCCGGTTTCGGCACGGGCTTGGGCTCGACCGCCGGCGGCGCCGCGATCTGCGGCACGGCGGCCCACAGCTCGGCGCTGACCCCAACCGGCGTCTGGCTGCGCCACGACACACCGAACGCCAACGCGATCAGCAGGCCCACATGCACCAGCAGCGCCAGGGCGGTGCCTCGGCCCATGCCGCCCGTGCGCTGCGGCATCAGGCTGTCCTGGCGGGTGAGGGTACTGTCCATCGCCATGGACTTCAACCGGCTTGCTTGACCGCCAGCCCGACGCGAGCCACGCCAGCACGCTGCAGCACATCCATCACCTTGACCACCTGCTCGTACTTGACGTTGCGATCCGCCGCGATCACCACCGGCGTGTCGGCGTTGCCGGCCTGCAGGTCCTTGATGCGGGACACCAGTTGATTGAGCCCGACGGCGCTGGCGTCGCCTTGATCGACCCGCACCTTCAGTCGTTCGTCGGCACCGACGACGATTTCGATCACGTGCTGCGCGCGTTGTCTGGCCTTGCCAACCGAGGGCAGATCGACGATGCCGGTGGTGATCAGCGGCGCACTGACCATGAAGATGATCAGCAGCACCAGCATCACGTCGATGAACGGCACCATGTTGATCTCGCTCATCGAGCGACGACGGCGGCTGCTGTGGGCAACGACGGCAGGCATGGTCGATTCAGCGGGCAACCGCAGCCGCCGCCGGTGCCGCCACCGTGGTTGGCGAGCTGACGTTGCGTTGCAGGATGTTCAGAAACTCTTCGATGAACGTCTCGAGCTGCGTGGCCAGACGGTCGATATCGCGCGCGAAGCGGTTGTAGGCCACCACCGCGGGGATGGCGGCGAACAGGCCGATCGCGGTGGCCACCAGCGCCTCGGCGATGCCCGGCGCCACGGTGGCCAGCGTCACCTGCTGCAGGTTGGACAGGCCGACGAACGCATGCATGATGCCCCACACGGTGCCGAACAAGCCGACGTAGGGGCTCACCGAACCCACTGAGGCGAGGAAGCCGAGGTTGCCCTCGATGACGTCAAGCTCGCGCTGAAAGCTCGCGCGCATCGCGCGGCGCGCGCCGTCGAGCTGCGCGACCGCGTCGAGGCGGCGTTCGCGCAGCTTCAGGAACTCGCGCATGCCCGACGCAAAGATGCGCTCCATCGGCGCGCTGGCATGCTTGGCGCCAGCGGCCTGATTGAGCTCGGCCAAATTCTTGCCTGACCAGAATTCGCGCTCGAAGTTGTCGTTGAGCGTGCGCACGCGTTTCAGGCCGAACACCTTGCCGAAGATCATCGACCAGCTGACCACCGACACCGCCAGCAGCCCGATCATCACCACCTGCACCACGAAACTGGCGTGCAGCACGAGCTGGAAGATCGAGAGGTCTTGGTTCATGGCAGGCGGCTTAACACCTCGTCGGGGATGCGGCGCGGTCTCAGCGTCGGGGCGTCGACACATGCGATTCGGATATCACCTTCGGCCAGCAGTTCCGTGCCACGCAGCGCTTGTTGCTCCAGATGCAGGCTGACGCGTGCCGCGTCGCGCACCGCCACGGTGACTTCCAGCAGGTCATCCAGCCGCGCCGGGCGCAGGTAGCGCATGGCGGTGCGGCTGACGATGAACATCGCGCCCAGGCGTTCGCGCAGCACGCCCTGCTCGACGCCTAGGCTGCGCAGCCACTCGGTGCGCGCGCGTTCGAAGTACTTCAGGTAGTTGGCGTAGTAAACGATGCCGCCGGCGTCGGTGTCTTCCCAATACACCCGCGTGGCGTGGCGAAACGGCTGGGCGGTGGCGGCTCGCATGGGCTCACGCGATGATACGTGAGCCGGTCCCCCGGCCTGCTCAGGGCACCACGCGGCGATACACGGGCCCCCACTGCGGATGGCCGGCTTCCGATCGGGTCAACGCGAACGCCGGGTCGGCCGCGCGCGCCGCACGGAACGAGGCCTCGCAGTCGGGAACGCGGCTGCTGGTGCAATAGATGAACGCGAGCAGCTTGTAGGCGCTGGCGCGGTCCTTCGGGCTGCTCAAGCCCGAGTGCAGGGCGGTCTGCAAGGCACGTTCGGCCTGCGGGTACTGCGCGTCGTCGTAGGCTCTCATGCCAGTGAGCAGGGCCCGTTCGGCGGGCCGCTCGATCACATCGGTCAGGCCGGCCGAAGGCGTCGGGTTGGCGCACCCGGCCAGTGCTGCGAGCACCCACACAACGAACCATGTCAAGCGTTTCATCGTCGCTCTCCTCAGGATCCGAAGCGGTGTCGCACGACCACGGGCTGGTCGCCAGACACTCGCACGGTCACCGTGTGCGGCGCGAAATCCGCGTTGCGCACCGTGATCACGTGTTCCCCCACGGACAACGTCAATTGCGCGAGCGGCGGCGTCAGGCCAGCACCCTTGCCGTCGACTTCGATCTGGCCCCAAGGCGCGACCGCGAGTTGCACCACACCGGTGGCGGGCGCAGCGTTGGCGCTGCGTGCCGTGGGTTCGTGCGTTGCGCGGGCCTCGCGCGCCCCTTGTTTGTCAGCCGCGCGGGGTCGCGCCGCAGGCGGCGTCGCCGCGGGTGGCAGCACCGCCAATGCCTCGCCCGCCGCGGTCGATGACGCGCCGGTGCTTTCGTCGTTCCCTGCAGGCGGGGCGGCCACGGCGGCTGCAATGGCGGCTTGAACGGGCGCTACGGCAGGCGCGGTGGTCCGCGCTGAGCGCGAGGTCCCATCGGCGGTGCGTGACGGCTCGCTGTCGGAAGCGCCAAGCAGCTGCCATCCGGCGACCGCGCCGATGACAGCGCCCACCGCCAGCGCGGCGACGATCAAGCGGCGCTTGCCGCCGCGCGAGTGGGCGCCTTCGTCGCCATTGATTTCGGCCTCCGCCTCGATCCATTGCTTCAATGCCTGGCTCATCTGCCGTGCCGATCGGTAGCGTTGTGCAGGGTCGTGTGCGATCGCGCGCATCGTGATGTCCGACAGCGCAGTCGGCACCTCGGGACGCAGCTCGTGCGGCGTGGCCGGCCGAGTGTGCTCGACCGCGTGCACGATCTCTGGCAACGAATTGCCGTCGAATGCCTTGTGGTGCGTCAGCAGTTCGTACATCACAACACCCAGCGCGTACACGTCGCAGCGGCGGTCGATGGTCTCGCCGCGCAGTTGTTCAGGCGCCAGGTAGTGCGGTGAGCCGGCCACCACGCCCTCGAGCGCCGGGATGTCCTGGCCATGGGCGACGCGCGCGATGCCGAAGTCCACCACCTTGGGCAGCGTGCGGCCGACCATGAAGATGTTAGCCGGCTTGATGTCGCAATGGATCACGCCCTTGGAGTGTGCGTAGCTCAGCGCATCCGAGACGCGCCGCATGATCTGCGCGGTCTGCACGATGTCGGGTCGCCAGCCATTGGCCAGCAGCTGGCGCAGATCGCGTCCGCGCAGGCGCTCCATCGCGATGTACACGCCTTGCTCGGACAGGCCAGCGTCGTACACGGTGACGATGTTCGGATGATTCAAGCCCGCCGCCGCGCGAGCCTCGTTGAGGAACAGCGCATCCAGCGTGGCGCGGTCGCCTTCCGCAACGCTCAAGTGCAGTGTCTTGACGGCGATCGTGCGCGACAGGATCGGGTCGTAGGCCGCATAGACGGTGCCGAGACCACCTTCCCCGAGTTGCTGCTTCAGTGCATAGCGGCCGATGTGGCCGATGGTCAGGCCTTGACCGCCGGCGGTCGCGTCGCCACTTTCGGTAGGCGGCGATTCGGAGGCTGTTGGGTCGAGATCGACCGGCGGTTCGGCGGGCGTGCCGACAGCCGGCGCACTCGCCGTGGGGTCGCGATGTGGATGGTCTTGCACAGCTCCGCAGCTTAGGCGGGGCGACCCTTCACGAGGCGACAAAAAGCGTGGTTCGCTTCCTGCGGGTAACGCTTTGTCACCCTCGCACGCAGCGACGATGGCAATAGGTCACAGGCTGCGCTGCAGGCGTTCGACGGCCTCTTCGAGCTCGGCCATCGAGCTGGCGTACGACAGCCGCAGGTATCGATCGGGTGCCGAGCGGCCGAAGTCGCGCCCCGGTGTGAGTGCCACCTGGGCGCGGCGCATCTGGTCGAAGCAAAAGTCCCAGCTGCTGGTGCTGTGGCGCGAGCAATCGGCATAGGCATAGAACGCGCCGTCGGGTGCCACGGGTGTCGGCATCTCCAAGCGCTGCAACGCATTCACCACGTAGTCGCGTCGTCGCCGGAACTCGGCGCGACGGCGCTCAAACTCGGCGATCGATTCGTCGTTGAAGCACGCCAGCGCCGCGTGCTGAGCGACAGTGGACGGGCAGATGTAGAGGTTCTGCGCCAGGCGTTCCACCGGCGCGACCAACGACTCGGGCAGCACCAGCCAGCCGAGTCGCCAGCCGGTCATGCCGAAGTACTTGGAAAAACTGTTGACCGAGACGATGTGATCGTCGTGCGCCGCCACCGACAGCACCGTGCGCGCATAGCGGTCGTCATAGCTGAGGCCGAGGTAGATCTCGTCGACCACGCAGGCCGCATCATGCTGGCGGGTGAACTCGGCGATGCGCGCCAATTCATCAGGATCGATCGACGTGCCCGTGGGGTTCGATGGTGTGGCGAGCAACACGCCGCGCGTGTGCGGGCCCCAGGCGCCGGCCACCGCGTTCGCATCGAGCTGAAATCGCGTCAGCGCGTCGGTGGGCAACAGCACCGCGCGGGCATCGGCGGCCGCGACGAAATGGCGATTGCACGGATAACACGGGTCGGGCATCAGCACGTCGTCACCGGCCTCGAACAGCACCGCGCAAGCAAGTTGCAGCGCCGCGGAGGCACCCGCGGTCACCACGATGCGGTGCGGGCTGACCCGCACGCCGAAGCGCTGTCCGTACCACTGAGCAATTTGCTCGCGCAGTGCCGGCAGACCGGTGGCCTGCGTGTACTGCGTGCGGCCGTCGCGAATGGCGCGCTGCGCCGCCTCGCGCACCAGGGGCGCGGCGCCGAAATCGGGCTCGCCGATGTTCAGGTAGATCATCGGACGGCCGCCGCGCGCCGGATCGCACAACGCGCTGGACGCGATCTCGTGCGCCGCCTTGGCGCACTCCATCACGTAGAAGGGCTCGATGTGA
>Ga0065707_10000840_pt1 | contig 10367 bp, 9 predicted proteins | sample SwiRhicommuniRL3_FD_59094 | JGI IMG/M metagenome (GOLD analysis project Ga0065707, IMG submission 59094) | Switchgrass rhizosphere bacterial communities from Rose Lake, Michigan, USA - RL3 v2 (version 2) | ecosystem: Host-associated > Plants > Roots > Rhizosphere > Soil | place: East Lansing, MI... | reverse complement strand
TATACACTGTGTTTCCATAAGGCCGCTCTTCTCCCTGCGCGTAACTGTTTGTTGGCACAACTTTTATGCCACGAAGAGCGGCCTTTGTCTTTTATTTTGGTGAGATATTCAGGTTAGAGCCTCGACCAGCGCGCCTTCGACAATGATTGCGGCCCGGCTGGTATTGACGATAAGAGCCGTGGGTTTCATGCGCGCTAGATCTTCGCCTGTGATGATGCCGCGCGTCTCGCTGCTAAGCGGGATATGGAGACTCAGGATATCGCTTTCGGCGAAGAAAGCGCTTCGACTCCTCGCGATCTCGTAGCCGGCCTCTTTCGCGCGGCGCAGCGAACCTTCTCGACCCCAGCACACGACGCGGGCCCCGAACGCGCGCCCCACCTGCGCCACCAAACTGCCGATGCGGCTATACACGTAGATGCCGAGCGTCTTTCCCGTAACGCAAATCCCGAGCGTTGATTGCCAGTGCCCCTCTCTGAGTCGCTGCGCCTCGTAGGGGATGTGCCGCAGCGCGGCGAGGATCAAACCCCAAGTCAGCTCCGCGGTCGGGTGCGGCGTAGCGAAGCCCGCCGCAGAGACTAGGACTCCGCGCTCGGTGCAGGCGTCGATATCGATATGTCCCGTGCTGCGTCCGGTCTGGCTGATAAGCCTGAGCTCGGGTAGACGCTCGAGGAGCGCGCGCGGAAAAAGCGAGCGTGCTTGAGTGAGGATGACAGCTTCGGCACCTTTGAGGCGCTCGGCAAGCCGGGCCGGATCTTTTTCTGTATCCTTGTAAACTACGACGTCGTGTCCCGCGAGTTTTGCATAGCACCGAAGCGTGCGGAACGCATCTTGATAGTCATCGATCACAGCGATCTTCATCGATAGCCTCGCTAACGCTGCAGAAACGAAAAGTTCAAATGGTTCAAGCAGTCCACGGCTCACCTCTGAAATCTTTTTGAGCAGTCTGCAAATTGCGGAGAATCCGACCGCCGTTCATCGTAAAGGAAGGCTTTTCCCGCATGCGACGAAGTTTGACCTACTGTAGCTCATTGGATATAGATGCAACATTTCCGGGGATGCTGCGCGGTCCTGGCAATGTGAAGCCAGAAAAAACCATACTCGAAATCCGAAATTCGCAACAAATCTGAATGATCAAAAAGAATCCATACCAGCACAACTTGGATTTCAAATTTGATTTTAGTGAAACTCGCATAAGGAGGCAGCTAAAATGAAGCGCAGATTAAAAAAACTTACCCCGATAATGCTCGTTTTTGCGTTTGCGCTGTGTTCCGGGATGGCAACCGCGCAGATCTATCCCAGTAAACCGGTGCGTCTTATCATCCCTTTTCCACCGGGGGGCAGTAACGATATCGTCGGGCGCTTTATCGCGACCAAATTGACCGAACGGCTCGGCAAGCAAGTCGTCGCCGACAACCGCGGCGGAGCAGGGGGCGTGATCGGCACGGAAGCCGCGGCGAAATCGGATCCCGATGGTTACACGTTGCTCGTTATCTCGTCCGCCTACGCCATCAATACGTCTCTCTACAAATTACCGTACGATCCGGTCAAGGCCTTCAGCCCGGTCGCCAAGGTCGGAACCGGCCCGAACGTTTTCGCCATCCACCCAGGCGTGCCTGTCAACTCCGTCAAAGAATTCATCGCGCTCGCCAAAGAAAAGCCCGGCCAGTTGAATTTCGCGGCGGCGGGCGTCGGCAGCTTTCAGCATCTCGGCAGCGAGCTTTTCAAGTCAATGGCCAAGGTCGACGTCGGCATCGTGCAGTTCAAAGGGGGCGGCCCCGCGATGATCGATGTGATCGGAGGCCATACTCATGCCGCGCTCGGCTCGCTCATTCAGTTCATGCCCCATATCAAGTCCGGCAAGGTTAAGGCATTAGGCACGGGCGGAGCCAAGCGCAGCGTCTCCTTGCCTGATGTGCCGACGATCGCCGAAGCCGGCGTCGCGGGCTACGAAGCAAACAATTGGTGGGGAATCCTTGCGCCCGCTGGTACGCCGCGCCCGATCATTGACCAGCTGTACAAGGAGATCTCGGGTATCCTGAGCTCGGCGGAAACGCACAAAGTGTTCGGCGATCAAGGCGCGGAAGTGGACAAGTTGGGACCGGTCGAATTCGGTCCCTACATCGTGGCCGAAACGGCGAAATGGGGGAAAGTTATTAGAGAATCCAACATCAAAGCGGAATAAAAGTTCTGTAGCAATCACCACGAAAAGCCTGGCACGGCTGAATCGCAACCGAAGAAGAACGGATTCCACCACAGACAGGGTCAGAGTTCGCAGAGTTCAGCGTAATGTTTATCAAAATCTCTTGACTCCGCGCCCTCCGCGCGCCTCTGCGGTGGGTTCTCTTCTGAATCGATACAAATGAAAATTGCCTTGCGCAGTAACAAAAATTTCTGGGCCGGCGTCATGTTGATCGCTACCGGCGCCGCATCGATCGTCATGGCCCGGGGTTACCCGTTTGGCAGCACGACGCGGATGGGGCCCGGTTACTTCCCGAGCATGCTTGGCGGCATCCTCGTCCTGTTCGGCATCTACGTCATGATCGCCGGACTGCGCACGGGCGAGAAGATCGTGGTTCACTGCTCGATTCGGTCGTTGATCGTGCTGTCCCTCGCACTGGTCGGTTTTGGAATCCTAATGACATATGCCGGTTTCATACCGGCGCTGGCGGTGCTCACCTTCGGGTCGGCGTCCGCGGGGCGGGAGTTCAAGTTCGTCGAGGTCCTGCTGCTCACCCTAATTTTGACCGGGCTCTCGGTTGCTGTATTCATCTGGGGTTTAGGGTTGCCGTACCCATTGATCAAAGGCTTCTGACACCGTCGCCATGGAACTCTTCAACAATCTGATCTTCGGGTTCAGCGTGGCGCTCTCGCTGCAAAACCTGCTCTACTGCTTCATCGGCGTGCTGGTAGGCACCTTGATCGGCGTGCTGCCGGGCATCGGACCGACGGCGACCATCGCGATGCTGCTGCCGCTCACCTTCAATGTGCCGCCGGTTGCGGCCATGATCATGCTCGCCGGCATCTACTACGGCGCGATGTACGGCGGCTCGACCACCTCCATTCTGGTCAACCTGCCGGGCGAGACGGCCTCGGTGGTCACGTGCATCGACGGCTACCAGATGGCGCGGCAGGGGCGCGCTGGAGCGGCTCTCGCGATCGCGGCCATCGGTTCGTTTTTCGCCGGCACCGTGTGCACCTTGTTGATCGCGATGTTCGCCCCGCCGCTCGCCGAATATGCGCTGAAGTTCAGCTCCGCGGAGTATTTCTCACTGATGCTGATGGGTCTGGTCGCCGCGGCAGTGCTCGCCCACGGCGACATGGTGAAGTCGCTCGCCATGGTTGTGGTGGGATTGTTGCTCGGCATCGTCGGCGCCGATGTCAATTCCGGGGTCAAGCGCTTCGCCTTCGGATTCTACGAGCTGGCGGACGGCATCGGTGTNGTGACGATCGCCGTGGGGGTGTTCGCGGTGGGCGAAATCTTGAGNAACTTGAGCGACCCTGAAGAGCGCCAGGTCTTCACCTCGAACGTGACNAACCTCTTTCCCACCAGAGAGGATTTGAAACGCTCTTTTGGTCCGATCGTCAGAGGAACCGGAGTCGGGGCATTCTTCGGTGTACTTCCGGGCACGACACCGGCGATCGCCTCATTCTCGTCTTACATGATCGAGAAGAAACTAGCCAAGGACCCGTCGCGCTTCGGCCACGGCGCAATCGAGGGCGTGGCGGGACCGGAATCCGCCAACAACGCCGATGCACAGTGCAAGTTTATCCCGATGCTCACCTTGGGAATACCCGCCAGCGGGACGATGGCGCTCATGCTCGGCGCACTGATGATTTTCGGCATCGCGCCCGGCCCGCAGGTGATGACCGAGAAGCCCGAGCTGTTCTGGGGGCTGATCGCGAGCATGTGGATCGGCAACGTGATGCTGCTCGTGCTCAATCTACCGCTGATCGGCATGTGGGTGAGCCTGCTGAAGCTGCCCTATCGCCTGCTCTTCCCGGCGATCATGGCGTTCTCCGCCATCGGGATCTACAGCGTGAACAGCAGCTCGTTCGATATCTATCTGATGGCGCTCTTCGGCATCCTCGGCATCGTTTGGCGGATGCTCGATTTGAGCCCGGTGCCGATGATGCTCGGCTTCGTGCTCGGGCCGATGGTCGAAGAAAACCTGCGCCGGACCTTACAGGTCTCGCACGGCGATCCTTCCGTGTTGGTCACCCGGCCGATCAGCCTTGCGTTTATCGTCGCAACAGTCCTCATCATGATCGTGATGGCGGCGCCGGCGGTGCGCAAATGGTGGGGAGCCGCCGCCGAAGGTCGATCGGCTGAATCCGAGTCTTGAAACAGGTTCTCGTCACGCTGTCAAAAGGTTCAGCTGCGAGGCGTGCAAATGAAACGGGGAGTTGGAGAAACGGAGTATTGGATCTCGAACCCATCACTGCAAGACTTCAGTACTCCACCGTTGTGTGGCGTTCGCGTGCAACCATCGTAACGCCCGCCATTGGTGGACTGTCACCGCCAACGTTGTCACCCCCTGATGTTTTTGTCGGGGGTCCAGATCCGGACTCGCATGGGGTGAGCACGGTCGAACCGCCGCTTAAAGCATGCGGGGAATAAACGCCCGGCGATTCAAATTTTGCCGTCTCGTCGCAAATTTTCCAGACGAGCGGCGATGATCTCACCTGGATCTTGAGTCGGGGAGAATTCCGGTAAGGATTGAGTTGATGCACCGAGCTCTTCGAGGCGCTTCTTTAGAGAAACCAATTCAAGATATTTTTCTTGCGATTCTTTAATTCGTTCCACGCATGTGAGCAGGTTCTCATCGATCCGCGCCAGGCACTCGTCCAAGCCCCGTTGCTGGTATTTCATCCACTCCGTTAGTCGTTCGACTTCGGCTTGAACGGTTTGCAAAGCAAGCGGCCGTAGACGTTCCTCGATCTGCGTTTGCAGATCGCGTAACGTCTGCAACACGCCGCTGTAATCGCCCGTTTCGCTTTTAGAAATTGACGCGGCTTCGACAACAGGAGGTGTGGCCGGTGTCGCCTCCGAGCTTGACGTCTGGGTAGATCCGAGGGCGGATTGGATGCGCGAAATTCGTTCCAACACCCCGCTCGGATCATCGAGCAGATGTTGAAGTTGTTTGATCGGATCCCGGTCTTCCACTTATTAGAGACCGAGTGCGTTCACGCTCAAATTATTTGCCAGCGCCAGCCGCGACACGCATGCCGCCGTCGTCAGATTCCGCCAAGCCCATTGATTTCGTAGTCACCAACTCAAGCACGTCGCTCCGGCTGAATCTCCAGCTCCGGCCGATTCGATTACCGGGAATCACGCCTTTCTCAGCCAGCTTATAGACGGTTTTGAGGTGAATCTTGAGTAACGACGCAACCTCTGAAGGGGTCATGATTTCTTCCATGCGACCAATCTCCTTTTTGAACAGAAATGACTGCCGATCAAGCTATCAGGGCAGTGACAACGCATGTCCTATGCCAAGGTGCTGAGGCGTTTCCGCTCAAGCGGATAAGGCTTGGTTTTTCCGAGGCTTCCGTGATGAGGTCAAAATATGTACCTGCCACCGTAATAGCGCGGCAGTACACGTCCGCTGGACAAAATTGGCCGCTTAGTGCAGTTTTTGGCAACGCGGTGGCAGTCGAGGCGAAATCTTTGGCTGCTGCCGCAGCCTTAAACCGAAACAAATTTGCGAGCGAATGACTCCGTTGGGCCGCGTTAGTCGTCGTTATTACGGCTGCGTGTGTGGCGCGCTTGTACTTGGGCCAACTGCTTCTGCCATTTTTTTGAATATTCGTTTCGGGTCTCATCGCTGATCGCGCTCGTCGCGGGAAATTTCTCGCGCCACTCCCAAGGACGCACCGCTTCGATGATCATGCGCGAATTATGTCCCTTTTGGCCCGGTGGGATGATGGGGTCGAGCGGGCCGCTCCATGTGCGATGCAGAATATCGACGGAAGTGGCCGGATCGGAGCGCGTTGCGATCGCCCAGAGCACCTCATTGGTGTCGGTAATGTCGATGTCATCGTCAACGACGACCACGTACCGTCCCAAATAGGCTCCCGCGTGGCATTGGCAGGCGATCAGCGCCGCCTGTTTGGCGTGACCGGGGTAGCGCTGCTTGATCGCGACAACGATCATGAAACGCTGCGCCGGCGGCGGCAAATAAACGCCTTTGATGTCCGGCACGCCCGCCTGCTCCATGCCATTCCATACCGTCGCCGCGCGCAGGCACGAGCGGTACATGCCGTGTATTGTCGGCTTGAACGGGGCCGCGCCACAGATGATGGGATCGTTGCGATGATAGAGCGCCTTCACGCGCACGAACGGTTCGGCGCGCTGCGCGCTGGCGTAGTAACCCGGCCATTCGCCGAACGGCCCTTCCTGCATGGATTCCCCGGGTATGATTTCACCTTCGATGACGAGTTCCGAGTTGGCGGGAAAATGAAGGCCGGTGACAGGTCCCTCGATCACGTCGATGGGCTGGCCGATAAGCCCGCCCGCCCAGTCGTATTCATTCACGCCGAATGGCACCGCCTGGGACGCCGCGATATAGAGCAACGGGTGCTGCCCGAAAGCCATGGCGACCGGAAATGATTTTCCTGCCTTCATGGCTTTTTCGTAGTGCATCCTGCCGTGTTTCCCCGGTGAAATGTAAAGCCCGACCTTGTCCTTGTCTTGCAGCATGACGCGGTAGCAGCCCACGTTTTCAACGCCTGTTTCCGGGTCACGCGTGACGACGAGATGAGCGGTGCCCAGATAGCGCCCGCCGTCGCCCGCGTGCCAGCGCGGCACCGGAAATTTGAGCAGATCGATGGCATCGCCATGTTCGATGTTTTCGAATACCGGGCCACTGGAAACGACATTGGCTTTGATCGGCTGCATGGCGCGCAGGCGCGCGCGCAACGCATCGATCAGCGGAATAATCTTCAAGTCCATCGGCAAGTTGAGCGTCAGCGCGGTGCGCTCCAGGGTCTCGAGCATGTTGGCAAGCACCCGGCGGCCGGGATCGAAGCCGGGAACATTGTCGAACACGACCGCGGGCGGCGTGGAAATTCTCTCCAGGATGATTTCCGTCAGCGCGCCGATTTCCAAATCCCAATGGGCGCCGGAAATTTGCTCGAGCTGCTCCAGGCGCTTGACCTCCTTGAGCCAGTCGCGCAGATCGCAATTGTAGGTTTGCTCCGATTTGACTGCCGTCGCTGTGGCCATGAATGACTCCCTTCGTTTCGCTTGCGCGGCTTATTCGACGAGCTTCAGCGTGCTCGGAGAAAAAATTTCCTCCGGCGCCGTCGCGCGCGCCGTAACGCCCTGCGCGTCGCAATAAGCCAGGAATTTATCGAGCACATGCCGATTCGCTTCCAGGCCATACGCCCAGGGATCGGTTCGAAAAATTTGCGCTTCCTCGGCGAGATAATGATTCGGCCAGGCCTCGACCAAACTCGGAATCGCGCGCCGCCAGCGCTGCGCCCAGCGCTTGGCGTCCGCGTACAGCCGAAAAAGCTTTTCCGGCAGCTCCGGGTGCTGCTCTGCAAGCTTTTTTTGCAGGGCGAGCACGTGCATGATCGGCAAGATTTTTGTGTTACGGAAATAGTCGGCCTCGACCTCGCGCGAGTTCTCGAACAACATCTTCACCGAGTTGTCGGCCTGCAAAGTCGCCAGCTGGGATTCGGTCACGCCCAGCGCGTCAACCTGACCGTCGAACAGCGCGCGGCATGCGCGTTCGCTCGTGGTCTTGCCGGCGTTTTCAATCATGCGAATCACCGAGCCGTCGCGCGGTTCCACCGTCGCGCCCGGGTCGTGATCATCCCAATGATGCATTGACGCGACGTACCAATCCGAATTCTTCGCTGATACGCCATACTCGTCAATCAGCATGCCGCGCATCCAAATGGCCGCGGTCTGCACCCAGCGGAGAAAACCGAGTCTCTTGCCGTTGAGATCCGCGGGCCGCGTGATGCCGGAATCTTTGCGCACGAAAATGAAACCGTGACGAAACATGCGCGACGGAAAAACCGGAACCGCGACGAAGTCGGCTTTGCCTCGCGAGGTGTAATAAATCAGCTCGCCAAGAGACATCTCGGACACGTCGTAGCGCCCCTTGAACATGCCGGCGAACATCGCCGGCACGTCCTCGGTCTCGGTGATCTCGAACTCGAACCCGGGGATGCCCAGCTGGCCGCGCAGGATCGGTAGCGTGCCGTCATACGCGCGGCTCGCCAGTCGAATCTTCGTCGGAGAAACCATAATTCCTATTTTAAGTTAAGAAAAAGCGGCGGAGGATCAATTTGCCGATTCTTCCCGATAGAGCTGCAGGGATTCCATCACCGGACGGTCGTTGATCGAGAAAAGCACGGCTTCGTCGTTGGACACGTTTTCATGGGCGTGCCACTGCCAGAGTGGAACAACAAAACTGTCGCCTTTGCTCCACTCGAGATACGCTTCGCCAACGCGGGTGCGACCCTGGCCGCGCACACAGTGATAGATGGCGGTGCTGGTATGACGATGCGCCCGGTTCGCTTCTTTTCCTTTGAAGAGCTGCACTTCACACGACATCGTCGGATAGGTGTAGCCGCCGCTCACGGGATTGATGTAGCGCAGCAGCCGGCCGTCGTGCGGGTCGCGATCATGCTCGCCGATGGCACGCAGCGCGGCATGGGTTTCTTTCCACGCGTAGCGAAACGGCACGCCGCGGCGATGGCTTTCGTCGCTCCTCGGCAGGCGCGCATAGCCCAGGCGGCTGAGCGACTCGCCGGTGGCGTGCGTGATCGGCTGCTCGGCGACTTCGGATTCTTCAAAGAAAAGAATGTTAAAGCTTTGGATCAGCGGGCCGTCCAGACCATCGAGCCAAATGATCGGGTCTTCGGACTCGTTATGGTGATCGTGCCAGGTCCAATTGGGCGTGAGAATCAGGTCGCCTTCTTCCATGAAGTATTTTTCGCCTGCCACGGCCGTGTATGCGCCTTTGCCCTGCACGACAAAACGAATTGCCGCCATATTGTGCCGGTGCGCGCGCGCCACCTCGCCCGGATTGACGATGGAAAAGGTCACCTGCAGGGTATGCGAAGTCGACTTCATCGGCATGTGCGGGTTCACCAGCCGAATCGCGCGCCGCTCAGCCTGCTCGATGCCGATCGTCTCGCTGGCTTTGAGCAAGCCGTCGAGCAGCGGCTCCCACTTCCAGAGGTAAGGCGCCTCAGCGGTATGTCCCGGCACGCGCGTGCGCCAGAACCCGGAGAGTTGGTTTTTCTCCAGTTGACTGTCGAGCTCTTCGAGCTTCATCGTTCCGTCCCTCGTCGATCTAGGACGCCTGCGACATCGCATGGGCCATGCCGCCGAAATACGCGCGGTGGAGATCCATCGATTCTTTGGCGGTATGGAGGACGTCTTCCTCACGGCCCGGCGCCACATATTTTTCCAGCACGTCGATAAACATGTCCGAATGTTTCACGTCGGCCTTGCTGTGCGCGGTGAAGTTCGGCATTTGACCGTCGTCGAAGTGCAAATCCCGCTTCCAGATCTTGTAAAGGCGGGTGCAGTTGCCGCCGCCGATGTCTCCGAGCAGACGGTCGTCGTTGGTCCACTCCGCAATAGTGGACGCCGCGATCGCCTCCTGCCAAGGGCGGTTACGGGCAAGCCAAAACCAGCCGTAGATCGCCGCCTTGGTCGTCGGCAGCGGCTCGGCCCTGAGAACGTCATCGGCGCTCAAGCCCAATTCCTTTCCCTGGCGAAAAATCAGATCGAGATGACCGTGCTTGGAGTGTTCGTCTTCGACGAGTTCCTCATGCTCGTGCTCGAGAATTCGTTGTTTGACGTCGAACTCCGGGCAGTTGGCGGCCACCTGGGGCCAAAAGTTGCGCCGCTGGCGTACGTACAGGCTCAATTGCAGGAGGTAAATCTGCCCCCGCTTCACCGTCATCGGAATCGAGTAAAAATGCTCCATCTCGGGCGACTGAAACAGCTCGCGCACGCAATCGCCGAGTTTTTGCCGCCATTCCTGTGGCTTCATGACAATCCCTCCGAATCGTTCGTCTTGAAGATAACGTTGAGACTCTGCGCAGACAAACGTCATCTAGTGTAGTGTCTCACACTGTTGGTACTTTATCCGGCGTAGAGTCTCCGCCAAAAACCTACCGTGGCTGAGCTGCAATCGAACCTCGGAATATCTCTCGCAACGGCGCCAAGGGCGCAAAGGTCGGATAACACAAAAAAATAATTACGTTTTAAGATTTCCTATCGAATCATTCCGAACTTGGCGTGCTTTGCGCCTTGGCGAGAGTCTATTCTCCCCCCTGTCGACAATTTCCGCCTTTGTTCTGGCGAACCATAAGTACCTTCATTTAAGAGTCACTACACT
>Ga0065707_10001512_pt1 | contig 10378 bp, 11 predicted proteins | sample SwiRhicommuniRL3_FD_59094 | JGI IMG/M metagenome (GOLD analysis project Ga0065707, IMG submission 59094) | Switchgrass rhizosphere bacterial communities from Rose Lake, Michigan, USA - RL3 v2 (version 2) | ecosystem: Host-associated > Plants > Roots > Rhizosphere > Soil | place: East Lansing... | reverse complement strand
AGTTTCAATGCTCCGACCGGGATTTGAACCCGGGATCGTCGCCTCGAGAGGGCGAAATGCTTAACCGGCCTACACCATCGGAGCGATAGAAAATTGGATTATTTTCTTCATATAAAACTTGTGCTGGCTATCTTATAGTCTTTGGTATGGACTCTAGAATGTTGATCTTAAAAGAAACATTTCCAGTGGAATTAGTTTACGAGCAAAAAACTGGATATTGCCATGATATACATTTTGCTATGTAGTGGATGTTATTAGAATCTCATCTACCTGCTCTAGTCTGATTTATAAAGTTCTTTGCCTTATATGATTATGATGGCGTCTGTAGAAATAATTGGTAAAGAAGCTGAGCTGTTCACAGAGCTACAAAATGGAAGAATTCGATGTACTGCCTGCGCCAGAAAATGTGAAATTCCTGAAGGAAAAATAGGCCTTTGTGGAATTAGAGGTGTTAATGACAAGAAATTGTGGCTATATGTCTACGGAAAGGTAATTGCAGGACATGTAGATCCGATTGAGAAGAAACCTGTTATTCATTACAACCCCCGCTCATCAATATATTCAATTGCTACGACAGGATGCAATTGGCTTTGTAAATACTGTCAAAACTTTGACATCTCTCAGAGAAGAAAAATAGAAGGAACCGAAATGACTCCATCAGAGGTTGTGGAAAAGGCACAACTTTACGGTGCGCAGGGTATCGCCTATACTTATAATGAGCCATCAATTTTTATGGAATTTGCAAAGGACTGTGGTATTGAAGCACATAAGAAAGGAATTTTTAACGTTTTTGTGTCTAACGGATACGATACCCCTGAATCAGTTAATATGATGTCGAAATTTTTGGATTGCATTACTGTTGATTTTAAGGGTAGTGGAAATCAAGAATTTGTAAGACGCTATATAGGAATTCCTAATTCAGACCCGATATTTTCAACTCTAAAGGAAATAAAATCAAAAACTGATATTCATATAGAGATAACTGATCTTATCGTTCCTCAAGTTGGTGACAAATTGGATTCTGCACGACAGCTTTGCAAGTTTGTTTATGATGAGCTTGGACCTGACACTCCGGTTCATTTTTTGCGATTTCACCCAGATTACAAGATGATGGAGTTTGAATCAACTCCTGTTTTGACTCTGGAAAAACATTATGAAATAGCAAAACAAGTTGGATTGAACTATGCTTACATTGGCAATGTCCCAGGACATAAGTTGGAAAGCACTTACTGTCCTGAATGTAATAGTTTAGTAATTCAAAGATTTGGATTCAATATTGAGGGATGGAACTTGGATGATAGAAATTGTTGCAAACAATGTGGAAAGAGCATACCTATTGTTGGATCTCTTCAAAAGAAAAGCAAGCGATGGTTTCAGTTTATAGAATAATTCACTCATCAAATCTAGTCGCAAAACTGCTAAATGCTGATTAAATTAGGCATTCAATAACGTTTGTAATATCTGACATCGAATAATTTAATCAATTCAATTTGGCAATCTACTGACTTTTCTGTAAATCGATAGCATGGCAAACCAGAACGATATTAGTGAATTTCATTCATTAGTCAAGTTCTTATACATTTAGGAAGGTTTTTGGCAAAGGCGTAACATAGCATAGTAAACATTGACTGAATTAATTCCTGTGACAAGGGACTATGTTGTTAACCGGGTAACGCCTCGGTATGAAAATTGTAGGAAAGGAGATAATGGGATAGTGCTTGTCGTAGGCGGTAGTAGTTTGTATCATGGTGCTCCCTTGTTGGCATCATTAACTGCACTGCGTGCTGGCGCTGACTTGGTTTATACTGCGGTTCCTAAAACTATTATCAATGCAATAAGATCCCACTCGCCAAATCTCATTGCATTGCCGATGGTAGATAACTCTCTTACAGTTGGATCTGCAAATCGTTTGGTTATGGGTCTACCAAAGATACCTAACACTGCGACTATTGGAATGGGGATGACAATATCCAAGGTTGAAGCGATAAACTCACTTATCAAGAAACTTAAGGAAAAGGGAATAAAACTAGTACTCGATGCTTCATCGCTAATTCCGCAAGTTCTTAAAGAAATTAAAGAAACTGATACCATAGTTACACCACATGCAGGTGAATTCAAAAGAATTTTTGATGAGGATGTGGGAATCAATGAAGAACAAACTATATCAACCGTTTCAAGAATGGCTACAAAGTATAAGATTACTGTAATACTAAAGGGCTGGTTGAATATTATCGCTGACGCGACAGGAAATGTTGCATTAATAAAAAGGAGTACTCCTGCTATGACTGTTGGAGGAACCGGAGATGTACTTGCGGGCCTCGTAGCCGCGCTTTATTCAAAGATGAACTCACCTTTTGAGGCGTCTGCTCTTGCAGTTTATTTCAATGGGATGGCTGCCACTGCAGCAACTGAACAGGTCGGTCTTCATTTAGTAGCCACGGATCTGATAGAAAAACTCCCGGAAGTAATGAAACCGTATGACAGAATATCTAGTCAAAAAATCTAGATATATTTTGATTTTTTAAGAGTGTTATGCGTTTCATTTCGTAATGATATTTATTTTCCCTTTGAGTATTTACTATTGTGAATTTAATCCTAATAAGTCTGGTTTCTTTCTTGTTTACTGTGTATGTTTACCAGTTTAACCCTAGTTTTGTTTATGGAGAGGATATCGAAATCTCTTCCGGAACCTCCTTTGTCGATTCTAATGGCAAATTAAATGTCATAGGAGTTGTGACAAATCTTGGCACAACTTCAGAACAGGTCACAGTAGGATTAGACGTCCATAATAAAATTGATGGTTCAAAAACCGTATTACGGGATACTTCATTCAGTAAAATTATTTTTCCAGGAAAGGAATCTCCCTTTAAATTCAAGATTAGTGAAGACTATGATATATTAGGTAAACCGTATTTACTTGAAATGAAAAATGGAAATGAGCCTTTTTACAATGTCATCGTGCAAAACTATTCCAATTTCCCAGTAGGCCAAAACAAGGAACTTGTCGGAACATTGAAGAACGTAGGCAATGTTGTAGTGAAGAACATTAACGTTTTTGCATCAGTTCATGACAAGAATGGAAGCCAAATTGATTCCATTAAATCTAATACTATCTCAACACTAAATCCTGGAGAGATAAAGCATTTTTCAGCAAGGCCGGATTATGCCATAGCGAGTAATGCAAATTATTTCAGTTGTGCAGGATTTAATCCAAACTCTCCAATTAACACTCTTGACTTGGGTAATGGAAAGTTTTTGCCATATGGCTTGGAGAGTGTCGCAAAAATAAGCGATTTCGGATATAATGAGTCAACGGATAGCATATCTTTTACCGCTGATCACTATAATCCACTGGGAGGTATCATCACCTTAAAGATACCACAGTTAGATAACAATCACAATGTAACGATATTTTTGGATAATTTGGGAGTACAGAATGAGCAGATTACAAAAAATGGCAAAACTATCACAACTAACATATTTATTCCTCCAAATGAACACACCGTAAGAGTTGCTGGTGTCCTAAATCATTCCTAAATCATTCGTTACAATACTCTGAAACGCTTTATAAATTCAAGATAGATTCAGTGCATTGATGATTCTAGATTTCGATTCCGATTAATTCGTGTCAGGGCTCGAACCCGATGATATATTCAGTTTAGCCCCCATTTTCAATATATAGGGGGTAACAAAAGTGGTAACAATTGTTACAACTCCCAAGATAGGAAGAACATATGACGAGACAGCGCCTACATCCTGACCACCTTTTCCAACTATCAATGACATTTCGCCCCTCGCCGATGACAAGCCAAGACCTGTTCTAACGGCCGTCGTAGTGTCGTATCCAGCTTTAATTAAGACAGGGATAATAATCAACATTTTTGCCATAAATGACGTGACAATAAGGATTAATGCTGGAATGATAAAAAGAGGAATTTTTGACACATCCACAAGGGCACCTACTGATACGAAGAATAACGCTGCAAACACGTCTCGAAGAGGGATAGTTATGACCCGTGCTATTCCGGCACTATTTGATTCGGCTACAAGCACACCGGCTAAAAATGCGCCTATAACTGGTGATAATCCAAGCTCAATTGCAACAAAAGATAAACCAAATGCCAGACCAAGTATAACAATAATCAATACAGAATAATCAGTTTTTCTAGCCAGCTTGTCTATCAATGGCGGTAGATATCTCGAACCTAGAATTAGTATACCAGCGATGAATCCCACTACTATTGCTACCGAAATTATTACGTGGACAAATGATACTGCAGCTGTCAAAGCCAGAGATTGTAGAATACCTAAAGTGGTAATGACTATAACATCTTCAACTATCAGTATACCCATTATCAATACACTTGATTTTTCATTTATCATGTTCAATTCTTCTAATATCTTTACTGTAACCACAGTACTAGTAACAGACATAGCCAGTGCCAGAAACATCGAGTCAAATTGCGAAAATCCAAGTGTTTGTGATACGAAGAACGTAATTAACAAAGTTCCCAATGATTCTGCAATACCCACAATCATTGAAACCCTTCCAACAGATTTTAGCTTAGTAATAGGAAATTCCGTTCCTATTACAAACAAAAGTATGATTATTCCAAGCTCCGCTAGCGTATTGATTGTGGCCACTTCGTGTATCAGACTAAATGGAGGAGTAAATGGTCCAATTACCATACCTGCTAATAAATATCCAATTACCATCGGCTGTTTTAGTTTGTGGGTAACAAATACCATAACAGCAGCTACAATCATTACCACTGCGAAATCTTGGATTAAAAAGCCTGTGTTTATTTGTGATGTGTTTATTTGTGATATGAGGTCTAAGAGATACAAATAACTCTACCCTAATAACAAAGTTCCAATTCCATTACTAAACATCCCTCATGAGTTTTCTAATTCAATATCATAATTCTTTAGTCCATGAGTCTTTATGAATCGCAAAAGTTCGTCCTGATTATCAATCTTGTAGTATCTTTTCATCTTTTCTAAAGTTTCATCATCGTAATGTGCATATTTTTTTACTTTTGCTCTTTCCATACCATATTAAAATATCTAGTCGCACTTAAGTATTGTCAAAAAATTATAATGAAAAATTGAATTTGGAGAAAAAATTAATGATTACTAATCGTGCATACACTGTGTCTTCAAAAATTCGAGTAATTCTTCTTCTTTTTCAAATCTATAGTATTTCCTTAATTTTTCCAACGCCACTTCATCAAGGGCGAGGACGCTTAGGTTATTCTTTTTTAGAGAAGTTAAAGGAACTCTCAATTGTTTTCTTGTTATATGTAATGAGTGCAATTGGATATATTAGCATTTGTGCTGAAATCAAATTGGAACTGCCTCAATCGCTAAAACAAATTATAATATCTAACAGAGCCTAATAAAGAAGGTATAGAAATTCAAAATCCGCTATTCACACCGTGACCAGCCGCAACAGCCTGAGTACGTCTTTGTAACTATTTATTAATATACAGCAAAGTACATATTGAAAATAATATATGACATCGGGAAAATATTTCAATAGGGCAGTAATTGCACTAGATGCACCTCATGTTGGCTATGTTGTAAGAGAAACTGATGACAAAATCGTAGTGTTTGGAGATGGGAAGGAAAGATACGACATACCACTATCAGAAATTCAGACCGTAAGCAAAAATGTATTGGTAGGATTAAAATTTGATGAAATTGCCAAAAAATACTCTGTCGACAGGGATGCACCATTGCCTACAACTAAGTACGTAGATCCTTGGGGCTCTGACGGAACTACTGATTTGAAAACATATATGAAAGAATATGCCAAGACGCTCTTCAATAAAGGAGTGCGGATAGCAAACGAAGATCATGTTGGGCATGTGATGAAGGAAACTGATGACAAGATCATTATCTTTGGCGAACGTGATTATAGGTTCGATGTTCCTAAATCAAAAATCATTGCGGTAGGAAGAAACGTTATTTTGGGAATGGACTGGGACGAGCTTTTCAAATTTAAAGTCGATAAGAATGCACCTTTGCCTGAGGGAGAACCCGTAGATAATTTAGTANAAGAAGAAGACAAACTCTAAACTCTTTATTTTGAAAATATTAACNGANTTCCTTGCCAGGGTAGGCATATGGNGGATAGATGCAAAATGGTAATTCTAGATATTCTGGTAAAAAAGAAAGTAGATTCCTTTACGATATTTGCTTCTCTCCCTGATATGGGTAGAGTTGGTGGATTAGTATCTTCATTTTTGGCAAGTAACCTAGAGACTGAACATATTGCAAATATTATTTCAAATCCTAAACCGTGGGTTAATGTCAAGGATGGGATTGTAGCATCCGCAAANGACACTTACAAAATTTATTTTGCAAAAAGAGAAAAGCTATTGATTNTCACCGGCGAGGCACAGCCNGAAGACCATAGAGAACTTCTCGACTTGTGTAATACATTTCTTGATTTTTGTACCTCAATTGGCCCTGTAAAAAGACTCTATACTGCAGGTGGCTCATTAAATGAGATGATTATAGGAGAACCCAGAGTCGTAGGTGTCGCAACCAACCCTGAATTGATGGAAATTCTTCAAAGTTCTAACGTGGACACTCTAGGTTCCGAGTTTACCACAATAACTTGGTTTAATGGTCTTATCTTGGGATTAGCATCGGACAGAAATATAGACGCTATTGGATTTTTCGGTGAGATTTCAGACAAAACCTTGCCACAACCTCTTGCGGCAAAGAGTATAGTAAAGTCCTTTGCAAAGATTGAACGTCTGTCGATTTCCACCAAACCATTTGATGCGCAATATGAGGATGTATTGGATCATATTGAAAGAAATAAGGGTATGAAAAATCTGGATCAGTGATTAAATTAAACTATACTAAATTAAACAAAACCATACTAAAATAAAATCAAATTAAATTAAATCAAATGACATCGTGATATTTTTCAACTATTAGGCCCGGGTGGAATCAGTATCAAACAACGACAAAACTATTCCATTTTTTGGAATTGACTCTAAATATTTTGTATTGGACATATATGTCGTCCCCGCGGATTCAAAACAGTAATCAGGGTATTACAACATATCCCCTTGCAATACCGTTTCGAGTTGTGTCAAGGTTAGTTTGGTTAGCAAATTTTAGCGAATTTACCTTAACTTCTAGATTAAACAATCCTTTGGAAGGGAATGATAATGTCTGGTTTGAAATCCCATTTATGGCTGTAATATTATTACTTTTCACAATTTCTTCTCCATCCTTCGTACGAATATTCAAATTGTAGGTTACATCGGCGTTCAATCGATTACCATTTAATGCGTCACTGAAATTAATGTTCAGATTATTTTTCCCAACGACTGGGGGGTTTGGATTCCATCCTAACAATGCATGTATTGCTCCTGCGTCTGTTACCACCTCAAAAGATGTTTTCTGGGTTTGATTTTTCAACGGACGAATTGTAAATTTCATAGAATCATTGCTATCGGCCAACGCATTTTTATTTTCAGCCATTTTAATGATATCATTTTTGTTCAGTAGAAAATGAATTATTAGTGCCTTTTCCGAAGTAAAAGGATCTATTGCAAGCGATCTACCTACCAATGGTTGTCCATTTACAGTTCCATTAAATATAGAAGAATTTGAAAACTCGCTGAATGATTTTGGAAACTTGATTTCTTCATGAACAAAAATATTCTGGGATTTTATTCTTGACACATTCCAGTTGAATGGCATAGACCATTTTGCTTCCAGATTTTTAGGTTCAAAAGTGAAATTTTGGATTTTATCATAATATGAGATTAGTGTGCTGTTATAGTTATTATTTCCAAAGGTCAAGTTCGCTGTAGANACGTCACCAATACTGAGGTAAGAATCAAACCTNGGTGCATTTTCAGGTTTGAAGATGTTTCNAACATTGTCAATTCCAAAGATTTCTATGGCAAAATGATAAAGACCTCCTTGAGTGAGGACAGGGCCGGAGATCGTAATTTGTCCTGTTTCACTTGACCATCCGCCCAAAAAAGGTTCTGTATTCCCATATACATTAACAGGGCCTTCGCCTGGCTCAATTTTTAAGGTAAGTGGACCATCTTTGGAATAAAATAATTCTCGAAGTAGCATTTTGTCTCCCTTGTTAATGGTTAAAAAATAATTGACATTGGTAATGTTTTTTCCAGTCTTTGAATCAAATAATTTTAATTGGAAAAATGCATTTTGCATGGTATCGGATGTCAATATTGGCGGGCTAATTTTTGTATAGAGACTTGCTACTCTATTACCCACAGTAGCGGGAGGTAAATTTTCTTCGAATATACCATCAGCGTTTGCTTGTAGCAAATTCGGAATTAAAATGGTGCCAGTTGCAAATAGAAAACAGACAATTATTTTGATAATCTTTTCCATATCAGTCTAGCAAATAAATGGTAATTTATATTATTTAATGAGACCATTTAATCGTCCTTCTAGGTAATAATTTAAATGCAATTCCTAGAATGGATCAGGATATGGGTTCAACTCAAGAATTCATTTCAGTTAAGGTTTTGGGTTTATTAATAGCAATTATCTGCTTATCGTATTTCAATTATTCAAGCAATCAAACATTTGGCGCCGAACTCGGAGACGGCCATAATATGCCCATGGTTACTATTGGCGATCGAAATGCAATGTTAGCGCTCACGGCAACCCAAGTACCAACAAATAACAATGTTAATCTCGATTTTACTTTGTTAGATAACAAAACAGGGGACAACATACAACACACAACATATCTTGTAACCATATCTAATGCTAACCAAAGGTTATTCACAGAAACAGTTCATAGTCATGGTGCGCATATACTTATGGAATTTGTTCCATCCACGATTGACTCGTATTGGGTAAATGCAAATTTCTACACCCTTTCAGTAAGTTATGTAGCTGACTTGCGGTCCAATCAAGGTTATTGGTAAAATTTTTTCTCCGGGGAATTATACGGTATCTCTTGAAGTAACAGGTGTTGATTTCGATAACCTTTTCCTCCCTTCTCCATTGAGATTTGAGTTTCCTGTTTCAATCAATTGATAGCGTTTTCCCCGATTATTCTACAAATTGAGAGCGTCGTTAGAAAAATTTTTCTATCTATCCAGAATACCTTATTGTGTGACAATAAAAGCGTCAGTATCGTTTTCCGATCTAAATGATGATATTTTTAATACTGTACTTGAGTGTTGCAAAAAGAATGCGGAAATAAAGTACGCCGATAAGCAAAGACATAATATTGTGGGAAAATCCATGTTTGGAACGCAAAACCAAGCCGGAATAAATTTTCAAATTGTCCTAAAGGAAAAACCAACTGGAGTTGAAATATATGATTATTCAAAACGTGGCTTGGATAGGAAATTTGCCGGTAGCCTTTTTAGTTTACTTTTACCTATTGTTGGACAAGATGTAGACATAAAATTCGAAGACCTGGATAATTGTGCGATATGTAAGAAAAAATTCAAACTAGGTATATCTCGGAACATCCCCTCCATAGGTTGGGCCACCTATAGTGAATTGTGTGAACCATGCTATGCCTTATTGTCCAGTCATGAAAAGAACTATTGTTGCATTTGCCAAAAGAAGCTTGGCATTAGAAAATACTCGGCAAGAATTAGTTGGAACCCCAACCTCATGTTATGTAAGGAATGTTATCTTGTACAAAAACCTCAGATGCAAAGCAATATTTCTGGTTTTGCTGAGAACAGTGAATCAATAAATGTCATGAAGAGTAGAGGTGGCTCGTCGGTACCTTCCAATCTTTTAAAAAAATCGATAATTATTGGGACAGATGACCCATTGCACATTCTTAAAATTAGATTTGCGAAAGGGGAAATAAGTAAGGAAGATTATCAAGAAATGAAGAAATTACTTACAGATGAGTAATTTTGATTGATTTTTACGCTAGCTTATTTTGTAAGTTTGATTTAGTAATTCTTTAATAATCATATTTGAACTAATCTAAGTAAAAAATGTGTATATTTTTTACTATAAAAATATAGTTTTAATAAAATTATGAGCTAAATTAAAATATTTTATTCTTATCCTAGAAGAATATTTATAGCAGTGCATTTTAAAATGCGATAATGAATGGTAGTTTAGTACTTACAAGCTTACTAGTAGCTAGTTTCTTGCTTGTAAGCAGTATTGCTTTGGCTCCATATTTTTCAGCCAATGTGGTACGTGCACAGCANGATCAAGNACAAGGACAAGATCAAGNACAAGGACAAGATCAAGAACAAGGACAAGATCAAGCACAAGGACAAGATCAAGCACAAGGACAAGATCAAGCACAAGGACAAGATCAAGAACAAGGACAAGATCAAGAACAAGGACAAGATCAAGAACAAGGACAGGTCAAACACGT
>Ga0065707_10083120_pt1 | contig 10381 bp, 6 predicted proteins | sample SwiRhicommuniRL3_FD_59094 | JGI IMG/M metagenome (GOLD analysis project Ga0065707, IMG submission 59094) | Switchgrass rhizosphere bacterial communities from Rose Lake, Michigan, USA - RL3 v2 (version 2) | ecosystem: Host-associated > Plants > Roots > Rhizosphere > Soil | place: East Lansing, MI... | reverse complement strand
ACTATCACAAACTATCACAAACTATCACAAACTATCACAAACTATCACAAACTATCACAAACTATCACAAACTTATATAGAATGATAGTGATACGACATTTTAAGAACTTGATCCCAGAATTGGTGTTTATAGGATACTTGGGGATGATTTCCGGGGTCTTATTGGTGAAATTGGTAGGGCCCTTGAACCAACTCTTGTTACAGGGAAAGAATATGAACATGGGGAAGAAGGGAATTATAGAGAAAAAGGAACTAATTAACGAGATACTGCTACAAACCAATGAGAGTCTGCAAGTAATTAGCGAGAAACTGTCCACAGATTGGCCTACGAATCCTTGTTCGGAACCTCTAGCTTCTACAAAGCAGAAGTCTTCTCGTTTACTGAGTCTCGTTGATTTCCTCACCCTTCTAACCGTTCCGAAATCATATTTCACTCATTTTTATATCCTCCTCTCTATTGGATGTATCTATACATTAGCCTGGCCACGGTCAGACCCCTGGCAGGCGACCCATCCACTCATCATCTACCTCGTAACCATCCAGTCGTTGCGTCGGCTAGGCGAGTCATTCTTTGTTACTAAATTTTCGCCGAAGTCCTCCATAAATGTGTTCCATTACTTGGTGGGAATGGTTCACTATACTCTTCTTTCCATCAACTGTTACCTCGGATCATCGCAAAGCGTCACTAATTTCACTATTCCTGAACGACTCCTTACTAACCTCACTAATCCTGGCAGAATCCTAGCCAGTTGGCTGGAGTATCTCGCTACCCTCACTAACCTAGACACACTTCTCGTCACCATCTTTATCATCGCTTCAGTTTCGCAGTTTATGAGCCACCGTCACCTTGCGTCGCTCCGTAAATACTCCGTTCCCTCCTTTACCTATGTGTCGTCTCCTCATTACTTGGCTGAGATGGTTATCTATGGAGTTTTGATGGTTCTAGCCTGGACGTCTCTGACGTCACAAATTACGCTCAATTTCGTAGTATGTTGGATTTTCGTCATTGTCAACCTTTCCATATCAGCCTTGGATACTCATCGGTATTATAAAGCTACTTATGCCGAGTATGAAGTGCCGTGGGCAGCTATTCCATTTATATTGTAAGGCACGTGATATATTCTTACGTGACGGAAATCATGTGATTTTTACTTGTAATATATCTCCGCGTGAAATACAACATGTGATGTTTCTAATCGGGTGACATAAGGCACCTGATCAAAAAAACCTGATTTATCTCACGCTTATTACATCACTTAAACTGTAAACATCAACACCAAATGACTCCAAACCTGGCACCTGTGTCTGTGAGTTTGTGCTTGGAGGGAAGGAGCATAGTGAGAGGGTGTCCCGGAGTAACCCGGAGCATGGTAAGTATTAATGAACTGAAACAATAGAAATCAGAGTGGTCGTAAATTTCTGAGGTTGCAAGAAATTCTCGTGAGCTTACAAGGAGGCATTGAGGTGTCAGGGTGACATTAGTGATGCTCGTTGGCATTCCCTTGGGTCCCCTGTAGCTCTAGACGCGACTTAGCTGAACTTCAATATTGTCAACGCCTCTAAGTTCTGGTAGTGGTAATCTGTGAACTCCGCCTGGAGAGCCAGACCCGCCACTTGGAGATTGGGAAAGGAGTCTTCTATCAGAAATGGTATTACTACAGCAAGGAGTTTTCCAGGGAATAGGATTGTGAATTCTTCTGGGTTATTCTGAGTTCTGGCGTATCCAGGTTCTGTTTATCAAAAGGTGATGAACTATATTAGTTGAACGACGACTTCAGCGAGCTCAGACTAATTATATTAGCGAGGTACTGCCAGAGAGGATGAATAGAATAGTTTGCATTTGCTGATTCTCTAGGTTAATGGTGGGTCGCATGACTTTTTTGACTTCGCCTGGTTGTCGGTCTTGATAACTTTAGCAGTTTCAGTGATCTGTGTGATCTGTGTGATCCGAGTGAACGGGAGTTGCGTCGTGATTTAGGACTCGTTGGAACTACCATCATGAAGGTAAAAATGTGGACTTGATAAATCTTAAGAACTTCACCATCCATAAAATCAGTGACCTATCTTGATCGCTAGAAATTGTCATTCCAGTACGTCGCTTCCTATAGAGAACTGCTGATATGTTATCACTCTGCCACTAGTATTGTCACCCCATCCACCCACCTCTAACTGAACTAGAAATCTTCCTCTGACTGTACCGATGTCTAAATCTCTAGATTTCCAATAATGTTGAGGAATCTGTCGCTACGGTTCTCATTACAGATTGCCGTTGTATATCTACTTGCTACAGATTCGCTTGCTTCGCACATGAATATGTTGCTTCACTCATGAATCATTTACTAACTACAGCCTCGTATCGAAACCACACTTGAAATACGAACTAGCGGACGATATCTTCGAGTCCGGTCTGTCGGGGTCGAACTCCGAACATGTCAAAACGTAAGTGTTCCATCCACTATCGGAGCAAACGAAACGTTTCGTGAATACAAAGTCTACGAAGATAAATTCGCCTACCGACCTCCTTGGGGAGAATTCCACCAGGCACTTATAGGGCTCGATCTTCCGATTCTCATCCCGTTGCCCAAGAATATCATCTCAAGCGGACTGTATCCGAACTGGTCTGCGTCGACCGTACATAATCTCTATGTCACTGTGCGATATGGTGACTCTGCCGAGAACGAGGTATCTTTTGTGGAAACGTTTCCAGTGATCATTAAATTATATGACACTCTCCCACTCTACAGACAGTTCAATGAGCCGATCGTGGAAACAGCAACGTCCCAGGATCTCCAGGTTCTACTCGAACTGTCGCTCCCCGTGTCTTCTGTGGGACCTTCTGACGATTTCACAATGTATATTAAAATAATGGCGAACTCGCTTCATAACAAGATCCGCAAGAACCTCCGCCTAAACAAGGTCACCCTCCAGATCAAAGAAATCTTGGAGTGCCACGAGGGCGGGCTCCCTGGCAAAAAGGAGTACAAGATATTCACCACCACCCAAATGATCGATCCCGAGAACAGTTTGCTCGACAGCAATGGAAAGGCATTATCCTTCCAGTTCCAGTATCCGGTAGAAAACGATTACCTCTCCACGTTTGCGGGCAAACTTCTAGAGTTGCGACCCGACGCCAAACTCCCATACAATCCGCAGCCACATTATCAATATGACGACGAGCTGACGGTCATCCAGTCTTTCAATATTTCCAAAGTCATACCCATAGGCGAGTTGGCCGAAGGGATCCCTCTTACCCACATCCAGGGCTTTACCACTCTCGGAAAACTCTTTTCTTTACGATATGAAATCAACCTCAAGGTCAAGTTATCGCACGCAAAGGATATGGAGGTACGACTTCCGCTCACAGTGTGTCCATTTGACAGAATCAGTAGCGACTACTTGCTCCTGTGGATTATGGGAGAGTGTGAGGTAGCACGAGAAAAGTTTGGCAAACATTTGATTGGCCAGCTTGTAAATTCAAACTACTACGAAGAGTCTATCAGGGCAATGGAGAGGTACAAACCCCGTCCAACAGTGTATCGGTATACCAAGGCCGACTGGATATTATTGGGGTATAGTCCAGAATCCTTTGGAAATAAAATGGCAAGGTTGCTGACGTATATAGATTAGACAATGCAACCACCAACCATCGACTTCAACCACTCAGAGCTGGAAGAATCAGGGCCCTAAAACCATGAACGAGACGTCTATCGATCAACTTCGATAGTGTGCATCGAATTTGAGATACTATTGAAGAAATACCTGCCAGTTGGTTTGGTATCATACACCTTTTAAGATTTTTTTAGAGAGGAGAGATTTAGAAAACTAGATCTCGGATTTCAAGTACTCAACAGACCCGCAAATTTCACAAACTTAACAATATGCTGCGTCTCACGAGAAGAATAAGATAGCACCATCGCTAGAGTGAACGAAACAAGCATTCCACTAATACGATTCTCTGCTTTGCCGGGTCCTAGTCAACAGAAGTGTTTAGAACGACTTTCAACCTTTCAACAACTATCATTTAGATCCAAGCTTCAATACCATAATGCGGCACCGTTGTGGGTTAGAAAATTTCATGTATCAGAGAATTCGCTACTAGTGATTAGAGAGCCATTACAGAGTGATAGATAGAGATTAGAAATACTAGTGAGAACTCGGAGCGTTAGAATAGCGACAAAATATAATTTGAGGCTTATTGAAGGTCTGCGACCTAGTCCACATTCTCCGCTAGTACCTTTCCTGTAGATCTATAAACGTACTCCGTGATTTACCAGCAAATTCGTCTTAATTAGAAATCGAGATCGGCTATTTTGCAGCCACTGGAAAATATCTCCAATTCAATATCTAGTTGCTTGATATCTGACATGCTGCTAATACTAGAGCTCTCTGGTGACTCGCTATTCCTGAGATATTGACTCGCCAATTCCTCCGTCTAGATCTCTAGTTATTCTATAAATTAGATATGTATCACGTGACAATTTAATTCCTAGATCCTTCTATAAATCACGTGACTATTCCTCTATATCAATACTCAAATGGTTGTAAATCCACATCCACCACCATGTCACAACTCACGTCACCCCCATCTTACGCCCCCACGGCTACAACATCATTCACGCCGTCCAATCAGACCAGCTACCACACCGAAGTTACACGGTCCTCCATAATTAAGTCTCCCCTCCACAAGAACGTCTATGAGTCTCTAGCGGAGATCTTCTCGATCCTCCCTACATTGGAGATGCTCGAGAACTCGTTCTTGAAGGATTATGTGACCGACAAGGACCGTTTTACAGCAACATCGTACCGGTTGATCAACCAGTACCAGTTGATTGTTAAGGGGTTCCAGGGGGACGACGTGGTGAGGGTGTTGAGCGAGGTGGTGGCGCCTCTTACTCCAGATCTTCTGAACTTCCTCGCTGTTTTCACGCAAAAGTTCCACCTCCACTGTCCCCTCGCCGTCAAGAGACTACAGGTTGGTATTCCGGCGACGATTGAGCATCTTAATGTACACGTAGACTCTTCGAGTCATCCTGGAGCCGCGAATCTCGCTGCTCCAAGCGCTGCTGTTCCGGCTACCAGCACTTCCGCAAGACTAGTTGCCGAGATCACCGGGAACTTTATCACATGTATGGATGCTCTTAAGCTCAACTACAAGACGAAGGACCAGCTACACCCGCTTCTCAGTGACTTGGTGGTGAACCTAAACGATCTTATTGACGGAAACCACAAAATGATTGATTTTCAGGGAAAATCGAAGTTGGTGAACTGGTTGATCCGGTTGAATAATTTGGGAGACGATAAGTTGGACGAGGGAGAGAGTGAGCAGTTTTTAGAGGATTTGGACGTGGCGTATAAAGGATTTTACTCGGAGTTAGAATGAGGAATGAGCTGACAGAGCGAAGCGAAGTCTGTGAATTAATTTACTATCAAATCATCGCTAAACGCTAAATCACCTCTTAATTATCACTAAATCATCACTATACCATCACTAAATCACCGCCAAATCATCGAACACGAACTTAAAGATTACACTCCGGTTTGCCTACAATCATCACCACCTTGAGAAATCAACCTAACACTACTAATGACTTATACTAAGCAGATATCAGAGTGAAGACTCAGTGACTGGATATTGGGCTGTTGTAGAAAAGTCCGAGATACAACTCCGAGATATGCAAGTCCGAGACTCTTACAACTATTCTCTAATTATAATCAGAGTCCAGTCGAAATCGCACATTGCGCTCTGACTCTGTCTCTATAGGAGTAAGGTATCATTGACATTTCAATCTGCTACTAACTATATCTAAAGAATCATCGTGTCCGTGCCGTCCTTTTCACAACACGACACCCATAATACCAACTCATTGAGAACATGGATAACAACTCCCACCAATTATGGTCAGGTAATCATCCTCGGTTCTGGCTACAATTGTCATTTTCTAATATTTATTACTGTGTTTCTATATTGTGAATTCAGAATTACAGAATTACCACATGAAATATCATCACAACGAAGGATCAATACTAAAGAACCAATAGAATTTGACATCGTCTCGTTAGCTAAGGCTCCTTGTAATAGGGTTCCAGCGCAATTACTGAATTGTTCTTCATACCGAACTATGACACCGACCTGGGCGTTGAGACATTTTGAAGTTACTGTAAGCAATCGGTTGTCTGTGACGATTTTTGAGGACCACCTTAGAATCAAAGTAGTTAGTTGGAAAAGACTGAAATAGAGAAAAGTGGTCTAGAGAGTTGACACAACGCATGATCTTGACATTGACTTATCTAGTAGCTCCCCCAAAAATACACAATTAGTTCCAACTTCTCAATTAGTTCTAACTTTTCAAATAGTTCTGACTTTTTAATCAGTTCTAACTTCCGTAGACTTCATAGAAAATAGGCAATTCTAGAAAATCTCAAAAACTCAGAGTTATTGACACTTCTTGACGATATCCTGAACCTGACTGGATGTTGTTAGGCTCTAGATTTTTTAGGCTCTCGACACTCAAACAATCGACTCTATTTGTTCTGCGTATTTCAACACATTCGCAATAACACCCTCACCACTAGCCACCTGTTGCTCACCCTCTGCAAACACTATAACACCGTCCTTGACGATCCAGTTGGCGACATCTAACTCTTCTCCCAAAACCCTCTCAAACTCCACGTCCGACTGTTCTTGTGGAAAGTACAACAAGTTCTTTGCGTTGCTGATTGGGATCGATTCATAGGTCTTCTCCAAGGAACGGGCGATTTCAAAACGTAATGCGTTGATCAACGTATCGATGAAGTGACCGAACTCCTTACACGGCAAGTTCTTCTCCTCACGCAACAACTTCCAGATCTTGATGTAGTTTCCTTCCATCAAGTTACGCTCCAAGTTGATTGGGAACTGGAGGAACTTGTCGGCATCGGTGTCGTAGGATTCCGAGCTATAGATGATCTCCAACTCCACGTGGAACTTGGAGATGAGGCCCTGTGATAAGAGATACAACAAGTAGAGCGCGATGATTTTGGAGTTGTCGGAGTTGACGCCACTGGAGTTCAACTGGCGGGTGGCATAGAAGGGTTTCAATTGGGCGACGTAGTTCTCGAAGCTGGTGTAGTTATTGGAGAGTAATGACGACAACGTGCCGATCTCTAAGATTCGCTGGGCGATTTTTAAGTCGTTGAGCTGGTCGTTGGTGCTGGTGTTGCTGACGGTAGGCACGAGCAAGTTGTGTTTGATCAATTCAATTTTGACGGGTACAAGGAGACTCTGGCATTGTGCGTAGTTTTCCTGTTCGAAGAGCTGGTAGAGCTCAGCAGTTAACTTTTGGAGAGACATGGTGTGGAGCGGGAGAGAGAGTGTTGCCGCCACCGATTTGAATAAGTGAATCCTGAGCGACGCGAGGAGTCACGTGAGATAAATATCGTGAGAGTGAATTTTAAACATGAGTGGATTTTAACAGTGAGTCAATTTCAACCAGAGTGAGCCTGGCTGAGAGCGGATCCTGACCCAGAGATAATCCCGAGAGAGTTCTGAATATCAGAGAATACACTCTCAGTGATTCACTCTGAACTTCTAGATCATGATATATGTCACGTGGCTGCGTTCCTTCGTTCTGGATTCTCCAATGTGTACCCACCCATTATAGTCAACGATATATTAGACAAAGGATTGTCAGTGATTTAATGAATAGACCACTGTATTTCTATTATTGTTAATCTTCCCATCAAATTAAATACTGAGCGTAGTGAAGTAATCAACAATAGTTGCATTCGAGTCACTAAATCTCACTAAATCTCACTAATTTCACTAATATTCAATAGTCTCCACTATTTTTCACTACAACTCACTAAGTCTCCACTATCCAGCTCGTGACGAGTCTTGGCCAGCTTAATGTCCATCGCTGCTCTCCTGACATTGACATTGGCTCCTTTTTGCACCCATCGCATCACCATGGTCGTGTCCTCGTCAAACATGACAAAACAATTTTCAAATCCTTCATATTAAACCTCCACTAACTCTGTGTAACTCTATTCTACCACACTTACTGGCTGTCGTTGTCCTAAACACATACATTATCGCGTCCATTATCGTTTCCTCCAAATTCCCAAATCTCCTCCACATCTAATAATCACATCATGAAATTTATAACCACCAACTTTGTCAAATGTGCCGTCAAAACATGTCAAAACTCAACTTCTTCGTTTCCATTAAAGTTTGAAGAGTGTCAGCTTGTCCAGGAAGAACTTGAATTCAACCCCGAATTCATCTCTCACATTTTAGAGAGGTTAGACTGGGCAGCCATCGTACAAGTAGCCAGAGACTTGGGTAACGAAACTCTTCCATCAACCAAACCAGAAGACTTGGATCCTATAATGGAGGACCACCAGGTAATTTTAAGAGACTTGCATACTTTGTTGATGGAAACTCAGATCATAGAGGGACGCATGGTGTGTCGTAACTGTGAACACATTTACCACATCAAGAATTCCATTCCAAACTTCCTTTTACCTCCACACTTATGTTGATAAAAGAAGTGACATAAGAGTATGAATCTGGATCTGAATCTGACCACGACATTTTGGCAATAACTGGAGCTATGAATCCAGGCACGATAATCACAACAATTAGATCAAGATAATCTGACAATAATTAGATCAAGATTATTTGACAATATCCAGAGCAACTTCACTGATTTTCTAGCCCTGATCAAGTCTACTGGAGTTTAGTTGACCTACCCTGGTTTTGACTAGAGTGATCTCCCAACTCTCACCTCAGATCATTATTCATCTGGTTCCATTGTATACACACTCTCACCATCCATACGTACATCTCCCATAATAAATATAATAGTAGAAGTAGACTTGATGAACTAGAAAATACAAGATACTTCAAACTGTGTGAGTCTAAGTGAAATTAGAAGGTAGTTCAGAAGGAGAGATCATACAATATCATTACTCTAGCGAGAATTAGTAGGAATTAGATGGAATGAAGTGGTCAATCCAAATCTTTAGTATGATCCTCAATACCTTTTTCCACCAGATATCCATAAATTGTCACAGTTTGCTGGATATATATGAACTCGTACTCCGAGAGTATACCTAAATAAAACAGTACTTTGTCAGAATTGTCTCTCGGCTCTTAACTCTCTCATTTCTAATCATCTATTTCATCTGTTTTGCACCCATTTTATCAACTCTTCACTATCAGATATAGGTACACTCATAGATATGGAGGAAATTTCACTGAATATTGAGTATTCTAGGGGTAAGTAGAATTAGCTGGGATGAGGAGAAGTTATGTAGATTCACTGACCAGTTGTAATTCTTATCTAAGATTCTGTGCATAAATCACTATTCTCAAAATTAATCACATCATAAGTCTATCTTTGGGGCTCACTTGTATTTCAAACTCTTGAAGTGGTGATACTCCTGACGTTTATTTAACTTTTCAGGCCCTAGGAAGCTTTATGAGGTAGGACTCTGACCCAGTCTCTCAGACCTAGAGTCTCTGATATACACTATCTGTTTCTAGAATCTCTTTAGATCTACATTACATCTCTCTATATTAGTAGATGAGTATATCATCATATATGGCCCTTTAGTGTTACCCTCCTATCCCACTTCTCTGGCTCCCGGACCCTCGCGTACCCTCGTTCTATGTAGTGAGGCTTATTACTAGTACACAACTTATAACTTCCGGTTCATGCAATATCATATATCAATTGAAAGGCAATTACTGAACCCTCGTATCCATCACTCTACTGGGATTATCTCCAGAATCGTCTCTTGTAGACAACTTTACTGACTCGCAAGGTCTCTAAAGCTGCTAATTGTATGTGGGTATCATTCGATTCAGGGGTCACTTGTACGAAGTAGTTCTAGTGAGGGCTGATCTTCTGAGAAGTCACTATTCTCTCACTATACTCGCTAGTCTCTCTTAAATACTATCTGGTCTCTCTAGTCTTCCATAATCCAAACCCTCTCTCCTCAGCGTGGGCTGCATGGCCTGAAATCGGCTGTAAAAATGTCGCGTGTCGCAGCAATGTCTACTCTCAGGCAACAAAGTGGCAGTTCCACCACTACCACCAACTCCACGCCTCATCCACAGACACATCCATCAACGTAGTGATCGCCCACTATAGATTAGAATTGAATCTAAACTACTGAAATCTGACAACGCTACGTCAGTGAACTAACCAGAGCACATAGATTGAAAATCACAGAACACGAGACGGATCAGAAGCAATACACGCAGCATTAACACACGAGACATTTGACTCAGAAACCAGGAGAGTACCAGAGACTATCATATTATCAGGCTCCATCATAGTTTCAGACACTATTGAACAATATCAGACATTATTTATCAACATCACCAACTTATAGT
>Ga0065707_10083118_pt1 | contig 10384 bp, 4 predicted proteins | sample SwiRhicommuniRL3_FD_59094 | JGI IMG/M metagenome (GOLD analysis project Ga0065707, IMG submission 59094) | Switchgrass rhizosphere bacterial communities from Rose Lake, Michigan, USA - RL3 v2 (version 2) | ecosystem: Host-associated > Plants > Roots > Rhizosphere > Soil | place: East Lansing, MI... | reverse complement strand
CCCCCAGCTATTGTTGGTGATCTTGAATCCATTGCCCGTCGCGTAGTCGAGGGCGGCCTGCGCAGCGCTGATGGTGCCCGTACCGGAGGAGCTGAGAAACTTCAGGCCCGCCATCAGCACCTGCCAGTTGACGCCGGCAACTCCCAGGCCGTTGTTGCCGATGGCGCCAATGGTGCCGGCCACGTGGGTGCCGTGATTGTTGTCATCGCGCGGGTCATTGTCGTTGTTGGCGAAGTCCCAGCCAATGACGTCGTCCACACGGTGGATCGTGCTCCCGCCGACGACATAGGGGTCCTCGTCGATGCCGTCTTCCCAGCCGCTGGCATTGTTCAAAAGGTCGCCGCCATCGATGCGGCCGTTGGCGTTAAAGTCGCTGATCTTGCCGGGCCCTTGGTTGGCCGGCTGGTTGAGATCGTAAAAGGTGATCAGCCCGTCGCCATCGGTGTCGGTCAAGATCGAGCGGATCGCCGCGGGAATCTCGTCCTGGTTGATCCAGACGTTGAGATAGAGATCGGGGTGCGTATAGTCGATTCCCGTGTCGATGATACCGACCGTGACGTGGGTGCTCCCGTGGCTGACGTCCCATGCTTCGGGGGCATCTATATCCGCATCGACGATTCCCGTTACGCCGCTCACTGTTTGGCCGGTGTTATTGAGGCCATACAGGCTGCCGAACGATGTGTCGGTTGGAATCACAGCGGTCTGGACGACGTAGTCTGGCTCGACGAAAGCGACGCCGGAGCTGGCGGCGTATGCATCGAGCGCCTCGGCCACCGTCGTGCCCGCGGGCAGCTCGATCATCTGCACCTGGCCGGCAGTGTCGCCAACCAGAATGTGTCCGGGATCGTACTCTTTCGTCGCGAGCAGGTCGGCTGCATACAGAAGCAGGCGGGCTTCAAGCTGCTCGACGTGCAAACGGGCCCGCCGGCGGCGGTCGTTAGCGGACGGCACTGGGCGGCGCCTCAGCGGGAGGAGCTTCATGAAAGCACTCCGAAAAGCGGCAATGGACAGGTGCGGGCCTGCGGCATTCCACCGCCGGTGGATCCGCAGTAATCAGGAGTTATTAGGGGACTCAAGCGAAACGGCGCATTCCCGCTTTCCAGGTCGAAATCAAGTGTTGTATTCGCGTAAGAGCGTTCGGCCGAGCGGCGCGCGGCTCGACGAGCGCACGTGGCGAGGAATGGCAACTGCGCGGATTGTAATTGCTGTCGCCAAAAGCTGCCATCAGTTGGCGCGGGCAAGCTGGCGAAAAAATGACGATTGCCGCGAAATATAACGATTTTGTGGGCAAACTGGCTCAGTCGGCGGCAGCCTGGGCGGCCGACAAATTCACGGCTGGTGATTTTTGCAGCGTGGCCAGAAGCGGCCGGAAGTAGTTGGCGTAGCTGCCCACCAGGGGCGTGGCAATCCGGAGTGCCAGGGGGCTGGCTCCCTCCACGAGCCACTTCCCGCCCGTCAAGCGACAGCCAGTGAGCAAAAGCTGCCGCGTCTGCTCGGCATGTACGGTTGCGTCCCCTTTCCAAACGACCTTCGGCTGTTCGCCGGCAGCAAAGAGCACGAGTCGCTGGCCGACACCCAGAAGCCAAAGTCCGTCGGAGTATTCTGCGGGGGGAGCGCCGTCGGGCCAGTCGAGCCCGACTCCGCCATACAAAAAACGCGCCAGCTCGCCCGGTTCCAGCAAATCGAGAGCCGCTCGGGCCGCGACTCCGGGGAACTTCCGCGCTGGCGCGTCGCTCGCCAGCCGCTGGGAGAACATGCCTGCGTACTGCTTCTCCAGCAGGGCCTGCATCGACTTCGGCTCGCGGCGCAGATAAGCGGCCACGTCGAGCAGCGCCGTTTCCGTGGCCGCGTCCCGCGGCGTCACGCGGGCGTGGAGCATCGCCAGATCGTCGAGATAGACGCCGACCAGGTCGCCGTCGGGATCGAGATCGGGATGTTCGAAGAAAAAGGGAGGATTCTCTTCGAGGCTGGCCAGCAGGCGCGCTCGGTCCGACTCAGCCAATTCGGCGAGCAGCCGCGACGCGCCCAGGTGATCGCGCAAATCGCCCGGTTCGAGCTGCTTGGTGGCAATCAGGAAGCTGGCGAGCGAGCGGACGCCATCCGCTACCTGTTCGTGGACCGTGGCTGCCGTCGGTCCCATCACGACGGTCATCTTCACGCCCAGTCGATCTTCCGCTGCCTGCTTCCACTTCTGCACGCGGTCGGCCGCCTTGCCGTGCACGAAGGCGGCCAGGAACCTCTCGAGGCGCGAAGCGATCGCGTGGCGCTCGTCGGTTTTCAGCAACTGAGCGGCATGGTACTGCTGCGGCCGGGCCGATTTGTGATTGGCCAGCGAGCGATAGAGGAAAACCCGGTCGTATTCGCTGCGCAGCTCGAGTGTGCCGATCTCCCGCAGTGCGTGCGACAAGCTGTCGCGCGACAGGGGGAACTGCGCGAGCAGCTCGGTGAGCTCGGCGGCGTAAACCCAGTTCGGATCGCGGTGGCGAAAGTCGCCGCCATAGACGCCGGCCACTTCGTAGCCGATTGCCCGGACCAGATTCGACAGCAGTGCGAGCGCCTGCCGATTCACCAGGTGCGTCACCACCGCCGTGGCCCCGCGCTTGCTGAGAGAACCGACGAACCACCAGGCGCCGAGCGCTAGCGGATTGGCCCCCAGCGCGAAGCGACCTAGATACCAGGCCGCGTTGACATAGGGCCAATAGGGCTCCGACGTCTTATACATCTGCCACGCCTTGACGGCGTTGCGGACGTAGCCGTAAAGCGTGCTCAGGCTCGCGTCTTTGACATTCAGCGGCAGCTCATCAAGCACGACGAGCACTTGCAGGGCGGCCCGCCCGGCGCCGCGGACGACGCGGGCCATGCTCGCCTCCAGCAGCGGGCTATCGTTTTCGGGCTGATAGATGCGGACGACTTTGTGAATAAGGACGTACGCGTCGTCGCGGATGATCGCCGCCTGAAGCTTGCCCTCGACGTGGTATTTGTTCGCCAGGATGTTTTCGTAGAGCAGCTTGGTTTCGGCTTTGAGCAAGTCGTTGAGCTGACGGTCCTTGCGGGCCAGCTCGGCGAAGTCGTCATCTGGTGCGCCAGGCAATTTGCCCGTCAAGTTGCCAGTCGAGGCAGGTTGAGGACCTGCCCCACCTAGCTCCACCGGCTGCGGGAATTCCATCCACTCCTGATAGGCGGCCAGGCGGTTGGCCAGGGCCTGCTCGCGGCGCTCGACCTTTGTCGCTTGTTCGGTCAGCTCTTGCTCGACGGCTCGGCGGAGCTCCTCGACTTGGGCCCGGTCACTGGCGATCTTCAGCTCGTCCTGTTCCAGCCGCCGGCGCACGCTCTCCAATTCCACTTCGGTCTGGCTGAGCTGCCTTCGGAACCAAAACACCGCGGCCAGCGACACCAGCCCGGCGGCATACAAGAGTACCTGCCACCAGCCGAGGCTCGCGCGATTGACGATCGCCACGATCCATGCCGCCAGCGCGCCGGCCGAGACGAGAGCGATTGGGACGGGATGCCAACGGTGATGCATAGCCCCATTGTAGCCGCGCCCGTGGCCGGTGCTGCCAGCATCGGATTCCAACGCCGGCAACGTCGGCAACAAGACTATCCCACCGCCGCACTGCGGGCGTAGGAACCGAGAATTTCCAGCCGGTCGGACTTGCGATTCAGGGCGTGCAGGGCCTTCTTGACGCGCGAATCGGACTGGTGCCCTTCGAATTCCACGAAGAACAGATACTCGTTCTTCGAATTGGGCATCGGGAAGGACTCGATCCAGGTCAGATTGAGCCGGCCGCGCTTGAAGATGTTCATCGAGTCGGCCAAGGCGCCGGGCTTGTGCGGAATCTCGAACATGAGGGCGGTCTTGTCGCGGCCAGTGCGGTGCGGCTCCTGGCCGCCGATCACGGCGAATCGCGTGAGATTGTTCTTGTTGTCTTCGATCGACGAGTCGATGGCGACCAGGCCGTAGTACTGGCCCGCTTCGAGGCTGGCGATGGCCGCCGCGCCGGGCTTGTCGGCGGCAATCTGAGCGGCGACCGCCGTGCTCGTCATCTCGATCTGCTTGGCGCCGGGTAGGTTTTTTGCCAGCCACTCGCGGCACTGCGAGAGGGCCTGCGGCTTGCTATAGACTTCGACCACTTCGCCGCGCGGGCATTTGCCGAGCAAGTGATGGTGAATCGCCAGTTGCACCTCGCCCGTGATCCGCGTCGGCAGGCGGGCGAACATGTCGAGCGTGTCGGCAATTCGGCCATCGGTCGAATTCTCAATCGGCACGATGCCATAGTCGGCCTGACTGAAGTGGATCGACTCAAAGACTGCCTTGATGGTGGCTACCGGTGTCAAATCGAGCCCGTCGCCAAACCGTTCAATCGCCGCCAGATGGCTGAAGCTGTACCGCGGCCCGAGATACGCAACTCGCACCGGCTTGACCATCGTGCGGACGGCGCCGTGCAATTCGCGGAAGATCGACCGGAGAGCCCGTTCGTCGAGCGGCCCTTTGTTCTGCTCGACGAGTTCCGCCAGCGATTGCTGTTCGTTGGTCAGATCGTAGAGCGGGGCACCGTCGTTTTGGCGGAGTCTGGCCAGCTTCTGACTCGCGCGGGCACGATCCGAAAGCACCTTGACGAGATCACGATCGAGCCGCTGGATTTCCTTGTTCACCGAGTTGATCGAGCCGCCGCCGGAACTCTTCTTTTTCTTGGTCATGGCCGGTCGTGGGTCAGGATGGGGAGGGACGCGCTAAATCAAAAATGACGAAAGGGGGTGCGTAAGTTTACGTTGCGGATGACGGTTCGTGTCATCCTCCCTGTTTCCGTTACGACGGTGACGGTTGTGCCGGGGAGTGTAAATCAATTGGGGTGAAGTTGCGACCATGCGGGGAGGCATCACGGGCCGGGCGACGGTCGCGAGCCGATTTGGCAGGCCGTCGCGCGAGCTTCGCCGGGTGTGCTGAGAAGGGTGGAAATCAGAGTGCCAATTTGACAGACCGCGCCCTCCAGCCCGAAGCTGGAACGCGAACTCTGCATACCTGTAATGTCATAACCATTTGCCAGTAAAGCACTTGTGTCGCGCTTGTTTGCCTGGCAGACAAACTGGCACGCACTTTGCCGATCCGACTAGGGTCGAGGAGTTCAAGTCGATTCGACGGCGGGGCGGCACCGTAGCTGGTCGCCAAGCCCTACCTGCTGACAATTCAGTCTGACAAATCAAATCAAGACACAGGCGATACACGCACAGGAGCAAACTCATGGCCGCGGGCGAGAAGATCATTGGCATTGACCTCGGGACGACGAACTCGGTGGTGTCGATCATGGAGGGGAGCGAACCCAAGGTGATCGCCAATGCCGAAGGGAACCGGCTTACGCCGAGCGTCGTCGCGTTCAACGACAAGGGGGAGACGCTAGTCGGCGAGCCGGCCAAGCGGCAGGCGGTCACCAACCCGACGCGCACGGTTTATTCGATTAAGCGGTTCATGGGCCGCCGACACGCGGAGGTCGAGACCGAAGAGAAGATGGTGCCCTACAAAGTTACGGGCGGCCCGCAGGACTATGTGAAGGTCAAGATCGGCGACAAGGAGCACACACCGCAGGAGATTTCGGCCAAAGTGCTGCGCAAGCTCAAGGAAGCGGCCGAGTCGTACCTGGGGCACAAGGTCAACAAAGCGGTCATCACCGTGCCGGCCTATTTCAACGACGCCCAGCGGCAGGCCACCAAGGACGCCGGCCAGATCGCCGGCCTCGAAGTCGCCCGCATCATCAACGAGCCGACGGCGGCCGCTCTGGCCTATGGCCTCGACAAGAAGAAGGAAGAGAAGATCGTCGTGTTCGACCTCGGCGGCGGCACGTTCGACGTGTCGGTGCTCCAGGTCGCCGGTGGCGGCGGTGAAGAGACCAAGGTCTTCGAGGTGATTAGCACCAACGGCGATACGCACCTCGGTGGCGACGACTTCGACGAGGAGCTGATCAAGTACGTTTCCGGCGAATTCAAAAAGGAGAACGGCATCGACCTGCGGAAAGACCCGATGGCTCTCCAGCGGCTTCAAGAGGCGTGTGAGAAAGCCAAGAAGGAACTTAGCTCGCTACCGCAGACCGATATCAACTTGCCGTTCATCACGATGGTCGATGGTGTGCCCAAGCATCTGACGATGACCATCAGCCGCAGCAAGTTCGAGGAGCTGGTCGATCCGCTCATCGAACGGTGCCGCAAGCCGGTGGTCCAGGCCCTGCAGGATGCGAAGCTGCAACCCGGCCAGATCGACGAGGTGGTGCTGGTCGGCGGCTCGACGCGCGTGCCGAAGGTGCAGGCCCTGGTGAAAGGCATCTTCCAGAAAGAGCCGCACAAAGGGGTCAATCCCGATGAAGTGGTCGCGGTCGGCGCGGCGATTCAGGGCTCGGTGCTGGCCGGCGAGCGTAAGGACGTGCTATTGCTCGACGTGACGCCGCTGACACTCGGCATCGAAACCGAGGGTGGCGTCATGACGCCGCTGGTCGAGAAGAACACCACCGTACCAACCGAGAAAAAACAGGTCTTCAGTACAGCGGCCGACAACCAGACGGGCGTGACCGTCCGCGTGTTCCAGGGCGAGCGCAAGATGGCCACCGACAACCGCCTGCTCGGCGAATTCGACCTGTCGGGCATTCCGCCGGCTCCGCGCGGCGTGCCGAAGATCGAGGTCAAGTTCGACATCGACGCCAACGGCATCCTCAACGTTAGCGCCAAGGACCTGGGGACCGGCAAGGAGGCGAACGTCAAGATTCAGCAGAGCTCGGGCCTGTCGAAGGACGAGATCGAGAAGATGCGCCGCGACGCCGAGTCGCACGCCCAGGAGGATAAGGAACGTTTCGAGCTGGCTACCCTCCGCAACCAGGCGGAAAACATGTGCTACCAGCTCGAAAAGATGATGAAGGAGCACGCCGACAAGCTGACCGAGGCCGACCGGGCGCCGCTCACCAAGGCCATCGAGACGACCAAGGAGAAGGCCAAGGGAACCGACGCCGCGGCCATCAAGAGCGCGATCGAACAGCTCGAAGCGGCTTCGCACGCGTTCAGCAAGGTCCTTTACGAGAAGGGGGGCGCGGGGGCTGCTGCCGGCGGCGACGCTGGCGCCGGTCCGGCGAGTGGCGGCGCGTCGTCCGAGAAGAAGCCCGACGATGACGTGATTGAAGGGGAGTTTGAGGTGAAGAAGTAATCCCTTCCATCGTCCGTGTTGGATCATTCGCCGCTGCCCGGGTTGCTCCATGCAGCGGCGTTTTGCTGCGCGTGAATGTCGCATTGCGACTGGGTATCCTGTTGGGCGGGGAGTGCTTATGGCGAAGAAGCAAACCGCAACGAGTAAGGCCAAGGAATTCGCTGCGCCATCCAGTGCGCCTGGCTTGCCCACCGGCTACATCGAGCTGCTCGGCGATCTGAAACGACGTGTCCGCACGGCCCAAATCAAGGCGGCCCGTTCGGTCAATCGCGAGTTGATCCAACTCTATTGGGAGATCGGCGGCCTGATCGTCCACCGCCAGCAGGGTGAGATGTGGGCTAACGCAGTCATCGAGCGGTTGGCCGCAGACTTGCAGGCTGAATTCCCCGAGATGAAAGGGCTTTCGCAGGGCAATCTGTACCGAATGAGATCGCTGTATCTCATTTATGCACAAGGGTTTACAGCTTTCGCGCAAGCTGCGCGAAACATTGAAGGGACAGTATTCGCGCAAGCTGCGCGAAACTCCACTCAACAACAAGCGCCACAGCCTGTGGCAGAATTGCAGACCCCTCCAAAGGGTAGAATAGTCGCACAAGCTGTGCGACAATTGCAGGCCCCTCTGCCGAGTGATGACGCAATCCAACAGGCTGTTGGACAATTCCCGATCGCACCGCTGCCGCCCGAAATCGCAGAGCTTCCCTGGGGCCACAACATCGCTCTGCTGGAGAAGCTCGACTCCAACGAAGACCGTTTGTGGTACGCCCGTCAAACCGCCCTTCACGGCTGGTCGCGGAGCGTCCTCGTCGCCCAGATCGAAACCGAGGCCCACAAGCGGCAAGGCCAGGCCCTGACCAATTTCGATCGCACGCTGCCGCCGCCGCAGTCGGACCTTGCCCGCCAGTTGCTCAAGGATCCGTACACCTTCGAGTTCCTGGGCCTGGCCGACGACATTCATGAGCGCGAGCTGGAGCGCTCGCTGCTTGACCACCTCAAGCAGTTCCTGGTCGAACTGGGCACCGGATTTGCCTTCGTCGGCAGTCAATATCATCTGGAGATCGGCGGCGACGATTTCTACATCGATCTGCTCTTCTATCATCTGAAGCTGCGTTGTTTCGTCGTCATCGACCTCAAGACCGAATCCTTCCAGCCCGAGTTCGCCGGCAAGATGAACTTCTACCTCGCGGCGGTGGACGACCTGGTCAAGCATGCCAGCGACAGCTCCTCGATCGGGTTGATCCTTTGCAAGGAACGAAATCACGTCGTCGTGGAATACGCCCTCCGCGACAGCTCGCGACCGCTCGGCGTGGCGACCTATCAGCTGCTGCCCCCCGCCATGCGTGCGAATTTGCCTTCACCGGAGCAATTGCAGGCCGAACTGGACAAGTACACGTAAGCAGCCCGACAAGGCGGGCCGCCGGTCCCACGATTTGGAACGCTGTTTGCCCTTTCCCTCAAAAGCTGGTCCAAACCGGCCAAAATGGAAGGAAACTCCATGGCATTCCGCTTCGACAAACTGACGATCAAGGCCCAAGAGGCCGTGCAGGCGGCCCAGTCGCTCGCCGCCGAAAAGGGGCATGCCGACATGGACCCGCTGCACCTCTTGGCCGCCCTGGCCGGCGAGACCGACGGCGTCGCCCGCCCGATCCTGGAGAAGATCGGCGTCAATGTCGGCCAACTCTCGCGCATGGTCGAGGCCGAACTCGATCGCCGCCCCAAAGTAAGCGGCGGTTCGCAGCCGCAGCCCAACCGCCAACTTACGGCGGTGCTGGAAGGAGCGGTCAAAGAATCGGCCGCGATGAAGGACGAGTTTGTCTCGGTCGAGCACCTGCTTCTGGCCCTGACCAAGACCGACTCGCAGGCCAAGCGACTCCTGGAGCTCAACGGCGTCCGCGATAAGGACATCCTGGAAGCCCTCAAGAGCGTCCGCGGCAGCGCACGCGTCACCGACCAGAACCCCGAGGGGCAGTATCAAGCCCTGGAAAAATACGGCATTGACCTCGTGCAAAAGGCGGTCCAGGGCAAGCTCGACCCGGTAATCGGCCGCGACAACGAAATCCGCCGCGTGATCCAGGTCCTTTCGCGCCGCACCAAGAACAACCCCGTGCTGATCGGCGAGCCGGGCGTCGGCAAGACGGCGATCGTCGAGGGGCTGGCCCTGCGGATCGTCGATGGGGACGTGCCCGAAAGCCTGAAAAACCGCCGAGTGGTCGCCCTCGATATGGGCCAGCTCATCGCCGGGGCTAAGTTCCGTGGCGAGTTCGAGGAGCGGCTCAAATCGGTGCTGCGCGAAGTGCAGCAGTCGGAAGGGCGAATTATTCTTTTCATCGACGAGCTGCACACGGTCGTCGGCGCGGGAGCCGCGGAAGGAGCGGCGGATGCGTCAAATCTGCTCAAGCCGGCTCTGGCCCGCGGCGAGCTGCGATGCATCGGCGCGACGACGCTCGACGAATACCGCAAACACGTCGAGAAAGACGCGGCCCTGGAACGCCGGTTCCAGCCGGTCTATGTCGGCGAGCCGAACGTCGAGGACACGATTGCCATCCTTCGTGGCCTGAAACCGCGCTACGAGGCCCATCACGGCGTGAAGATCACCGACAGCGCCCTCGTCGCGGCCGCCAAGCTCTCGCACCGCTACATCACCGACCGCTTCCTGCCCGACAAGGCGATCGACCTGGTGGACGAGGCAGCCAGCCGACTGGCGATGGAGCTGCAAAGCGTGCCGACCGAGATCGACCAGGTGCAACGTCGCGTGCGGCAACTGGAACTAGCCGCCCGTCAGCTCGCCGAAGAAACCGAGGAGTCGGCCGTCGAGCGGAAGGCCGAGCTGGAAGCCGAAATCGTCGAAGAAAAGCGCAAGCTCGCCAGCCTCAAGGAGCAGTGGGAGGCCGAGAAGCTGGGCGTCGGCGATGTGGCCAAGCTCCGCAAGGACCTCGATCGCGTCGAGCTGGAATTCAAGCAGCTCGACACGACGATCAAAGAGAAACAGTCCGCCGGCATACCGCCCAGCGAGCAGGACTATCAACAGCTCCTCAAGCTTTATAACCAGCGGCAGACGCTCGAAAAGCAAATCGACAAGGCCGATGAGCAGGCCGACGCCAAGCCGGTCGAGAAGCGGCTCCTCCGCAAGGAGGTGACCGAGGAAGAAATCGCCGCGATCGTCAGCGCGTGGACCGGCATTCCGGTCGCCCGCATGATGGAGACCGA
>Ga0065707_10083117_pt1 | contig 10388 bp, 7 predicted proteins | sample SwiRhicommuniRL3_FD_59094 | JGI IMG/M metagenome (GOLD analysis project Ga0065707, IMG submission 59094) | Switchgrass rhizosphere bacterial communities from Rose Lake, Michigan, USA - RL3 v2 (version 2) | ecosystem: Host-associated > Plants > Roots > Rhizosphere > Soil | place: East Lansing, MI... | reverse complement strand
GTCGTCGAACAGCTCGACGGCACGATTACCGTCGCGAGCGAGCTCGGCAAGGGCACCACCTTCACGATGCGCTTCCCTGTCGCCCATCGCCCGGTGGCGGTCGCAGTGGCAGCGGGATGAGGGCCTAAGGTCCGGCTAAAGCCGGACACTACGTACTGAGGGGTCGGTGAATCGCGCAAAATCCACCGAGCCCCAAGCGACATCGAGGGGCGACGCACAGGTTCGTGGGATGGGCGGTTCAGGCTGAACGCAAGACCAAGCAGGCCAGTTGCCGCCAACACACCGAGCGACGGCAAGTCGCGAGGGAAAGGTCGTGGGGGTGGGGGATGTCATTCTTAGCGCTTCACTAAGCCGCGAATCGCCGCGAGCAGCGCCGAGCGTCCAAAGGGACGCGAGGCACAGGTCGTGGGGGTGGGGCCCCACGACAGACTAAAGAAGGAGGCGTGATGCCAACGCAAACGCTCGTCAAGACAGGCGAAATCAACGTTGACGGGCGAGCCTACGCCATCAACTACTTCGAGGTGACCACTCCTCGCGGAACGCGGAGGTACAGCTCCGAGCTTGTGCTCGGCCCCGGCGATCGCATCATTGTCGATGGCAGCTCGCTGGGAGTTCTGGAGTGGCGAGTAGCGCGGCTGATGCCGGCCACGGTGTACAGCCGGACGCTGGCACGGATCGACGCTGCCTGAGCCGCCGCCGTAAGAACGCGGAGAACACAGAGGGGGGATCTCTGTGTCTCCTGCGCCTACCTGGTGCGCGCTACTTGCGCGGCAGAACCGCGTCCTTCAGCTGCTTGGCAATCCGGGCCTTGACGACGGTCTTCGCCGGGATTTTGATCGCTTCGCCGGTGGCCGGATTGCGCCCCATCCGGGCCTTGCGGTGCTGCTTGACGAGCTTCACCATCCCGGGTAGCACAAATTCGCCCGACCGCTTCAATTCCTTCTCAGCCAGCGCCGTCAGCTCGTCGAAAAATTCGCGAGCCTGGGTCCGCTTCACTTCGAACCGCTCGGCGAAGTGTGAGAAGAGTTCCGACTTGCCCATTCTACGGGCGTCCGCCATCGGCGTCCCCCTGACTTGAGCGCGCGTGGTAAGGCCGCACGTGACAATGCGCGCGAAGTCACGTGCGGATTACGAAGTTCAAAAAAACGCCGTATCCTAGCGCGCGCTTCCCATGCTGTCAAATGAGGCGCGCGTGGAAACCTCGTGTTTCAGCCCATAGATGCTAGAATTTTTCGATCATGTCAAGCTCGACGCTCGAGACGTTTCCCAATCCGCAGCCGAACCGCGACTACGAGATTGCCATCCGATGTCCCGAGTTCACGTCGGTCTGTCCGAAGACCGGCCTGCCCGACTTCGGCGAGATTCGCATCACCTACGTGCCCGACCTGCTCTGCATCGAACTGAAGGCCCTCAAATACTACTTGGTCGGGTTCCGCAACAAGGGCATTTTCTACGAAAACGTCACAAACCAGATTCTCGACGACCTGGTGGCCACGTGTCAGCCGCGACACATGACCGTCGTCGGAGACTTTTCGGTGCGCGGCGGCATCAAGACCGAGGTCACGGCCCGCTACGACAAGCCTCCCGCCTGAACACACCCTGAAGACGGTGCAAGATCAGGACCCGCTCCGGATTCCCATCGAACGCGCGCTCGATCTGCATGCGTTCGCGGCACCAGACATCCCTTCCGTCGTCGAAGAGTACCTCAACGAGGCGCAGGGCGCCGGTTTCCGCGAAGTCCGTCTGATTCACGGACGGGGCCGCGGCGTGCAACGCGGCATCGTGCAGCAGGTGCTCGAACGCCACCCGCTGGTCGTGGAATTTTTTGACGACACGGCGTCGCATCTGGGCGCAACAATTGCCATCCTGAGGTCCACCAGCCCCGAAACGTAGCGGCACGCCCGTTGCCAATCGTCAGCCGTGCGCGTCACGGCCGGCGATCGCGTCTCGGTCCGCGGAGAGCGGTGGGTGGTCGAAGAGGCAACGGCGTTTGCCGATTCGACGCTGCTCGATCTGTCGAGCGCCGGCTCGTCCGGCGCCGGCCGTCGCTGCCAGATCCTGCTGCCCTTCGACCGCCCTGCCCCAACTGCCCGCATCCCTGGCATTCGTGCGATGACGCCGCGACGCTGGGCTGGTCATCTGGAGGCGTTACTGTCGGAACAGCGCATTCACGGCCAGCTGCGGTCGGCGCAGCATGCCGCCATCGACATTCTCCCGTTCCAGCTCGAGCCGGCCATTGCGCTCATCCAGGGCCGCGCGTCGCGATTCCTGCTGGCCGACGAAGTCGGCCTCGGCAAGACGATACAGGCCGCGTTGATGCTGGCTGAATTGCGCCGGCGCGGCTGGTGCAATCGCGCGCTCATCCTCGCGCCATCGGGCCTGCGGCAGCAGTGGGCCGACGAGCTTCAGCGCCGCTTCCAGGTTCGATCGGTCGTCATCGACGCCTCGTCGTTGTCGATCCTTACCGCCTCTCTGCCGTTCGACGTGAATCCATGGACCATCGAATCAGTCGTCATTACGTCGATCGACTTCGTCAAGCAACCCGAAGTGCTCCGGGCGCTGGCGTCTCAGATCTGGGATCTCGTGATCGTGGACGAAGCGCATCAGGCCGCCTTCGCACCCCAGCGGCACGAGGCCGTACAGGCTGTCGCCACGCGCGCGCGTCATGTCGTGCTCGTCACCGCCACACCCCACGCCGGCGACGATCGCGCATTCCACGCGCTGTGCGGCCTCGGGCAATTCGACCCGGCCGAATCGATTCTGCTGTTCAGACGGACGCGCGAGCAGGCAGGTCTTCCTCGAACCCGCCGCGCGCACCTGCTTGGCGTACGGCCCGGCTCGGACGCGATGGACATGCACCGCCGGCTCGAAGCCTATCTTGCGACGCTCTGGCAGATTGGCCGCGATCGGGGCAGGCAGGACGCCCAGTTGGTGGCGATGGTCCTCGCAAAGCGAGCGTTCTCGTGCGCGCATTCGCTCGTCAGGTCGCTCGAGCGTCGTCTCGCGGGCCTTGTGGTACCGATACAAGCGTCCGCCCAGCAAGTGTTGCCGTTCGAACTCGACACCGACGCCTCCGACGAGGCGCAGATGCCTCAAGCACCCGCATTCGATCATGTCGACGACGAGCGCGACGTCCTTCAGACACTCATAGAGGTTGCAAGGCGCGCGCAGCGCCACGACCGGAAACTGCACGCGCTCGAGCGGATCCTGAGGCGGGTCCGCGAACCCGTCATCGTCTTCACCGAGTACCGCGACACGCTCGACGCGATTACCGCCGCCATCGGCACGTGCCGGAAAGCGGCGACGTTGCACGGCGGCCAGACGCCACAGGAACGGCTGGCCGCCGTCGCGGGCTTTTCGAGCGGCGCCGCCGACCTCCTGCTCGCGACGGATGCGGGTTCTGAAGGCTTGAATCTTCACGCGACCTGCCGCCTGGTCATCAATCTCGAGTTGCCGTGGAATCCGATTCGGCTCGAGCAACGAATCGGGCGGGTCGATCGCATCGGCCAGACGCGTACCGTGCACGCCATCAACCTGTTTGCCGCGGGCACCGCGGAAGGCGACGTGCTCGCGCGGCTCCAGCGGCGGCTCGCGCGCATCCGCATGAGCGAAATTGAGCTGGCGGCGTGCGTCATCAACCGATCGGAGCCGGCGCAGCGTCACAGCGCAGAACACACCTGCACCACCGTCGTCGAGATGCGCGGCTCTGCGGAAGCCGAAGCGCAGCGCATGGCGATGGCACGCACACGCGCAACTCACGCAGATCTACCGGAATACGTGATTCCCGTCACCTGCCTGCTGCGCCAGCGTCTCCGGTCCGTACATGGGCTTCGACATTGCGTGGTCGCCTTCATGCGCGTGCGTCTGGTCACGCTCGCGGGTCGGTTGATCGAGGACACGTTCGTGCCTGTGCGCGTCCCTTTCCGGAACGGCGCTCGCGGCAAGACACGGAGAGACATCCGGATTGCAGCAACAGCCGCGCTGGCCACGGTTCATCCGCACCTGGTGCGCGTGGCAAGAGAACACGCCGAACTGCGGTCGAAGGCCCTCGAGACTGAATCGGCACAGTGGAGCCTCGGCGCCATCGCGCGTGAACGGCACATCGCGCGGAACGCCACGTCCCTGCCCGGCACTCTCGTGCAGACCGGACTGTTCGACACCCGTGCGGTAACCGAGCATCTGGACAGTCAGACGCGACATGACGCGCTCCAGATCGAAAGCCACACCCATGCAAATCTGCGCGAGGCCGACACGCGAATCTCTCTTCGACACGATCCGGACGTGGCGCTGCTCGTCATCGCATGTTAGTCGGGGGCATCTTGATCGGGGCATGCTGATCGGACTGACCGGATCGCTTGTCTCTCACCATTTCGCCCAGTGCGTGCTGCACGAAGAGTTCGCGGGACGCCTCGGCGACGCATCGGCGGGCGCGGCGCACAGATCGTTCGCGCGATGGTGGTCGAGCGACGGCTCACGGCTGGGACCCGCCTCGAGTGCTCGGGCCGTCTGGGACCTGGCAGCCACCCCGGTCGCCGAACGGCTCGGGTTTACGGTGTCTCCCAGCATCGGCGCCGTGCGCGACCGGCGGTACGCGACGTTGACCGGCGCTCCCGGCCGTCTCGTGTTGATGGCCTCGACCTGGACCATATCGCTCGACACACTCTGGCGCGATGCGGTCAGGGGCGGGATCGATCGCGACGCACCGTGGGTGTTCTGCACGAACGGTCACCAGTGGCGCCTTGTCGATACTCAGCGTACGTACTCGCGCGCGTATCTGGAATTCGACCTTCGGCACGCGATCGAACACCTGCCGACCTTCCGCGTCTTCTGGGGCGTCCTCCGCGAAGAAGCCTTTCGCCCCGACGGCGGGGCCTCGCTGATCGATCGGGTGATCCGATCCTCCGCGCGGCATGGCCAGGCCGTGAATCGCTCGCTGCGCTTTGGTGTCATCGAGGCGGTTCAACATCTCATCGGCGGCCTGCACACGTGCGGACGGCATACGCTGCCGCGGCTGCTCGACGAATCGCTCACCGTCGTCTATCGCCTTCTGTTTCTCATGTTCGCGGAATCGCGGCGGCTGGTGCCGAACTGGCATCCGCTCTATCGCGACAGCTACACGATCGAATCGCTCCGCAGCCGTGTGGAGAGCCGCGAGCCCGAACGCGGACTGTGGGAAACGCTTCAGGCCATTTCGCGCCTCGCGCACCGAGGCTGTCACGCCGGCAGCCTCGTGGTCCCGCCCTTCAACGGACGGCTGTTCTCGCCGGCACGCTCCCCCATCGCCGAATCGTGCGCCGTCGACGACGGTGTCGTCGCGCGCGCGCTGCTCGCGCTGTCGACCACCACGTCGGGACGCCAGCGGACACGAATCAACTATCGCGATCTCGGCGTCGAGCAGCTCGGAGCGGTCTACGAAAGCGTGCTCGACTACGAGCCCGTCATCGCCGATGAAGGACCGCGGCGGATCGTTCTCCGGAAGGGTGGCCGCGCGCGCAAAACGACCGGATCGTTCTACACCCCGCAGGCCATCACGGACTACGTCGTGCGCCGCACGCTCCACCCGCTGGTGGACGGCGCCGACAGCCAGCGCATCCTGAGCCTTCGCATCGTCGATCCGGCGATGGGAAGCGGTGCTTTTCTGGTGTCGGCGTGCCGCTACCTTGCACGCGCCTACGAACGGGCGCTCGTCGACGAACACGTCCATCACGAGGGCGAGATCGAGGAATCCGATCGCGCCGCGTTCAGGCGCCTTGTCGCCCAACGGTGCCTGTTCGGCGTCGATCTCAATCCCACCGCGGTTCAACTCGCCCGTCTCTCGTTGTGGCTGGCCACGCTGTCGGCCGGCAAGCCGTTGACATTTCTCGACCACCACCTCGCCTGCGGAAACAGCCTGCTGGGCGCATCACCGGTCGACGTGGCACGTCAGCCTCCTGGTGTCACGTCGCGGGCCTGGCCGCGTCGCGATACACCACTCTTCACGGATGCCGATCTCGAACCGTCGCTGGCAGCGGCTGTCGCCGAGCGGCGCTGGTTCGCGGAGACGCGCGACGACACGGCCGATGTCGTGCGCGAGAAGGAACTCCGGCTCGACCGCCTGAGAGCGGCGTCAGACTGGAAGTCGATTGCCGATCTCTGGTGCGCCTGCTGGATGTGGCCCGACCGGACTCGTACGCCCGGTCCGGCTGTCTTCGCGGCGCTCGTCGATGCGCTCACCCGCGGCCGCTCGGAGCTTCCGGAACGCCTCCGCGACCCGTTGCTGGGCCGGGCCCGCGAGATTGCGGGCACGAATCATTTCTTCCACTGGATGCTCGAATTTCCCGAAGCGTACTTCGACGATGCGGGGCGGCCGTTGACCAGCGGCGGCTTCGACGCGGTCGTCGGCAACCCGCCCTGGGACATGCTGCGGGCCGATGGAGCCGAGAAGCACTTCTTCCGCCGATCGGGCGTGTACCGGCATCAGGCGAGCGGCCACATCAACCGCTATCAGATCTTTCTGGAGCGAGCCATCACGCTCACCAGACCCGGCGGGCGCATCGGCCTCGTCCTGCCGTCGGGGTTTGCGACCGATCACACATCGGCTCTTCTCCGGCGCGAGCTGCTGACCCACACCAACGTCGACACGATTACCGGCTTCGACAACCGCAAGGCTATCTTTCCGATTCACCGGAGCGTTCGCTTCCTGGTCTGCACCGCGACCGCGGGAACAACCACCGGCCAGATCCGGTGCCGGTTCGGCGTCGACGACACCGCCGAGCTCGAAACCATTCCGGACGCGGGTGATCGCGGCGTCGATCCCTCACACCCCATCGCGCTGACGCCGGCCTTCCTCGCAGACCTCGACGCACGCAAGCTGGCCATCCCCGAGCTGCGCGCTGTGGCCGACCTTCGTATCCTCGACCGGATCGTCCATACCATTCGGCGCCTGGACGCATCGGACGGCTGGAACGTGACGTTCGGCCGCGAGCTCAACGCGACCGACGACCGAGTGCACTTTCATGCGCGACGGGGCGGGATGCCCGTGCTGGAAGGGAAACACATCGAGCCGTTCGGCGTGCACGTGGACCAGGCATCCACCCGAATTTCGGAGCGTACCGCCGCGAGACTGCTGGATGCCTCCATCACATTCTCGCGAGCCAGGCTCGCCTACCGCGATGTCGCGAGCTCGACCAATCGCCTCTCGCTGATCGCGGCGATCCTGCCGGCGGGCGTCGTAACGACGCATTCGCTGTTCTGCCTGAAGACACGCCTGTCGGGCGACAACCAGGCCTTCCTCTGCGCCATGCTCAACAGCTACGTCGCGAATTATCTCGTACGGCAGGTCATGACCACTCATCTCGGCTCGGCAACGGTCGAAGCGCTCCGGGTGCCGAAGCCGCCGTACGAGTCGCGGCTGTTTCAAGACGTTGTCGAGCTCTCGCACGCGTTGAGGCATTCGTATTCGCCTGCGGACTACACGCGCGTCCAGGCACTGGCCGCGATCTGCTACGACCTCACGTTGGAGGACTTCGAACATGTCCTCGAGACGTTCCCGCTCGTCGGCGCGACCGAGCGGCGCGCCACGCTCGACGAGTTCCGCCGTCAGACTCTTTTGGAGTAGGCTAGGGCGCCTCTTCACCACCCAAGGAGCACATGACTGCGATTTCCATCACCGTCAACGGCAAGGTCCGCAAGGCGCTCGTCGAACCGCGCACCCTTCTCGTGCATTTCCTTCGCGAGCAATTGCTTCTCACGGGCACACACATCGGCTGCGACACGAGCCAGTGTGGCGCGTGCACGGTGCTCGTCGACGGGCGCAGCGCGAAGTCGTGCACCATGTTCGCGGTGCAGGCCGACGGATCGACCGTCACCACCATCGAAGGACTCGCGCCGGACGGTCAGCTGCATGCGCTGCAGACGGGCTTCTGGGAAGAACACGGGCTTCAGTGCGGCTACTGCACGCCGGGAATGATCATGGCGGCCGTCACGCTGCTCGAGGACAACCCCAAACCGTCAGAGCGTGAGATCCGCGAGGGGATTTCCGGAAATCTCTGCCGGTGCACCGGCTACCAGCACATCGTCAACGCCATCCAGAACGCCGCGAAGCGGAGCTGATCGATGTCCAAATCTCCCGTCTTGCCAAAGCTCGTGGGCCAGCGCGTCAAGCGCAGAGAAGACCCGCGTCTCATTCAGGGTCGCGGAACCTATGTCGACGACGTCGTGCTGGTGGGCATGCACCACCTCGCGTTCAAGCGCAGCGATGTGGCACATGGACGCATTCTCGACATCGATACCGCCGCGGCCGAGGCCATGGACGGCGTCGAAGCGGTGTTCACCGGCGCGCAGATCGCCGAAATTCTGGGACCGATGCCGATAGGAACGCCTGCGCCGTCGCCCGAGCACCGCGCTGTGGCTGTCGATACGGTTCGCTATACCGGCGAGCCCGTTGCTGTCGTCGTCGCGCGCGATCGGTACGTGGCGCGCGACGCAGCCGAGGCCATCGCGGTCACCTACGACACCCTTCCGGCTGTCGTGGATCCCGAAGCTGCAATGACCGGAAAGCCCGCTCTTCTTCACCCTGACTTTCCCAACAACATCGCCCTGCTGGTACCGAGCGGCACGGGCGTCACCGGCTCCGGCAGCTCGCGCAAGATCGACGACTCCGCCATCGAAGACGCGTTCAAGAAGGCCGAGGTCGTCATCTCGCAGCGCATGGTCAACCAGCGGCTCGCGCCCTCGTCCATGGAGCCCAGAGGCGTGGTCGCGCACTTCGAGCCTGGCAAGGGTACGTTGACGATCTGGTCGTCGACGCAGAACCCGCACATCCTGCGCACGTTCGTCGCGAAGCAACTCGGGCTCGGTGAGGATGTGGTCCGGGCGATCGCGCCCGAAGTGGGCGGAGGGTTCGGCGCCAAGATCAACATCTACGGCGAAGAGTACGTAGCCGCAGCAGTCTCCAGGCGGCTCGGCATTCCAGTGAAGTGGATCGAGGACCGATCGGAGGCGTTCGTCGCCACGGTCCACGGACGCGACATCCTCGGGTATGTCGATCTTGCCGCCAGACGCGATGGAACCGTGCTCGGATTGAAGATGCGGTTGATCGCCGACATCGGCGCGTACAACATGCTCTTCACCGCCGACATCCCGACCCTGACGCAGTTGATGGCCAGCGCGACCTACAACATCCCCGCGATTCGCGCCACGCTCACCGAGGTGTTCACCAACAAAACGCCCACCGATGCGTATCGAGGCGCTGGCCGGCCCGAAGCCACCTACTTCGTTGAGCGCGCCATGGACATGCTCGCGCGCGAGCTGAAGATGGACCCGGCGGAGATCCGGCGGAAAAACTTCATCCAGCCGCACCAGTTCCCGTTCAAGACACAGATGGGCGCCGAGTACGACTCGGGCGACTACGAAAAGGTGCTCAACCTCGCACTCGAGAAGGCCGGCTGGGCGCAGCTGAAAGCCGAACGCGACGCCGCACGGGCGAAGGGGCGGCTCGTCGGACTCGGCCTGGCGATGTACGTCGAGGTCTGCGGCATGGGACCGTCATCGGCAATGGGGACTGGCGGGTGGGAGTATTCGCAGGTCACCGTCGAGCGCGATGGCCGGATTACGGCAACGACGGGCGCATCGCCCCACGGCCAGGGCAACGAGACGACCTTCGCGCAGATGCTGGCCGACCAGTTCGGTGTGCCGCTCGAGCACGTCACGATCCTGCACGGCGATACGGCGGTCGTGAAGCAGGGGATTGGCACGTTTGGAAGCCGCTCGCAGGCGGTCGGTGGCGTGGCGCTGCAGATGGCGGGTACCAAGGTAAAGGCGAAGATGGCGAAGTTCGCCGCCGCCATGCTCGAAGCGCACGAGGACGATCTGGTATTCGAGAACGGCGCCATCGCCGTCAAGGGCTCGCCGGCTTCTGCGAAGCCATTCGCCAACGTCGCGTCGTTCGCGTATGTGCCGGTCACCCTTCCGCCCGGTCTGGAGCCAGGGCTCAGCGGCGAAGCGTTCTTCGAGCCGTCGAACTTCACCTACCCGTTCGGATGCCACATCTCGATGCTCGAGATCGATCGTCAGACGGGCGAGCCGACGCTCCTGAAGCTCGTGGCCGTCGACGATGCCGGCAATCGCATCAACCCGCTCATCGTCGAGGGACAAATCCACGGCGGGCTCGCCCAGGGGATCGGGCAGGCGATGATCGAGGAGGTCGTGTACGACGAATCGGGCCAGCTCGTCACCGGCTCGTTCATGGACTACGCATTTCCACGCGCGATCGACTTCCCCCGTTTCGAGCTCACGGCGTCAACGACGCCCACGCCGGTCAATCCGCTCGGCGCGAAGGGCGTCGGCGAAGCCGGCACGCTCGGCTCGACGCCGAGCATCGTCGCGGCGGCGGTCGATGCCCTCAGCGA
>Ga0065707_10000886_pt1 | contig 10390 bp, 14 predicted proteins | sample SwiRhicommuniRL3_FD_59094 | JGI IMG/M metagenome (GOLD analysis project Ga0065707, IMG submission 59094) | Switchgrass rhizosphere bacterial communities from Rose Lake, Michigan, USA - RL3 v2 (version 2) | ecosystem: Host-associated > Plants > Roots > Rhizosphere > Soil | place: East Lansing... | reverse complement strand
CGACGGCAAAACCTTTGCCATGCTCCCCGGCGCGAGCAGCTTCGATGGCAGCATTGAGCGCCAGCAGGTTGGTCTGGGAGGCGATGTCTTCGATGGTCTCAACGATCATGCCAATCTGTTCGGAGCGTGTGCCCATCTCCTGAACTTTCTGGGCGGAGAGGTTGACCTTGGCTCGGATGGTTTCCATGCCCTGGATGGTGGCGATAACGGTTTGCGCGCCACCCTGCGCCGCCTGGGCAGCTTTCTCCGAGCCTTTGGCGCCTGCCCGGGCATTGAGGGAGACCTGCTGGATTGCAGTGGCGATCTGGGTGGTGATCTGAGCGGCCTGGGTGACGGCTTTGGTCTGGTCCTGGGCACCGCGTGCGACACCTTCGATGGCGCGGCTCATCTGTTCGACGGAGGTGGCGGTGCGGTTGACGGACTCGGATTGTTGGGAAGTTCCCCTGGCAACCTGCTGGATCGTGGTCGAGATCTGGCTCGTGGCTTGCCCCGCCTGGTTCGCGGCACTCGAAAGTTGTATAGAGGCTGCGGACACGGCGCTGGCGTTCTTAGAAACCTGGCCAATCATCGCTTGCATCTTGGAGACCATCTTGGCTAAGGCATTGCCTAGCATGTCTCTATCAGATTTTGGCGACAGGTCAACCGTGAGATCGCCACTCGCTGTCTTTTCGGCAACAGCGCTCATGGCTCTTTGATAAGTTACGATCTGGCGAAAGACATTCGCCAATTGCCCGATTTCGTCATTACTTTCATAATCGGCGCTTTGACTTAAATCGCCTTCGGCGATTGGCCGGGCTATAGAAGTAATCACCTTCAGCGGCCTTGCTACGACTTGAACCAGGAAATAGAGTCCAGCGATCGTGAGCACGATCCCAGGACCAAATGTGTATAGTATATGGAGTGCCGTGAGCCCTATCTGGCCTAAGATGAAGGCCAACTCCGTATCAAACACGATAATCCCGCAAACTACTACAGTAATCTTAATAACAATGCTCCGCCCCACCAATCTTCTCACACCGAGCAGGACAAGCCCCAGGGCGAGAACAAGCAGGCCAAACATGATAAGGCTGTTTTGAGCGAGAGTGGACATATTTGTTTTCCCTATTTTGATATGTTCTTTATTAAAAGTTTCTAAATGTTTATCCGGATATCCAGTCAATCAAGAAACATGTTTCTTTTCCTTGAAATTATGCGGAAACGTTGTTGAATTCGGAACGCTCCGATAATGCAAAGATAGTGTTCTGGACCGATATTGGCGACGCCATGGGTTCGACGGGCTTAACTGGCTCAGCCAGGCCTATCTTGAAGCGGCAGATTGTGCAGCTCTTCATTGCCTGCGCGATCAGGCAACACTGACACATCGCAACATAAAAATCCTTTTTTTCTTTTTCGTTCATGACTTACTCCTTTGTCGGTTCTTTTCTAACTTTCAAAGCAAGCGCTTTATGAATATCTTTGTTGAAAAATCAGTTCAGAATCGGTATCCATCTTGGGGGGATAGAATTCTGGCTTTCAGATCAAATGAATTCTACGGGGAAGAAAAATATTGCGTAATAAAAAAAGGGGTAAGATGACATTAATATTGTGTGAAAATTCCCCCAATTGCCCTCGTTCAAATTAACACGTTTTTTACGGAAATTATGGAGAATCCAGTTATACTGGCACTAAATATTCACCGATCGACTTATTGGCCCGTAGATGGTTATCTACAAATACAGAGGTTTTCGTGAACACTGAAAAATCTTCATCTGTCGAAACAGAGCATACCCAACGGGAGCAGAAAGAAGCGCCTACAACGCCCCCTGTTTGGATGCCAGCTCCCAGTCCAAGTGTAGCGCGTGTGGATCAAATTCCGCTCGCCGAGCAGCCGATTGCCGTAGAAACCGGTGACGCCAGCCCGCAATATGCCTCTGAATTGTCGTTTGTCTGCCTCTTGATCCCCCGTTTTAGCGACCACTATCTAGTGGGTGATATTACAGAGTCGTTGGTGGAATGGATGAAGCAAATCTGTATTTCCTACAGTTGGCGGCTGGATGCCATCTCTGTCCGTCCTGGATATCTTCAATGGGTGATGCGAGTGCCTCTCACGGCAAACCCGGCTCATTTCATGAAACTCATTCGCCGCCATACTTCTGAGAAGATCTTTGAAGACTTCCCCCGTTTCAAACAGAAAAACCTATCTGGTGAATTTTGGGCACCCGGAAATTTGGTGATCGCGGGCACGCAATTACAGGCCGCGGAAAATGTCAACGCGTTGATCCTTCAAACACGAAGGCATCAGGGCCTGGTCTAGGTTAATTTTCAAGTTATTCCTTGTGGGAAACACCTGGAACATCCGAAAGGATGTTCCAACTTTTTAAGCCGGTAGGTGGAATATTTCCTCGGAAGAAAAAAATACTTTCCTGGCTCCAGGCGCGGTTTCTCCAGCGGCGTTCCGGTATCTACGTGACTTAAATTTTTTTAGCAAATCTTTATATCGCCTTCACGGTCAATTTACAGAGAAAAATAGAACCCTATGCTAAAGTTGTGCTTGCAACGACCAGGGTCAAAGACCAAAACTTTCGTTGAGCAAACAAGGAAAATACCCGTGATCTACGTCACTCGAAGAAATGGATCGAAATATTACCTCAACCCTGAGTTGATCCAAACTGTGGAGGCAACACCAGACACGATCATCACTCTGGTAAATAATGAAAAACTGATTGTTAAAGAAACGCCTCAGGAAATTGTTGAGCGCTTTATTGAATATCGTCGAAAGACATTATCGCCGTTCATTTCACATGTAGATGGCGAATAAGAAAGAATAAATTCTGGAGTAGTGTATGGATATCGCAACCATTGCAGGTCTGGTAGGTGGGCTTACCACAATTTTTGTCGTGTTGATCATGGATGGGGGCTCACCGGCTGAGTTATTTGCGCATCCTTCGGCCATCCTTTTGATTATCGGGGGGTCCCTCAGTGCCACCATCCTGACCTCTCCATTGCAAACTGTGATTCAGCTTCCCAAATACTTTATTCAGGCATTTACAACGAAAAAATTCGATGCCCGGACAACCATCGAGCTTTTGACGAATCTGGCCGACCGGGCCCGGCGCGAAGGGCTCCTGGCTCTTGAAGAAGACAGTAAAAAGATCACAGACAAGTTCCTTCAAAAAGGGATCATGATGGTGGTCGATGGCGTGGACTCACATCAGGTCTCAGAAATCCTGGAGACGAGTGTGGAACAGATGAAGGCTCGTCACAAAATGGGCGCGGGCTTCTTTGCTGCGGCGGGTGGGTACGCTCCAACGTTTGGCATCATCGGCACTGTGATGGGATTGATCAGCGTGCTGAAACAACTGGATAATCCGAGCGCATTAGGCGCCTCCATTGCGGCAGCATTTTTGGCAACCTTATGGGGATTGTTGATCTCGAACCTGATCTATCTGCCTCTTTCTGGAAAGTTGAAAGCCAAGAGCGAGGAAGAATCCCGCAACCGATATATGATGTTGGACGGTGTTCTTGCTATTCAGGCAGGTGAAAACCCACGCGTTGTAAAAGACAAGTTAAGTGCCTTCCTTGCCCCGGCAGACGTCAAAGCGTTGGATGGCGAACCTGGAAAAGAAGGTAAGAAAGCTGCAGCCGGTAAGGCTGAGAAGGCACCCGCATAGCCATGGCACATCGACGACATGAAGAACACGAAGAGCACCACGATGAGCGCTGGCTGGTCAGCTATGCCGACTTTATTACCCTCCTGATGGTTCTTTTCGTCATCCTCTATTCGATGGGGCAGGTGAATGTCGAAAAATACAGACGACTTGCAGACAGTATGCGGACAGCGTTCTCATTAGGCGGAGCTTCTCAAGTGGTGGATAGCCAGATCAATCAGGCCGGTGGCACCAATGATGATGGAACCTCGAAGCCGATTGTGGTTCCTGGCATTCCCGAGGGACCTACTCAATCTGAAGAAGTGGCCGGAGAACTGACCAATATGCTCGCGTCGCAGAATTTGGGAAGTGCTGTCAGCGTTCAAACAAACATTGAAGGTGTGTTGATCTCGCTCAGTGAACATCTGATTTTCCGGGAAGGACAAGCTGACCTCCCTGCGGAAGCTTTACCTGTGCTCGATACGATTGTAGAGATGATACGCCCAATCAGTAATAAAGTTCGGTTGGTAGGCTATACCAGTAATTCTCCATCCTCCAACCCTCTTTATCCAACTAACTGGGAACTCTCTCTGGCGCGCGCCCTATCGGTTGGAAAATATCTGATGAATAAAGGGATTGCTCCCGACCGATTTGTTGTTTCCGGGCAGGCGGAGTACGACCCGCTTTTTCCAAATGATACAGAGCAGCACAAGCAATTAAATGCCCGCGTGGAAATCATTATTGTGTATCCGGTCGAGAACAGCATTATTAGCTCAAACTCGGGTACTCCGAATATTTTGCCCTAGCCATTCATAAGGTGAAGTACCATGCTCCAAAAAATTCTGAAAATTCTCAATGCAGTTTCCCAAGTGATTTTGATTATCACGGCTTTGATCTCTCTGTTTACGGCCTATATCGTTTTTGCTCCTGAGCAACTGCCGAAACCGTTCCACCTCGTTTACAACGACCCGAATACGGTACCCGTCGCATCCATTCAAACCACGAGCGTCGAACAACCAACGGCAGTTCCTACCGAACGTGCCTACCTTCCCGGGGAGGGCGTGATGGTCAATATGTCCTCCAAGATCATTAACCTGGTTGACCCCACGGGACGAAAATATATTCGCATCACGGTTGTTGTCGAGTTTGCTCCGGATAACCCCGAGTATGCATCCATGCCAGCAGAGGAACAAACTACATACCTTACCGAGTTTACGGATAAGCTGAATGCCAAGATGCCGATCATGGATGATAGTGTCGTCACTCTTTTATCAACCAAAACCTATGACGATCTCTACACCGCGGAGGGGAAAGAGAAGCTTCGCTCGGAAATCATGACCGATCTTTCGCAGAAACTTCCCGATCTTCATATTTTGTCTATTTATTTCACCGAGTTTGTGGTTCAGTAAATTATGTTAGCACAATCAGAAATTGATGCTTTGTTGTCTGGCGCCATAGATATCGATCAGAAAGACGGTGGAGATCGAGTCAACCTGGCGGGCATGATGAATCAGTCCGGCGAGCATTCGAAAAACGAAGGTGAAGACTCGAAAAGTATCCAAACCTACAACTTCTGGTCGCCTGCCAGGTTTTCCAAGGAACAAATGCGCGCGGTCGAGTTGGTCCATGAGGATCTGTGTGAACGCCTCACCACCTCGCTGCCCACTTTCTTACGGACCAATGTGCGCCCGCACCTGATCCATGTCGAGCAGGGTCGGTTCCACGATTTCATAAAGGATTTTCCGCCCAGCACTCTTTTCCATATCATTTCCCTGGCACCCCTGCCCGGTCATATGGTGCTCACGATGAGCCTCAACGTCAGCTACCTGATTTTGGAACAGCGCCTGGGAGGCAAGATCGAAGGCCGCTTCAAGGAACATATACTGACCGAGATCGATCAGTCCCTGTTACGCGGCCTCGTCGAACATATGTTTGGCGACATCAAGGGTGCCTGGAGCAAGGTTGCCTCTCTGGAACCCTCGTTGGAAGATAGCACGGTCAACCAACATTGGGTCCAGATGATGATGGGGAATGAACGGGTTGTCCTGTTGACGATTGAGATCATCCTCCAGGGTGTAACAGGCACGATCAGTATTTTCATTCCCTTCAATACGCTTAAACCAATCACTAACGTATTGAACCCGCATATCTGGATTGCCGGGCGCAAAGAACAGCAACAGGATCCGGTCGCCCGTCAGATGGCTGTCCAGACCATGATGAAAGCTGTTATTCCGATGAAAGTCATCCTTGGAAATGCAGAGCTCACAATGAAGGATGTAATGAATCTATCGGTTGGAGATGTGATCGAATTAGATAACAGGATTGAAAATCCCATGGTGGTCCAGGTCGCAAATAAAAAGCAATTTTATGCTCATGTCGGAAAATCCCGAAAACATATTGGCATGCAAATCTGCGGTGTCTATCGAGATGAGCAGGTCCAATCAGAATTTTGATAGGGTGTAAACAAATGGAAAACATGGAAATTAACAACGAAGAAATGTCGATTGGCAAAAAGAATGAAGTTCAGTTTCAAGAGCTGGCCGGGGTACCGAAAAATGGCCATGCGAACAATATTGATTTATTGATGGATGTTTCGATGCGTGTTACCGTGGAACTGGGCCGGACTCGTATGCAATTATCCCAGATCCTTGAATTACAGCATGGATCGGTTGTCGAACTTGACCGGCTGGCCGGTGACCCCGTGGATGTCTTTGTCAATGACGTCATGGTCGCGCGCGGCGAAGTTGTGGTTGTGGATGATAAATTTGGCGTCCGCATCACGGAAATGATTTCCTCCAAGGGCGCCAAGGTCCCTGCCTGATGAATACCATAGCAATGATGAAAAAGTGGTTTGAAACCGCCAGCCAGAAACAAAAATTAACGGCTGGTTTGCTGGCCTTTAGTTTACTCTCCACCGTTGTGCTTCTCTTCATGAAAGGCTCCTCAGGATCGTCGGCCGACTCCCTTGGGTCAACGCCTTTCTATTTTGTAGGAGTATTTGTCAAACTACTTGGTGTTTTACTGCTGATCGTGGCCAGTTCCCTCATATTTCGACGCTGGGTACAGCCAGGCTTTCGCGGAAAGGCAACCCGCCAATTGCATCTATTGGAAACAGTACGATTATCGCCGAAACAAGCCCTGCATTTGGTCACGATCGGTGACCAACAACTTTTGATCGGGGCCACCGACCAGAACATCTCTCTGATCACTCACGTTGAACTGAATTTGAATCTTACAGAAGTAGAACCGACCAACACAAACCCAGATTTTGGCTCTGTGCTTCAAAATCTTAACTTTCCATCTCTTACCGATTCTTCCAAGTCATAAATTGAGAACCTCATGCTGAAAAGATTGTCTTCTCCAAAAAATGTGAAAACATTGAAAAATCAGGAGCGTTCCCGGCACGCTTCGTCCATCCAAGTTGTTCTTTTCATCGTTTTTATCTTTCTTTTTACGCTGTTGATGTCAGGCTGCTCCACGGCCCCAGGGGTTTCCTTGACCATCGATCCACAGGCGGCGGAGCCGCAACAGGTTACATCAGGTGTGAAACTTCTGGTCTTGATGACTGTATTGTCGCTTGCTCCGGCCGTTTTGATCCTGGCGACTTCCTTTACCCGTATCGTGATTGTTCTATCGATGCTGCGAAGCGCCATTGGAACGCCATCCGTTCCACCTAATCAGGTCATTATCGGCTTGTCTCTGTTGCTGACATTTTTTATCATGACACCAGTCTATAAGCAGATGGACGAGACCGCCATTCAACCTTTCCTTGCTGAAAAAATCGACCAGCAGACTGCCATCACAAAGGCTGAAAAGCCCATCCGCGAATTCATGTTCAAGCAGACTCGCGAAAAAGATATTCAGTTGTTCCTGGATCTGGGACATGAACCCCAGCCCGCTACCCTCGACGATATTCCCACAGTCTCTCTCTTCCCGGCCTTCGTGATCAGCGAACTGCGGACTGCCTTCACAATGGGATTTGTGATCTACCTCCCATTTCTGGTCATCGACCTGGTCGTGTCGAGCATTCTGCTCTCCATGGGAATGATGATGTTGCCACCCTCCCTGGTTTCCCTGCCTTTTAAGTTATTGCTTTTTGTGATGGTAGATGGTTGGTACTTGATCGTTCGAAGTCTGGTCCTGAGCTTTACAGGAAGCTAGTGAGGTTAATAAAATGACAGAAGCCTATGTTCTTACTCTGGGAAGAAATGCAATCATGGTCGCTCTCACCCTGTCGGGACCGATCCTGTTACTCAGTCTGATTATTGGCAGCCTGGTCAGTCTCGTTCAGGCGGCTACCCAAATCAACGAATCAACTCTGATTTTTATTCCCAAAATGATCGGTGTCATCGTTATCTTGTTGCTGCTCGGCTCGTGGATGCTTCAGCAGGCCATGACCTTCACCTCCGGTCTTTTTACAAGCCTTCCTAACTTGGTACATTAACTACGTATAAGGTGATTAAGATGATTGCTCAAAAAGTTGAAGATATTGTCCAGTCAGTAAACAATCTCCGGCCGATGCCGGCGAATGTAGTGCGGCTCGTGAAGGAAGTTGACAAGCCCGAGATTAGTATTCGCAACCTGGCCGGGTTGATTAGCCTGGATCAGGCACTGGCCTCTATGGTTCTACAGATGTCAAACTCTGTTTCTCTCGGCTACTCGCGGACCTGTACCACTTTGTATGAGGCGATCATGCAGATCGGCCTGGGCAGGTTAAAAACCCTTTTACTTTCCTCGTCGGCGACAGACATGCTGAAACGGCGTTTGAACGGATATCGATTGGGAGAGGGGGAGCTTTGGCGCCATTCATTGGTCACAGCTGTTGCTTCCGAATGGCTGGCACAGGCCCTGCATTACCCCAATACGGAGGAGGCCTATGTTTCCGGTCTGCTTCATGATATTGGCAAGTTGTTTCTTGATCAATTCGTGTTGAGTAATTACCGGGCCATTATCGATTATGTTCAGCAGTATCAAATGCCGCTCTGGCAAGTGGAAGAAAAACTTCTAGGGATCGATCATGCCCGTCTCGGGGGAATGATGGCTGAGCGCTGGAACTTTCCGGTAGTCCTGGTGGATGCGATTCGATTCCATCATGCTCCTTCCTTCGCACGGATCAATCAACAGTTGCCGGCGATCGTGAATCTGGCGAATTCTTTTGCAGCCGATTATCAACCAACCAACACAGAACTCTTTAGCTTTCAATTGCATCCTGAGTCGTTAAATATTCTCAAGATTGACGCGGCGACCGTGGAAAAACTTCGAACGAGTATGAAGACATCCGGGCTTTTTCCGGACTACGCAGCGATTGGAATAAACCTATGATGCGCGAAACACCTTCCATTCTGATCCTGGAGCCGAACGCACTTCAATGTGACTTGATTAAGATGGCGCTTGTCCGAAGTCATATGAATCCGATTGTTTGCAATGATCCGTCCAAGCTTCGTCAACAGCTGATCGAATTTATGCCGGACGTTCTTTTGATCGATACCTATCTTCCTGGCCAGAATGGGCTGGATTTGATCGGCCAGTTGAATTCAGAAATTCTTTTGCAGCGGACGAAAGTTATTTTCATTTCTTCCCTTGGTTTTCCAGAGATTGTTCAAAAAGCAGTTCAAATGGGCGCCAGTGGTTTTCTCGTCAAGCCGTTAAACCCTGACCTGCTCATCACACGCATTCTGAAGAGCTTTGATAAATTCTCGGGAATCGCCGTATAAGTACATTCCATCCAGGCACAGCATGACAACCTCTACCAAAAGCCTCAAGATTTGAATCAACCTGCCGATAATATAATTTGGACGTTAATTAATTTACGTCTTCTTTAGTTTTGCTTCACTTCGCTTTTACAGACGTACGGGGGCTATTCAAGTATCATCCTTCAAAGAAATAAATGATTGGAATGATTCTTTTATGACGATCTCTGTTGCCCAGGCCCAACTTTTCTTCTTGGCGTTTACTCGTATTCTCGCCATCATGATTCACGTGCCGGTCCTGGGTGGACAGAATATCCCGAACCAGGTGCGCATCGGTTTGGGATTTGCCCTGGCGATGGTGCTTATNCCCTGGCAGCCACTGCCCGAGGATGCCGCCGTCATCGNGTTTATTGGGTATGGGGTTGCGATCGGAAAGGAGATTTTGATNGGTACCTTGATCGGATATTCTGCTGACCTGGCGTTTGGCGCCATCCAAATTGCGGGGGGAGCCATGGGCTTGGGCAGCGGTTTTGAATCCAGCCGGATCTTCAATCCATCCATGGGGGAATCAGGTTCGGTGTTCGATCAGATTTTTGTGATGACGGCTACGATGGTGTTCCTGATGATCAATGGTCATCATCTGGTCATTACAGCGATCCAAAAAACGTTTGAGATCCTTCCATTAAATGGACAACTGCCCTTTAACGGCTTGGAAGCCATCATGACGACGACTTCCACCTTCGTGATCGCAGGGATCCACCTGGCGTTGCCGGTCATGACCGCCCTCATCCTTGCCGACCTGACACTCGGACTATTAGCCCGGGTCGCTCCCCAGGTGCAAGTTTACTTTTTAGGGTTACCCGTCAAAGTCGTTGTGTCTTTACTCGCCCTGAGTTTTCTGTTTGCCGGACTTTTGCCCTATTTATCTTCGTTGTTCAAATCGATGTCTGAAAACATGCTCTTATTTTTGAAAGCTTAATGTGACATGGCCGATAAGACTGAAGCCCCAACTCCTCATCGTCTAGAGGAAGCTCGCAAAGAAGGACAGATCGTCCGCAGTCAGGAGTTAAATTC
>Ga0065707_10000898_pt1 | contig 10391 bp, 7 predicted proteins | sample SwiRhicommuniRL3_FD_59094 | JGI IMG/M metagenome (GOLD analysis project Ga0065707, IMG submission 59094) | Switchgrass rhizosphere bacterial communities from Rose Lake, Michigan, USA - RL3 v2 (version 2) | ecosystem: Host-associated > Plants > Roots > Rhizosphere > Soil | place: East Lansing, MI... | reverse complement strand
CCCCCCAGGCCCCACGGGCCCTACGGGCCCTGCGGGATAGAAAGCCTTCGGCTTTCTTTTAAACACTACGGGTATAAGCTGCATTTTACCATTACGTACAAGAGACGTACGGATAACCTACACAGTGAACAACGTAAGTAAACTATGTACTCCAAGACAGTACTATTTAGAAGGTAACATTGAAGTATCGATAGTTTTATGCACACGGTAAAAAGCCATACCGGTGACAGGTGACAGATAGTGACACCAAACTAGGGGGTATTCCCTCGTAAGAAATTGATCCGACAACCTCTGAAAAAAAGGCCTGTCACTGTCACTCTGTCACCAAGTCTGTCACCGAACAACAAAGTGACCCGTGAAAGAATGCTCTCTATCCCTGTAACACAGTCCCCACCATAACAGGGAGTACATCCCACGCAACGTACTGAAAGCCTTATCTGAGAGAGCAGCCAAAGAGGGATGCAATCGATACTCAACAACCACACAGGCCATGTCAGCACACGTACAGTGAGGGCGTTACCAGTCAGCTACCGGTCCCCTTACCAGCCACTCTGCAGAGCAAACCAGTCGGTTTACCAGCCAGTGAGCAGATTACTAGAACCTGTACAGCACCAATCAAGGACTAGGGCTCTTTTATGGTATAATTGAGGGACAAGGTAAAGAGGTAAAGGCGGGTAAAATCAGGGTAAATGGTGATAAACGCCGGTCAATGAGGTAAAGGAAACATGAGAAATTTGGAAGAAAAATCAGTCATTGAATTATGTAGCTTAGTGCATGCATACGGAGCCTCAAAAAGTGATCTAGCAAACCGACTAGGACTTTAAAATAAATCCCCCTGTAGATAAACTAAGGGGGTATGTGACTGTGTCATCTATTTACCTTGATAAAGCCTCTTTCATATGTCGGATAACATCAACATTCTGTACGGGGTTTAGTACGTTTTCTAGTGTGCTATTCAAACCCTCTATAGACATGGTGTTGTGTTGTTCTTGAGTCAACTCTTTACCAAGTACCAAAGGTAAACAGTCAGACGAGACTTTTTGTATGTACATCCAAGCAGTAGCTAGGTTAGCACTATCTTCTTTACGTGCCGCTTCATACACAGACAGTTCATCTTTTTGACGCTCTGAACAACATTTTACGTACTGTTCAAAGGCATGTGCTAAGGTGTTCATATAGAAAAAAGCCCGCGTCCCTTCATCCATACCTTCAACTGTACCCCCATATGTTGCATTTGTGAAACCGTCTAGTATCTTCTCTGCTCTGTTTTTTGTGCGTGGGGAAGCTTTAAGGGACTTGCCTTTGAAGCTGTCCACTTGCTCCTTAGAAAGATATTTGACTGTTGACTTTTCCTTTTTTACCGGCGTAAGCACTCCTGTATGTATGGCACGTTTAAGGGTAGACATGGAAACACCCAACGTTACACGGGCTTGCTCATAGGTGTATGCATCGTTCATGAAACTGTTCCTCCTAATTGGATGTATAACTCACATCTCTATTTAGGCAAAGGATACCACATTTTTGAGAAAGTGTCAATATTTTCTGATATTTTTGAAACTGGTATCTCTGATTTGTTGACATTAGTATCATTGTATGGTAAACTTGTCTCATCGGGTAACAAACTAACCACTAAGGAGGCAAGTATGCCTAGAAAAAAGACAGCCAAGTCCAAACAGCCCTATGGGGTAACGAAGGGCGGGTATCATCACACAGAATTTGGGAACACCGCACGTATGCTTGACTTGGATAAGAATATCCGATGGTGTGCCGCTTTGGGGTATCTCTACTACGACGGGACACGTTGGGTAGCAGATGCTGAAAACCTAGTGCGGGCTTCGGCACTCAGGTCAATCATCGCGATGTACAAAGAAGCATCCGATTTGCTTCAGGAAGCATTGCTTCTCCAAGTCCCCGTACCACATCAACCAACTACTCCGATGTTTAGGGAAGCACCTACACAGCAGGTACCCTCCGACGTTGAAGTCCCTGATGAGTCTACTACCAATGAGGATATTGAGGGGAAACGTGCCGCTCTTACTGATAGAGCCGAAGCGCTTATTAAGTGGGCGCATGCCTCTGAGAAATCATCGATGATCAGCTCAATGGTGTCCCTTTGTAGATCCTTCCCTGGAATTGAAGTGGATATTGCGGTCTTTGATAAGGACCCGTACCTCTTCAACTTCTCAAACGGGACCTTTGATATTGAGACGGGAAAATTTAGGAAGCATGATCCTATGGACTACATCACCTGTGTTGTCCCCTTCAATTATCGGAAAGATGCAACATGTCCAGTGTTCCAAGCATTTATACATGATATCATGTGTGGAAACATTGAGCTTGTAGATTTCCTGCAAAAAGCACTTGGTATGTGTTTGACGGGTGATGTTTCAGAGCAAGCGTGGTTTCTGCTCTTAGGCAGTGGTGAAAACGGAAAGACGACGCTTTTAGAGGCAATAGCCTATGTACTGAATACCTACGCGGGGTCAATTGATGCAAAGTCTATCTCGGTATCAAAGAGAGATGGGTCAGCACCCTCCCCTGATATCGCTGGTTTACGTGGTAAACGCTTAGTCAGGGTATCAGAAACTGAAGAGGGGACACGGCTTGCAACCGAGCTAATTAAAAAGATGAGTGGTGGTGATGAGCAACAAGCACGCTTTCTCAATAAGGACCCCTTCACTTTCAAGTTTACCCACAAATTATTCGTTTACACGAACCATGAACCGGTTATTCGTGAAAGCACACATGGTTTCTGGAGAAGGGTCCGTAAAGTTCCATTTGACTACACCGTACCCGCTGAGAAGAAAGACCGTGACTTACCTAAAAAACTTGAATTGGAAGCAGAGGGTATCCTTGCTTGGATGGTAGAGGGTGCTCTCAAATGGAAAAGTGAGGGACTTGGTATCCCAGAGATTATTCAGAAAGCCACTCAGATCTATAAAGAAGAGCAAGATGTGCTTGGTACCTTTATCAATGACTTTTGTGTGAAGGGTGATGGGAAGCAAGTCCAATCAAGTGTGATTTATAAGAAGTTTACTGAGTGGCTTACCGGTGAAATGGGTATGAGGGCGTTCTCTCAACCGGCTTTTAAAAGGGAGATGACGGCTCGTAAGTTTGAGTATACAAGACAGACATCAGGAAAAGATAAGGGCGTACGTATCTTTAAGGGTCTCTGCATGAGCAGTAAAGGTGCATCTGAAGGTCCTTCCTCAAATGGGCATGTGTCCTCTGAGAGTGTTCCAGTATCACCAGTGTCTGTTCCTACTTCAAATGGTCATACATCGAACGTATCTACCCCAAATACGCTAAAAGAGTATGTTGTAGCTGATACCTCCGACCTTACGGATGGGTCATTCTAACTGTGTAGCCTACTCAATGCACACAAGTAGGCTACGAACAACCATTGGAGGGGACTATGCTTTTAACAGAACAAGTAGCCCAAACCCCTACCGTTGTCACTATGGTAACGCTTCAAGATATCGAAACGTTACTTGCCACTCTTCCAATAAAAGATTACTGCCTTGATCTAGAAACTACCGGCCTTAGCCCGCGTCAAGACAAGCTTGTAGCACTTCTGTTTGGAACAGAGAAGCGCGTCTGTATTCTAGATTGTAGACCATACAACGATTTAGGGGAAGATGATAGGGCGTATTGGAAGCGGGTTATTACTGCTCTCTGTGAAAGGCTTTGTGCACAATGTTGTGTTGGACATAACGTGAAGTTTGATGCTATCTGGTTACGGACATTGTTTGGTATCACACTTCAAAATGTCTGTGATACTCAAATACAGGAACAAATCATTCATAGCGTGCCACTTGGGGGGAATGAGAAATCATCCATACGGGTTAACCTAGGTGATACAGCCTATCGGTACGGTCTCTATTGTCCAAAGGAAGCGCGTTCATGGTTTATTGGTCTTGATCTAAGAGACGCGTGGAACGAACCATTCCCAAGTGACCAGATAGGGTATATGGTACGGGATATTGTGATACCAATGAAGATTGCACGCTTTCAACGGGAAGAGCTTATCCAGAAAGATCTTAGAAGTACAGCGTCTCTTGAGAACTTGTGTGTTCCTGCTATAGCTGAAATGGAGGGGAATGGATGTAGAGTTGACGTCCTTCGTTGGAGAGGCATAGTTGAACGGAAAACACAGGAACAGGATGTACTTGAAGCGGGATTACAAGTAGCCCTTACACCGCATATCCTTGCGTACCGGCGTGCAAAACACCTTGCACGGAAAGAAGAGCGGGAAGCACGTAATCAGGAACGGAATTGCTACCTTGCATACCTACGCTCTACCTATGATGCATCAGTACATGGGAAGTGGGGAAGCTATAAACAAGCCGGTATGAAGCAATGGACACAAGACCACGCGCTCCCAAACCCTATCCACTATGATACCGGACCCATCAACCTTGGGTCACATGTCCAATTAAAAGTGGCACTCGAGTCTTTAGGGGTAACAGTTGAGAGTACTTCTCGAAAAGCGCTTGAACGGGTACATACCGACGACGATACGCTAAGTAACTTACTCAACTGGAAAGAAGTTGCAAAGTTTGTCAGCTCGTTTGGAGAGTCACTCCTCAAAAAAGTAGAGCATGACGGGCGTATCTACCCACAATATAATCAGATCGGTGCTTCAACCGGACGTATGAGCAGTTCAAAACCAAATTGGCAACAACTACCCGCCCGTATGAAGGGGGAAGATGACGTACGGGCGTGTATCGTTGCAACAGAAGGGCATAAGCTGATTACGGTTGACCTCCCTAACATTGAAATGCGTATTCTTGCTGAATTGTCCCTAGACGCTGCACTCCTAGGCATATTCGAAACAGGGCGTGATGCACATTCTCAGATTGCTTGTGTCATGTTTGGTCTTGAGCACACAGAAGAAAACTACAAAGAGGTCTCAAAAACAATGTCACCGTACGGAAAGAAGTACAGGGATATCGCAAAGACCATTAACTTCGGCCTTTGTTACGGGATGGGTGTTATGGGTCTTTCCGATATTCTAAGGGTCCCGCCGGACGTGGCAAAGCAAGCAATGGATACCTACTTTGAAACATTCCCGCAAGTACAAGAATGGTTGGAGTCCGCGTCAAAACAGGCAGTAAGCGATGGGTACTCTACAACTCTTGGGGGAAGAAAGCGCTTTTACAAACACATCGAAGAGCCTAGTGGAGAATTGGAATGGGAAGAGTACCTAGCGGCCCGTTCCTTCTTCTATAAGTGGTTTGGAATTTATTCGAGAGCCGCTAAAAATGCGCCTATTCAAGGAACAAATGCGGATATTATCAAGTACGGCCTTATCCTTCTCCATAACGCTCTTCCTAGTCACACGAAACTGATTACGGTTGTACACGATGAAGTGGTCATTGAAGCACCGGTAGAGTATGCAGAGAAGATGGGGAAGCTTCTCTCAACTTGCCTCTATAGGGCATGCAAGCACTACTTAAAAACTGTTGCATTGTCGGAAGATGATTTAACACCGTGCATTAGTGATTACTGGAAAAAGGGAGACTAACTGCCATGCGACGAAAAATCTTAGGCAAGCATCAGAGCGGTTACTTGAATACACTAATAGAGTATGATAAGCCTGATTGGTTGCATAGACCAATGAAGGTTATAGACAACACAAAGTGTTATACCTGTAATAAGCAAGCAAAAGAGCTGTGTCGTCATTGTCGGTATGCCTACTGCCTATCCTGTATGCAGAGTCACAAGGCAATCATTGAGAAGAAGGGGGAATAGAACAATGGCACTAACTAGACGCTATGTGGAACGGACACGGTCTCTTCGTTCGTTTTTTAATCCAATGAACGGGAACTTTTATTCTGAACTATCAAAGAAGCACCGGCTTGGGGAAAATTGCACGCTTCCCCAAGCGCTTGGGAGCTGTGATACCCCCACACTCTACATGATGCCTATGCCTAAAGGGACCTATACGGACCCAACATCAGTATACCCCGCTAAGCGTGACTATGAGCAAGCCGGTGTAACCGTACGTACTTGGTACGGAAACAATGCGGGAATAGTAGAGTATCAGGGACGCCGTATAAGCATTAATGCGCTTAGTCGTTGGTTTGATGTTCGTGTTGGGGATAGTCTTAGCGATTGTATCCTAGCACTAACCACACTTGAAAACCTTCTCAATACCCATGTAAACATCAATGATAAGGATACGTTTCCTATCTACCTTCAAGAGACCCCAACGCGTACGGGTATGGACTTGGTTCGAAGAAAGCTTCCTATCGGAGCACGATACGAGGAACTTCCCACTGATGTGGAAAAGCTACTGATGACCAATTTTTCACAGCAAAGGAATGAGCTTCTTGATCATGGGTATACTGAAGCGGAAAATGTTCACTTGTATGACGGTCGGTTTATGTATGCCAGTTGCATGCGGGGTATGCCGGTGGGGAAGGTACTGCATGATACTGAAGACAGGTACCTCCCTTACGTCGCTGGTTTCTATCGGGTAGGGGTAACAGTACCGGATAACTGGCAACATATAGGACTTCTTCCCTGTAAGAATACCGCTTCCCAAACGAACCAGCAAGGATCAACCTACCCCAACGTTCCAGGGACACCATTTGAGTCTTGGTGTTCTGACAAAGAACTTCGTTTAGCTCTAGACTATGGATGGGAGTGCTCTATACAAGAGCGTATCCTATGGCCTCAAACACAGGTGCGTAAGAAGGAAGTAGGGGAAGAGGTCTATAAAAGCTTGGGTCAAGATCCTTTGCGATACTTTGGGGAAAGCTTGGTAAGCATTAGACAAGATATTCTCCCTACCCTTGACCTCCCATCTCGACAAAAGGAACTTATCGGAGGGGGTCTGAGAAATCTCATTATGCATTCGATCGGTGGGATGCATGCATCAACTAAATATCAGGATAGGGAGATTAGTGACCTCCAATTTCTCCCTGATGATATACCGTTTGAGAGTATCTTTGAAAATGGGGACGGGACGTACCGGTACAAAGAGCCCAAACAAAAGACGGGTTTCGAGAAAGACCAATTTCAACCTCACTGGATACAGTACCTCTACTGTGATTGTAAAGTGAAGGTTACGAAATTTGTCCTTGCACATGTCCCCTACAAACAGGTGCTTGCCATTAGAACGGACGGCGTATGGACAATGGGGCCGTGTGGTGTTCCAGAGGATACCGGAAAGGTGGGGGTATTTAGGGAGAAATCTTTAGCATATCGCGGCCCTTTCCCCTACCCAACGAGTAACAAGGCGATTGAACAACTTATGCGTAATTGCAAGGAAGGTGAGTAAGCTATGCCAGCCCGTAAATACACTGATGCACAAATTAAGCAGTTTGCAGCGCGTGACTATACGTCTCTTGATAAATACCAGCAACGCCTTGTACGTGGGTTTAATCGCGGCCTTTCCCGTACACAGGCGGTTGGACATGCCCACAAAGCAAAGGAAAAACCGATTTCGAAGCTAGCCACAAAACCAGCACTTGCAAAGGGAACTGGCAAGGTCACAAGTACACCGGCACTCCCAAAGTCAAAACGCAAGAGCTATGGGAGGTCGGTTATGAAAATTGGTATGGAAGGAAAGGGCCGGCGTATCAATGCAGCGTCTATGGGAAGCGTTGAAAAGCGACTAGCGTCCTCTAAAGGTGATGCAAAGCTTCCCGTGCTGTACGTGGTCAATGCTAGAACGGGTCAAGAAGTGAGGGCGGTCTCAAAAGGGCAAACCGTTGGGGATTTTAACCGGTCAATTCAGAAGTTCCAGAGTCAGGGTATGGGGTATAAAGAAGCTCTTACAGCGGCTATTCAAGAAAACTATTCGCTCTATCAGGGGACTTCAAGCGACACTGTTGAAGAAATACCAGATGACATTACAAACGTCATTATGTATACACAGTGAAAACGGGCTAAATCCATTGCATACGCTCTTCTCAATAAGAGCGCGAAAAAGAAATAGGGGTGTGACTAGTGAGGTACTTGTAGTCACCATTTGATCACTAGTATCGAACGTGTAGTCACCTTATCGCTGTCTGTCTGCTAACATACTACACATATACACTATAACAGACAGACAGACGGCCTATTCAAGGAAGTTTTGCTAGTATCCGTTTGAGCATTTCACTTTGCTCTACAAGAGTCGATTTTATACTTGTAACGTCCGTTTGTAAACCAGAAACATCAGTCTTTAATCCAGAGATATCAGTTTCAATTTGACTAAGGCGTCTCCCATGTTCCTCAAAATATTTAGAATGACCATTTTGAACTGTTTTGACTTGCTCCATATCAGTCTTAAGCGTACCCACATCACCTTTCAGAATGCTCACATGACTTTTAAGCGTGGCTATATCAGATGTGACCGTACTCATATCACCCTCAACACGTTCCACTTTGTTCTTGAAGATAGCTGCATCCCCAGTATACGCTTTTGTATCTATTTTGATTTCGCTAATATCTGCAGAGATCACATTGAATTGCTTTTCTTGCGTATCCTGTTTGGCTGAAATTTCACGCAACAATTCGCTATCAGGATATTTTCTCTCAACTGTTATTTGAATGGGTTCTGTTTGTTGTTGTTCAACTTTTTCAAGACGTTTTTCTATTTGTTCTTGCCATTGTTCCATACCGTGTATTCCCCCTTTTTAATAGCCATTGTAGCAGGTTTAATAGGCAGAGAAAAGGCTGTTTTAATCGCACTCAAAACAGGATTAAAACTTCCCTATTGATCTCTCGTTTCCGTTCTTTTTAACGGCGTTTAACCATTGGTTTAAATGCTCATAACTGCAGTCGAATAACTGCCTTTTCACCATACGTTTATTTTAAATTGAGCTGCGTTAACGATTAAATGAAATTAATTAAAAAATAATCCCTGTTAATTAAAAAATAATCCCTGTTAATTAAATTAATTAAAAATAATTACCCACGGTTCGCTCATTTTTTTTTTGCCAAATCAGCTTGCGAAGCCGAATGCCATTGCTGAGTATTCGCCATTTTCACACTGACAAACTGGCTTGTGCGTTGGCTTCACAAGGAACTAGCGAACGGAGGGTAATTAACAGGGACTTGTACGAATTAGCTAGCGTTTTGAGCACGTATTTTTGACGCGTATACCTTGACCGTACTACTGGGAATATCAGGATGACTTGCGCATATGTCAACGTTTTTCGCACGCGGGTTCCGCTCCATAAACGCCCTCACACGATCATAACCAGTTTCATCAGAAGCTTGTCCTTGACCGCCTACAAGTCTCAATTGATTAGCCGTTGTTCTTGCCTCTTCAATACCCGCATGTTCCCGTGCTTGCCTCTCTTGCTTGATACGAAGGGGTATACGGCCCGTGCCATTTGAGAGAAGTTTGTCATATGCCTCTTGTGAACTTTCCTCAATTGCAATAGAGATAGTATCCGTCGTTTCTGCCAACTCCTTAATCTCTTTGGCATACCGCTCGGAAAGTATTTTAACAGCCTCTTCATTAGCATCTTCGCGGAGCGCTTGCGCAAGATAGTGGGATCCTTCTATAGACTCTCCGACGATTGCACTATTCTCAACTCTGTAAATCTCGCATGCTATAAGTGTACCAGTAACAAGGATTGCAAAGATGGTTGAGAAAGACCATGCAAGCCACTCTGGTAACGAGGCAAGTAATCCGTGCCAGAAAACATCACCCGCGCTAGCCGATACAATGCCAAAGAATACGATGAAAGCAACGTTTTTGTTTTGTATTTTCTTTGCATGTGCTACTCTTTCATCTTTTATTTTGAGAGTGGTCTTCGTAGAGTTTTCGACGTAAGCAAAGTCTGTTTCAATTTGCCTTGTGTCAACTATCCCACGTCGCACTCTTGCGCATGCGGACAAGGTCATACCGTCTGCGACTATTGCGAGAAGCACTCCGATCACAGCGATAATACCAAGCGCTAACCACGCGTGTGTAAACGACAAGGCAAGCGTGACTAATCCGCAAGGGACTACTATGGTGTTGAGGATTATGGCTAAGAGGGCCGCCTTCGATATCAAAAATCCTACCAGTTTCGAATAATCACGATGTGCTTTTGCTACGGTGATATTTTTGAGTCCAACCATGGTATAATCTCCTTTAGAAGCAGCTCTTAGGCCGCTTTGTGGGGTGTCCGCCGTCCGCGTGATACTTTTTCTTGCTTGCGTAACTCCTAAAAGTAGAGAGCGGACGGCGGACAACTAACTAATCTGACAACCTTGCGCCTCAAGTTTTTGCATCAACTCAGAGACCTTGGTTTTTCCAAATGGTACAAGCTCTGCTACAGATCGAACGGTAACTCTTTCCCCCCGCTCTTTGATTTGAGTGCAAGCATTATAGACTTGATCAAGGTCACTAGCGATAGGGACTACTTCCTCTTGCATGCTATCCGCGTACACCCATTGTCCTT
>Ga0065707_10001710_pt1 | contig 10392 bp, 8 predicted proteins | sample SwiRhicommuniRL3_FD_59094 | JGI IMG/M metagenome (GOLD analysis project Ga0065707, IMG submission 59094) | Switchgrass rhizosphere bacterial communities from Rose Lake, Michigan, USA - RL3 v2 (version 2) | ecosystem: Host-associated > Plants > Roots > Rhizosphere > Soil | place: East Lansing, MI... | reverse complement strand
CCCTCCCTTCCCTGCATCTGTTCATTTGCCTGTACTCCACGCTCTAAACACTTCGTTAGATGATTCTTGAATCGCATCCTGCAAATCCTGAATAATCTTGTAAATCCTGTCCACAGCTCGTTTAGTAAAAGTAGTCAGCGATATTTCTGTTGATTCGCTTGAGGCAAGACCGAAGTTAGCGGATCAAGATGGACCACCGACGTTCTTGTGCGACGCAGTTCGACGTACGATCTTGATCACCTAAAAACAGCGCAAAGCAAAATCCGCTAACGAACAACAAAAACCGCCAAGCATGAAGTCTTGCTACTCGAAAACTGAGATCGTAATCTTCCGCACGATTCAGCAACAGCGCACAGCAGATTTTTCCATCAACTAGATTTCATGTACGTCAACTGACGTTACTCAACGTTTCGGCAGAAAACCCTCGCCTTTCAAACTGATCGCCTTTGTGGGAAGTTGGATCAGGATTCGGGAGGCTACATAGCTACACTCTTCGAGTAAAGGTCATAACCACCAGCAAGGGTTTTTGATTTGAGGCCAAACCCAAACGGCTGAAAGGAGATTCTATGCCTAAAAAGAAGGCAAAAAGCCGGCAGAGAATTGAAAAGAAAACTGAGGGCACAATCAGTAGAAGAAGTGTCCTTAAGATAGGAGCAGCAGCCGGGGCCGCTACTGTGTTGGCCCCAAACATCATCAAGTCTGGAAAGGCGTTTGGTGCTGCCTTTACCGATCCACCGCCGCCACTGGTTCAATGCACCGCAGCAGTCCGGAGTCCGGTACATACACCTTTTGTGGATGATTTACCGGTTCCGTTTCCAGCGATAGACCACCCACTGAGCCCGCCGCCCCAAGAGGTAGCCAACACAGGTGCGGGTGAGTGGCCACGAGCGAATCATCAGCGCTGGGCTCAGTTCACTCCGGCTCACGTGACGACCGAATTGGAAGCCAGGCCCGGCCTGCATCGATTCCACTCGGACTTCGGCGATAGCTATATCTGGGGTTTCAACGGTGTCTATCCGGGCCCAATGATCCTGAATAGATATGGCAAACCCACAATCGTGCGCTTCCGGAACAGCACGCCGCCCAACGGCGATAACACGTTTGGCCACCCCGAGATCACGATCCACTTGCATAACGGCCACCATGGATCCGAAAGCGACGGTTTCGCGGGCGACTTCTTCCCAAGCGGACGCTGGAAAGACAATCTCTACCCGAATTGCTACGCCGGACTCGACCAGTTTGGCGGCAATGGCGATTCACGGGAAAAGATGGGCACTTTCTGGTATCACGATCATCGTGCAGAGAAGACCCTCAACAACAACGTCATGGGCCTGAACGGCATGTTCATCGTTTATGACCCCACGGATCCGGGCCATGAGCACCCGAGCGCAGGCTCGCTACGGTTGCCGGGATACTACGGTGTCACTGACTTTCCTTTGATCCTTACCGAGAAGAGGTTCTGTGCCTTGGATGCACAAGGCCGAAATGAAATGGTCAATGCGGCCGGTGGCGACAAGTGGATCGTCAACGGAGCGATTCAGCCGAATTTGAAGGTCAGGAACAGGAAGTACCGGTTCCGCATTCTCTCTACCGGACCGACAACGGCTCAATGGGACCTCAAACTCATCGGCCCGAACGGGACGAGCGCTAGTGAAACGATGACGGTGGTCGCCACTGATGCCAATTTCCTCGAGCATCCGGTTCCAGTCGATGACGGCGCGAATGCAGCCAATAGCAACGCCGTCGTGGGAGCCACGATTGTCACTCCGGGTGCAATTCGAGTGAACGTCGCCGAGCGCTACGACGTTATCATCGACTTCTCGAAATACGCGGTGGGCTCATTCCTGTATCTCGGCGATTTTGGTGCAGGAAGAAGCCAGAATGTAAACGACACCGGCTCCGGAAACACGAATCCTCCGGGATTACCGCCAGGCCTCAACATTGGCAACGTTATCATGCGGTTCGAGGTGCTAAACAAGGAGACCTGGTTCCCGGCCGATACACCGGACATTCCGACAACCCTCTGCACAATGCCGGATCCCATCGTGCCGGACACCACGTTCGAGTGGAACTTCAATCGCGATCCTGCTGGATCGGTTCCACGCTTGTTCAGGATCAACAACCGCGTCTTCGATGCCAATGTACCGCAGCATTGCATTATCAAGGGCACCTCTGAAGAGTGGTTCATCGACAATAATGACCAGGTTGGTACCAACTGGGCTCACCCGGTACATATCCACTTCGAGGAATTCCGGATTATTGAGCGATGGGCGATCGTCAACGGCGTGTTCCAGCAAGTTCCGGTGCCTATTCTGTACCAGGGAAGGAAAGACGTAACCAAGGTGGAGCCGGGAGAGGCCGCACGGATCCGGATGAGGTTCCGAGACTATACCGGCAAATACCTGATCCACTGTCACAACATGGGTCACGAAGACGCGTTCATGATGGTGGCCTGGCACATTGTTCCTGATGCGGCAGCCAAGGCGGTATGCGACTCATTGATTGTCAAGGCTAACGAAGAGTTCGAAGCCAAACTGCGCGGTGAGGAGGTGTAGCAATGGATAGAAGATCAATGTTGAGCAGAGTGTTCAAGCCGCATCCCTATTCGCCGGGCGTTGCGAAGTTCACAAATGCGGTGCTTCGAACACAGGACAACAAAGAGGTCAGATTCTATGACGATCTGATCAAAGGCAAGCAATGCGTGATCAATATGATGTATGCCGAATGTCACGGTGCTTGCCCTCTGGTGACGACGGTTCTGAAACGAACTTATCGTGACCTGAAAGATCGCATGGGTAAGGATCTCTTCTTTTACTCAATCTCGGTAAAACCACAGGACGACACGCCGGCCGCATTGAAGCACTATGCGAAGATGCGGAATGCTGATCTGCCTGGCTGGTATTTCCTGACCGGAGATGCCTACGACATCGAGACGATCCGGTTCCGGCTCTTCAATATGGGCCACCCCGGAATCGACCTTGATTTCGCGATGCACTCCGGGACGTTCCGTATTATCAACGATGCCACCAACTACTGGGGCCATGCCGGGGCGTTTGCGAGCCAGAAAAATATTATGGACCGCATCGCCTGGGCCGATCCTTATAAGTCACCTGCGGAATGGGACGTGTACGCTCGTAACCTTAAGGCTGCGATCGATAAGGACGTCAAGAAGTACGGCTACCGCCGGGATGTTTAGTTAGCGGCACTGGTCCGGGAATAGAGGCTGCACGCGCGGCTTCTATCCTGGCCCAACTAAGGTTTCTCTGTGCAACCTCTGTGTTCTCTGTGCCTCTGTGGTTGTTATTACCGCAGGGGCTCAGAACCACAGAGGCACAGAGAACAGAGGTTGCACAGAGGAATACATCATGAAACTTACTGCCATAATCTCGCTACTGGCTGTGATGCTTCTGGGTACGACGGCTAACGCCCTGGCCCAGGAAAGGAGTTGTTCATTCGATCTCGTGGGAACATGGAAAGCGCAGTTGTCACCCACCGAAGCAATACTCTATCAGTTTGATTCCAAGGGTGACGTCACTGTTCTTTCAGCTCCTGAAAAAGGTGAACCGCACCAGGTGGCTACCGCTAAATACGAGGTAAATAAAGAGCTCGGCAAACCCGAATCGGTTTCATTTACGGCATCAGGCACAAACCGGATATTCGGAGCCGTCAAAAAGACGATGAAGCTCGTCAGCTATGACGATACCTCGATCACTTGCGAAATACCGGGGGTTGGGACTACCCGTTGGACCAAAGTCGATCCCAATCGGTATTTCATTGTGCTCGCGGCACGCAGAGGAGAGTTCTACGATACGAGTGGGTCGGCGTTTCCCCTCGTTATCAAGCTGGCTGGAGGAGTTCCCACCATCGACGCCTTCGGTGTCTATCTAACAAAAGACGGAAAGAACTTTGGCACCGTCCCTGCCGACGTATACACGAAGTACCTCAGAGAGGCACGCAACGAGTCAGAAACGACACTCCGTTTGGAAATCAACTCCCGGCAGTATGAAAGGGCGTTGAAGATCATTCAGGAGTGGGAACGACGAGCCCGCAACAACGAGCTTTTGTACATCACGGGGAAAGAAGTTGCCGACACTGATCCTAATTCGCTTAACAACATTCTGATCGTTAAGGCGGTTACAGAATCGCTCAACCAGTGCACGGCAGACGTCAATCTGTACCCACTCAATTACGTCGTTAAGGACGACTGGATCACCAACAAGGTTACTCCGCAGTTTGTTCCATTCTATTACTTCCAGGAACTCAGACGGCGGAACGAAGCTCGACATATTCCCGATCAAAAGTTTCAGGAGATCGTCCATCTACCGAACCTGGCGAGTCGTTAGAGTCCGAGACTGGCTTGGACACAGTCAGAACCACCTCGCGGTAGCGGGTGGGTGGGAAGCAAAGGGGAAGATATGAACTTGAAATTCGACAGTCTGAAAACTGAGGGCATTCTGTTCGTTTCGTTGGTGGTGTTCATCGCACTCGGTTCGCATCAGGCGCTGCGCGCACAAGCTCCGTCGGCGCCTGATGAGAAGCGAGCGGTTCAGCCGAAAAAACGAGGTGGAATCTTCACCTTGTACTTAGTCGATCCTTTGGCACGCACGCTCTGCTTTAGTGACGGCAAGGAAGGAATGGCGTTTACGAACACTGACTGGGGTAACCGTTGCAGCGATCTTAGTTACAGTCTCGCCAGTGGCGGCAGTCTTGTAAGCGGTCTTGAGAATGACCGGCTGGCGGCGATTCTCGATCTCGGCTCTCCGGACGATCTTCGTAGCCGCTACGGCTTCGAAGACGCAAACGGAGGCGGAACCGGCTACGCTTCCCTGCATCTTCAAGGCGACAAGATCATGGTCCTGAAGCAGGACCTTAGCAGGCAGGAATTCCAACCACTGGGGGAGGCGTCAAAACTTTTCACTGACGTGGGACCAAACGTCACGGCGCCAGTCAAGTTGGGCCACATTTATCTCGTGAGAATTGCGGACAAGAAAGATAAAACCACCTTACAGCTCGTGAAGCTGATGGTGATTGCGCATCGTCCTGATGAAGCGGTGACGCTGCGATGGGAGTCGCTCTGATTTACCCATCACGCGTGCCGGCAACAAGAAATCACTAACGCTTCCAACAGTGGAAGCAAGTTATGAACTTCCATCTTTGAAGGAGAACAGGTATGCAGCAACTAGCAGAATTCAAAACTGGCGGCGGCAGCGGCTTTGCTACGGGCACGATCTGCACTGATACGAATCTGTACAAATGTACCGACAACAAAGTTGTGTACATAGAGTATATAGCGGCCGGAACGGCCTTTCCAAGCTTCCCCGGTGGGAACGGCAAAGGCAAGGCAACTTGGTTTAAGATCACCGAAGCAACTGACGGCGGCACATCAGACTTCCAGGCGGTCCAGACAACAGTCACCGTCGCATAAAGAAAATTACCCACCTACCAAGTCGGGCACTACCAGGCGCTCTCCTGCTCATTTCGGTAACGACATGAGCAGGAAGGCGCTTGCAATCATGGGGTAAGAAATGCGCTTCCTGAGATTTCTGATGCCGCTCGGCGCAGCATTGATTTTGATCAGTTCCGAGGTGTACTCTGTGCGTGTCGTTATCGCAGCACAGAAGGAACGTTCGGCTCACGCTAAAAAGCCCACCCGATTCCACTATGTATGCCCGATGCATGAGGACGTGACCTCGAATAAACGAGGCACCTGCCCGAAGTGCAAAATGAAACTGGTTAAGAAGCCCATCGTTGAGGAGCCCTCTACCAGTTCCAACTAGCGTTACTCAGAAGAATCAGCATGTTTATACCGCGCTATAGACAAATCGTCNCACTCAGACGAAAGGTCGGCCGTCCTTTCGTTGCGNTGGCGATCGCTTTGTCGTTTGTCGCGACGCTGGTTCCGGTTGCGAGCGCTTCCCTGACAGAATCGACGATGGCCTGTTGCGCAGGCAAGGACCATTGTGATTCAGGCATTGCCGCGAAAAAAGCTCCACCACCGAAGTCGGAACCGATGTGCGGTCTGCACGGCGCCGAGATGGAAGACGATGGCATTACCATCGTTGCTCAACCGGTTGCTGAATCTCATCACTCACACAGCCACGCTGCTGAAACAAACTCCTCACAACCTGCTGCTGAATCTGCTTCGTTGAGCCGGGCCTGTCACATGGATTGCTCTTCCTGTGCAACCGCCGCGACTCGACAACAAAAGCGCGATCGAAATACGTTTCAAACAATCACATTTCACAATACCCCGTTGACGACATTGTCGTTTGACGAGGATCAGCCGCTCCTCTTTTCATCGAATGGCTACTGGGAGCACGTGGTTCCCAGGGGTCCACCGTCCGCTCTCCGCTAAACCCAAAAATCGCTGAAACCACTCAATCCGCACTGAAACTTTAAGTAAGTTTCAGGGGGCCCTCATTTATTTGCGGAGAAGTTCGATGTACAGGAAAACACCCATCTATCTAATTCCCATCTTATGGGTTCTGTGTGCCACTCTGTGCGTGGCTCAACAGAACGTGACGTCCGCCACGCTCAGCGGGCGGGTCGAAGATGCGCAAGGGGCCGTCGTGAGCGGCGCTAATCTGGTCGCCACCCACGTCGAAACCAATCAACAACAAACAGCCACCAGTGATCACGAAGGACGGTATCGATTCCCTTACCTTCGTACTGGCGTTTACGATTTGAAGGTCGATGCGCAGGGCTTCTCGACCACTACCAAACAACTGACTGTCTCAGTAGGCCAGGCAGTCGATCTGCCGATACGACTCGAGGTCGCAGGTCTTTCAGCAGAGGTAAACATCGGTTCCGACGTTCCGATTGTCGAAACAGTTCGGACTCAGGTCACGGAGACAATCAGGCCCAGAGAAATCAACGAGCTGCCCTTGAACGGCCGTAACTATCTCGACCTCGCATTGCTGGTGCCTGCAGTTTCGCCGACCAACACGGGAAGCAATCAACGCTTCGCTGAAACCTCGGCGGTACCTGGGCAGGGCATCTCTATCGCAGGCCAACGAAACCTCTACAACAACTTCGTTGTCGACGGCTTGTCGGCAAACGACGATGCTGCCGATCTCACAGGAACGTACTACAGCCAGGAAGTGATCGATCAGTTTCAGGTTGTTACTTCCGGCGCGATTGCCGAATTTGGCAGAGCTTCGGGTGGCGTAGTCAACATTCTTACCAAGTCAGGCACAAACGATTTACGTGGCAGCCTGTATGGATTCCTGCGAAATCAGCGTTTCGATGCACGCAATCCGATTGCACCAACCAAAGATTTGTTGACGCAAGCGCAGTATGGATTCACACTCGGCGGCCCGTTGCATCGTGATCACACATTTTTCTTCACTAATTTCGAACAGACACGACGCAACTATTCCGCCGTTTTGACTATCGATCCTGCCGCGGTCAACACAATCAACAACCGTTTGCGCGCAGTGAACTACCAGGCACCGCTCCTGAGCACAGGTGTGGTGCCCGCGAGCTTCGATACGACCAACTTCTTCACGCGTATTGACCACAGTATCAATCAAAAGAACCAGCTCAGTGGCCGTTACAGCCTCTATCACATCAACGCCGTGAATTCTCGGTCAGTCGGCGGGCTCAACGCTGTGAGTCGCGGTACGGGTTTGGACGATACGGACCAAACAGTAGTGGTAAGTAACGTGACTACATTCAGCAGTCGCACCTTAAACGAGGCAAGAGTTCAATACACAAATAGCCGCCTTGAAGCGCCGGTGAACGATGAAGTCGGACCGGCCGTGAATATAACGGGCGTTGCGAGCTTTGGTGTCGCCACTGTTTCACCGTTGGGCCGCGACATCAATCTCTTTGAAGCCGTCGATAATATCTCGACGCAACGCGGAGCACATTCGCTCAAGTTCGGCGGCGACTTCCTTTACAACCGCGTCAACATCCTCTTCCCCGGCGCGCTTCAAGGCGTTTATTCCTTCAACTCGCTGAGCAGTTTCGTAGCCGGAAACTACTTCAGCTATCAACAAGCGTTCGGCGCTCCGAGCCAGGTTCAATCAAATCCAAACCTCGGTGCGTTTATTCAGGACGAATGGAGAATGCGACGCGATCTGACGCTGAATGCAGGACTCCGGTACGACGCNCAGTTCTTACCGGAACCGATCCAAACCGACAGCAANAACTTCGCGCCACGCGTGGGNCTGGTTTACGCGCCTGGCGATCGCAAAACCGTCATTCGCGCAAGCGTCGGACTCTATTACGATCGCATCCCAATGCGTGCGACGTCGAACGCACTGCAACGTGATGGGTCGAAGTACCTCGTCGTTCAATTGTCGCCATCACAGCCGGGTGCTCCAGTGTTTCCGAACGTCCTCGCGGTGCAGCCGTCGACATTGCCGACGAAACCAAACATCACGCGCATCGATCCAAACATCGAGACGAGTTACAGCCGGCAGGTAAACTTCCAAATCGAGCGAGAGCTGCCGGGTAACGCAGTGCTGTCGGTTGGTTATCTGAATCTGCGCGCCTACCACGTCATCCTTTCGCGAAATGTAAACGTGCCCACGGTTCCGGCTTCTGCCGGCATTCCGAATTTAGGTCGGCCCGATCCGAACTGGGGCAACATCTCGCGTTTTGAGAGTTCGGGTAATTCGTATTACGACGGGATGGTTGTTTCGCTGAATAAGCGAGCGGCGCGTTGGGCCAACGTCCGTGTGTCGTATACGCTCTCAAAAACAATTGATGACGCCGGAAACTTCTTCTTTTCGTCCGTTCAGAACAACTTCAACATTCGCGACGATCGCGGTTTATCTGACAACGATCAGCGCCATCGACTCGTTGTGAGCGGCTCCCTTGAAGCACCGGAACAAGGAAACACGAACGGATTTCAGCGTGCGCTCCGTGGTTTCCAGTTCGGTTATATCTTCACCTACGCTTCGCCGTTACCGTTCAACGTGCTGCTTGGAGTCGATCGTAACTTCGATACAAATAACAACGACAGGCCAGTCGGTGTGGGAAGAAACACAGGGCGTGGTTTTGATTACGCGTCGCTCGATTTGCGTCTGAGTCGAAGGTTCAAACTCACCGAAAGAGTTGGACTGCAGCTTCTTGCCGAAGGTTTCAACGTACTGAATCGCGCGAATCTCGGAGTGCCGATCAATACGCTTAGCGCTGGACCGCGTTTTGGCCAGCCGACTCAGGCTTTCGATCCGCGACAGTTTCAGTTTGGGCTCAAGGTGGAGTTCTAATTATGGGCCACAAGAAGGCACAGAAAACACAGATAGTGGCAATTATAGTGACGTTGCTTTTGATCTCCGCAGGGTGCAAACACCTTGCAAGCCGTGGGGCATCGGTCGAGAATTCCGGCCCACCGCGGCCGGTTCAGATCTCAGCGCCAGGTATCGATGCTGCCGAGCCTGCTATCGCACCGGCGCGCGACGGATCCTTTTATGTTGCGTGGGTCAATCACGACGCTAAACAGGCCGACGTGATGCTCGCGCGGTTTAATGACGCCGGCGAACTACAAGGCTCGGCAGTGCGAGTTAACCGGCAACAGGGCGCCGCAACTGCATGGCGCGGCGATCAACCAAGCGTCGCTGTCGCACCCGATGGCGCGGTCCATGTGTTGTGGACCGCTCGCGTTGAGGCAGGCGAGCAACACGGCACCGATGTTTATCTTTCAAGTTCCACCGATCGCGCGCAGAGCTTTACGACGGAAGTAAAAGTTAACGACGATAAAGTTCCGGGCGCGCATGGCATGCACTCACTGGCCGTTGCCGGCGATGGCCGGATTTACGCGGCCTGGCTCGACGAACGAAATGTGCATACACCGAAGCCTTCAACCAAAGGCGAAGGTCATCACATGGAAAGCAACCGCGATGTCTATCTCGCATACTCGACTGACGGCGGGCGCAGCTTCTCGGCCAACAAGAAGGTCGCATCAGAAGCGTGCCCGTGTTGTAAGACCGCGCTTACGGTTTCGCCCGATGGAACGCTGTATGCCGGTTGGCGTCAGGTGCTGCCGGGAAGTTTCCGTCACATCGCAGTGGCGGGCTCCAACGATGGCGGTAAGAATTTTTCCACTCCAGTGATCGTGAGCGACGATCGTTGGGTGCTACAGGGCTGTCCCGTATCTGGACCATCGTTGTCAGTGGATCGTGCTTCGGGAAATCTGAAAGTGGTTTGGTACGCGGCGGGTGAAGGTACCGCCGCCGGAGTTTACGTTGCCGAGACGAAAGATAAAGGGCAAAGCTTCACACCACGCCAATTGTTGTCGCAGGAAACGGTGCGCGGTACACCGGCACTGGCCGGACCTGTAGCTCTGTGGCAGACTTCAGAGACAGCAGAGACTAAAATGCGTTCCGTTAGTAATGCCGGCTCGGCCCTGAGCGTCGCGGCGAATGCGGAACTGCCGGCGGGCAC
>Ga0065707_10001317_pt1 | contig 10392 bp, 12 predicted proteins | sample SwiRhicommuniRL3_FD_59094 | JGI IMG/M metagenome (GOLD analysis project Ga0065707, IMG submission 59094) | Switchgrass rhizosphere bacterial communities from Rose Lake, Michigan, USA - RL3 v2 (version 2) | ecosystem: Host-associated > Plants > Roots > Rhizosphere > Soil | place: East Lansing... | reverse complement strand
TTTTGCCCAGTTTATATTCTAGTGCAGGATCAGGTTTCACCAAAATTTCAAATTTTTCATTTCCTGCACTTAATCTAACAATTGTAAATTTGTCAACCATGTTAGTCCTATTATCTGAAAATATTTAAGCGTACAAATGGCAAATTAATGCTTTAGATTTAAAAGAAAATAAAAAAATAAAAGGAAAAAAGGGGTTTTTACTCGCTTACGTAGGCTCGTTCTCCGTGTTGGGTTAAGTCCAGTCCAATTTCTTCTTCCTTTGGAGTAACTCTTAAGCCTCCAGGCCATACTTTGTCCATTATTTTGATGATTATTGCAGTTATTCCCATTGCCCATGCTAGAGATGCAAAAGCACCGACAGCGTTTTCTAATAACTGAGGTGGATTGCCGAACACAAGTCCGTTGTCTCCCCATGGCGTAAATCGCTTTTCTGCAAACAATCCTGTCATTAGGGCTCCTACAAGTCCACCAATTCCGTGTACTCCCCATGTATCCAGTGCATCGTCCCACTTTCTGCTATTCTTGAACATAACCGCTGCATAACATGCTACTGATGCGGCTATTCCAATCACAAGTGCTGACATTGGCGACACGAACCCTGAGGCTGGCGTAATGGCCACAAGTCCAGCTACCGCACCGGAAGCAGCTCCAACCGTTGATGCTCTTCCTGTGTGTGCCCAAGAGAGCAATGACCAGGTAACTACAGCCATAGCCGTAGCTACTTGCGTTGCAACAAATGCGCTTGTTGCATTTGTAGCTGCTGCCCCGGCAGAACCGGCATTAAATCCAAACCACCCGAACCACAGTAGCGCAGCACCTAAAACTACAAGTGAAATATTGTGTGGTTCCATAGGAACTTTACCATATCCTATTCTCCTACCCAACATTAACGCTACGACGAGCCCGGACCATCCAGATGTTATATGAATAACGGTTCCACCAGCAAAGTCAAGTGATCCATAGCAACCAGTCCACCCAAAGCCACAGTATCCAGGATTCTTTCCATAGTTGTCTGGTCCTGTAATTTCCCATGTCCAATGCGCACAAAAGTCATAAACAAAAGTAGACCACAGAACTACAAAAATTAGAAACGCACTGAATTTCATCCTTTCAACTACCGCGGCTACAATTAACGCGGGAGTAATGATGGCGAACATCATCTGAAATATCATGTATGTCTGGTGTGGAATAGTAGTACCAGTTATGCCTCCATAGGCAATAGAAGGAACGTCGTGAAATACATTATATAATCCAGCCCAGTCTAGCGTTCCAATAAACCCGTAACCGCCTGCGTCTGGACCAAAAGCCAAGCTATAGCCATAAAGGACCCATTGTACAGCCACTATTCCCGTAGTAATGAATACCATATGAAGTGTATTAACAGCATTTTTTTGTCTGGTTAATCCAGCATAAAATATAGCCAAACCACCAGGTGTCATNATAAGTACAAGTGCTGAAGCNGTAAGCATCCATGCATTATCACCTGGACTAATCTCACAAGGNATCAAATCNCCTTCNGCAGTTAAATTGTACTTTCCATTGGCATCAGTTGCAAAGCAATGATATACTATACCAGGATCGCCCGGCTTGTAAGCTGAAGCGTACATCAGGTAAGTTGATGTGACCGTGATTGTTGTCAAAATTCCAACTAACATAAAGATATTGATGTTCTTCCTAAACATTATTCACCAATATTTTAGAGAAGTATAAAAAACATAACAATATAAGATGAAATTCTAATGATTTTATTATAAAATTATTATAAATATAATTAATCATAATTNTATTATATTNTGTAAATATCATAAAATGCCATTTTTGATGTTTTCGACTTGAGCCTGCAGACTATTTTCAACTAATGTCGACTTTCATTATAAAATCCAAGTCAAATTGGTCAGGTGGACACNTCATCGTCATTACCGTTTACCTCATTTTTAGGTCATCCCTGTTAANGTATCAATTGGTATTTGCTTGATATACATTTCATTTATTGGTGTTCGTACTTTTTATTCAGATGTTTATTCTGTAAAGATAAAGTATTACCATTGAATCCAGGTAGTAATCAATGAATTATATTTTTTTGTTACTCCTTTAGAAAAACAATACCCAAAAATAATCATTAGTAAAATAGAATCAGAATGATTCATTTGTTATCAGAAATTAGGATAGTCAATTTCTTCATAATTATGAAAGCTAATTAGCAAAAAAGTAGCATTAATTGACCTATATCTCGAATTACTAGTGTGACCACTGGATCAAAAAAATTAACATATTTATGCAAGTGTAAAATTGTGAAATTCCACTAAATTTGCCCTTATTTGTTTCAAGTGTAAATTTGGAACAATAATTAAAACACATAATTGCCTTACAATTAGACATAAACTTGTTTAAAGTATTGAACAATAATTAGTTAATCTAATTTTAAGACGATTTCTGGTAAAAACTCCTATTACATCANTTTACGTTACAATTTATGATATTGAATATGAGACCATTCATCATAAAATGAATTCAGTTAAAGTCGATGGCAATAATATACCATACTAATCTTAATTTTCTAAGTATTACTAATAATGATTTTTGATTCATATAATTTGTTTAGTGCTCAACCGTATGGGAGTGGATTTACANCAAATTGGAATAGATTCAAGAAAATTTCAATTGTCCAAATCTATTTATTTTGACAAAGGTAATCAATAGTGATGAGCAGATTCTTTAGAGCTAAAGACAAGAATGATAATTCTTCCAACAAGTCAACNGTAGCTAAGAATACGGAAGACCATCGTGACTTTCAGGTGCGTGATTTGTATAAAAAAGGTGTTAATCACATGTCTAATGATAAATTAAATGATGCGATACGTAGTTTTGAATTAGCTCTAAGATTAGATCCAAAGTTTGTTGAAGCATGGATTAAAAAAGGGTATGCTCATTTCCATATGGGAGATTATTCTTTTGCTATTTCTTCTTATGATATGGCATTGAACATTGATCCTGATAATTATGAAGCTTGGAATTTAAAAGGACTTGCTTATTATAAGATNAATAACTATGCCAANGCAATAGAATGCTGTACCAAAGCTTTGGATGCAAATCCAAGTGATGGATTGGTTTGGTACAATTATGCATGTTATCTCACATTAGCTGGCAANGTGGATGATGGAATGGAAGCTTTGAAAAGGGCTATTGAAATAGATATTTCCCATGCAAAAAAAGCTGTACGTGACANGGATTTTGAAAATGCCCGTGCAGAGGAAGGATTTATGAGGATATTTGAAGTAGTCGTTCTCGAATCCTTACGACAAGGATACGATTATGTAGGAAAAATTGTTTGGGCAACTGGTATGGACAAACAGGATGTTGAGGATGCATTTTTAAGGCTAAGTATGAAAGGTTTGGTGACTATAAAAGAAAAGAAATCATATCTTGGGAAGGATGTGTCATACGAACTTTCAAGAGACATTTCAGACAAGCTTGGAGAAACGAAGCGATCTGGATTTTTCAAGTCCAAGGAATATTCAGCACCAATTCAGGAGATAAAAGATATTATTGAAATATTAGATAAATCGGTTGAGTCTGTCAAAAACGGGGATATAGATCAGACAATTGATTCATTTGAACAACTAACAAGTCCAGCGAAACATGGTAATACGATGATTGAGCAGTTTTTTGATCAACATCGTGATTTGAGATTGTATCAAATTAGACTGAAGGATAAAGGGCAAGAATATCTCGATTCACATAGATCAGAATTAACCAATTTGCTCGAAGACATTATTCAAAAAGTACGAGGCGGTCCCTTATCCAGAACAATCTAGGATTAAGAAGGAGTTACCTTTTTCAAATTTTCTAATGAACTATTGTCTTCAAATTCTACTAGAGCGATTTAGATTTGTTTATTTTGTTAACAATTTCCTTAAAGCTATCCATATTAGATTCAAGATAATTCGAAACAAAATACATTATTCCATATTTTTCGCCCATACGCGAAACCAAATTATTTTTCTGTAACACGTCAACGTGATGTTGAACTGCCTTGTAATCAAGGTTTAAAACTTCTGCCATACGATTTATGTTGAGTGGAGTATCTTGTAGTAGGTTTATTATCTTGATTCTATTTTCTCCACCCNTTGAACCTGCAAATAAATACCAAAGAAGTCGTCTGGCAGCNGGATCTGACATTTAGAGTATTCACAATATGCTTTTAATTAAAATTTGAATTAATGNTGGGGATTAGAATACACATAATATTAATACAAGATAGAGCGTTAATTAAATTATGGATAAGATTTTCTCCGAGGCAAGTGAAAAAGAAATCACGAGAGCTATAGCACAGATGTTCAATGANACGNTNATTGAATATAGCGATTGCGATGTAATTATCATTGGTGCTGGACCAGCAGGATTGATGGCTGGAAGAGAATTATGTAAAAATGGGATTCAAACCCTCATAATAGAACAAAATAACTATGTCGGTGGAGGATATTGGGTAGGAGGATATATGATGAATCCTGTGACAGTTAGATATCCGGCAAATAAGATATGGGATGAACTTGGAGTGCCCTACAGAAAAATTTCAGACTCATTGTATGCGACATGGGGACCTCATGCGTGTTCAAAACTAATTGCATCTGCATGTGATTCAGGTGTTAGATTCCTCCAGCTTACCAAATTTGATGACTTGGTACTGAAAAATGAAAGGGTGGGCGGAGTTGTCGTAAACTGGATGCCTGTTTCTGCGTTACCAAGAAATGTTACATGCGTAGACCCCGTCGCCCTTGAATCAAAAATAGTAATAGATGCTTCAGGGCACGACTCCGTAGCAGTAAAAAGATTAATGGATAGAGGATATGTAAAGTGGAAAGGAATGGAACCAATGTCAGTAACTGGAGAAGATGCAGTAGTTGAATATACAGGGGAAGTTTATCCTGGATTAATTGCCGCTGGAATGTCAGNAACAGAAACACATGGATTACCTAGAATGGGTCCTACATTTGGATCAATGTTATTATCAGGTAGGAAAGCAGCACAAGTNGCTCTCAGTAAATTGAAGAAAATGCCAACAGATATAAAAATAAACTTAGAAGCATAAAGTGATTNACATATAAAATTATCATATGTACATCTCTACTCNTCTTCNTTCTCNACNACTCCTCTTATAAGAAAAATTTCCCAAAATTTGAGTGAGCTATTTTCATTTGTTGAAATAGACGGCAGATCATTTGCCTATTATTTCAGCAAGAACAAGGCGAAAAATGATATTGTAGACAACATGATGATTCAACGGTCACATGAATTTCTGGATACTGCTCACGTACGTGGGCTACAATATTCATTAGGCGATATTGACCGAAAAATTACATTTATTGATGGTTTTTACCTTCAGAGAATCTATTCCAGAATTATAGATAAAAATGAAATGCAGTCAAACCATATGCATGTCATATTTGAAGATAATTTAGTATGTACTCATGACGAAAATGACAAGAGATATCACGCTAGGCCAATAATTTGTGGTTCACCAAGTATAATATCTATTGCTGGCATTGTTGAAGGTCCAGCCAAACCAAAAGGATACTATTTTAAACAGATGCTAAAAGATTTGCTCTCAATAAATAGTAAAGAAATAGAGAATGAATTTGCCGATAGTTATGTTAGCCATGAAGATCCTCGGTTAGTGCCCGTAGCAACTGGTTATGCAATTCAGGCTNTCTTTTTTTTTCTNACTAATGGTAACCCATTCTGTTCGAATTATCCATGTAGATTNTTTAATTCCCATTGGCAAGAAGAATTAATCTATACTCAGGTGATAAAGCCAGTACTTTGCAAAGATCATTTAGGAATATTGGCAAAAGCTAATGAGGGATTTAGCAGAGATTAATTTCTCGGCCTATGAATTCTTGGTAATTTTGTCATTGTTTTTAAAAACAATTAAACAGCTAACTTGATTTATTTCCGAACAAATTATTAAATGGTTAAATCTTTCTCCAGTTAATCATACATGTCGAAAAATGCAAATCATGACTCCCACGACTCAACAGAAGTAAAGAATCTTTATGATGTGATAATTATTGGTTCAGGACCAGCAGGATTTACGGCAGGGGTCTACACCTCGCGTGCAAAGCTCAAAACACTGATTATTTCTGGATCTCTTCCTGGTGGCCAACTTATGACNACTAGTGAAGTGGAAAATTATCCAGGTTTTCCCAANGGAATATTTGGACCAGAGCTTATGATGAATATGAGACAACAAGCCGAACGGTTTGGAACCACANTAATTGATGATGAAGTTCTAAAGGTANATTTCAAGANTCATCCATTTCTCATATCGACGCATTCTGAAAGTTTCGAAGGANGAGCAATACTACTTTGTACTGGAGCATCTCCTAGAAAATTGGGTATAAACGGTGAACAAGAATTCGGTGGAAGGGGGGTTTCTTATTGTGCTACCTGTGATGGACCATTTTTTAGAGGTGAGGAGATAGCAGTCATCGGAGGAGGGGATACTGCAATTGAAGAGGCAACTTTCCTTACTAAATTTGGTAAATCAGTGAAGATCATTCATAGGAGAGACTTTCTGCGAGCCAGCAAAATCCTACAAGAGAAAGCATTTGAGAACTCGAAAATTCAATTCATATGGAATCACGTTGTAACAGGAATCAGTGGAAATAAGAAAATAGAAAGTATCGATATAAAGGATCTAACAACAGGTAAGATAAGTAATGTATCAGTAGGAGGCCTCTTTGTAGCAATTGGTCACGAACCAAATACATCAATTTTCAAAGATCAGTTAGAGTTGGATGATAAAGGTTACGTCGTTCTNAAAGAGAATACAAGAACTAGCGTGGAAGGAGTTTTTGCCGCTGGCGATGTTCATGATTATCGTTATAGACAAGCTGTTACAGCTGCAGGATTTGGATGTATGGCTGCGCTGGATGTAGAAAAATGGCTAAGTGAAAAAAAATCTCACAAATGAATTAAGATTTAATGTATAATTCTGGTAACTTCTCCAGTGCAGTAACATAATCACTTTCTACAAGTACATTTTGTTCTTTATAGAGACTTCTGAATTTTCTGCCATCATCAGCAAAAATACCTACAATAACTCCTTTATCTATTTCCTTTGAAAACTTTAACATTGATGACATTACTGAGCCTGAAGATGGTCCTACGAATAAGCCTTCTTTTCTAAGTAGATGCTTAACTTCGTTAAATGATTCCTTATTTGTAGCNGTCATCCATTGATCAACTATAGCNTCCCTACGTTTGAAGAGGTTTGGCATNGATGATTCTTCAAANTTTCTCAATCCCTGAAGTAAATGGTTCTGTTGTGCTTGGATAGCTATAACCTTTATATCTTTATTCTTCTCCTTGAGAAAAGTGCCTGTTCCTGTGATCGTTCCTCCTGTCCCACAGCCTGTAAAGAAATGTGTTACTTTTCCATTTGTTTGTTCCCAAATTTCAGGACCTGTACTCTCATAGTGGGCAAGAAAATTAGAATCATTTTCATATTGGTTGGGCATATAATAAACATCGGATCTAGGTTTTGCTATGGCCGTAGCAAGAGCAATACTTTGATCAGTTCCTGCTCCAACACGTGGACACAGATCGTCTGAAGTTTCATGGAGCACTGCTCCAAGATTTCTCAGAATCCCTTTAGTTTCCTCACTAACCTTCTCTGGAATAACAATTTCAACTTTGTAGCCCATTGAAGAAGCAATACCAGCCAATGCGATTCCAGTATTTCCAGAAGTAGGCTCAATAATTATACTTTTATTCTTTACAAGTGAACCCTTCTTTTCAGCGTCCTTAATCATCCAATATGCTGCTCTATCTTTAACAGAACCAAATGGATTGTACCACTCTAATTTTGCATAAAATTTTATATTTTCATTTGAATAAGATGAGAGTTCGTATAATGGAGTATTACCTATTCGTTGTACTATTTCGGGTCCAATTATAGATGTCATTCGATTCACTTTGTTTTCTTTATTATAAACTCTAATTCATTATCTTTTTTTTCAATAGATAACAAATTATGACCAGTTTTTTCTGCCCAATTTGTTATATCCTCTTCTGATTCAGGGTCGTCAGCTATAATCTTGAGTTTGTCACCAATACCTAATTTTTCTATTTCAATTTTAGTCCTAAATACTGGTTCTGGACAATACAGTCCTCTTACATCGATAATTTTATCAAACGATTTATTAGCTCCATTTTCGGCTGTCATATTCATTGTTAACTATACTGATCAAGGTTCTGTTTATATTAAATGTTTATAGAACCACCTCAAGTGTATTTTATTCTGAAAACTCGAAGCAAATATTACGCATTTNTNAANNACTTGATCTTTGGAATNATCTAAATAAATCATCCTTTTTTGATCTAGTGATNTTTGATATNGAAGNATCATNAGAANTAAAGTCATACCCCCTAACAATTGTTACAGGCACACGAGAAGATTTCCCCATGACTAGCTCAGCAGCTGACGCTATTTCGTCAACTATTGCTATCTCGGTAACTCTCAGGATATTTCCGTACATATCCGTTTTTCCAATATAACTCTTGATTGGATCAATTCCCGCTACCCCAATTGCAATATTAACTTGGCCCTTCCTAAAAGGTCTACCAAAAGTATCAGAAATAATTACGCCTACACTCACATTGGTTCTTGAAATAATATCATTTCTAATCTTTCTAGCCGATTTATCTGGATCGTCGGGCAACAATATAACTTGATTAGATAATTTTCCAACATTACTCGTATCAATTCCTGCATTAGCGCAAACAAACCCATGTTNGGTTTCAGTGATAATTATATCACGGTCTATCTTGACTATTTCATTGGATTCTGAAGTAATGAGTTCTACTAGCCTAGGATCCTTACCGGTATGTGAAGAAATTTTAATTGATTCTTCAGAAGGAACTATTTTTGCTAGATCGGTAGTTTTACCTTCTGCCTTTGAAATGATTTTTATGTGTTATAACAATAAGATCATTCTCTTGTAAGGATTCATTTTTCTCTTTAAGCGACTTGACAATAAGATCAGCAATATTATCCCCATTCCTTATGTCTTCTTGAATTGGAATTGGAATGATTTGGATATTAATAAATTCATCCATGCTGAACAATTAATATTTATAAATAGTTAATTTCATAACTGCGTCTCTATAGTCTTGCCAAATTTCTTTTCCAAAAGACTCAACAAGATAGATAAATCCCTAATTTCTATTGTGGTATCTGCCGTTTGTTTTACGATTTCAACTGGACAAAAACCTACAGTATATCCAGCAATATCAAATAATTTCAAGTCATTTGCTCCGTCGACCACTACCACAATGTCTTCCTTTTTTATTCCCCATTCTTTGATGGTAGATTTTACACACAGAGATTTATCGGAACTAACATTAATCTTTACATCGTCTAGCTTGCCATCTTTAAAAATCAATTCGTTTGAAAATATTTTATCCAAATACAACTCCTCCTTGAGCTTATCTGTGATTATAGTAAAACCTCCTGAAATGGCGATCATCTTCCATCCCGCTTTTTTAAGTGAATAACAAAGCTTTCTTGCCCCAGGCATTATTTGTAAATTATCAGCAATGTACTTTGCATCCTCAAATGAAGTACCTCTTAGGGCGTTGATTCGCTTATGAAGTCCTTCTTCCCAATCGATTTCTCCTCTTATGCCTCCCTTTGTAATATCCCAGATTTCTTTTTCTTTTTCTGGACCAAGTTTCTGGGCAAGAACTGGTAGATACTCTGCATTGAGAAGAACGCCTTCTACATCAAAGATTATCAGCATTTTGACTGTTAGTCGAGAGAGTTACATCACAATATATTAAGTTTATTTATGATTTAATAATCGAATGAAGTCCATTTTTACTTCTCATAATTAGTCCTATCTGAAAAACATTCGTTACTAACTGTTATTAATTTTCAATTAATTGTTAAGTTGAAACATAGTTCAAATAGTTATGTAACTACTTAGTTATACTAAAGCTATCCAATATCTTCCCATCGTGAGAAATGAACTGCCCTGATAAAGTATTACTACTAATAGTTAATTTTTCAATTCCAAAAGTATTGTCGTCTTGATATAAGACTCCTCCACCGCTTCTCTCGCCCCTTATGTTATAGTGTGATTCTCCTCCAGTACCAGCTTGAATGAAAACAGTAGGTTTATCTGGTAATTTTATGCGTTCATAATTATGATTATGTCCATACATAACCAAGTCCACCGCATACTTATCAAACAGTGGTTGTAATTTATCAGCGAGTGATTTTTCTTCCGGATGATTTGATGGACTTGTGTATAGGGGCTTATGCATTGCAACTATCTTCCAGGGTTGTTTAGTTGTTTTCAATTCGTTTTCTAAGAACACGGCATTTGA
>Ga0065707_10000839_pt1 | contig 10396 bp, 8 predicted proteins | sample SwiRhicommuniRL3_FD_59094 | JGI IMG/M metagenome (GOLD analysis project Ga0065707, IMG submission 59094) | Switchgrass rhizosphere bacterial communities from Rose Lake, Michigan, USA - RL3 v2 (version 2) | ecosystem: Host-associated > Plants > Roots > Rhizosphere > Soil | place: East Lansing, MI... | reverse complement strand
CAGGATCGCGAAAATGGGCGAACAGTATGGGCTTAAAGTGGATCCGCGTGCCAAGATCTGGCAGCTCTCAGTTGGAGAACAGCAGCGCGTGGAATTGCTCAAGATGCTGTACCGCGGCGTGAACGTGCTCATCATGGATGAGCCAACTGCTGTCCTTGCCCCGCAGGAGATCGAGGGTTTGTTCGAGACGCTGCGTGCGATGATCGCACAGGGCAAATCCGTTATTTTTATCAGCCATAAATTACAGGAAGTGACTGCCATTGCCGACCGCGTGACTGTCTTGAGACGCGGCAGAGTGACGGCTTCCGGTGTATCTACCAAAGGTGTCACTCGTCAGGAACTCGCACGCTTAATGGTGGGACGGGAAGTCGTCTTCTTTGTGGATAAAAAACCAAAGCAACCGGGTGATGTCGTTCTCGATGTGAAAAATATCCACGCTGAGAACGACAAGGGGTTGCCAGCCCTGCGCGGCCTCTCGCTCAATGTGCGGGCTGGGGAGATCGTCGGTTTGGCAGGTGTCGCGGGTAATGGACAAAACGTTTTGTCAGAAGTCATCACTGGTATGCGTAAGTGCACACAGGGCGAAGTGATCTTGAGCGGAGATAAGGTCAACAACCGTGATACCTTGTTTGGTATCCAGCATGGCATGGCGTATGTGCCGGAAGACCGCACGCATGTTGGTTCTGCGCCGAACTTGAGCGTGACGGACAATGTGATCATGAAAAAGTATCGCAAGACACCGATTTCCAAGGGTGGTTTGCTGGATATGACTGCAGCGACGAATTTTGCAAAAGAACTCAAGCAGGCCTATGACATTATCGTGCCAACGGTCAATACTCCTGTGAGACTCTTATCAGGCGGGAATTTGCAGCGCGTGATCTTGGCGCGTGAAATATCAGGGAACCCAAACTTCATGGTGGCGGTCCAGCCGACCCGCGGGCTGGATGTCGGTGCGATCGAAGGAGTCCATCGCCTGTTGCTGACTCAACGTGAGGCGGGCGCAGCCGTATTGCTGGTCTCTGAAGAGCTAGAGGAACTGCTATCGTTGAGTGACAGAGTCTACGTGATCTACGAGGGGAAGATCATGGGTGAGGTAAAAGTCAAATCAATGGAGCCCGATGATAGTTTGATCGAAGCGATTGGCTTGATGATGACTGGCACGCCCTTAGACCAAATCCAAAAAGAGGGAGTCACATCCCATGACTGAATCCGCTGTGGCAAAAAAGCCACGCACATCCTATCGGATCAAGGTCGAACCACGGCTGGACGAACCGCCGGCGTGGTATCCCGCGGCTGTTTCCATCGGAGCGATCCTTCTTGCATTGATCCTGGGTGGCATTGTGATCATGATCGCGGGAGGTAATCCATTCGCCTCTTATATTCATATTGCACGCGCCTCCTTCGGTGATATCGGTGTGTTATCCGACACGATTGTGAAGGCGACACCCATCCTTTTGACCGCGCTGGCCTGTTCTGTTGCTTTCCGCATGAAGTTGTGGAATATCGGCGCGGAGGGCCAGTTCATCATGGGGGCGTGGGGTGCCAGTGCCATCATACTTACGCCAATTTTGCCTCCAGAAACATCCCGCTGGCTGTTTATCCCTGTGATGGTGATCGCGGCTATGGCAATGGGCGCAATCTGGGGATTTATTCCAGGTTATTTGAAAGCGAAGTTCAACGTCAATGAGATTATCAGCACGCTGATGTTAAACTACATTGCCGTTTCATGGGTGAACTTCTGGGTCTTTGCGGTATGGACGGAGGGGGGTTTTCAAATGAGTCCGAAATTCCCCGTGACGGCATGGTTGCCGCGCCTGACGGATTACGGAAAAGCATTTCCCCTGTTGCGAGGGTTGACAACACATGGCGGTCTGGTTCTCGGAATCCTTGCAGCGATTGCCTTATGGTTCATTGTCTATCGCAGCCGCTGGGGTTATGAGATTCGCTTGATCGGTGATAACGCTCGTGCCGCGCAATATGCGGGCATCAGTATCACCCGTAACATTGTCTATGTGATGATGCTTTCCGGTGCGCTGGCGGGCCTGGGTGGAATGAGCGAAGTGACAGGCGTGATTCACCGCTTGCAGACCACGCCTCTGGCGGCAGGTTACGGCTTTACAGGCATCATTGTCGCATGGCTGGCAAAACTCAATCCAATTGTCATTATCCTGGTTTCGATTTTGTTCGGCGCGCTGATTTTAGCGGGACGTGAAATCCAGCCTTCGGGCGTACCCAAAATGATTCAGGGCATCATTCTCGTCTGTCTGATTGCAAGTGACTTCCTTCTGCGCTACCGGGTGCGTTTGGTGCGTGCGGATGCTGAGGAGTAATTCGTGGATCCCATCACTATTCTACAAGCAGGTGTTGCCAGCGGGACGGTTTTATTATTTGCCGCGTTGGGTGAAGTGCTGGCGGAACGTTCGGGTGTCCTTAATCTTGGCGTGGAAGGCATGATGCTCATCGGCGCGATGACCGCTTTCAGTGTGACCATTAAGACGGGCAATCCGTGGATTGGAGTGCTGGCCGCAATGTTCGTTGCGGGTTTACTCAGCCAGATCCATGCCTTTATCGTCATCACATTACAGGCGGATCAAGTCGTCAGTGGGCTGGCGCTCACATTCCTTGGCACTGGCATTAGCCTGGTATTGGGAGAGGGCCTGAGTAAGGCTGGAACTGTTTCGCTCATGCCGAATTTCTCCATCCCGCTTCTTTCGCAAATTCCGATCCTTGGACCCATCTTTTTTACAAATCAGAGTGTGCTCGTGTATATCGGCTATTTGCTCACGCCTCTAGCCTGGTACTATATCAACCGCACGCGCGGTGGTCTTCACCTGCGTGCGATAGGTGAGTATCCCTCTGCCGCGGATGCGCTTGGAATCAACGTCTTTAGGATGCGCTATCTCTATGTCTTTGTTGGGGGCTTGCTGGCAGGACTTGGTGGTGCAACGATCAGTCTCGCGGTGTCTCCAGGCTGGTTCAGTGAGCTCACCACAGGTGGACAGGGCTGGATCGCGGTCGGGTTGGTGATCTTCGCTCAGTGGGATCCAATCCGCGCCGCGGTCGGATCGTATGCGTTTGGCGCGCTCCGCCGCCTCATCCTGGATATCCAGGGTCCTACATTGCTATTAGGAATGAAAAACCCCTTCTATTACGACCCCTATCTGGGGTTTTTCCTGCAAATGCTTCCATACGCGTTTACGGTCATTGTGCTGGTCATTGGCTCACGTGAAGCCATTCGCAAGCGCCTGGGCGCCCCGGCTGCCCTGGGCAACCCATATATCCGTGGTGAACGCGGAAAGTAGTTGGATGAATGCTTCGGACCCATAATCGGGTTGAGTAGGTAATAATTGACCTGAATTGATGATCACGCGATTGTCAGTTCAGGTTTTTATAACAGTGAAATTCATTCATATTTCCTCAAAATTGGGATTATGGACAATTATCATGCGATTTCAGTTACAAACTGTCTGACAACTTTCTAATGCTTCCTGTATACTGAAAAAATAGGAGTGACCGTACTGCATGAAAAAAGTATTTCAAAGCGATTGGGTCTCTCGTCTGATTGATGCGCTCCTGCCAGTCTTTGCTACCCTGGCAGCACTGATTGTAGGCGCAGTCATGTTGCTCTTTTTGAAAGTCAATCCCATTGAGGCATATAAAGCACTTTGGGTTGGTGCTTTCGGCAGCTCCAATGCCTTTGCAGAGACATTGGTCAAAGCCACACCTTTGCTTCTGGTTGGGATCGGAATCTGCATCTCATTTCGCGGTGATGTAATCAATATCGGTGGGGAAGGTCAGATGATCATCGGCGCAATCCTCGCCACATGGGTAGGCCTGACATTCACAAGTCTGCCGGGCTGGGCGGTGATTATTCTTGCAATGATCGCAGGATTTATTGGGGGAGCGGTTTGGGGTGGAATTCCAGGTTTTCTCAAAGCCTATTTCAGGGTCAATGAAATCCTAAGCACGGTGATGATGAATGCCATCGCGGTGCAGTTGATGAATTTCCTTTTGCGCGGTCCCATGATCGACCCCTCGCAGGCCAAGTTGGCATCCAAGATCCCGCAAACTGCCCGCTTGTTGGAAATTTTCCGTCTGCCTCGCCTGGCGCCGACGCGTTTACATCTGGGCGCTTTGATTGCTGTTGTGCTAGCGGTCCTGGTTTATATCTTATTGTGGCGTACCACGCTTGGTTATCGTATCCGCGCCGTGGGACAAAATCCGCAAGCCTCGCGTTATGCAGGAATAAAAGTGCCGCGCTATATAGTGATGGCTTTGTTGCTCAGTGGTGCGTTTGCCGGTCTGGCAGGAGCGATCCAGGTGTATGGCGTGAATTATCGCATGATTACTGATGGCTCCGCTTCCGGGTTCACAGGAAGTGCTGGCTTCAACGGTATTGTGGCTGCTCTTTTCGGTCAGTTGCATCCGATCTGGGCCATCCCTGCTTCAGTCCTGTTCGGAGCACTTTTGGTGGGTGCCAATAGCATGCAAAGGATGATGCAGGTCCCTTCGGCGTTTGTGACGGCATTGAATGGCTTGGTCGTCGTCTTCGTTGTGAGCAGCGAGATCTGGCGACGAAGAAGACAAAGGCGGAGATTGGCTGCGGTGGTGCGGGATGAAGAATCCTCCTCTACTGATAAAGAAAAATTACAGCATGTGGAGACAGTACCATGATTTCTGACCTCTTTTCTGTTACTGTCTTGATCGGCATTCTCGCCTCCGGGATTCGGCTGGCTACTCCCTATTTGTACGCGGCAATTGGCGAAACCTTCGGTCAAAAGAGCGGTGTGCTCAACCTTGGCGTGGAAGGTCAGATGCTGTTGGGCGCCTTTGCTGCTTTTTATGTTACTTTCACCACAGGAAATCTTTGGCTTGGTGTATTGACTGCCATGCTGGTCGGTGCAATTATGGGGCTCGCCATGGCATACGTGACAGTAAGCCTGCATGCTGAACAGGGGATCAGCGGTATTGGTTTCTATCTCTTTGGCCTGGGGATGAGCGATTTACTTTTTCAAAAATTGTTGGGCACGGTTGAGACCGTTAAAGGCTTTTCACCAATTTATATTCCTGGTTTGAGCGACATTCCAGGGATTGGAGAAATTTTCTTTAAGCAAAATTTGCTGGTCTATGGCGCCTATCTGCTTGTTCCCATTGCGTGGTTTGTTTTGAACAAAACGACGCTTGGATTGAAAATCCGCTCAGTAGGAGAAAATCCGGACGCTGCCGATTCGCTGGGTGTGAGCGTGGCAAAGATACGATACCTTACAATCATTTTGGGTGGAACTCTCTCCGGAATTGCCGGCGCATCACTGTCCATAGCCTTATTAAATGTCTTCCAACAAAACATGACAAGTGGATTGGGATTTATTGCTGTTGCGTTGGTGTATTTTGGAGCCTGGCGCCCGATCGGTGTTTTGGGCGGCGCGTTATTGTTCAGCATGATCAATTCACTTCAATTATGGATTCAAGTCTTGGGCGTCCCTATCCCTTCTGAAATCGCTGTGATGATGCCCTACGTTTTGACGATTTTAGTTCTGGTGGCCACAGTTTCAAGAGTTCGTGCTCCCTCTGCATTGACGAAATCCTTTGAAAGGGAAAACTGATTTTCTTATAGGAGGTGTCTGCTTAATTGTGTATTCCGCTTCAACATTGAAGCTCATCGTTGCGTTGCAAGATCCATATTCCTTCAAGGAGAAGAAAATGAAAAAGTTTGCATGGTTTTTGACCCTAATACTTGCGCTCTCAATCGTGTTGAGCGCGTGTGGCACTCCTGCTGCTACTCAGGCACCAGCCCCGGTGGCTACCGAGGCACCCGCGCAGCCTACGGAAGCACCTGCTGCTACACAGGCGCCTGCTGCTACGGAAGCTCCGGCTGCTGAACTTTTCAAGGTAGCAGTTGTGATGCCCAGTGCCAAGAATGACCTGGCATTCAGCCAGAGCATGTATGATGCCTTGATGCGCGTTCAGGAAGAAATGGGATCTGATAAATTCCAGTTCGTTTTCTCTGAAAATATGTTCGTCGTGGATGATGCCGCGGCAGCGATACGGGATTATGCCTCACAAGGTTATAACCTGATCATTGCGCACGGTTCGCAATATGGTTCATCTCTTCAGGAAATTGCGCCAGACTTCCCCGAGACCAGTTTTGCCTGGGGCACCACGGTGGATACATTCGGCCAGCCGAATATCTTTGCCTATGAAGCTGCCTCACAGGAAGGTGGCTTTGTCAATGGCGTGATGGCGGCCACACTGAGCAAGAGCAATGTGATCGGCGTCGTGGGTCCAATTGAAACTGGTGATGCCAAGTTGTATGTGGATGGTTTCAAGGCTGGTGTCCTCTCCGTTAAACCGGATGCCAAGGTAAATGTTAACTACATCGGTTCCTTCTCCGATACCGCCCTGGCTGCTGAGGCTGCCAATACCCATATCTCCGCTGGCGCAGATGTGTTAACTGGAACTGCTCAAATGGTAGTGGGTGCGATCGGGAAAGCGAAAGACAGCAATGTGTTGTGGTTCGGCACGCAATCCAATCAGACCTCTTTGGCTCCTGAAATTGTTGTAGCCAGCCAGGTATATCACTGGGAAGGTATCCTCAAGGAAATGATCTCTCTGATCCAGAGCGGCACGCTTGGTGGAAAATCGTTCAAAGCAGACCTTGCCAATGGTGGTGAGGTAATCGAATTCAACCCGGATAGCAAAGTAGCTGTGGACGCCAAAACATTGGCCGAAACAACTATTAAGGGAATCACTGACGGAACAATTAAGATTACTCTGCCGTAATCAATATCCTGACCTGACCGGTCCCAGGGGGCCGGTCAGGTCTTTATGATTTCAGGATGGTGCGATGACCGATTCTAACAAACTTCCTTCTGGTCGGGCACGGATCGACAGCCTTGAACTCCGCGGAATCTCAAAACGATTCCCCGGTGTACTCGCCAATGACAAAGTAGACTTTGATGTGAAATCTGGTGAAGTCCATGCTCTTTTAGGCGAGAATGGCGCGGGTAAAAGCACGTTGATGAAAATTCTGTATGGTATGTACCATCCAGACGAAGGGGAGATTCTTCTCAATGGCAAACCTGTCACGATTGCTTCGCCGACCGATGCGATCAATTTGGGAATTGGGATGATCCATCAGCATTTCATGCTGGTCCCCACGCTGACCGTCGCTGAGAATGTGGCCCTGGGATTGCCATCCTCCCGCGGCCCGCTTACAGATCTTGACCGCGTTTCAAAACGGATCGTGGAGTTAGCCGATATTTATGGTCTAAGAATGGATCCAGGTGCTTATATCTGGCAGCTCTCTGTTGGACAGCAACAACGCGTTGAAATCATCAAAGCTCTTTATCGAGGCGCAGCTTTGCTCATTCTCGATGAGCCAACCGCGGTACTTACTCCACAGGAAGTTGATGAATTGTTCGTCATCATGCACCAGATGGTCAAAGATGGTCATGCGTTGATCTTCATCTCGCATAAGTTGCATGAAGTGGTTGAGATTAGCAATCGCGTCACAGTTCTCCGCGATGGACGCAAAATTGGCACGCGTCCCACTTCCGAAATTACCAAACAAATCCTTGCCAACTGGATGGTTGGACGTGAAATTGGTTTTATTCCAGATCGAGGCATAAAGAATCTTGGCGAATGTCGCCTCCAGCTCGACCAGGTCTCCTGTGGAAGTGACCGCGGTACGCCGGGATTGCGCGGTGTTAGTCTCGAGGTATGTTCCGGCGAAATTCTTGGAGTTGCCGGCGTTTCGGGCAATGGTCAGCGCGAATTAGCCGAATCGATCACGGGCCTTCGAAAGATCACCAGTGGACACGTAATCCTTGAGGGCGAAGATGTGACCGGCTTTGCGCCGGCTGACCTGACGGAGCGCATGCTTTCCTACATCCCGGAAGAGCGTATGCGGGATGGCATGATCAAAAACTTTACGGTTGCCGAGAACATGATCCTGCGTGAACATCACAAGCAGCCGTTTTCTCGTTCTGGTTTTTTGAAACTCCGTGATATTTCAAGCCATACGGACAAACTGATCACAAAATTTCATGTCAAGACTCCCTCGCGGGATACTCTGGCAAAGAATCTCTCCGGTGGCAACATTCAAAAAGTAGTCCTGGCTCGTGAGCTCTCTCGCAACCCGCGTGCCATCATTGCCGCACAACCTACCCGTGGGCTTGACATTGGCGCGACGGAATATGTGCGTGAACAATTGTTGGTGGAACGCCGCCAGGGCGCGGCCATCATGCTCATCTCCGAAGACCTCGACGAGATCCTCGCTCTCTCCGATCAGATCGCGGTAATTTACGAAGGTCAGATCATGGATATTGTTCCACGTGAGAGCGCAACTCCTGAAAAACTGGGTCTTCTCATGGCGGGCGTCCATCCGGAAGAAGGAATGCCGAAGACATCGAAGGTCTAATTTCATTTTCAAAGAGTTAATAAAAACAATACCAAAGTTATCCATTTAAGCAGTAAAATCTAATTCCATTGGTTCGGTGGTCGCTGTTTGCGGTACGCATCAGCGGCGTTGGAGTAAATCCCATCGAAAAGTGCCGCCGTCTAAGTAAGAAAGAGGTAGCCACCTATGAACCTATGGCAAGAATATAAAANGCCTGCTTCCATTTCAGAAGCAATTCAAGACCTCACNTCAGCGTCTGGTTCTGTAAGGCCNATCGCGGGTGGAACAGATCTGTTGCTGGACTTGAAACAAGGCCGCCATGCCCCCGTCCACACATTAATTGATTTGACTTTTGTCCCGGAGATGAACGTGCTCGAATTGCGAGGGGATGAACTCTACATTGGCGCCGCTGTCGCAGCCAACCGCATTGCACTGGATCCTTTGGTTAGCACGCACGCCCAGGCACTGGTCGAAGCCTGTAACCTGATCGCGGGACCCCAAGTCCGCAATGTGGCCACCTTGGGTGGTAACGCTGCACACGCACTTCCCGCCGCAGATGGGACCATTACCTTGACCGCCCTCGAAGCGCAAGTTGAAGTCGCAACTGTTTCCGGGACGCGCCGCATCCCGTTCACTTCGCTTTTCCTCGGTCCGGGAAAATCTGCACTCAATAAAAGTGAAGAACTCATTGTTGGCTTTTATCTTCCCCAAACCAAAAAAGGACAGGGTTCCTGCTTCAAGCGCATCATGCGTCCTCAGGGCGTGGCCCTTCCGATTTTGAATTGCGCGGTATGGATTGCACGTGAAAAGGATATTGTAAAGGATATTCATATTGCTGTCGGCCCAGGCGGCGCGGTTCCCTTCCGCGCCACAGAAGCAGAAGATACTTTGCGTGGAAAATCCTTCACAGAAGAAACATTCAACCACACGCTTGAATCTCTACTTGGTCAGGCTCATTTCCGCACCAGCGCCCGCCGCGCCAGCTCGGACTATCGCAAGCATATTGTCGGCGGATTGTTTAGAGACACACTTGAAGTTGCGTGGAAACGCGCAGAATAGGATTACTGGTATGTCAAACATAAATCTTTCCGTTAATGGCCAGCAATATTCGCTCGAATCCGTTGCGGGCGAGACCCTTTCCACTCTCCTTCGCCAAAGACTTCAACTTACAGGGACAAAAATCGGTTGTGAAGAAGCTGAATGTGGCGCGTGTACTGTCCTTGTGGATGGCGAGCCGATTATGTCCTGTGTTTATCCCGCTGAACGCGCGGATGGTAAGACAATTGTCACGATCGAAGGGCTGGCGCAGCGCGTCCACGAAGAGATGAAGCTGCATCCGCTGCAGGAAGCTTTCGTGGAGCATGGTGCGGTGCAATGTGGATTCTGCATCCCTGGCCAGATCATGACTGCCTACGCGTTGCTCAACCGCAACCCAGATCCGGATAGTGCTGATATTCGTTTCGCGCTCAAAGATACTCTCTGCCGTTGTGCAGGTTATCCATCCATTGAGAATGCCATTATCGCGGCTGCGCAATCCCTGCGAACAGGTGAACCTGTTCACAAGCCAAGCCATATTCCCAATTCGATTCACAATCATAAAACAGTCGGTCATTCACATTTGCGCCCTGAAGCAGTGGAGAAGGTGACTGGTGAAGCCCTCTACACCGACGATCTTGTTTTCGATGGCATGTTATATGCCAAGGCCCGCCGCGCGATGATCCCACATGGGTTCTTGAAGAAACTCGATATTTCCAAGGCCAAAGAATTGAAAGGGGTAGTAGCGGTTTTAACTGCTAAAGACATTCCCGCCGAGCATAATCATGGCCTGGTCATCTTCGACTGGCCGGTGATGGTCGGGGTCGGGGAACGTGTCCGCTATGTGGGAGACGCGCTCGCGATCGTCGCCGCGGAAACGCAGGAAGTCGCCGAGCAGGCCTCGGCGTTGATCGAAGCGGAGTTCGACCTCCAGCCTGTCATCACAAATCCCGTGCAGGCGCG
>Ga0065707_10001057_pt1 | contig 10400 bp, 7 predicted proteins | sample SwiRhicommuniRL3_FD_59094 | JGI IMG/M metagenome (GOLD analysis project Ga0065707, IMG submission 59094) | Switchgrass rhizosphere bacterial communities from Rose Lake, Michigan, USA - RL3 v2 (version 2) | ecosystem: Host-associated > Plants > Roots > Rhizosphere > Soil | place: East Lansing, MI... | reverse complement strand
TAAGCCGGCCGGTGCGATAGGTTGGACGTCGGAGCTCGCCAGCGGCGAAGCCGCGCTCATCGAGCGCTGTCTTGCTGGTGACGACACGGCCCATGCCGCCCTGGTCTTCGAACACCACCGTCTGGTCCTGGGCCTGGCGACCCACCTGCTGGGCGATCGCGAAGAAGCGCTCGACCTGTCCCAGGAAGTCTTTTTACGCGTCTTCCGCACGCTGCACCGCTTCCGCGGGCAATCGTCGCTCAGAACCTGGATCTTCCGGATCGTCGTGAACCAGGTGCGCAACCGTCAGCGTTGGTGGAGGCGGCGGCAGCGTTCGAATCAGGTATCGCTCGACGAACACATCCGCGATCACGGCGAGATGGTGCTCGGAGCCGAGGCCTGCACGCCAGATCGGGAACTGACGCGCAAGGAGCTCGGCGCGCGGCTCAAGACGGCGATCCAGCACCTGCCGTTCGAGCAGCGTACGGCGCTGGTGCTGCGCGAGGTTCAAGGGTTGAGATACGAAGAGATCGCGTTCTCTCTCGGGCTCCCGGTCGGCACCGTCAAGTCGAGGCTGACGCGCGCCCGTCAGGCGCTGCGCGAAGAGCTGGGAGACCTGCGATGCTGACCTGGACCTGCCAGCGCGTGCGCACGGAGCTCTCGGCGTTCTACGACGAGGAGTTGCCGGTGGCCGATCGCATCGCGATCGCCGATCACCTCGATGCCTGCCCCTCGTGCCGCCTCGAAGCGGACGACCTGGAATCCATCGGCTCGGCTATTCACTCGACCGCACGTATCGAAGACGTGGCGGTCATGCCGGGGCTGAACCGTCTGCAGACCGACGTCATCGAGAGGTGGAACGCGGAGGAGAGGGCCTCGCTGGCGCAGACCATCCTGAATCTCTTCGATGACGGGCGCCGCACGTCCGCGTGCGTCGGCGTGTCGGTCATCATGTCGATGTGCCTGGCCCTGGGTGCGTTTCTGGTGGCCCAGAGTCCCATCCGGCATCCGGAGTCGTTGAAGGCCGCGTTGACGCTGAGCGCGCGCGCCCGCACCGGCGATATCTACCTTCCGGCCGTCGAGATGCTCCCGCGCGCCAACGCCGAAGCCATCATGCCCGCGACAGTGGTGAATGGTGATGACGAAGAAGTGGCGTTCGCCGCACTCGTAACGACCGACGGGTATCTCGAGGGGCTCGAGCTCATCGGCGAGCGCAGCCGCGGGCGGCGCGAACTTCCCTCGCACGAACAGTTGTCGGAACTGCTGAATGCCGCGGCCACCGCGCGCTTCGAACCGGCCCGTGCGGCCGGCACACCGGTCGCGCAGAACGTGGTCTGGCTGGTCTCTCACACAACCGTCCGGGCGCCCCTCCGCGCCTACGTGCACGTGCGCGTGGACGGTTGGAAGATGCTCTAGAAAAAAGCCTGTAAGGAAAAAGGAAGACGGAAGAAGGAATAGAGAAGGCGCGTTTCACACGATACGTGATACCTGCGACACTATTCCATTTTCCCTCTTCCTTTTTCCTTACTTGGTTGTGGCAGCCTCGCCTTTTGCCGTGGCCGAATTATTTTTTGCATCGTAAGCGCGGATGATGAGCCCCCTGGCGGCGTCGGCGTTGTCGAGCGTCAGTTCGAATTGCTCGTTGCGCGAATCGAAGATCCCGTCCCGCGGATAGATCACCTGCCAGCGCTGCGCATCGAGCGAGTATTCCACCTTCGAGATCGAAGACCAGTCGTCGCGCACCTCGAACTGAATCGTCGTGCGGCCGTTGGCCGGGCGCGATGAGGTGACGACCACAGTGGGCGGCCCGTTGTCGATGTCGAACGCAGAGCTCTCGAGGTCGCCTTCAAGCGCCGCTCCGGGCGTGTTCGAAGGCTGATCGGATGCGACCACTTTGACGAGATACGTGCCGTTGGGAACCGACGTCGTATCCCAGACGAAGATTTCGTCTTCGAGATCGCTCTTCAGCGACTTCCACGTTGTCTCGCCCTCGCGCCGGTAGAGAATCTCGTACCGCAGCTCATCGTCGTTGGCATCTTCCGCCCGCCAGACGAAGGTCTGCAGCCCGCGCTGATAAACCCGGCGCCCGAGTGGTGAGGAACTGACCGGGTTGTTGCTGCCCGTGGTGCTCAGAATGCGTCGATCGGGTGCCTGGTCGTCGTAGCCGGCAATGTCCGGATCGCCCGTCGGATAGGGCTTCTGAAACACCGTTCCCGCCGGATGAACCGTCAGGCTGGTCACCTTGGGCCGCAGATTGCGCTGCACGTAGGCTGCCGACACCGATGTCAGGACAGGGCTGTTCTGCTTGCCTGTCAGTACCGCCTTCCATTGCAGATAGCGCGCATTGGGGCTCTTGATCTCTTCGCCGCTTGCCACCGAATACGGGCCGCTCCAGGCGCTCCACGTGTCATCAGGCGTGGCGGTGTTGCCCGACCGCGTAAACACGTCCACGCGCGCGCCAGCGGGCAGCGATGTTCGCCAGCTCAACGTGCCCCAGTCGGCAACGGTCTGCGCGTCGCGCACGAGCGACGTGTAGGTACCTTCCGCCGCACGCTGCGACGAAAGCTTGAAGACCTTCCCCGGATTCGAGGTCGCGTAATACACGGTGCCTTTGGCGTCGCGCGCGAAGCCGGTCACCTGCTGTGCCGACGCCTGCATCAACAGCGTGGCCGTCGCGGGATCGCCGCTCAAGCCGTAAAGCTTGCCGTTGCGGCCTGTTCCGACAATCAGCGAGCCGCTCGGATCGAACATCAGGTCGTACGGCGAGTCTTCACCCGATTCCCAGAGAATGTCCCACAACCCGTCGGGCCGAATCCGATAGATGGCGCCGCGGCCACTGCGGCGATCCTCGCGGGCCGGCGTTTCAGAAGTGGCAACCGAGGCGGCTCCGGTGTCGACGACGGCAATCGCGGTCACTTCGGTTGTGACGGTAGGAACGGGCTCGCGAGCGGATGAGGCCGACGTATCGGCAGCAGGGGACGCAGCGGGCTGGGCCGTGGGCGACGTCCGTCCACTGAGTGCCGCGAGATAGATATTTCCCTGTTGATCAAGCCGAATGGCGTGGATCTCCTGAAACGTCGAATCGAGCAACAGAAAGGCCTTGCCGGCCGGATCGATGCGGAAGAGGCGCCCGCTGCCCTCGGTGCCTGCCAATAGCTGTCCGGTCCGATCGAATGCAAGCGCGATGACGTGAGTGGCCTTCGTGGCGTAGAAGACGCTGCCCTTACCATCGGGGGTGATCTTGTAGATCAGACCTTTTTCACCCGTGCCCGCGTAGAGGTTTCCCTTCGGATCGAGCGCCAGGCTCCAGATGTACTTGTCCTCGGGATCGAAGAACGGCGCACTCTTGCCGGCGCGATCGATCTTGTAAATACGCCCATCAGGCGACGTCGCCGCGTACAGCGTGCCGTCGGGTGCCAGAGCGAGCGCGTGCACTTCAAGCTCGGTTGAATCGAAGAAGGTCGACGTCTTCCCGGCGTCAATCTTCAGGACCTTGCCTTCGTTGCCGGTGCCGACGTAGATGGAGCCATCCGGCGCGAGCGCCATTGCCCAAAGGAACGGCGCTGTCGTTTCGGCAACCAGTTCGGTGGCCGGTCCGAGCACCAGACGGCCGTGACTGTCGACCGACAGGTTCTCGACCTCGCCGCGCAGAAAGTCGTTGAGCGTCGCGGTTTGCCAGAAGACGGGCTTCGAAGCCGACACCACCCCTGCGGCAGCCGCAACTAGAGCGAGTGCAAGAAGATTTCGCTGAAATGGACGCATTCGGTCCTACTCGATGTTGATGGTCAGCATACGCGACCCGACCACCGCGTAGTCGGTGGGGAGGTTCCATTCGCCAAGCGTCGCGTTGCGAAGGGGCACGAAATCGCCCGTGCTGCGATCGGCCTCGAGGACGCCGAGCACCGACGGCGGCAGCGACGCAAGCGGCTCTCCCCGGACGACGGCACCGGCGTCGGCCGCGAGCAGGCGGACGTAGAGACGGTTGTTCTTGCGGGTGGTGTTCAACGCGCGCATCAATTGCGGCACACTGCGCGGTTCGGATGGCTGCCGGACTTCCCGGCGCTCCCACTGCGCCAGCCGGTTTCCGTCAGACACCATGACCGTGAGCGATCCCGTCGCGTTGGCCGGGATCTCGAGCGGCACGGTGTGGATAACTTCTTCGCCGCGATACGTCCGCATGAGGACCTTCAACGGCACGGAACGGCCGGCCCGTGCGCGGATGCCGTCGAGCCAGACGCGCTCGATGGTCGCCGTCCGCGGCTGCTCGGTCGACTGGATGGTCAGGTCGACCGACTCGATCTGAATCGGCTCGAAGTCGTTGTCGAGCAGGAACGTGAGCGGCGCCATGACCGAGCCCGCCGCGTTGAGCGACGCGCCGTTGCCCGAGAAGAGATCCTCGAACTTGATCGCGCCATGGGATCGCACGTTCATCGTACCTTTCATGTTGAACGTGGCGGCGCCAGTTTCCCGCTCGTACGAGGTGAGCGTGCTCACGATCGAGACGTACGTAAAGAGCGGCGTCAGCATCTGGTCGTTGACGATGCGGAACTCGAACTGCTTGCTGTACCCGCGATCGGACTCGAGCGAGAGCTTGACCGGAATCGTCGATGGCGCGTCGCCTGTCAGCCCGGCGATGGTCGTGGCGCGATCCTGCTGAACGGTGCCGACGACATCGCCGAGCGTGGCGATCTTCATAGATGACGTCAGGCTGGGCAGCAGCGTATGGATGTACGCCTGCGTCATCGGAAAGGCGATGGGGCCAAGGCTGAGGAACGGATGGCCGAATGCGTAGACCCGATTGCCGATGACTTCGGTCACCGTCCCGGTCGCGCCCATGTTGAAGTCGCCGCTCACGATGTTGACACCGACGGCCGAGCCCGGGCGCAGAGGGGCGTTGCTCGCGCCCGCTCCCTGTCCCGCGGCCGCGCCGGCGATCGGCAGGAAGCCGAAGTCGCGAAACGCCGAACCGACCATATCGGCCAGTTCTGGCGACAGTCCGCCCAGATTCAGGGGCGTGGCGATGGGCCGGAGCATCGTCGCGACCTGCCGGTCGATGCCGCCGCCAAATGCCTGGACGTCGCCGGGGCGATCGGCAAATGGGCGCGTCCACGACAGCGAGGCACGCAGGGCCGCGGCGACACTCTCGCGGGTAACGGGCATTTCGAGCCGGGCGCGCGTGCCGACTGGCCGTGGCGTGTCGAGCATGGCCGCATCGATCATTTCAGCAATCGGCGTGATGCCCGCGATGGGTTCCTTGGCAAACTGTCCGAGCGAGTACGAGACGGCGCCGACCAACTGACCGTCGATATAGACGGGGCTCCCGCTCATGCCGGCGATGACGCCCGTCTGGGCGAGCGGTCCGCCCTCGAGCTTCGCAATGATCAGGTCGCGCTTCGGTCCGATGACGTTCCGCAGTACGCCGATGATGTGGACCTTGAACGGTTCGATCTTGTCGCCCTGCCAGACCGTGTACCCCGTAGCTTCGACGCCCGTCTTGACCTGGTCGAGCGGGTAGTACGGCGGAGCCGCCGGCAGCGACACCGCTACGAGCGCCAGGCTCACGGAGAGGGCGAATAGAAGTCTCTTCATGTTGTTGAATCTATTGGGAAATCCTTTTCTGTATAGTGGCACATGTCTTGACATTTTCAAAGGCTTCCTGCTATCGTCACGGCTTCATGGCCTCGACCAAACGCAAGCCCAAGCCGATCGTGATCGCGCACGAATCGCAGGGGAGTTTCTCGTTTGGTTTTGGATGGTGGTATTACGCCCAGACTGAAGGGGCAACTGCCTTGGCCTGAGACCGACGTAACCCGGAGCCAACCAAGCCTCTTCAGCCGACAGGTTGAAGAGGCTTTTTTTATGTCCAAACCGCTGTTTGTCATCACCGTTGCCGCACCCACGACGGCAGAGTTGCGCCGCCGGCGCGATGCGGCGTCCCAGGCGGGCGCCGACCTCGTCGAGCTGCGCCTCGACTCGGTGAGCGATCCCGACGTCACCGGCGCGTTGGCGGGACGGATGACCCCCTGCATCGTGACGTGTCGGCCCGAGTGGGAAGGCGGGGCGTTCAAGGACGCGGAATCGGAACGCAGAAAGCTGCTCGACTGCGCGCTCCAGCGGGGCGCGGAATACATTGATCTGGAGTTCAAGGCGGCGTTCGCGCCCGAGCTGATCGGCTCGACCGGCGGGAAGCGCATCGTGCTGTCGTCGCACGACTTCGAGGGGATTCCCAGGGATCTGCCCGAACGTGTGCGGTCGATGCGCGCGGCGGGTGCCGAAATCGTCAAGGTCGCCATAACCGCTCGCACGCTTTCCGACAACCTTCACCTCCTGCAGCTCGAGCGTGCCCGAAACACCGTGCTGATTGGTATGGGTCCGATTGGCGCCCCGACGCGGGTGCTGGCAGCCCATTTCCATTCGCACTGGACGTATGCCGGCGACGCGCATGCCCCCGGGATGATTTCCGCCGCGCGGATGCTCGACGAGTTCAGGTTCCGCGACGTGACCGATGCCACGGCGATCTACGGGGTGGTCGGCTCGCCCCTGACCTATTCGGCCTCGCCGGCCATGCACAATGCCGCCTTCCGCGCCGCGGGCGTCGATGCGGTCTATCTGCCCCTTGTCGCGTCGAGCGCCGACGACTTCACGATCTTTGCCACGGCCCTGGGCGTGCAGGGTGTGAGCATCACGATTCCCTACAAGGTCGATCTGTTTCAGCGCGCCGACGACGTCGACGAGCTCGGCACAAAGGTGGGTGCGGTGAATACGTATCGCCGCGATGGCCTTCGGTGGGAGGCACGGAACACGGACGTCAGCGGCTTTCTCGCGCCGCTGGCCGGGCGGCTGAATCTCCGGGGCGCCCGTGCGGCCATTCTGGGAACCGGCGGGGCAGCCCGTGCCGTCGCGGTTGCGCTGGCGTCGGCAGGCAGCGCGATCACCGTCTACGGCAGAAACCGCGGACGCGCGAAGACCGTCGCAGCGCTGTGTGGAGGAGACGCGGCCGCGTTTCCGGTGGCGCCGGCGAGCTGGGATCTGCTGGTGAACACCACGCCCGTCGGGATGTTTCCCAACGTCGACGAGACGCCGTTCGAAGGCGCATTCGACGGTCGCGTTGTCTACGACCTCGTCTACAACCCGATGGACACGCGTCTGCTGAAAGAAGCGGCGGCCGCTCGGTGTGACGTCATTGGTGGCCTCGACATGCTCGTGGCGCAGGCGGAGGATCAGTCGGAGTGGTGGCTGGGCAGGAGACCGCCTGCCGGCTTGATGCGCGAGGCCGCGCTTCGCACCGTCAGTAGTACGTAGTGCCCGGCTGCAGCCGGGTCTTTGCGACCTTATGAAACAGACATCGTTCGAAACGTTCGTCGAGCTCGCAAGGCGCAGCACCTTCGTTCCAGTGGTGAAGGAGCTCGTTGCCGATTTGCTGACTCCGGTCTCGGCGTTCCTGCGCATCGCCGAACATTCAGACTACGCCTTCCTGCTCGAAAGCGTGGAGGGTGGCGAGCACGTCGGCCGGTATTCGTTCCTGGGCAAGGATCCGTTCGTCATGCTGCGCGCGCGCGACGGCAAGACGATCGTCGAGAAGGCGGGGGTCACGAGCGAGAGCGCCGAAGAGTTCGTCACGGTGCTGCGGCGGATGATGGCGGACTTCAGCTCCCCGTTCGTCCCCGAATTGCCGCGGTTCACCGGCGGCGCGGTCGGTTATCTCGGATACGACACGGCCGCGTGGTTCGAGCCGGTAACGTTGCAAAGGGACGGGCAGCCGGATCCCGCACTGAAGGACGAAGCCGGGTTCATGATTTTCGATACGGTGTTGGCCTTCGACCACGTCCAGCATCGCATTTTGATCATCGCGAACGCGCGCATGACGCCCGACGACGATCTCGAGGCGCTCTATCAGTTCGCGTGCACGAAGATCGACTTCCTGGAGCGCGAGCTGCGGCGCGACCTGTCGCACCCGCATCCGACACCGGGCCATGCCATCGAGGTGCGCTCGAACATTCCGCGCGAACGCTTCCTCGAGATGGTGAAGACGGCGAAGGAATACATCGCCGCCGGGGATATCTACCAGGTGGTGCTGTCGCAGCGGTTCGAGGCGGACATCTCCACAGACCCCTTCACGGTGTATCGCGCCCTGCGGCACGTCAACCCTTCGCCCTACATGTATTTTCTTCGTATGGGCCCGGTGTCGATTGTGGGCTCGTCGCCCGAGATGCTCGTGCGCGTCGAGGGCGGGATGGCGCAGACCCATCCGATTGCGGGCACGCGCCCGCGCGGGAAGACNGACGAGGAAGACACACGCCTGGCCGAGGAGCTGAAGCGGAACGAAAAAGAGCGNTCGGAGCACGTGATGCTCGTCGATCTCGGCCGCAACGATCTGGGACGCGTGTCGCAGTTCGGCACGGTGCGCGTACCGCAGTTCATGGGACTCGAGAAGTACTCGCACGTCATGCATCTCGTCTCGATCGTCGAGGGCAAGCTCGCGGACGACCAGGACCGGCTCGATGCGCTTGTCGCGTGCTTTCCCGCAGGCACCGTGTCGGGCGCGCCGAAGGTGCGCGCGATGGAGATCATCGCGGAGCTCGAACCGGATCGCCGGGGTATCTACGCGGGGGCGGTCGGCTATCTCGATTTCGCGGGGAATCTGGATTTCTGCATCACGATCCGCACGCTGGTGATTACGGGACACCGGGCCATGGTGCAGGCGGGAGCCGGGATCGTGGCCGATTCGAATCCGCAGGCGGAGTACCAGGAGACGCAGGACAAGGCGAAGGCGCTCATCAGAGCCCTCGAACTGGCACAGGAAGGGCTTTAGTGAGACACGCATTGGCAGATTCGCAGATTGGTAGATTGGCAGATTAGAACATTGAAATGATCCTCGTTATCGACAACTACGATTCGTTCACGTACAACCTCGTCCAGTATCTGGGCGAGCTCGGTGCGCAGCCGTTCGTCCGGCGGAACAACGAGATCACGCTCGACGAAATCGCCACGCTCAAACCCGAGCGCATCGTCATTTCGCCAGGACCGGGACGCCCCGAACAGGCGGGCATCACGATCGACGTGATCAAGACGTTCGGCCCGACGACGCCGCTTCTGGGCGTTTGTCTGGGACACCAGGCCATCGGGATGGCGTTCGGCGGGGATGTCGTTCGCGCAAACACGCCCATGCACGGCAAGACGTCGAGCATCAGCCACGACGGCCAGGGGGTGTTTGCGGGCATTGCGAGCCCGCTCAACGTGGCCCGTTATCACTCGCTGATCGTGGACCGGAAAGGCTGGCCCGCCGATCTCGAGGTGGCCGCCCAGGTCGACCACGACGGTACGGTGATGGCGCTGCGGCACCGGACGCTTCCGATCCACGGCGTGCAGTTCCACCCGGAATCAATCATGACGCGCGAAGGCCAGCATCTTCTGCGCAACTTCCTGAACCTATGAAGATTGCCGGAGTGCTCGAGAAGCTGATGCGGCGGGAGAACCTCTCGGTCGAGGAATCGGCCGAGGCGATGGCCGCGATTATGAGCGGTGACGCCACGCCGGCGCAGATTGGCGCGCTGCTCATCGGGCTGACGATGAAGGGTGAGCGTCCCGCCGAGATCGTCGGCCTGGCGAAAACCATGCGGGCCAACGCGGTGCAGTTGTCCAGAACCTTCGACAACGTCTTCGATACGTGCGGCACCGGCGGCGATCGGGCGGGCACGTTCAATATTTCCTCCGCAGCGGCGCTCGTGGCTGCCGCGTCGGGCCTGCGCATCGCGAAGCACGGCAACCGATCGGTCTCGAGCCAGTGCGGGAGCGCAGACGTGTACGAGGCGCTCGGCGTGAACATCGGTGCGGATCCCACTGTCGTCGAGGAGTCGCTCGACAAGGTGGGGATCGCGTTCTTCTTCGCGCCGACGTTCCACCCATCGATGCGTCATGCGGCTCCGGTGCGCCGTGAGCTCGCCGTGCGTACGGCCTTCAATCTGCTCGGACCGCTCACCAATCCCGCGGCCACGAGACGCCAGCTCGTGGGCGTTCCACACTCCGAGTTGACGGAGCTCATCGCGCGGTCGCTGATGCTTCTGGGATCGACACGTGCGTGGGTCGTTCACGGCGCCGATGGCATCGACGAACTGTCAACGACCGGGCACACGAAGATTTCGGAGTGCCGGGACGGCTCGGTTTCGACGTTCTACGTGCATCCATCGGATTTCGGTATTCCCAAGGCCGAGCGGAACGAACTGCGGGGAGGAGATGCGGCGACCAACGCGGGGATCGTTCGAGAGATTCTCGCCGGCGAGAGAGGACCGCGCCGGAACGTCGTGCTGTTGAATGCGGGTGCCTCGCTCTTTGTCGGAGGTGTGGCGTCGTCGGTTCGCGAGGGCATCGAGCGGGCGGCGGCGGCGGTCGACTCTGGTGCTGTCCGCGCCAAGCTCGACGCC
>Ga0065707_10083116_pt1 | contig 10402 bp, 24 predicted proteins | sample SwiRhicommuniRL3_FD_59094 | JGI IMG/M metagenome (GOLD analysis project Ga0065707, IMG submission 59094) | Switchgrass rhizosphere bacterial communities from Rose Lake, Michigan, USA - RL3 v2 (version 2) | ecosystem: Host-associated > Plants > Roots > Rhizosphere > Soil | place: East Lansing... | reverse complement strand
TAATTGGCCACCGCCTGGGTTGTCGGGTAGAGGGTATCATTGAGGACCCCGAAACCGGTAGCTTTATTGGCCACGTTTTCAGGCACGAAGCCAAGGTTGCTTTCAAGCACCGCCCAATTTCCGGAGGTCTGCCCAGGCGTATCCACCAGAGCCCGAACCGAATCACCTATGCCAACAGCGACACCGCCCAACACCCCTGCCACCGATATAAAATAGAGGTCGCCTTTCAGGATAGCTCCAGCCGCGCCACTGCCTCCGGTAGCAGGGAATAGATTAGCAGAAGCATCATGGCTACCCCGATCATCAAGCAGGCCCACCACCAGAGAGTCGGCGTATGCTTTCGTCGCTATATTGGCAGACAGTCGGGCGTCGTCGAGCGTACCGGTAGCCAGATTGCCGGCATTGATTCCAGTCAGATTGGCCCCGTCACCGGTAAAGGAGGCCGCTTGCAGTGCGCCGGTAAAAAATGATGGAGAGGTAGAAAGGGAATAGATGAAATAACGGATGGTGCCAACGTCAATAGAAGCGTCTGCATAGATGCCATAACTGGTAGCGATATTGGTTCCGGACCACTGCTCAAGCGAGAAACCTTTAGCCACCGTGATGGCTCCAGTTATACGCCGAATCTTAGCCACCACGCCGCGCGCGTCGGCTATAGTGCCGCCCAGGGTAACCACTTCATTAAACGAAGCAAAGACGTTTCCAGCTCCACCGGTTGAGAGGTTGTAGGCCGAGGAATTCTGGCCGTAGATATTGGTGGCAATTCCGCTGCCGCTATTGGAACCCTGGCTTTGATTTCCCACCACCGCCAGCATGGTCCCTGCACCGTTATAGTCGGCTTGCGCGTTTATGCCCACCACAGAAATCGCCCCGCCGCCTGGTCCGGTATTAAAGGCAAATCCTTCTACGCCGATGGTGGCGGTGGCGTTGGTGTTGGTTACCTTGGCGCGTATGGCTTTTACGGTTGAAGGACTGGCTAGAGACACCAGCAGATTCAAATAAATATTGTTATCTATGGCGGTGTTGCCAAGCGAGGCACGCTGGAAAACATTATTTGCGGAAAAATTATTATCGGCGCCGAGGGTAGCTTTCTGGTCCAGGGCGGTTTGTAAATCTGCCTGGTCTGAAAGGGTGCCGGTGATCGAGCCCCAGGAGCCGCCAACAGCAGGCGCATAGATGAATTTGCCACTGGCTGCGTCCCACTGCAATAAAGCCTGGTCTTCGGGCGTGTTGGTGAATTCCGGAAAGGCGAACGAGTTTTGCGGTATCTGGTAAGCGGTGGTCATTTTCTGGTTATCTTGCCCGACTCAACTTCTATTTCATCAGTTGGAGCCAGGTTATATTCACTGAACAGGAAACGCACGAAAGATTCTCTGGCCCCGATAGAAGCCTGATTATTGGCGATGGCCATTTGCAGATCGCGTTGCGCCTGGTCTGCCAGGGCATAAACCAGAGCCAGGTGTTTTTGTTGTGAAGCGGTGATGGATTCTGCCGAGGCTTTCAAGGCTTCAAGGGCCTGGTCCAGGGTTTTTGTTGGGCTTGGTGGTTCTGCCTGGTGGTGATTATTAGACTCTTTAATTTTCATAGCTAGCAAAGCGGCATGGTCCAGAACAGGAGGCGTTGGCGTACCACCTTGACGCCGTTTTCTTCGCGTTCAAACTTCTCATATTCAGGCTCAAGCGGTGGCTCGTACTGGCCCTCCAGGTGACGGGCTCTGACGGTTGCTGCGGTTGACGGGCGGTAGTAGAGAGCAGCTCTTTTGATGGCTTCCCAATTCAGGGAAACGCGGCCAAAGGCACCGAGGAAAAAGACCTCTTTGGAGTCTCGGTCTATGACGGCAATCAGGCCCTCACGAACGATGGCAACCTTGGCGCTTTGGCGTTTCAGATTACCGGCAGACAGGTGGCGGTGGAATTGATCGGAGGTGACATTGCTTCTGGTGCCAAACTTAGAACCATGCCGATGTTCGATTTGAAACGGGGCGTAGTTCGGCTTCTGAGAACCGCAGCGGTTTTGTTGTCGCATAAAAATAATTGGGAAAGGGCACAGGGTATCAGTTGAAAGGGAAGTAGAGACACCCAGGAAAATTACAGACTCAGATTAACCGAGCCTTTGGAATTGTTCTAACGTCTTACGATATGCAAGCTATAGCACCAATATTTTTTATTAGCAAATATTTAATTTTTCTGGAGGGTGACGGCCAAGCCGCCAGAGCGCAGGACCTCGAAGTTGATGCCGGTCAGATCAGAGCGCACCTGGGAGAGCAGGGAAGCGTCAATTATAGCTCCACCGGTGCGCACGACCATGCAGGCCAGGAGCAGCCGCATAGCGGAATTTGCGACCTCCGGATTCTCACTCGTGAGAGCGAATTGAAGGTCATCAAGTGTCTCTTGAGGATCGCTCATTTTCATTCTCAGCCTCACGTAAATACAGGTGAACCAGGTAGGCCAGGTGCGCGGCCTTTCGCCTGGTAAGTTTTTCAGGGTCGCCACAGTCCGAGGTTTTATTAAAGCACGAACAGTACCCAAGCTGGTGGGCCACCGAACCGGCCACCATGCGAATCAGGCAGGCGTGGTGCAGGGCCGCGTTATTTTCAGCAACCCAATCGCGGGGTGTAATCTCCTCCTCACAGTGCTGGCAGATCAATACTTGCTCTAATTCTTTCGACGATCTCTCGGTGTCCATCTTCGGCCTCCTCCCAAGTAGAATATCTGGCACAATCACCAGCCTCTCCATTTTCAAAAACCATCGTTTCAAAAAGTATCGGAGGACCCTCACGCCACTGGTGGTCTATGCCCAGGAAAACGGTGGAGATTTCAATTTGCCCGAGCTGGTCCAGGGCCACGCGGCGTGACAGGGTTTCTGAGCTGGCGGGGTCCTCCATCCATCTGGCCCAGGTCAGCAGATCAGGCTCAAGCACCGGTATCTTGCCTTCAAGAATATAGTGGCTGTGCATCTTTGGCAGTTCCTGTCAGTCCGAAAAATTGATCGGTTCTTTGGCCTCCAGTTTCGCCGCCAATAATTCTATTTCGGTAAAATCCTCTACCGAGATCACGTTCAAGGTTTGGGCAATTCTGGCCACCAGCAAATGGCGCGTATGAGTGCAGCCCTGCCCGTCGTGTTGGGTGAATTCGTGAATGCGTTGGGAGGCAGAAATCATGTGCAATCCGGTGACAAGACAGGCCCCGTTTACCTCAATGGAGTTGACCATATCTTGAACCCGCTTAAAAATTTCACGCTCGTTTTCGGTCAATAGTTTTTTGAGTTTCTTCTTTCGTCCCATTTAATCCTCCTGTAGGTTCGGTCATGGCGCGATGTACTCCTTGGCTTTGTCCCCACCAGGACGCCGCCGCATACTAGGGATGGCCCGAACCCACCCTTCTGGTTCGGGGTCATCATTATTGGCGAATTTCATAAGAGCGCAAACTGCGCTCATCGGGCTTTCATATCACCAGCCCTCCAGCACAAAGCTGCCATCGGTTAGGATGATGCGAGCTCTGAAACCGATCAGGGGCACGATCTCAAAATAGAAACCTTCGGGCACTATTTCTTTCATTGTTTCACCATAAATCACCTGTATATCTAAACCCTTGAAAACCTCTGTGCTTGATTGGCTGAGGCGGGAAAGAAACCGGCGCAGTACAAACGACCCAAATTTTTGGCTGGCGAATAGTTTCATCCCAACACTGGCGCATATTCCCTGGCTCATAATGGGAAATATTGAGGCGAACTTTTATCTCACCCTCCATTAAAATATAGAGGTGTAAAACCTCCAACTTCGGGACCTGTGATAGCGCGATATAGATAGCGTTCAAACGATCTTGCTGGAGGCCGCGAATAGATTGCTCATAACGCTTTCGCCCGATGTGTCCAGGCTCAAGCGAGGGCAATGTCCGAATGATTCCAGTCGGCCTATCTTTCATTGTTTAGACCTCAAGATTTGAATAATTCGTAAGAGCTGCCCGATGATTATTCCCAAAAAAAAATAGATGAAAAAAGCCTGGGTGTTGCTCATGGTTTCTCCTTATAGAAGTTTTCAGGGATTTCATTTTTCATTTAATCCGGTAAACAAGCGACACAAATGCAGAGCTCATTTTTATCGTTTGTAAAATAACTGACATAATCAACAATCCAGTGTTCGCCGCGCTCATCATCAGATAGTGAGATTTCTTCTTTTAATCTCGGAACAATCTTTTCGGTAGTAAATACCTGATTTACGCTCTCAACTTCAAAACACCCATCGCCTGCGTAGTTATCCTGGATAAAGCGAATGTAAACTTTCATGGTTTGTAATTGGGATTGACGAAGCGCAGGCCGGTATCGGTTACCTCGAAACCAAACTGCTTGGCCTTGGTGTCGGTCAGCCATTCGTATTCATCAACTACGGCGTCATGCCATTGTTCTTCGCTATAGACTTTGGCCTCTACCAGAAGTTTGGACATGGCGTTTAACTCAGCTCGACACAGAAGCACCAGGTCAATCAAGTCTCTGGTCTGATGAAGTCCAGGGTGCCCTTGGGGAATGCCGAATATTTGTTGGCCGGTGGCGAGTTCGGCTATCGCTCCTGAATAGCTCATTGATAAATGGTGCAGACGGTTTGCAGCTTTGTATAGGTCTTTCAAATTTCCTCCTCAATAATTTCTCGGTTTGAAAAGCGCACCAGGCTAATTTTCTGACCGGATGCTTTGGCAATATCTCTGGCTATAGGTAACAAGAATTTGAGTCGTGCAGGGTCGGCGCAAATCATCGGCAGCATGACGTTATTCCTTTCCTCATAAAAAGCGCAGATACCCTCCTCTCCATCCTTACCGGTAGCGATGAAGGCGTGAATTTCGGTTACGGTAAAAGGCACGAATTGACCTCCTGTTTTGCCAGTCGTCTTTGGTAGGCAGCTTGAGCCATCGGGAAATGAAGCCGACAGAAATCTACTCCAGCAGTAACACCGGCCTGGGTACACTCCAGGCACATGGGCAAGTTGCAATCTTTGATCTTCCCTGTAGCGGTTCGGCCCACAGGGAAGTCACACAACCTTGCGTGAGGCTTGCCGCAATAGTGGCAGGGCTTTCTATGAGAGCGCCGACCACAGATTATTGCGCTTGAGCCATCCGTAAATCTGATAGTTTGACAGGTCATTTTTTTATCCTATTGGTTTATACCCATGCTCGGTTATCCACTTTCTGGAAAGCTCCTTTTCGCTCTCCTCGAAATAAGAGATTTGCAGACGGGCCTGGTGGACCGCCAGCCAGAACAACTCCATATCACCAGGCAAGGGCACCTCCCACTTTTGGCAGTAAGCGCGAATAATTGGTTCGCTCAAACTGAGCAAGGCAATATCTCTCTCAAATCTAAATTCTTTTAAGGGGTCCATATCAATCACCTTTCTTTTCTTTGGGCATGATGTAGGTGCGTTTTTTAGGGGCCGATTCGATCAGCTCTTTGTGCACTCTATCGGCCTCCAGCTCTGCCCGTCTTTTCTGGCGGCGGAAGTTTTTCCAAAAGGTGCCTTCGGCTACACTGCCGTGAATCACATCCCCGACGCGGCCCGTGTGGACCGCATACCAGGCGCGCACGATCTCTGCGGCCTGGGCGGTGTCTGTGGCTCGTCGGCGCATAAACTGACCGCACAAACAATAGCGGTGAATTCTAATCTCCTGGTCGCTCATAATTTATCAGAAGGGGTCAAGGCCCCACTCCGCGGCCTCCTCACAAAACTTTACAATATCGCGCAGCGATTTGATCTCTGCGGCCTGGTGGCGAAGTTTCCTCAAATAAGGGCCAGGGCTCCAGCAGGGCGCGTTGATGTAGTAACGGCAATACCAGGTAAGCAAGGTGATCTGGCTTTCGGTGGGCACCTTTTCATAATCAATCAGACAGTTGAAATAGGCAGAAACCGCCGCAGGCAAATCTCCAGATTGTTCATCTTGCCAGCGCAGCGGTCCACCGTCAGGATAGGCAGTTGGCATTTGCATTTGGCTAGTCATGCTCGGTAACCTCCTGGCGTTTTTTGGCGAATAGCTCCAGGGCTTTGTCCTCCCACTGTACGCCGCACAATTTGATGGCCTCCCAATCCAGAACCGAGGGCAGAGCCAGACCGCCGAAAAGACCGGTACGCCGCAGATTGATGCTCAACGCCCACTGCAAGATTCCGTGTTTGCTCATACGGGCGGCACCGGCAATTCGACTATAAGATTTGTAGGGGTCGCGCCGACCAGCTCTGACCAGATCATCTAAAACTGCCAGGTGTTGATAGACGATAGCCAGCGAACCCAAACAGACTTGCTCATGTCCTTCCAGATCAGGCCGCTTGGTGTCCCTGGAATCGGGGTCGGTGGAGTGGCAAACCATCGCCTCACCATACCTCAAACCATCGTGCCAGAGGCGAAAGAGATTGGCCTTGCTGTACCACTCGACTTCACAACTTTCGGTATCCGGAGGATTGGCTTTGCCGAAATTGGCAACGCGAAAAGGGCAGGTCAAGCAGGGCACTTTCATTGTTGATGTTTTCATAAATTACCTTTCAACGGTGCGAGTCCGATAATCGCGGACCTTGGGGTCAAACCTCACCCCACGTCAAAACCATTTTCCTTTTCTGCCAGGGTGATGACAGGTCGTCGGCTGTCTTTCTTTTTTTCGCGTGTAGCTCTGGCGTGAGAGACGCGCTCCTCCAGGTCATAAGCCAGGTGGCAGGCTTGGCACAAAGCCTTGACGTGAGAGGGCTCGGCGCATTTGAAAGCGCACTGGCAGGCCCCTTGCCACAGGTGGGCGCAAGTTAAGATCACCATAAACAATTTGCGCTCTTGACGTGGGCGGCGAATACGGGCCTCTGACAGAATCTGTGCGCGGTGGACCTTGCTGCAGCGACCAGGCTTTTTTAGCGTACCGTGTGCGCGGCCACATTCGCCGGTACACTCGCAGCGCTCCTTGGCCCGATCAAAAATAATGGAGCGCGAAAAGGCGCGCCAGTTCGGTGGGTAGTCTCGTTTATAATTTACCGGCATCTGACCTCCAAAATTGTGCTGGCAGAATTTGCTTCGAAGCGGCCACAAGATATTGTGGTTTCAAGTATTTGAATCCGCTTTCTTCCATAATGACTGTTATCGGACCCCATGCATATTTTGCATATTTCGGCTGCGTTTAATCAGGCGCTCCAAGATCGGCTCCACGATACCGGCCTGGTGCCGGCATTTTCTGCATAGGTAAACCTCAACAATTAAATCCACTCCCTGGACCTTGGCGATCTGCCCCGCCGCGTCCTGGTCTTTCTTGCACTGGAAACCCTCCAGGCCGCAGCCATCACACAAACAGGAGTAGCAGAGCCGACAGTGGCTCCGAGGATATAGCAGCACCATATTCACCAGATAAGGTTTCATTACTTACCCCTTATAGTTTTAGGTTCCAGACCTCCTCACCCATCACGAAACGAGTGGCCGCACGACGTTGGCACTTCTCACAGGTGGCCGCTGCCCAATCCTGGTGTCTAACCCACAGATCAAATTCAGGCCACTCGCTTTGTGCAGGAGACAACCCGCAGTAGGTTATGCCCTGGTCCAAAACGTGAATCTCGCCGCCGAGTATCAGTTCTCTAAATTCTCCCATGCTTCACCCATCCTTTAGGCTCCAGAAGTCTCACGCACACCGAGGCATTGAAATTGCCATACTTGGTGACGAAAAATATCTCGCCGTTTTCAATTACCAGCTCCTCAACCTCCAGCTCCAGGCTGTTAGCTCGGAGCCAGTCACCAGGCTTGATCTGTTTGGCCTCAGCAGTAGTCATCAGGGTTTTCTCAGAGGGTTGTAGTTTATGAGGTCAACGGTTCGTGCTTCCATCATTTCCACAAAATCCATTGCCTTGGCAATATTTATCTGGTCATCCTCCAGCTCTTTTTTCATCTGCTCTAAGCGCTCGGCCATTTCAAGCGCAGCAAGGCAGCTGTGACCGGTGATGAAGCAAACCAAATCTGCCACCACTGCCAGCCCCAACAGAGTTTCGTCATCAAGCGTGTTGGCGTTTTTTGCCGAGTATAAAATAGCGATGGCCTGCACCGTCTTCAAACTCTCCTCACATAGCATGGTGACCTCCTCCTATTCCCAAGGTTGCCAAATAACAGATCATGCAAAGGTTGATCTCCAGAGGAATATCAAGCATGGGGTAAAGCTCCTCCCACCGCCTTCTGGCATCCTCACCGTCAGCCCACAGTTTCAGACTTAGGCCGACAATTGCCGTACCGTCTTTGCTCTGCATTTCTCTCTGGCATTTATGACATTTCAAACTCACCCGATAGACCTCCTCCCTGGATTTTCGTATCAACCGAAAATCGTGCGACTTTCATCAGAAATATTTGAAAGTCGCACACTCAATTCATTTTCCGGTTGAAAGAAAAGCGCGGGCTTGCGCTCCTGATTTGAGCTATGAGCTGCGCTCTCCTCAGCCGGTAAAGGTCCTCGCTTTCGAGCTCCAGTAATTCCGACTCAGCAGCCCTGCGGTGTTGTAAATCTGCATCAAATCGTAAGATCGTGGCGCAATAAAGACACAGCGAAAAATCACCCTCTTTCGGTGGGCGGGGTTTCTCCATTCTGCTTTCCTCACTTATCAGAGAGGCGGTATCAATCAGGTGATGGCAGACCGGACAATATTTTTCGCCAATGCGGTGGCTGATAAATTCCTCGTCTTCTTTCATAGCTCCTCAATTCAACCAGAACTTTTGCTTTCGGTGTTCCTCCACCAGATAGCGTCTGCTGCTCCTACGCGTCCACACAGCCGCTTTGTATTTTCCTTTCAGGTAAACCGTAGTGACAATTCTTAAAGCGATGGTGCGCTGCCGGTGGGCCTTTTCCAGGTAGCGAATTTTCTGCTGCTGATAGACCACCACGAGAAGCAGCAGACAGATGATCAGCAGATAGAAGACCGTCACACAGATTCTGAAAAATTCCATCACTTCCCTTCTGGCTCTGCTGCCTTTTCGGATAGCTTGAGCATCCGTTTGGCCAGGTCTTCATCCCACTTCTTTTGGTGTTCGAAGTAGTAACGCAGATCGGCAAATAAATCCTCGGCGCTGTAATCGTTTCCGGAATTGGTCTGCAAAAATAAAATCTTTTCCAGGTACTCACGTTCGAGCTTGGCCTGTGGGCTCAGAGCCTCCGGTTTCGGCGCCGCCTCCAGCCAGGTTTCGATCTCGTTGTCCTGGTCCCCGTTTTCAAGCCATTGGGCAAAACGAACAGGGTCCTCAATTCCCTTTTTGGCGAAGGCGTATTTCAAGCGGATCTCTTTTGAAAATTTCGAGACGCCGCCAGACAACTTCGCCGCAGGCCGGTCTTGTCGTCGTCGTTTAGACGAGGACAAGACCTCTGAGTCTGTCTCTGTATATGAAGGGTTGGGGCGACCCTTGGGTTTACCCTTAAGGGGTAATCCAAGGGTCAAGCCAAGGGTCAATCGGTCCCTGCCTTTTAGTTTTATCCATTCGTGTTTATCCTTGACCGTCAGGCGCTCCAGTAATTGTTCTTTCGCTCGGCCCATGTCTGTAACCTTTTGAAAGCCCAACATTTCGAGCTCCTCTGCTTTGTACTGCTGGCGCAGCTTGTAGAGCCTTTTCCTGGGGTTTTCCGTTATGCCGATTTTGATGGCCCTGTCTGACTTGCGCATCACCGCATAGACGAAACCAGGGCGGTGATAGTTTTTAGTCAGAACGGGGTTGCCTCCCTGCTTGCCGAAGTCCGCCGCCGCACGACGATTGCGCTCCTCTCTGACCATCCTCCGATTGATCAAGCACCCGTCGGGTTCTCTTGATGCTACACCCGCTTCGATTAAGGTGTGCAGCGTTTTGTCCAGGCTTTGCTTATCCAAACCCAGGAGCCTCGCCAAGGAGTCTGCCGACATGGGCTTGCCTGCCAACAGCAACCGGCCCCGCTCCGATGATTCGTGCATAAGACACAAAACCTCAAACCACACGCCACGATCGTGGAAAGAAAGCGATTGAACGCCAGGGTCCTTGCGCCAGTCGCCAACGTAAAATTGCATGAAAGGCAACTTTCTGCTCATCCATTCGTAACGTCACCTTCGCGGCCAAAGCAACTTTTTCCTCCTTTCAAAATCTATACTTTGGAAGGGATACGGTTTCGAGCTACACCCCTTCGCGCATACTCTCCAGCAAAGAAGCCTCAAGCGGTGACAGCTCCCACTCGGCCAGGACCGCAAAGAGCATCCCCGAAATTCGCTTCATTAAAAACGGGTCCACCGGATAGACAGACCACTGCTTGACCTCAAATAAGATGTGGTAATTGTGCAGCCCGAACCTGGGGCGCGCGCTCGGCGGGATGTGCGGCACCGGTGACACAATGGTGCGCTCAAATATGCAACTATAGGGCACGTTGAGAGCCACCGTAATATCGCGCACATGGTTGCGCC
>Ga0065707_10001505_pt1 | contig 10404 bp, 6 predicted proteins | sample SwiRhicommuniRL3_FD_59094 | JGI IMG/M metagenome (GOLD analysis project Ga0065707, IMG submission 59094) | Switchgrass rhizosphere bacterial communities from Rose Lake, Michigan, USA - RL3 v2 (version 2) | ecosystem: Host-associated > Plants > Roots > Rhizosphere > Soil | place: East Lansing, MI... | reverse complement strand
CAGGGCGACCATGAAGATGTTGTCCCCCTGGATGGGGGTCCAGCGCAGCTGCACGTTGCGGAAGAAGACCATGCCGTTGGGGCCCCAGTACTCGACGGAGTTGGGGAAGACATCGGGATCCATGAAGGGGCTCCAGGTCTGCCCCGCGCCCCAGGCCCCCAGCTCGCCCCAGGCGTGGCGGAGGCGGAAGGTGGTCTGGCCGGCGTCCACGCCCACCCCAAAGAGCTCGAACTCGAAGATGGTCTTGAGGTCGCCCATGCTCGTCGACGTGTACGACTTCACGCCCAGGCGGCTCTGGCGCACGCCCGAGTAGAAGCGGCCGTCCTCTCCGAACTGGTTCTCGAAGGCGGGCAGCTTGGTGGGCCGCACCACGTCGAACCAGGCGGGATCGTTTTGCTTGAAGTCGTACCCCATGTCGAGCATGGCGAACCCGTACACGTCGAGACGGGTGCCCTGACCCATCTCGTCCTGCGCCACGGCCAGGGTTCCCGTGCAGAGCATCAGAAGCGCTGCCATTCCGAGCCATCTCATCCGCATGCGATTCCTCCCTCTTTCCCTTTCAACCCTATTTGACGTTGGCCTTCTCCCAGGCCCGCACCTTAACCCGAGCGGCGTCGAACAGCCTCGCGTAGTTGCCCATGAGGAGCTTCTCCCGCGTGGCCGGCTCGAGCTTCGCCAGGAGGGGCGCGTAAAGGTCGTAGACCTTGTAGTACTTGGCCGGATCGGTGGGGGCGACCTCGTCCGATCCGAACAGGAACCGATCCGGGTAATGGTTGATGAGGTGAGCCGCCGCCTCGATGGTCTCCGGCGTCGCCACCAAATACTTTGCCGTCTCATCCCACGAAATGTCGATGTGGACGTGGGAAAGCCTGGGATCCGCCAGCACGCGCTCCAGGATGCCGAGCTGGTCCTTCACCGGGTGGACGATCCGCCCCAGCCCCATGTGGGCCCAGATCACGGTGGTGCCCGGATGCCGGCGCAGCAGCTCGCCGAGCTGCCGGGCCGGGTAGGGATCCTGCCCCGGCTTGGGGAAGGGCATGTCCACGTCGTTGTGCAGGAGCACCACCAGCCCCACCTCGCCCGCGAAATCGAGGATGCGATCGAGCGCCGGGTTGGTGAGGCTCGCCGTCTCCCCCGCCACCTTGGCGGAGACGAACTCCTTGTGGATCGTGAACTCGCCGATCCCCGAGAAGACACCGGGGAAGGTGGTGAGCACGCGCTTGATGTGATCGGCGGCGTACATGTCGGCGGGGTTGAACCCCGTGATCATGGGATCGAAGCGCGCCTGCTCGTCCTTGGTCAGCTTCAGGTAGGCCATGGCGATGAAGGCGTCCGTGAAGGAGTAGTAGTAGAGCGGGGCGTCCGTCTGCAGGTAGTAGGTGGGCGCAAAGTCTCCGGTGTTCCCGTAGGACCAGGTCTGCTGCAGAGGGATCCCGAAGAGGGTGGAGCGCCCCACCCGGCTTCCCATGATCTTCAGGAAGTCGCGGGGGGTGATCCCCTCCTGGATGTAGTTCGTGAGGTGAAAGTGGACGTCGTTCATCTCGTAGGCGCCCGCGCTGGTGAACCCCAGGATGACGACCATCCCCACGACGAAGCGCTTCACGATTTCCTCCCGGCGCTCAGAAGTTCATCTCCACGTTGACGTGCCAGACGTCGCCATTGCCACCCACCGGGTAGGGCACGGCGGTGTAGCCCACCGGGCAGTCGTCCAGGTGCAGCAGCTCGGCGTTGACCCGCACGCCGCGCTTCTTCATGGGGAACCAGTTCACGCCCCCACGAACCTCCGAGGCGTCTCCGTAGATGCCGCGGATGGAGGATCCGCCGGCGTACACCTGCAGGACGTCCTTGATGGCCATGGCCGAGGCCTGGACCTGGAAGCCGTGGTCGTCGATGTCCTCGATCCCCCCCACGTTCGTGCCCACGAACTCGCCCAGCCAGCGCCAGTAGTACTCGGCTTCCAGGGACATGCCCTTGTACTTGAGCCCGCCGTCCAGGCTGGCCATCTCGTACATCACCTTCTGCACCGTGATGCCCGGTGCAAAAAGGTCCGGGGTGAAGATCTGGCTGCCGTCCGTGAGCCGGATCTGGCTGTTCTCGATGGAGTTCGTCCCGGGCTGGTTCTGGGCGTCCTCCAGGCTGCGCGTGAAGTGCGCGCCTGCGCGCGTGGCCAGCTGCTCGTGCCAGTCGTAGTCGCCGAAAGTGCCGTAGAGGCCGAACTCGCCGGTGGTGGGCAGCCACTGCACCATGAACGAGGTCGTGTTCAGGGTGGTGTCGAGCTGGGCGGCGCTCACCCCCAGCGTGCTCAGGTTGTTGGCCAGCATGGCCATGTACTTGAACTTCGTGGTGACCTCGCCCTTGAGCCAGATGCCGCTGGTGTAGGAGCCGCGGAAGAACTCGTCGGCGATGAGGCGGTCGTCCACCCCCAGCCAGTAGGGGAACTGCCCTTCCGTGCTGCGCACGCTGGGGAGACTGGTGATGCCGCCTCCCAGGGTCACGTGCCGGTTGAAGGCGTAGCTGATGTTCCCCGCCCCCACCACCTGGGCAGGGTCGCCCTGGGAGGCGTTCGAGGACCAGACGTAGAGGTAGTAGCGCATCTTGGGACTGAGGAACCATCCCGAGAAGGGCAGGAAGAACTTGTTGAGCTGGATGTCCTCGCGCTGCTTCACGGTCTGCACCGTGCCGAAGAAGGTGGTGTAGGTCGGGTCCAGCCCCTTCTGGTTCAGGTAGCGGACGTAGGTGAAGAGGCGCATGTAGATCTGCCCCTCCTCTCCTTCGAAGAGGAGGAAGCCCACGTTCGGGATGTGCTGGGGGGACTTCTGCTTGATCGGCGCCTGCTCCTGGATCTCCGTCACGGTCTTGCCGGTCGCGAACTCGGCGCTGCAGCCGTCCGCCACCCAGACGCCCCGGTCGTCGTACCCCCAGGTCTTGCCCAGGAGGCACGCCGCTCCCCCGAAGGAGCGCACGAGGACGACGCCCTGCGAGGTGTCGGCCGGACAGAGGTTCCTGCTCCCCGGTTCCGAGGTGCAGGTGACGGTGGTGGGTCGCTTTTGAGCGAACGCGGGAGCCGAGGCAAGGAGAAGCGCCAAGACGACGACGGAACTCAGGCGCACGCACACTCCACTCTTGCGGCCGCCGGGGGGGCAGGCCGGAACACAAGGGGGCACCATGCCCGAGGAGTCGGGGAAGAGCAATCAGACTTTGGTTTATTCCGGATCAGAACCGGAAGATCCCCACGATCTGGAACTGGTCGGAGGTGCCGCGCAGCCCGTTCTTGTTCTCCCGGGAGCCGTAGATGTACTCGACACCCATATCGATCCGGTCGATCGGAGAAAAGACCAGGTTCGCGGAGAACCGGTTCGTCTTCCGGTAGGCGTCCTCGGGCTGGAACCCCAGGTTGTCCACGGCCACGAAGCTCCAGATGAAGGAAGAGCGCAGCTTCATGACCCGTGTGGTCTCCCACTGGGTCCACTGGTGCTCGAGGTCGATATAGCCGCCGGTGGCGGGGAGAGGCTCGAGGTTCCCTGTCGCATCGTCGAACACCGCGTCCTGCCCACCCAAAGAATTCAGGTCGTTGATGTAGCGGGCGTTCCCCTCCCCCACGTTGAGCTGGAAGATCAGGCGATCGGTCAGCTTGAAATAATGAAAGGGCACCACCCCGGAGATACTGGCGCCCCAGGCGAAGCTCGACCGGATCACGGTGGGGTCGAGTGTCCACTGTCCCCGGATCTGCCGGACCACGCCGGCCATCTGGAAGTGGCCGATGTCCTTGACCGGCCAGATGGCGCGGCCCACGAGGTCGGGGATCTGGTTCACCCCCTCCCCGCCCGTGATGGAGACCTGAGGCGTCTCTGCCGCCACCGCCAGGTCCACTTTCCCGCGCTTCCAGGCGTAGCGGACCTGGGCCTGCCGGATCACGTTCTCGCCGTTGATCCCCTCGAAGTCCATGTCCTGGTGGTTCGACGCCGGGTCGGAGAACGTGGACCACGTCTGACCGAAGAGGAACCCGCGGTACTGCGCAAAGGCGTGACGGAGGCGGAAGGCGGTCCGGTTCTCGACCGCGGCACCGGTGGGGGTGGGCGTGGGACCGAAGAAGTCCCCCTCGATGAAGGCGCGCATGTAGTTTTCCCCCACCGGGGTGCGCACCTCGAAGTTGAAGCGGCTGGTGTTGGCGGAAAAGGTGGTCCGCTTCCCCTTCCCGGCCGCCTCGTCATCGGCTTCCACGGGAATGGAGTTGGTGAGGAACCGGTCCTCGGAGCCAAGCGGCCCCAGAGTGAACACCGCGGCGGCGCGGATGCGACCCCCGAACTTGATCGCGGTATCCGTTCCCGGGATCCGGATGGAGCCGGGGAAGTCTCCTGCCGAAACCACCGCCTTGGGCAGCTCAGGGATCTTCTCCGCCGCCTCCTCGACCGCCTCCAAGCGCTTGGCGATGTCCTGCTGGGCCAGCATGCCGGGAATGGCCGCCCGCAAGTCCTCGAGCTGCTTGGCCAGCGCCGCGATCTGATCCTTGAGGGCCTGGAGCTCCGCCGCCTGGGCGGCCTTCTCCGCCTCGCCGGGAGCGGTGTCCACCTGGGACTGGGCCAGCGCCGCCTGCAGCTCCGTGATCTGCGCGCCCTGCTCAAGCAAGCGCCGCTCGAGCTCGACGATCACGGCCAGCTGGGCCTGGATCTGCTCCTGGAGCTGGGTGGTGGTGGGTTTGGGTGGAGCCTTGGCCTTCTTTTTGGGTGTGCTCTGGGCCAGGCAGAAGGTGCTGGCGAGCGCCACGAGGCATCCCAGGACGAGCAGGCGAAGGGCGGGTCTCACGGGACGCGCGATTCTAGGACACCTGCCCTCAGAGCTGGAGCTGCAGGCGGAACTGGAAGAACTGCGTCGCCCCGTGCACGTCGAAGCGGTCGAGCATGCCGTAGCCGTAGACGAACTCCAGCCGGACGTTATCGGACATGTGCCAGTTCACCATGGGGGTGATCCTCCAGAACGTGCCTCCGCGTATGGCCGCGTCGTCCAGGTTGGCGTAGGAGCCCCGCAGCACGACCTCCCAGGCGCCCGGCCCGCCGCTGAAGACGGGTCGCGCGGGCGAGATCTTCTCGAAGTAGCTTCCCCGGGCGTTGTAGGGTCGCGTCTCCCCCGTGAGGATCCAGGCGGCGAAGACCTCCCCTCCGTGGAAGAAGGGGTCGCCGACCTCGGACGCCGACACCTGGTTGAACATGTACTCCATGCCGAACATCAGGGGTCCGGGCCGGTAGTAGGTCTCCACGCCGTACATGTCGGAGTGGTCCGCCGCGAACTTCCCCGTGTCGATCGCGTATTCCTGCGCCTCGTACGACTCGGGCTTGGAGCGGTACTGCAGGAACCCGTCGTTCGACTTCCCATGACGGTACTGCACGGCCAGGTGCAGGACGCCCTTCTCCTTCTCCTCGCCGGCGTAGGGAAGCCAGACCAGGCGCGCCACGGATTGGTTGTCGTTCTTGTTGAACGACTCGTACTGCGTGCGCGTGTCCTTGAAGAAGCCCAGCCTGTAGACGAAGTGACCTTTGGGCGTGTAACCCGACCACTTGATGCCGTCGGCCAGGATGGGGAGGAAGGCGTCGTTGATGGTGGCGCGCTCGTTGGTCCAGCCCTGGTAGCCCACCATCATCTTGCTGGTCGAGAAACCCTCCTTGGTCCGACCGATGAAGAAGCTCCCGTAGGCCTCGGGAACGGCGACCATGATGCCCGTCTGGCGGAAGCGCCAGTCGTCCTTGGCCTTGTCGTACATGTAGCCGAGCGTATAGGTAAGGCGGGGAAGGAAGAGCTTGCCCTTGATCAGGGCGCGGAAGTCGCGCAGGTCCCACTTGGGCCGGAGCGTGAGCTGCTCTGCGCTGTCTTCGGTCTGGGAGTAGGCGGCGTAGTCGTAGAGGAACCCGCCCCCCCAGCGCAGGCTGAAGCGCCCCCAGTCGTAGTCGTTGAAGCCCTTGACGATGGAGTCCTTGGGGAGATCGCCGTCGGCCTCCGCCGCTTCCATGGTCGTGGTGACCGACGGATCCGTGGGCTTGGTCGGAGGTTCCTGGGCACCGACGGAGCGCGCCAGGAAGAACGAGGCGGCGAGCGCGAGCGCGCACGGTCGGGAACCGAGCATCGAGCAGTCCCTCCGCAACACGAGCGCACCCCAATTGGGGTGCGCTCGCGGGTTCTACGGATGCGGAGACTAGTAGTTGTAGTAGAGCTGCTGCAGCTCAGCGCCGGAGTGCTTCTTCAAGAGCGCCAGCGTGAGCAGGATCCGCGCCTTCTGGGGGTTCAGCTCGTCGGAGGCGATGAAGCCGAGCTTGTCGTCGTCCAGCTCCACGTTGCGGCCCACGATGCCGGTGGGGACGCGGCTGGCCCGCACCACCACCACGCCCGCCTTGGCGGCCTTCTCGGCGGCGTCCACCATGGCCTTGTCCATGTTGCCGTTCCCCACCCCGGCGATGACGATCCCCTTGGCGCCCTTGGCCACGGCGGCGTCCACCAGATCGCCCGTGCTGTCGGCGCTCATGAAGATCACGTCCACCCTGGGAAGGGTGCTCACGCCCGAGACGTCGAACTCGCTCTTGGTGGTGTGGGGCCAGCTCGGGGTTTGGTAGAAGGTGTTCTTCCCGTACGAGGTGAGGCCGAGCAGACCGCCGATGGGGGACTGGAACGTGTCCACCGCGGTGGTGCTGGTCTTGGTCACGGAGTGGGCGGCGTGGATCTGGTCGTTCATGACCATCATCACGCCGCGCCCCTTGGCGTTGGGATCGGCGGCCACCGCCACGGCGTTGTAGAGGTTGAGCGGTCCGTCAGCGCTCACCGCCGTGGAGGGACGCATGGAGCCCACCATCACCACGGGCTTGTCGGTCTTCACGGTGAGGTTCAGGAAGTAAGCCGACTCCTCCATGGTGTCGGTGCCATGGGTGATCACGAAGCCGTCCACGTCGGGCTGCTTGGCCAGCTCGTTGATGCGCTTGGCCAGCTTGAGCAGGATCTCGAAGCTCATGTCCTGCGAGCCCACGTTCGAGATCTGCTCCCCCTTCACGGTGGCGAGCTTGTCGATCCCGGGCACCGCCGCCAGCATGGCGTCGATGGTCACGGCGCCCGAGGTGTAGCCCGATTGCGTCCCCGTGGCGGCGGCGCCGGCGATGGTGCCGCCGGTGGCCAGGATCACGATGTTGGGCTTCTTCTGGGCGAAGGCCGGCGCGGACAGCAGCATCAGCGTGGCCAGAACGGCGATGGTTCGGATGCGGGATGCCGACATATCTCCTCCGTTACTTGGGGTACTTCGTCTTGTCGAGATTGGTGAGCTTGACCGGGTCGAGCAGGTCCTTGATCTGGGCCTCGGTGAGGATCTTCTTCTCGCGGATGATCTCCAGGAGGCCCTTCCCGGTCCGGTAGGCTTCGTTCGCCAGCTCCGTGGCCTTGTCGTAGCCGATGACGGGATTGAGGGCGGTGACGATGCCGACCGTGGTCTCCATGTAGTGGGCCAGCACCTTCTCGTCCACTGTGATTCCAGACACACACTTGGTGCGGAAGGTCTCCGCGCCCCGGCGCAGGATCTCCTGCGATTCCAGGATGACCAGCCCCTCCAGGGGCTCGTAGGCGTTGAGCTGGAGCTGCCCGGAGTGGGCGGCATAGCCCACGGCGGCGTCGTTCCCCATCACCCGGAAGGCGATGACGTTGACCAGCTCGGGGATCACCGGGTTGACCTTGCCGGGCATGATGGACGATCCGGGCTGCATGGCCGGCAGGTCGATCTCGGCGAGGCCGGCGCGCGGGCCGGAGGCGAGCAGGATGAGGTCGCTCGCGAGCTTCGAGAGCTTCACCGCCACGCTCTTCAGGGCCGAGGAGTAGTTCACGAAACCCTGCTGGTCCCAGGTGGCGGCGAACATGTCGGCCGCGGGCACGATGGGCTTCTTGGTGAGCGTGGCCAGCTCGGCGGCGCAGGCCTCGGCGTAGCCCTTGGGCGCATTGAGGCCGCTGCCGATGGCGGTGGCGCCCATGTTGACCGTGTAGAGACCCTTCTCCGCGTCCTTGAGGAGCTGGATCTCGCCCTCCAGGGAGGCGCCGAAGGCGTGGAACTCCTGGCCCACGGTCATGGGCACGGCGTCCTGCAGCTCGGTGCGGCCCATCTTGGGGATCTCCAGGAACTGGTTCCCCTTGGCGCGGAAGGCCTTGGCGAGCTGCGTCAGCTCCGCCACCAGCTTCTCGTTCCGGAGGATGAAGGCGACCTTGATGGCGGTGGGGTACGAATCGTTGGTGGACTGCGACATGTTCAGGTCGTCGTGCGGCTCCAGGGAGTGGTAGTCGCCCTTCTGCTTCCCCGACAGCTCGAGCCCGATGTTGGCCAGCGCCTCGTTGGCGTTCATGTTGGCGGAGGTGCCGGCCCCCCCCTGGTACCAGTCCACCAGGAACTGGTCCTGGTACTTCCCTTCCATGACTGCCTGGTAGGCCTTCTCGATCATGGCCAGCCGCTCCGGCTTCATGGCGCCCACCTTCGTGTTGGCGCGCGCGGCCGCGAGCTTCACGATGGCGAAGGCCTGCACGAACTCCGGGTAGGTGTTCATCTTCACGTCGGAGATCTGGAAGTTCTCCAGCGCGCGGGCTGTCTGCACCCCGTAGTAGGCCTCGGCGGGGACCTGCTTCTCTCCCAGCAGGTCGCGCTCGGTCCGGGTGGCGGCGGCGAAGACCGCGAGGGTGGCGGCCACGGCGAGCACAGCGGCCCCTCCCAGCACTCTGCGTCTCATCCAGGAACTCCTTTCCCCGGTGCCTGAACACAGGGATGTCGGACACGAGCCTAGCCGTGTGGCCAGGGGGGGTCGATTGGACTTTGGGCTTACTGGCTGGGGTCAGGGGCAGGCCGGCCCGGCGGCCTCGATCCCGGGGTCTCGGGGGGCCACCTGGGACGGAGCCCCCGAGTCGTAGCTGCCCGGACCCCCGCAGTTGACCGGGCGGACGAGGAAGAACAGGGCGCCGTCCGGTGCCGGGGCTTCGAGGGTGTCCAGGAAGGTGGCGGCATGGTCGTCCGCCGCGCACTGGTCGATCGCGGCGGTGTAGTCGCCGGCAGCGCTCCGCAGGGCGATCAGGTCCCCCCGCACCACGTCGTAGCCGGTGGCGCTTCCGAGGGGGGTCCAGGACAGCGCCGAGGCCGACACCTGGAGGTCCGGCGACCCCGCGGGGGCGGCGGCGTCGTCGATGGTGCCGTTGCAGTCGTTGTCGAAGCCGTCGCAGACCTCGGGGAGGCACTCGCAGGTGTCGGGGATGCCGTTTTGGTTCGTATCGGCGCTGGTGCCGTCGAGGACGTCGCAGGCGTCGCGCTTGCCGTTGGCGTTGCAGTCCGGCCCCTGCGCCGTGACCGGGACGATCTTGCGCACCTCCCCCGCGCCGCGCGTGTAATAGATCTCGCCGTAGGCATCGGTGCCGAAGGAGGTCAGGCCTCCCCCGCCGCCGAGCGTGGCCGTCCGCTCCTGCAGCTCGGACAGCGTGGGTGGGTTGTAGCGGAAGGAGAAGATCTTCCCGCCCGACCAGTCCCCGAAGACGTAGGTCCCGGGGAGCTCCGGGATAGCGCAGCCGCGGTAGACGTAGCCGCCGGTGACGGAGATCCCCACCGTGTGGTCGTACTGGTAGATGGGCGCCACGGGGAAGCCCCCCGTCGTGCCGCAGGAGAGCCCGGTGGACAGCGTGCCCTCGAGGCAGCGCCATCCGAAGAACAGTCCCTTCTGCCCGGCGGGTGCGAAGTCGATCTCCTCCCGCTGGTTCTGGCCCACGTCGGCGATATAGAGGTTGCCCGTGGCGGTGTCGAAGGAGTCCCGCCACGGGTTCCGCAGGCCGTAGTGCCAGATCTCGCTCATGGCCCCCGGGGTGCCCACGAACGGGTTGTCGGGCGGGATGGAGTAGTTGCGGTTGGTGTCCGGGATCGTGTCGTCGTCGGCGTTCCCGGGGATGTTGTCGGCGCCGTCCACGTCCAGGCGCAGGATCTTCCCCTTGAGCACGGTGAGATCGGCGGCCGCATTCGAGGGATCGTTCTCGCCGCCGTCCCCGGTGGCGCAGTAGAAGTAGCCGTCGGGACCGAACTCCATCCATCCCGAGCGGTGCTGCTTCAGCGTGTAATTGATGCGCAGGATCAGCGAGGCGCTGGCGGGGTCGGCCACGTCGGGGTTGGCCGACACGTGGTAGCGGTAGATCACGGGGTCGGCCAGGTTCAGGCTCCCGACCGTGTACATGATGTAGAAGATCCCGTTCTGCGCGTAGCCGGGATGGAACGCGAGGCCGAGGAGGCCGTACTCCAGGTAGCTCTCCGACCCTCCCATCAGCGACTGCACGTCGAGGAACGGCGTGGGGAGGATGGCCCCATCCTTGCGGATCTTGATCTTCCCGTTCTGCTCCACGATGAAGATGCGCGCGAAGTCCCCCGGG
>Ga0065707_10001242_pt1 | contig 10409 bp, 5 predicted proteins | sample SwiRhicommuniRL3_FD_59094 | JGI IMG/M metagenome (GOLD analysis project Ga0065707, IMG submission 59094) | Switchgrass rhizosphere bacterial communities from Rose Lake, Michigan, USA - RL3 v2 (version 2) | ecosystem: Host-associated > Plants > Roots > Rhizosphere > Soil | place: East Lansing, MI... | reverse complement strand
GAGTCCGGTGCCCGCGCCGATCGACAGCAGCAGGTTGAAGCTGTCGCGCGCCGACTCGAGCACCAGCGTGAAGAGTCCGGCCGCCACCATGAGCGCGCCCGTCGTGATCCGCCCGGCGAGGACGTAGTGCGCCTCGGACGCGTCGGTCCGCACGAAGCGCCGATAGCAGTCGTGCACGAGATACGACGTGCCCCAGTTCAGGTGCGTCGAGATCGTCGACACGTAAGCGGCCAGCAGTCCGGCGACCATCACCCCGAGCATCCCGTGCGGCAGGAACGTCAGCATCGCCGAGTACGCCATGTCGTCGCCGAGCAGGCGCGCGTCGACGTGCGGCAGCGCGCGGCCGATGTCGCCGACGGTGGGGAAGACCAGCATCGAGCACAGCGCCACGATGATCCACGGCCACGGCCGCAGCGCGTAGTGCGCGACGTTGAAGAGCAGCGTGCCGGCGAGCGCGTCACGTTCCTCGCGCGCCGCGAGCATCCGCTGCGCGATGTAGCTGCCGCCGCCGGGCTCCGCGCCCGGATACCACGTGGACCACCACTGCACCGCTAACGGCACGACGAAGATCGGCAGCGCGGTTTCCCAGTTCGACAGGTCCGGCACCATCCGCATCGCCGACGGATCGATCTTCGCGACGAGACCGTCGAGTCCGCCCACTTCGGGGCGCTGCAGCGCGTAATAGGCCGCGGCGAACGATCCGGTCATCGCGATGCCGAACTGGATGAAGTCGGTGACGAGCACGCCCCAGAGGCCCGAGGTTGCGGCGAACGCCACGTTGAGCACGCCGCAGGCGAGCAGCGTGCGGCCGATCGGCCAGCCGAGCAGCACGTTGGCGATCTTCCCCGCCGCCAGGTTCACCGTCGCCATGATCACGATGTTGAAGAAGAACCCGAGGTAGACGGCGCGGAAGCCGCGAACCCACGTCGCCGGCGCGCCCGAATAGCGGAGCTCGTAGAACTCGAGATCGGTGAGCACGCCCAGCCGCCGCCACAGCCGCGCGTAGAAGAAGACCGTCGTCATGCCGGTGAGCAGGAACGCCCACCATGCCCAGTTGGCGGCGATCCCGCCGTCGCGCACGAGATTGGTGACCAGGTTCGGCGTGTCGGTGCTGAACGTCGTCGCCACCATCGACACGCCGATCAGCCACCAGGGGGCGGCGCGGCCGGAGGTGAAGAACTCGGCGGTGCTGCGGCCGGCGCGGCGGGCCATCCACAGCGCCGGGATGAATGAGGCGACGATCGACGCGATGACGATCGCCCAGTCGAAGGATGTCAGTCGCACGCGGCTACATGTGGACGATGTCGAGCGGCGGCGTGGTCTTCCAGCGCCCGCGCGTGAAGTCGGGGAAGTCCACGGCGGCCGATCGCTTCGCGACCGACTGCACGCTCAGGCCGACGACCGCGCTCAGCGCCGCGGCGTCGTACACGTTCATGTCGGTCGGCTTGCCTTCGCGAAGGCATTTGATCAGACGGTAGTCCTCGATGTAGTCCATGCCGCCGTGCCCGGCGCCCTGCGCCTGCGCCGCGATCTCCTTCCACAGCGGATGCTCGAACTCGGCGAGCGCGGCCGAGGCTTCCTGCCACTGGTCCTCCTTGCCGCGCCCTTCGATGTAGAGACGGTTCGGATAGCCCTGGAAAAGGCCCTTCGTGCCCTGCACCATGTGGATGCGGCTGTAGGGACGCGGCAGGTTCGTGCAGTGCTCCACGAGGATCGTCTTTCCGCGTGACGTCTTGATCAGGCTGGCGTTGACGTCGCCGAGCACGTAGCGCTCCTGCCGCTTGGGCGAGTCGGCGGGGACGTGCTCGGCCGCCCAGTCCTGCAGGCCGCGCGCCGGCCCGCTCATCGACACCAGGTAGTCGAATCGATCGCCGCGGTTGATGTCGAGGCAGTTGGCGATCGGTCCCAGGCCGTGCGTCGGGTACAGGTTTCCATTCAGCTTCGTCGCCCACGCGCGCCGCCACAGTCCTTCCCCCTCGTCGGCGAACTTGATCGCGCGCAGGTCGTGAAGATAGCCCCCTTCCGCGTGCAGGATCTCGCCGAAGAGTCCCTGCCGGACGATGTTGTAGACCATCATCTCCATGCGGTCGTAGTTGCAGTTCTCCATCAGCACGCAGTGCTTCTTGTGCTTCTCGGCGCTCTCGACCATGGCCCAGCAGTCGTCGACCGTCATCGCGGCCGGCACCTCGGTCGCGGTGTGCTTCCCGTTCTTCATCGCGGCCAGCATGATCGGGACGTGAAACTCCCACGGGGTGGCGTTGTAGACGAGGTCGACGTCCTCGGTCTCGCAGAGCCGCTCGAAGTCGTGCGGTCCCTTGGTGTACACCGCGGGCGCGGGATGCCCGGCCTCGGTGATCTTCTTCGTCGCCCAGTCGGTGCGCTCGGCGCGGATGTCGCACACCGCCGTGATCCGGCAGCCGGGAATCTTCAGCAGGTTGTTGACGTGTCCGCCGCCCTGGCCGCCGATCCCGACGTAGGCGATGCGCACCGTTTCGATGGGCGCCGCCGTAAACGGCGCAGTGCCTGTAGCCGCGGCCGTCTGCGCGTCGGCTGTTTCGCTCCGTGCGGCAACGGCGCCGGCCGCCAGCGCGGCGCCGCCGATCTTCAGAAAGTCTCGTCGATCCATGCGCGCATCTTATGACAGGGGAGGTGCGAGGTGCGAGGCGGGGTGTGCGGGGTGGGGTGCGAGCCGCGATACACTTCGCGGTTCATGCTCGCCACCCTCCGCGACGCCCTGCGCGGGACGACGATCGACTACACGACGGCGCCGGTCGGACGCGCGGTGATCATGCTCGCCGTGCCGATGGTCGTCGAGATGGCGATGGAGTCGATCTTCGCCGTCGCCGACGTCTACTGGGTCTCGCACCTCGGCGCCGACGCGGTGGCGACGGTCGGGCTGACCGAGTCGATGATGACGCTGATCTACACCGGCGCGATGGGCCTGTCGATCGGCGCGACCGCGCTTGTCGCGCGGCGGATCGGCGAGAGGAATCCCGACGCCGCGGCGCACGCGGCGGGGCAGTCGGTCGTGCTGGGCCTGGCGATGTCGGCGGCGATCGCGCTCGCCGCCGCGCCCAACGCGCCGCAGCTGCTGCGGATCATGGGCGCGACCGACGCGGTGGTCGAGACCGGCAGCGGCTTCACGCGCGTCATGCTCGGCGGCAACGTCACGGTGCTGCTGCTGTTCCTGCTCAACGCCGTGTTTCGCGGCGCCGGCGACGCGGCGATCGCGATGCGCGTGCTGATCCTGGGCAACGTGCTCAACATCGTGCTGGGCCCGTGCTTCATCTTCGGCCTCGGGCCGTTTCCGGAACTGGGCGTGACGGGGGCGTCGGTGGCGACCAACATCGGGCGCGGCACAGCCGTCCTCTTCCAGGTGGCCACTCTTGCGGGCGGCCGCGGCCGGGTCCGGCTGCGCTGGCGCGATCTCGGGATCGACGTCGGCGCCATGACCAGCGTGCTGCGGTTGTCGGGCGTTGGCACCTTCCAGATCCTGATCGGCACCGCCAGCTACATCGGCCTGGTGCGGATCCTCTCGGTCTTCGGCAGCGCCGCGCTGGCGGGCTACACGATCGGCATCCGCCTGATCCTGTTCGCGCTGCTCCCGGCGTGGGGCATCAGCAACGCCGCGGCGACGATGGTGGGACAGAACCTCGGGGCGAAGCAGCCCGATCGCGCCGAGTACGCGGTCTGGACGGCGGCGCGCTACAACATGGCGTTCCTCGGGGGCGTCGGCGTCTGCTTTCTCGTCCTCGCGCCCGCCATCACGGGCCTGTTCAGCACCGATCCCCTCGTCCAGCCGTTCGCCGTCGCCTGCCTCCGCACCGTCAGCCTCGGGTTCATCTTCTACGCCTGCGGGATGGTGCTGACCTCGGCGTTCAACGGCGCCGGCGATACGTGGACGCCGACGATCATCAATTTCTTCGTGTTCTGGTTATGGGAGATCCCGCTGGCGTGGTGGCTCGCCAATCACACCGGTCTCGGCGCGCGCGGCGTCTTCATCGCGATGACGGTTGCCTATTCGTCGCTGGCGGTCGTCACCGCGATCGTGTTCCGACGGGGTACGTGGAAGACTCGAAGGGTCTAGTGGTCTACCGCACCGTCCACGGCTCCATCAGTTCGACGCGCGTGCCGTCGGGATCGTAGAGATTCAGCTGCCAGCGGTTGTTGCGCCCGATCTGCGGATTGGCGCGGTGATTCGGATCGTCGGCGGACGTGCGGGCGCGGGCGCGCTCGAGCGCCTCCTGGATATCGGGCACGAGCAGCGCGATGTGGTGATCGATCCCGAGCTGACGCCGGTTCGAGGGAGACGACTGGAGCATGTACTCGAGATAGTCGGTCCCGTCCGGCACGCGCATGTTGATCCAGCTCGTCACGTCGTCTGTACGTCCGCCGCGCCAGATCTCGGAGAAGCCGAGCGCATCCTTGTAGAACTTGTCGGCGGCGGCGGCGTCCTTCACCGTGAGTCCTGCATGCAGGATCCGGCGCGAGAGCGCGTGACCAGTCGGCGCCGGCGCGGGCGGCAGCGGAGCGGGCAGGCCGACCAGCAGGATGGCGTGCCCGTCGGGATCGGTCACCGAAACCGCGAGCCCTCCGGCTTCGGGATCCGCGGCCGGCGATGCCGCCTGCATGCCGCGCGAGGCCAGCCAGTCGCGCATCGCCGTCACGTTCGCGGTCGCGAACGCGAGATCCACCAGCCGATCGTCGCGCTCAGCCGGACCGCGTCGCACGATGATCCGCTGGCGATCGTTGACCGAGAAGATGACGACACCGGCTGCCGGATCCCATCGCTGTTCGGAGAGGCCGAGCAGCTCGCCGTAGAAATGACGGGCCTTCGCCAGGTCCGCCGCGAGCACCCGCACGTGCGCGATGCCGTCGATCGCAGGCCGCACCGGCTGCGCCGGAGTCGACCCAACGATCCCGCCAACCACGATCGCCACTGCCACCAGCTTCATGCTCATCTCGCACTGAGCACCCAGCACCCCCAGCACTGAGCACCCAGCACCCCAGCACCCACCACTATTTCGTGACGACGTACCCCAGCTTCAGCTGCGTCGCGCGCTGGTTGATCTTGACGAGGTCCGCCGACATGAAGCCCTCGGTCTCGGACTCCAGTATCGCCAGCTCCTTCTCCTGGTCGACGAGGACCTGCATCATGCCGCTCGTCGGCGGTCCCGCCGCTTCGATCGCCCACATCTCCAGCGGCGAGAGCCGCGAGTAGAGACGCGCGCCCCCCTTCATCGCGAGGATGTCGTAGACCACCTCCGCGGTCGCGTTGTGGAACTTGTCCTCGAGCGCCCCCGCCTTCTTCGCGACCGCCTCCGACTCCTTGATCAGCTCGGCGACGCCGGGCTCGCTCTTGCGCGGCTGCAGCGCCGCGTTGCGCGCCTTGAGCTGCTCCTGGACCGAGCGCAGCTGGTTCACGTTGTCGGTCAATCTCGAGATGTCGTCGCGCACGCGCAGCGCGAATGCGGTCTGCGCCTCGAGGTCCCCCTGCGGCAGATCGCCGCGCGGATCGGCCACCACCTTCAATGGCGCGGTCAGCGACTTGCCGCCGGCCGTCAGCTTGACCGTGTAGGTGCCGGGGGCCACGCGCGGCCCCGTCACCGGATCGCCGGTGTCGATCTTCGCGTTCTTGATCTTGCGCGCCCCTTCGTAGCGCAGGTCCCACACCGCGCGCTGCACGCCGGCGCCGCGCGCGAGCGCCTGGTTCTTGAAGTCGTCCGGATCCTCGTTGTCGTCGCTGCCCATCGGCTCCGGCGCGGTGCTGCTCAGCGTGCGGACGACCTTGTTGTTCGCGTCGAGGATCTCGATCGTCAGGTCTCCCTTCTCCTCGTCCTTGAGCGAGTAGTAGATGGCGGCGCCATGCGGCGGATTCGGGAACCCGCCGCGCGTGCCCCAGTTGCTCGAGCCGTAGCGCCAGCGGGCGGTCTCCTCCGGCGCGAACAGATGGAGCGCTTCGCTCGCGATGCGATCCGAATACTCGCGGATTGGCTGGAGGTCGTCGAGAATCCACAGCGACCGTCCGTGCGTGGCCAGCACCAGGTTGTCGTCCTTGACCTGCAAATCGTGAACGGCGACGGTGGGCAGGTTCAACTGCAGCGGCCGCCAGTTCTGCCAGTGGTCCGTCGAGAACATCACGCCGCGCTCGGTGGCCAGGTACAGCTGTCCGCGCTTCCCGGGATCCTCACGCACGGCATGCAGGTAGACGTCCGGTGCCAGCCCGCCGTCGATGCGCCGCCACGTCTGGCCGACGTCGGTCGTCGCGTACAGATAGGGGTGCATGTTGTCGAGACGGTGCGCGTCCACCACCACGAACGCGGTGTTGGCATCGAACGGCGACGGCTCGATCATGCTGACCGTGCCCCACTCCGGGAAGTCGGGCATTGCCGCCGTGACGTTCTTCCAGTTCTTCCCGTCATCGGTCGTGACGTGCACGAGACCGTCGTCGCTGCCCGCCCAGATCAGGCCCTTCTGCTTCGGCGACTCGGCGATCGCGAACACGGTGCAGTAGGTCTCGACGCCCGTGTTGTCGCCGGTGATCGGGCCGCCGGCCCATTTCTGCTTCGCCTTGTCGTTGCGGGTGAGGTCGGGGCTGATCGCCTGCCACGTCTGCCCGCCGTCGCGCGTGCGAAAGACCACCTGCGCGCCGTGGTAGACGACCTTCGGATCGAACGGCGATCCGCTGATCGGCGCCGTCCACTGGAAGCGGTACTTCATTTCCTCGCCGCCCTTGCCCGACGGGTTCTCGGGCCAGGCGCTGACGTTGCGCGATTCCCTGGTGCGATAGTCGTAGCGCGTAATGATGCCGAGGTACTCGCCGGCGTAGACGATGTTCGGATCGCTCGGGTCGGAGTAGACGTGGCCGGCCTCGCCGCCGCCGACGTCGTGCCATTCGGTGAGGTGGATGTTGCCGACGAGGCTGTCGCTCGGCCCCTGCGCGGTGCCGAGATCCTGCATCGCGCCGGCCACCCAGTAGGGCCGCCGGGTGTCGACCGACACGTGGTAGAACTGCGAAATCGGCAGCGGCGGGGCGTACCAGGTCGCGCCGCCGTTGCGGCTGATGTGCACGCCGCCGTCGTTGGCCACGATCATCCGCTTCGGATCGATCGGGTCGAACCAGAGGTCGTGGTTGTCGCCGTGCGCGATNCCCTTCNCGTATTCGATNGTGCGCCCGCCGTCGATCGTCTTCAGCATCGGNACCTGCGGGAACCACACTTCGTTGGGATTCGCCGGGTGCACCGTCAGCGTCGAGTAATACCAGGCGCGCTGGCGCAGCGCGCGCGACGCGCTCGCGAGCTCCCAGCTGTCTCCGCCGTCATCCGATCGGAACAGCCCCCCTTTTTCCGCTTCGATGAGCGCGTAGACGCGGCGTCCGTCCGACGGCGCCACCGCCACGCCGACCTTGCCCCAGGTTCCCTCGGGCAGGCCCTTGCCGGTGAGCCCCTTCCATGTCTCGCCGCCGTCGCGCGACACGTAGAGCCCGCCGCCGGGTCCGCCGCTCTGCAGATCCCACGGGAAGCGGCGCGCCTGCCAGAAGCCGGCGAAGAGCGTGTTGGGATTCGACGGATCGATCGCCACGTCGGAAGCGCCGGTGTCGCTGTCCTTCTTCAGTACCTGCTGCCAGGTCTTGCCGCCGTCGCGCGTGCGGTACACGCCGCGCTCGGGATTCGGTCCGAACGCGTGCCCGAGCACCGCGGCGAACGCGACGTCCGCGTTCTTCGGATGGACGACCATCGTCCCGATCTGTCCCTCCTGCTTCCACACGTGCGTCCACGTCTTGCCGCCGTCGATCGACTTGTAGATGCCGTTGCCGGCCGCGACGTTGCCGCGGATGTTGGCCTCGCCGGACCCGACGTAGATCACGTTGGGATCGCTCGGCGCGACGGCGATCGATCCGATCGAGGAAATCGGCTGGTCGTCGAAGACCGATTTCCACGTGGTGCCGCCGTCCGACGACATCCACACGCCGCCCGACGCGGTCGCGGCGTAATAGAGGAGGGGATTGCCCGGCACGCCGGTGGCGCGCGAGACCCGTCCGCCGGCGGCGGGCCCGATGTTGCGGTACTTGAGCGCCTTGAATTCCTTCGGCGATTCGGGCTTGTCGGGTTTCTGCCCGTCCTGGGCATGGACGGAGACGACGAACGCGGCGGCGCACGCCGCGACGAGGGCACGCTTGAAAGAGAGCATGACCGGAGTCTAGCGTACGGCTTGGTGGCATGTCGGTGGCAGCGTTGGGGCCCCACTTCGTCACCCCAACGCGGATTCCTGCGCTTCCGGCGTGTCTTGTCGTCTGCCGCGCGCGCGGCGTGCTCCGAGGGATCTCTACGCGGAACGTCCCGCCGACGCTCGTCAACATCTCGACACTACACTCGCCCAGTATCAATAGAGGGAGGCACCGATCGGCGGGGTCGCTCTCCGCGCGATCATGCTAGTGTGCGCGCGTAGCCCGAGTCGCGTCCGCAACGCGCTCGGCGCGCCACCTCAGGGAAGCAGGTCCAACATGCCGGGCAAATACGTGAAGGGTTCACGGCTCGCGCGTGGATTACGAATCTGCGATTACGACTCTCCCGTGAGCAGCGGCCCCGTGCGTCATGCTGGACTACCTGCGGCCCGCGGCAGCCGCGTGCGCATCCGTGGCCTGTGCGCGGACGCCGTATGGTCACGCCGCCGGCGCTGCGGTGTGTGCATGGTCTGCCGATTTCGCCGCCGTTTCCGGAATGCCGGCTAGCGTTCACCGGCTCTGACGGACCGCGCCGCCAAGCTCGGAGACGAACGTCCCACGAGACGACTGGTTCGGCGCGGCGTCATGGAAGCGCGCCTCGAACATGAGAGTCGTCGGCGATCGAAAAGAAGGATCGAGAGCGCCGTCTCGGCGAGCATGGCCGTACAATGGCGCGCCGGCATACCGTGAGGACACCATTGGTCTTTCTGGTCGGCGCGATCGCGGCGCTTGGAATCGCCGAGACGGCAGGGCGGCCGCCGCAGGCGATCGTCGCCTCCGAGTTCGTCTTCGAGGCGGCGCCGTTCGCCAGCGCGCATGCGTCGACCATCGTCAGTACGAAGGACGGCCTCGTCGCGGCGTGGTTCGGCGGCAGTCGCGAGGGCGCACCGGACGTCGGCATCTGGTCATCGCGGCAGGTGAACGGGCAGTGGACGGCGCCGATCGAGATCGCGACCGGGGTCCAGGCCGACGGGACGCGACATCCCTGCTGGAATCCCGTCCTGTTCGAGTTGCCTGGCGACTCGCTGGCGCTGTTCTACAAGGTGGGGCCGCGCCCGAGCAGCTGGTGGGGCATGGTCCAGAGCTCGCGCGATCGGGGGCGGACCTGGGATCGCGCCCGCAGGCTCCCGGACGGCGTGCTCGGACCGATCAAGAACAAGCCGGTGCGGCTCGACGAGGGGACGATCGTCAGCGGGTCCAGTACCGAATCGCCCGATGCGCAGAGCGCCTGGCGCGTGCACTTCGAGCGTTCGCTCGACGGCGGACAATCGTGGACGATCGTGCGGCCGCCCGCGGGCGACGGAAGCCCGATCGATGCCATCCAGCCGAGCCTCCTCGTTCACCCTGGCGGAAAACTGCAGGCGGTCGGCCGCACTCGATCGCAGCGCATCTTCGAGACCTGGTCAGACGATCGCGGCCGTACCTGGAGTCCGCTGGCGCTCACGATGCTGCCGAACCCGAATGCCGGGATCGACGCCGTGACCTTGCGCGACGGACGCCACCTGATCGTCTACAACCACACGACACAGGGGCGATCGCCGCTGAACGTGGCGGTGTCGCGGGACGGCCGCAAGTGGGAATCCGCGCTCGTCCTCGAGAGCGAGCCGGGCGAGTATTCCTATCCGGCCGTCATCCAGTCGCCCGACGGCATCGTGCACGTCACGTATACGTGGAAGCGCCAGCGCATCAAGCACGTTGCGATCGATCCGCAGAAGCTGACATCCATCGAGATGGTGGACGGCCGCTGGCCGCGGTGAATGGCGAGCCTGGGCCACGTGGCGGTCGGAATGGCGGCGGCCAGGATCCACGACCGCGCGCGTCCCACCGTGCCGTCGATGGCGTTGTGGTCGGCGCTTTCGCTGTTGCCCGACATCGACGTCATCGGATTCCGGCTCGGCGTCCGCTACGGCGATCCCTGGGGCCACCGCGGCGCGACACATTCGCTGGCGATGGCGATCGCGATCGGAGTAGCGGTGGGTGTCGCTGCCCGCGGCGTCACGCGCCCGGCCGTGCGCACCGCACTCGGCGCGAGCGCCGTGCTCGCCAGCCACGGCCTGCTCGACACCATGACCGACGGCGGACTCGGATGCGCGCTGCTGTGGCCCTTCGATCTCACGCGCTACTTCGCGCCGTGGCGCCCGATCCCGGTCGCGCCGATCGGGCTCGGCATGCTGTCGATCTATGG
>Ga0065707_10083115_pt1 | contig 10414 bp, 6 predicted proteins | sample SwiRhicommuniRL3_FD_59094 | JGI IMG/M metagenome (GOLD analysis project Ga0065707, IMG submission 59094) | Switchgrass rhizosphere bacterial communities from Rose Lake, Michigan, USA - RL3 v2 (version 2) | ecosystem: Host-associated > Plants > Roots > Rhizosphere > Soil | place: East Lansing, MI... | reverse complement strand
GGTCGCTGCTTCATCTGCAACACCTCCTCCTGCCTGAGCAGGTCTAGTGTGTTGCATCGACCGGTTGAATCCGCAATGCAAAGCGGTCGTTCCGATGTGACATCGTCGCGCACTCTGCAAACACGATCCGCGCAGCCGCCGCTGACCTCCTCCTTGTTGGGCAATTCTTCAGCATCTCCATCAGCTCGGATTTCAGGTGCGCCGAAATGGACTTGGTCTTTTTCGCTTGGCCGGCGAGGTCTGAAACCGGGATGCGTCGAAGCCGATGCGCTGGCTCAGAAGCTCTTCGCCGTCGAGGCGCTCGGCCAGGCTCGAAATATCGCGCGCTGTCACACCAGCGTGCGCGAAGTGTTCCTCCCAGGTGTTCACGACTTCAATGACGGTGGCAACGTCGGCTGCGGCCTCTGCGAGCCGCAGGCCGAATGCATCGCACTGCGACATCGCGTTTTCGAGCGTCGAGTCCCGGCCCTGAGCACCGCAGATGAACTCCTGGTACCCCTGCCCCGAGTTCGTCGGCAGGACGTCATACGCCGGCGCCAGTTTCAGGCGGCCATTGGCGAGCGGGTTCACGACCAGCAGGGAGTGGTTCTTCTCGTGGTCGTCGGTGTTATCGACCAAGATGTTGAAGACCATTCGACGGAAGAGCTCGTGTGCGTCCCGCTGGTTCATGTCGTCCTGGGTGATGCCAACACGCCGGAGAATTCGCGCCAGTTCCGGGTAGCCCATCTCGGGCTCAGCGCCAGACGCAGTGGCGGCGCGGATGGCCGTACCCGCTGAAATGCTGTGAATCCGCCGTCCCTGGTCGCGGTCAAAGCGGCGAACAGCGATGGCGTTTGCCCCTGCGAGGGGTATGACCTGAGTCTCTGCCACGGTGATGCCTGCACGCTTGGCAAGCGTCATCGTCGCATGCTCGACGAGCGGCGTGTCGATGGGCTCGTTGTTGAAGAACTTGACGACCCATTGCTCGCCGTCGATGTCGATGAGCGCCTTGGGCTTGGCGCCGCCGAGCGGACTGCCGCCGCCGGCAATGATTTTCGCCTCGAAAGCGTTGATAGGCTCCGATGCTTCAATTTTGGCCACGACCTCGCTGAGTTGCTGCGCCTGCCCGAGTCGAGGCAGCGGACTCCCGGCTCTGGGGCTGTAGGTGCTTGACGACGTGGAAACACCGAGCGCGCCGAATCGGTCGTCGCCGGCGTAATACAGGTACTCCATCAGCGAAAGTCGTTTGGGCTTTTCGACGAAGCGAATGACCTTTTCGCCCCACCGATCCGGTCGAGCATCGTCGACTGCGCCGACTGCGCGTTGCGCATCTGCGGCCAGGCGGTTTGGTGGCAAGAACTCGTTGTCGACCAGTGGAAGGTCCTCGCTCAGCGCGAACCCGTTGGCTAGCCATTCCTGGCCGTAATGCAACGAAACGCCCTTACCGGCGGAGACAAGCTTCAGTGCGCCGACGTAGCGCGGCGTGGCCGGGTCACCCAGGTACCAAAGGTACAAGTCGTCCAGGCGCATCTCAGTCCTTCGTCTTGTCGGAGGTGCGTGCGGCGCGCAGGCGCGCCTCTCCGGAGGACTGGGCGCGTGAGCGGCCCAGTTCAACGGCCTCACGGACATCCAATTCGATTGCCCCTTGGTCGTGTTCGGGTGCCGCCAGGTTTCTCAACTCGCCGTCGCGCTTGATGAGCCACAGTGCGGTCGCGACGATACCGATGCCAACGGACGGGTCACCAGCCTCTAGCCGTTGGAGTGTGGGGACAGTCACTCCCAAGCGCTGTGCCCAGGACCTCAGTGACTCCTTGCGGCGCAAGCGAGCCACAGCCAAGTCGGCGCCTAGCTTTTCAATAGCACCGGCAGTGGCTGGTGGAAGCTGGAGCAGGGCACGGGCAGTCTTCGGCATACTCATAGAATATAACAAAGCATGCGCAGTTGTCAATATCTATGATCACAATGTGCTTCTATGCCGCCCGGATGACCCGCCCGGATGCCATGCGGCTGCCATCAGGCAGGGCTGATCTCGCTGGCCACGAGCATCTGCCGGTTGCCACCAACCGCTTCGAGCTCGCTGAAGCTGCCGAGGCGAGCGCTCCTCTTCGCAGTGCCGTGCCTCGATTCCAGAGCATCGACCATGTCATGAAGGGGCGAGAGAGCAGGCAATTTGTCTCACTTCAGCGCCCAACATCGGCCACAAGAGATGCCGGTCCGGAGTTCATCTCGACAATGCCAGCGGACGCGCACACGCGTGCAACTGATGCGGAGAACTGGAGCTTGAGCGACGACGAAGAGCGGCTGGCACTGGCGATGCGCCAACAGGACCCGAAGGTCGCCAAACGCATTGCCTTGCCGGTACTCAGTTCGGCCGTCGCCAAGAAAAGCCGCCATCTAGAGGGTCGTGTTCTCACCTTGCTGGCGCAATGCGAGAGCTTGCTCGCCAACAGCGGCTCAGCGTATGAGCTGAGCTCGCGGGCGCTTCCAGTGCTTCAATCCGTCGGTGACTTCCGCGAGGAAGCCAAAGCCCTTGCCGTGCAGGCTCGCTCCTCCAGCGCGCTCGGTCGCAACGACCAGGCCATCGAGGCCGCCTTGCTGGGGCTGGAGCTGGCCAAGCGCACCGGCGACGCGGCAAACCAGGCGGATGCACACAGCCAGCTTGGCAGGGCGTTGTTTCACGCGGGCTGTTTCGATGCCGCCAAGGGCCATCTGCACGAGGCCCGGCGCCTCGCTCAGGCGGGCTCATCGCCTTTAGAGGTGTTTGCGAGCATTGTCATGGAGGGCGTGTCCGAGCTCATGCGCTTCGTCACCGAGCGACACGAGACGGGCCGGGCGCCATCGTTGCGCGACCTGAAGGCATTGCTCAAGCTGCATGCCGACTTCGCCAGGCGCCATGACATCGCGGCGGCGTATCCCAACGAGCAGCCCCTACAGGCCAGCTGGCAGCTGGTCACAAGTGCTGCCAATTGCTGGATGGGTCGCCTGCTGGAAGCCGAGACCAGGCTTGAGTCCGTGCGGGCGTGGCTGGACGAGCGAGACACGGCGCCGTCAATGAGAAGTCTGGAGGCTCTTGTCCGATGCGAGTTGGCTCAGGCCAAGGGCGACTGGCCGGGTGCTGAGCAATCCGTCGCGCAAATGATCGAGCTGGCGCAGCAGACCGGCCGTGAGCAAGCGGCGCCCATGGGCCACTTGTTGGCGAGCCGCGTCTTCGAGATGCAGGGCAAGCATCAGCAGGCACTGGCCGAATTGAAGCAGCTTGCGGCGCGGGAGCGCCGCGTCCGTTCGCAGTCTTTGGCGAGCCGCAGCACCGTGGTTTCGTGGCAGCTCGAAATGCGCCGCGGCGAGGAGTCGCGACGCTCGCTGCAGGCGTCGGCGCAACAGTTGGAGAAGTTGGCCCTCGAGGACCCAATGACGGGCATCGCCAATCGACGATGCTTCGAGCAAGTCGCCACGCACAGCTTGCGGGCAAGCCAGGCCGACGGAGGTCGTCCGTTGTGCTTGGCGCTCATTGATGTCGACCGCTTCAAAGAAGTCAACGACGGCCACAGTCACTTGGTCGGCGACAAAGTGCTTCAGGTCATCGCCGCAATGCTCACCGAACACGTTCGTGATGAGGACTTGGCGGCTCGGCTGGCGGGGGACGAGTTTGTGTTGGTGTTGCGCCGGACAGAGCTCACGAGGGCTTCTGAAATCTGCGACCGCGTCTGCCTGGCGGTGGCGGACTACAACTGGCAGGCCATCTCGCCAGGGCTGGCCGTGACCATCAGCGTTGGAGTGGCGCAATCTCAGCTGGACGACACGCTCGAGAACCTGGTGCACCGTAGCGACATCGCGATGTACAAACGCAAGGCTGCATCCAAGCTACAGACGGTTTGATACGGCGCTCCATGAGCGCTGTGTAGTCGCTGCAAAGCGTGCGGACGCCAGCGGGATGAACCGGATAGATGAATTGGGCCCCGTCGATGCGACTGCTGACTGAGAAGCACGGCTGTCACGAGCCCGTGAATCGGCAACCCACTACTTGCTGGCGCGACGAGCGTCTGCGTTTGCAGTGCCCGGATTTCCGCAACGGGGCGATTGGTGCGGTTGTGAAGGCCTGCTTCCCGAGTGTCTCAGCAGCTGTCGGAGAGCCCATCGCGGTCCGCTGAACAAGCAAGCAGCCCAACGCAAACTCCTTATCTGCGCTCGGGTGCCAGGGCACTTGGTGTGACGCCCTACGGCAATGCGCGAACTCGAGAACCAAGCCGCCAGCCGTGCGGCCTGTGGTCGCTTCGCGAGCGCCAAGGGCACAACGGCCCGGTCTGCCCATTGATGCCAAGGAAACGGCTGCGACGCCGCGCCGCATGGCGCGTCAGCGCAGCGTCATTCGCCGCTGCGCACGGCTTGGCGCGGCAGTTCGCGTTGCCAGTCGCCGCCGAGCGCCTTGATCAAGAACACCGAAGTCAGCATCCGCTGGCCATCGAGTTGCGCGACCTGGCGCGCGCCGTTGAGCAACGCCTGCTGCGCGGTGATGACGTCGAGGTAACCCGACGCGCCGCCTTCGTAGCGCGCGGTCGCCATCTCGAGCACTCGGCGCGCGGTGGCCACTGCGGTGCGCGCCTGCGCCGACGCGCGCTCGAGCGCGGCCAGCCCGGTGATGCCGTCTTCGGCCTCCTGCATCGCGACCAGCACCACGCGCCGGTAGTTGGCGATCGTGGCGGCGTGCCCGGCACGCGCGAAATCGGCAGTGGCCTTCAGGCGCCCGTTGTCGAACAGCACCTGCGTGGCCGACAGGCCGACCGCCCACAACACGCTCGGTGCATCGAACAGCGTCGACAGCGATCGGCTCTCGACGCCGTACAGCGCGGGGCTCAGCGTCACGCTCGGATAAAACGCCGCGCTGGCGACACCGATCTGAGCGTTGGCCGCCGCCATCGCGCGCTCGGCCGACGCGATGTCTGGGCGCCGCTCCAGCACGTCGGACGGCACGCCAAGCGGCACCGCCGGCGGCACGAGCTCGCGACTGTCGCGCGGCAGCGTGAAGTCGGGCGCCGCCACGCCGACCAGTGTGGCGATCGCATGCTCGAACTGGTCGCGTTGGCGTTTCAGCAAGTCCACTTGCACCAGCGTCGTGTCGAGCAGGGCCTGTTGCTGTGCCACGTCCAGGCCGGTGGCGGCGCCGAGGTCGTAGCGCGCTTTCACCAACTCCAGCGCGCGGCCGAGCAGCGCGATCGCCCGCTCGAGCACGTCGAGCTCGATGTCGAGCGCGCGCAGGTTGTAGTAGGTGGTGGCGAGGTCGGTGGTCAGCAGCAATCGCACGTTCTCGAGATCGGCCGCCGATTGCTCGAGTGACGCGCTGGCGCCCTCGACCGAGCGCTGCACGCGGCCGGCGAAATCGAACTCGTAGCTGACCGACATCGCCAGCACGAGGTCGTTTTGCACCGTCGAGAAATTCAGGCTCGCGTAGTTCGACAGCGGCCGGTTGGCCGAGATCTTCTGCCGCGCCGCGCGTGCGCCCAGCCCCAATTGCGGCAGCACCGCCGCCGACGTGGCCGCCAGCACCGCGCGCGATTGCGCCAGCCGCGCTTCGGCGAGCGCGAGGTTCGGGCTGTTGGTCAGCGACTGCTGGGTCAGCGCGTCGAGCTGCGGGTCGCCGAAGCGCAGCCACCATGGCCCTTTGGGTGCGGCATCGTCGGGCCGGCTCTCGCGCCACGGTGCCTCGACCTTCCAGGTCACCGGCAACGGCACCTCCGGCTTGCGGTAGTCGGGACCGGCCACGCAAGCGGCCAGCAGGACGAGCGCGCAGGGGGACGCGACGCGCGCGAGGTGCGTGCAGCGCCGCCTCACAGGCGGTCCTTGCCCGGCGCGTCTTTGCTGATCGGCGACGACGCGGCACCCACAGCCCGCGCCACCGCGACCAGTTGTCCTTCGGCGAGCCAGTCGGGCGGGTTAAGCACCACGCGATCGGACTCGGTCACGCCGTCGAGCACCTCGAAGTTCTCGCCGAAGTTGCGCCCGACGCCGATGCGGCGCAGCGCCACCTTGCCTTGCGAATCGACCACAGCGACCAGCGTGCCCTCGCCGCGGAACAGCAGCGTGTTGGTCGGCATCGTCAAGGAGCCGCTCGAGGCCAGCGGCAGCGCGACCTGCACGTAGGCGCCGGGCAGCAGCCTGCCATCGGGGTTCGGCAGCGCAATCTCCACTTGCATCGTGCGCGTGCTGGCGTCGATCGACGCCGCGGTGCGCGCCACTTGTCCGCTGAAAGTCTGGCCACGCAATTCGGCCTGCGTCACCACCACCGGCTGGCCCGGCTTGACGAGCTGCGCGTAGGTCTGCGGCACGTTGACGTAGACGCGCAGCGGGTCGGTCTGCGCCAGCAGGAACAGCGGTCGCGAGCCGTTGCCGTCGATCAGGTCGCCGACGTCGACGTTGCGCCGCGTGATCACGCCGGCGAACGGCGCCACCACGCGCTTGAAGCCCTCGAGCTGACGCAGCCGCTGCACGTTGGCATCGGCCGCCGCCACGTTGGCCTGCGACTGCGCGACCGCGCTGCGACGCTCGTCGAGGTCCTGCTGCGACACCACGTCTTTCTTGCGCAGGCCCTCCCAGCGATCGACGGTGCTCCGGCTGAGCGCCAGGCTGGCCGCCGCCTGGTCGCGTGCGGCGATCGCCTGGCTCAACTGCTGGTCGATCTCGGGTGTCTCGATCTCGGCCAGCAACTCACCGCGCTCGACTTTGCTGCCGATGTCCTTGGTCCAGCGCTTCAGATAGCCGCTGGCGCGCGCAGCGATCGGCGCCTGCACGTTGCCTTGCAGCGTGCCGGGCAACGACAGCTTGTCGCCACTGCCGCTGCGCTGCGGCTGCGTGACACGCACGTAGGGCTTGGCGTTCTCGGCGGTGCCGGCCTCGAGCGTGCGCGCGTTCGAGATGCGGCTCACCACCGTGCGCGCGGCCCCGACGGTCAGCAACGCCAACACGATCAGCGCCGCGATCTTGGTGCGTCGCATGACGCGGCGGCGTTGCTCGGACTCGCCCGGGTCGACGGCGCGCGGTGCCGCTGCTGCGGGGGGTGGCTCGGTCATCGCGTCAGGTCTCCTGCGGGTGGGCAGACAATGGAGTGGCAGCTCGGGTGGCGTGACGCCGTGCCATGCGCTCGTGCACCGACGCGAACACCACCGGCACGAACAACAGCGTCGACACGGTGGCGAACAGCAGGCCGCCGATCACCGCGCGGCCGAGCGGTGCGTTCTGCTCGGCACCCTCGCCGATGCCCAGGGCCATCGGGATCATGCCGATGATCATCGCCAGCGCCGTCATCAGCACCGGTCGGATGCGCGTGGCGCCGGCGTCGAGCGCGGCGACGAGTGGCGTTGCACCTTCGCCGCGGCGCTGACGCGCGAACGAGATCAGCAAGATGCTATTGGCGGTGGCCACTCCCATCGTCATGATCGCGCCGGTGAGCGCCGGCACGCTCAACGTGGTGCCGGTGATGAACAGCGTCCACGCGATGCCGGCCAGCGCGGCGGGCAACGCGGCGATGATGATCAGCGCATCGAGCCACGACTGGAAGTTGACGACGATCAGCAAGTACACCAGCACGATGGCCATCGCCAGACCCACCCCGAGGCCGACGAACGACGCCTGCATCGTCTCGACCTGACCCCGCATCACCACCTGGCTGCCGCGTGGCAGCCGAGGTTTGATCTGCTCGACCAGTGCTTCGACCTTCGACGCCACGCTGGCGAGATCGGTGCCCTGCACACCGACGTAGACGTCGATCGCCGGCAGGATGTTGTAGCGCGACACCACGGCAGTCTGTGCCGTCGTGCTGGCTTCGACCAGATTGCCCAGCAACTGCGTGCCAGCGCTGCTGCCGCCCGTGGCCGTGGTGCCTGCCCCAGCGCCCACCGGCATGTTGAGCAGCGCATCGAGAGAATCGACGTTGTACTGCGGCGTCTGCACCGCGATGTTGTAGACCACGCCGTTCTGCGGGTTGAGCCAGAACGCTGGCGCGGTCTGCGAGCTGCCCGACAGCGAGATCAGTACGTTCTGGCCGACGTTGGCGGCGGTGAGGCCGAGCTGCTGCAATCGCGTGCGGTCCATCTGCAGGTTCACCGCTGGTTGATTCAGGCGCTGGTGCACGTGGGCGTCCACCGCACCCGGGATCTGCCGGATCGCCTGCGTCAGTTCGCCGGCGAGTGCCGCGTTGGCCGCCACGTTGGTGCCGGTGAACTGCACGTCGATCGCCGCCGGCAGCCCGAAGTTGAGGATCTGCGTGACGATGTCGGCCGGCTGGAAGAAGAACTCGATGCCCGGGAAGCGCTTGGGCAGTTCGCTGCGCAGCCGCGTGATGTAGCGCTCGGTGGGGTCGTGGCCCTCGCGCAGCGACAGCAGGATCTCGCCGTCGAGCGTGCCGAAGGTGCCGGCATTGCTGTAGCTCAGGTTGATGCCGCTGTTGGGCACGCCGAGGTTGTCGAGGATCGTCTCCAGCTGGTCTTTCGGGATCAGCTCGCGGATCGCGGCTTCCACCGCGTCGGCGATGCGCGCGGTTTCTTCGATGCGCGTGCCGGTGGGCGCGCGCAGGTGCAGGCGGATCTGGCCGGCATCGACACTCGGGAAGAAATCGCGCCCGAGCACCGGCACCAGCAGGCACGACGCGACGCAAAAGCCCGCGAACCACAGCGCGAAGGCGCGCCGCTGCGCGAGCAGCGCCGACAGGGCCGCCGTGTAGGCGCTGCGCACGCGTTCGAAGCGGCTGTCGAACGCGCGGTACAGGCGCTGCAGCACGCTGCGCCGCGCCGCCGCCGGCACGGCGTGGCCGACCGCCTGGCCCTTCATCAACAGCAGCACCAGCGTCGGCACCAGCGTGCGCGACAGGATGTACGAAGCGATCATCGCCAGCACCACCGCCTCGGCCAGCGGCACGAACAGGTAGCGTGCGACGCCCGACAGGAAAAACATCGGCACGAACACGATGCAGATGCACAGCGTCGAGACGAAGGCGGCGACGCCGATCTCGCCGGCGCCGACGTCGATCGCCTGCTCGATCGGCTTGTTCATGTGCAGGTGGCGCTCGATGTTCTCGATCGTCACGATCGCCTGGTCGACCAGGATGCCGACCGACAGCGCGAGGCCGCCCAAGGTCATCAGGTTGAGTGTCTCGCCGAGGAGCCTGAGCACGATGATCGACGCCAGGATCGACAGCGGGATCGTCAGCGCGATGATCAACGTGCTGCGCCAGTTGCCGAGGAACAGCAGCACCATCGCGGCGGTGAGCGCGGCGGCGATCAGCGCCTCGAGCACCACACCCTTGACCGCCGCCTTCACGAACACCGACTGGTCGAACAGCGGCGTCACCTTGATGTCCTGCGGCAGCACCTGCGTCACCTGCGGCAGCAGCGCGCGCAGGTTGCTGACGATGTCGAGCGTCGACGCGCCGCCGTTTTTCAGAACGGACAGCAGCACGCCGCGCGCACCGTCTTGCCGCACGATGTTGGTCTGCGGCTGAAAGCCATCGCGCACCTGCGCGACGTCGCGCAAGTAGGTGGTGTTGCCAGCCACCGTGCGCACCGGCAGGTCGCCGAGGCCCGCGATCGCATCGGGCGAGCCGTTCATCCGCACCGTGTACTCGGTGGCGCCGAACTTGGCGGTGCCTGATGGGAGGATCAGGTTCTGCAGGTTGATCGCGTTGACCACGTCGGCTGGCGACAGCCCGCGCGCCTGCAGCGCCGGCATGTCGAGGTCCACCGAGATCAGTCGGTTCTTGCCGCCGTAGGGGAACGGGATCGCGACGCCCGGGATCGTGATCAGCTGCGGCCGCAGCACGTTGATCGCGTTGTCGAACACCGTCTGTTCGGGCAGCGTGGGGCTCGCGAGGCCGAGCTGCACCACCGGGATGCTCGACGCCGAGTACTTGATGATCAGCGGCGGCGTGATGCCCGGCGGCAGCTGGCGCACCTGCGTCTGCATGATCGCCACCACCTGCGCCAGCGCGGTCTGGATGTTGGCGTTGGGTTGAAAAAAGACCTTGATGATCGAGATGCCGGTCAGCGAGGTCGACTCGATGTGCTCGATGTCGCTCACCGTGGTGGTGAGGCTGCGCTCGCTCTGGCCGGCGATGCGCGCACCCATTTCCTGCGCCGACAGGCCCTGGTAGTTCCAGATGATGCTGACCACCGGGATGTTGATCTCGGGAAAGATGTCGGTGGCCATGCTCAACAGCGTGAACGGCGTGGCCAGCACGATCAACATCGCCATCACGATGAAGGTGTAGGGGCGCTTGAGCGCCAGCTGGACCATGGACATCGAAGGTGCTTCCCTTAGGGCCTGTTCACACTGCGGAGCTGATTGCGCCGAGGTGCTGCGGGGATGCAGCGCAAGGCGCACGCCGCTGCACGGGGTGGGGCCCCGTGCAAGGCGGGCAACGCCGCGATGCGCCCCGCAGCACCCCGGCCCG
>Ga0065707_10083114_pt1 | contig 10417 bp, 8 predicted proteins | sample SwiRhicommuniRL3_FD_59094 | JGI IMG/M metagenome (GOLD analysis project Ga0065707, IMG submission 59094) | Switchgrass rhizosphere bacterial communities from Rose Lake, Michigan, USA - RL3 v2 (version 2) | ecosystem: Host-associated > Plants > Roots > Rhizosphere > Soil | place: East Lansing, MI... | reverse complement strand
CCCGGGATATCCCCCGTCGCTGCCGCGGCCGTCGGTCGTCCAGATTCTCGACGGCGACAAGCTCTCCAATGTCGGCCCGGTGCAGTTCGCCCGGGTTCCCTATGCGGGTTACAAGTACTCGGGCGGCGGCGTCGAAATCGTGCAGCTCGCGGTCACCGACCTGACGTCGAAGCCATTCGCCGATCTCATGCGCGAGAAGGTGCTGGGACCGCTGAACATGTCGAACAGCACGTACGAACAACCGCTACCGGCGGCACGCGATGCCAAGGCTGCTCGCGCACACAACGGCCAGGGCAAAGCCATGGATGCCAAGTGGCATGTGTTCCCGGAACAGGCCGCCGCGGGGCTGTGGACTACCCCAACCGACCTCGCCCGCTACGCCATGGAAATCCAAGTGGCACTAGGCAATCCGGCCGGAATGGTCCTTTCGCAAACGAGCGCGCGTGAGATGATCACGCCGGTGGGCACGGGCGACTACGCCGTCGGATTGGGAATCGAACATCGCGGCGAAGGCTGGTATTTCCGGCACGGCGGCAGCAATTGGGGATTTCGCTGCGACCTGCTCGCTCATATCCGCAAAGGCTACGGTGTCGTGGTCATGACCAACAGCGACAGCGGCACTGCCGTTGCCAACGAAATCGAAGCGCGCGTTGCCGCGGCGTACGGCTGGGATTCGCTCGACAAGCCCCTGGTGCGTTGACCGCCTGCGGTGGCTGCTCCGCATAGCTCCCTCCGCAATATCGTGGAGCGATAATCCGGATGGACCGATTCGCGAGCAAGAACCGGGCGTTGCGCCGGCGGTCGAATTCAACTGGAATGCGAATGTCGGCGTGATCGTCGGCGCCCGCTGGTTCGTCGCTGGCCGCAACACCACGGCCTCGATCACCCCGGTCGCAGCGATCAACATCGTGTACTGATCCGTCGCGCGCAGTGTCACCAAGCTTTTTTCGAGGGCCTGTCGAAAGACGCCGGTGCCGTTCGACTCCTGCATGTCTGAAGGCCGGGAGAGCACCCATCCCGGCGATCCATACTCCGACTCACTTCGACCATTGGCTGAGGAACGCCCACATGCAATACCTGCTGCTCATCTACGACGCCGAACAGGAACTCGCGAAAATGTCGCCCGCCGACTCGCAAAAGATGTATGAAGACTACATGCGCTTCACCCAGGACATCGTGCAGTCCGGCCATCATCGCGCCGGCAACGCGTTGCAGCCGGTGCCGACGGCGACGACCGTTCGTACCCGCAACGGCAAGACCACGACCACCGACGGTCCGTTCGCAGAGACTCGCGAACAGCTCGGCGGCTTTTACCTGGTCGAGGCCGCCAATCTCGATGAAGCCTTGAAGATCGCGGCCCGCATACCGAGTGCGCGCACCGGATCGATCGAAGTGCGGCCCATCATGGTCTTCGATCGACCTGCATAGAGCGATTCTGCTTGCAGCGAGCCAACCTGATCGAGGCCGTGTATCGCTCGGAACGTGCCCGTGTGCTCGCGACCACGATCAGGGTAACTCACGGCGATTTCGATCTCGCCGAAGAAATCGTCCAGGAGACGTTCGCGGCCGCCGTCACTCACTGGCCGGTCGAAGGCACGCCGCAGGAGCCGCTTGCATGGCTCATCAGCGTGGCGCGCAACAAGGCGATCGATGCGATTCGACGCAATATCAAGCTGCGCGAATTGCTCACGCTCGCACAGGGCGATGACGCGACGTCGGACGCGGAAGTGCATGTCGTCCCCGACGATCGTCTACGATTGATTTTCACGTGCTGCCACCCTGCCCTCGCCCGCGAAGCGCAGATCGCACTCACGTTGCATACGCTGGGCGGACTGACGACCGAAGAAATCGCGCGCTCCTTCCTGGTTCAACCGGCAACCATGGGCCAGCGCCTGGTGCGTGCGAAAAATAAGATTCGCACTGCCCGCATCCCTTATGCCGTGCCTGAAGCGAACGATCTGCTCGCGCGCACCGAAGCAGTGATGGAAGTCATCTACCTTATCTTCAATGAAGGCTACGCGGCGACAGCGGGCGACGCCTGGGTCCGGCGCGACCTGTGCAGCGAAGCCATCCGGCTCGGCCGCATTCTCGTCGACCTGACCCGCTCGCCGAATGCACAGGGACTGCTTGCCCTCATGCTGCTGCAGGATTCGAGGCGCGATGCACGCAGCGACGAACATGGCGATGTGATCCTGTTGCAGGACCAGGATCGCTCGACCTGGGATCGACAGCAGATCGATGAAGCGCTGGCTCTCGTACCGATCGCGTTGCGTGGCAACCCGAGCAGCTACGCATTGCAAGCCGCCATCGCGGCATTGCATGCGTCGGCACTCAGTGCCGACCAGACGGACTGGCCGCAAATCGTAGCGCTGTACGGAGAGTTGCTGCGTCGTGAGCCGTCGGCAGTCGTGGCGTTGAATCACGCCGTAGCGGTGGCCATGTGCCGTGGACCTGCAGAGGGATTGGCCCTGCTGGCGCCGCTCGAACCGGAGCTGGCGAACTATCATCTATGGCATGCCGCCCGGGCCGACCTGCTGCGCAGGCTGGATCGGCAACCGGAGGCCGCAGCGGCGTATGAGGACGCGCTGCGGTGGGTTGGATCGGAACCGGAGCGAAGGTTTCTGCAGAAGCGGTTGCAGGAACTCGGTGCGTGAAGCAGCGGCCAGCCTGCATTGTTCATCAACGACTATCGGCAGTGGCCAGCGGAATCGGAATCGGCAGGGACCTCGTGCCAGTTCATGAATAATGCAGGCTAGGGCTCGCCTTTCAACGGCGGAAATCCCTGCGGCGGCGTTCGATGCCTGGTCGCTGCTTCATACGCTGAAGCGATGCGCAGCAGGGTCGGCTCGTCGAACGGGCGGCCCACGATGTCCATGCCGACCGGCAGCGCTGCTTTCACCGGGCCGATCAACTTGGTCGGCTCGCGGCCGCCCTCGGCGAACACGCCATCGGGAATCGGTGGTGGCGGCGGTGCGGAAGGATCGCGGACCCGGTCGTACACTTCCGTCGTGAAGCCCGCGGGCACGGTAATCGCAGGAAATCCCTGCTGTCCCAGGAAACTCCAGGCGCCGCCGCGGCCATTGACGGGCGGCTCGTCGGGCTGACCCAGCACTGCAGGGGGCAGGTTCGTCGTTGGATAGACCAGTGCGTCGAGATGCTGCTCCGCCATGCATTGCAACACCATCTCCTGGACGGCGAAGCGGCGCTGCATGCGTTCGGCCATGTTCACTTCGACCGGCTTTTCCATGGACACGCGCTGCTGCTTGCGATCGGTGAAATGCGGATCGTCGTAGAAGGTCGATTTGTTCAGCAGGTCGGTGTTGCTGTGGATGTTGGCGTCGCCGCGCTGTGCCAGATACAGATTCATCTGGAATTTGCTTTCGCCGACGGCCTGGGCCTGCCCGAGGTCGCGCAGCGTGATTTCAGGCACGGACGCGGGATTCACGGTCATGTCGACCAGCTTGCCGATGTGATCGCCGACCGGCTTGCCCTGTGCATCCACCGGGAACTGCTCCGGGAAGCGCTTCGTGAATAGCTTATTGTCGAGCTGCGGCACGTACTGCTTCATGCAATCCGTGAACAGCGCTTTGCCGGCGCCCGGATCGACCACCGTCGCACCGAGCCTGGCCAGATCGCTCGTCGCCCGCTCGACCAGATCGATGGTCTGCTCATCCGTCCTGGTGAACTTGCTCTTGTCCATGTACTCGCGAACCACGCCGATACGCAGGCCCGACAGCGACTTCGCCTGAGCGAAGCTCGCGTACGGTTGGGCCGGCTTGCGGCCGATGCTGAACACGGTGAGCGCATCCTTCGGATCGTAGCCTGCATAGGCATCGAGAATTTTCGCGGCGTCGGCAACGTTGCGACAAATGGGGCCGACGCGAGTGTTGATGCCTAGCCCGATCATGCCGTCGCGGCTGACGAGTTCCTGCGTCGGCGAGATGCCAACCGAATTGCCCGCACGCGCGGGGCCGCGAATCGACGATCCCGTTTCTTCAGCGATGGCGCAGGTCACCAGGTTGGCGGCTACCGACGAGCCCGATCCGGAACTCGATCCGCTGGGACTGCGTGTAGTGTCGTAAGCATTGCAGAACACGCCACCATACGAACTGCGCGGGCTCGTGCCGCCCGCATATTCGACGAGGTTCGCTTTGGCGAGAATGATTGCGCCGGCATCACGCAGCCGCTTGATGAACGTCGCATCGTCGGGCGGACGATCGTTGGCATACGGTACGTCGGCGCCGCCGGTGGTGCGCATGTCGAAGGTGTCGTATTGATCCTTGAAAGCCAGCACGACGCCTTGCAGCGGTCCCACGAGCTTGCCGGTCTTCTTGAACTCAGCATCCTGCGCCGCTGCGACTTCGAGCGCATCGGGCATGGTCGGAGACGCATCGGCTTTGTCGGTGAGGCTGCGCGCCTTGCGATCGTCGAACCCCCATTTCTTGCGCGTCGCCGGGCGCAGGTTCAACGTCTGCAATGCATTGAGCTGGCCCGCATTCGCAATCGGCTCGATGGGACCGAGAATGCCTTTGGGCTGCTTGACGCACGTGCCGTTGTACGCCTTGATTCGTTTCAGATACAGCTCGACGACCTGTACTGTGGTGAGGTTGTGCGCGAGGATGGCCTGTTGAATGTCATCGATCGTCGCCTCCTGCAGATGAAAATCAGCAGCCCGCGAGCTTGGTGCCGACACCATGCCCAGCGCAGCCGTCACCGCGCAGACGATCGAAAGACTCAACGAACGGGCCATCGCGCACTTCCATAGACCTGCCTGCTTCCACAGACGCGGAGTGGTGCCGTTCCCCTACGGGGACATTCGTCGCGGCACCGAGCAATATCCCCGGATCACTGCGCCGCGACGATCGCGGGCCTGGCCGGTTGGGCGCTAGCGGCCGCACTGGTGGCGGCGATGGGAAGGATCGAGAGGGCCTGGCGGGCGTGCTCCTGGTATTCGAGAGCGGCAGCCTTGAGGCTGCTGCCGTCGACACGGAATGGCGTCTGGGCGATATAGGTCAGCGTGCGCGGCACGCCGAATTCGTTGATCAGCGGACGGATCAACAGGATGCCGCCATAGCGCATCACTTCGGTGTATTCGAGGTCGGTGCGCCACACGCGTTTCTGGAACGCCGTGAAATCTTCGGGCCAGATGCGATCGACGCGATTGGAATTGAAAATGCGCTGGCGATTGTCCTTGACGTGTTCGGCGATACCGCCAGCAAGCATCTCGCACGGCAGGCGTTTGGCCACTTCGACTGCCTGGCACTCCTTGTGCGGCCAGGACAAGCCGCGAGCTTTGGCTGCCTCCTGCAGGTAAGCACTCCACAGCGCGTTGTCGACGGACTCGATCACCGAGAATTCCTCTCGCTGGTGTTCGTTCTGATAGAACGGCCAGTAGTAGGCGGCCCAGCGCAGCGGATTGGGCAGCTTGGCGGTAAGCACGCGCCGCGGGAACACCAGGGTGGCGTGTTCGCGATCGTAGAGAATGGAGCCGCCCAGATTGGGATAGTCGGGATCGTCGCTGCGTGCGAACTTGATATGGATCTCGGCCGGCATGGTGGCGAAGACATTGCCGAACGCATAATCGATCGCTTCGCTGCGATACGACACCAGCGCCTCGAATTGCTTCTCGCAGAAACGCCGGCCCGTGCTTTCGCAAGCCTCCGCGGCCGGCGGCATCAGCAGGCATGTCGACACGGCCATCGACACTGCGGCCCAGGCGATCCAGAGTTTCGGTTTCACGGTCGCTCCGCGAGCGATGATCGACCCCAGACAATGAACCAGACAATGAACCAGACAATCAACCCGAAAAATCGACCAGAGACTGCGTTGCAATCTGCCTCCGCGACTCACGTCAGCATTGACTCAGTAGTCACTCGACCAAGAGTCTTTGCAAGACACGTGCCTCGCGGCTTCCACCCCTCTATCGCAGTGTGACACTTCTCTCGTGCATTGGTTTCGCATCCGGAAGGAGCACACGAAATAGATTCTGCATCAAGCAAGCGCAGACGCGGGAGCAGGCAGTCCAGTTCCATGCGCTGCGTCGATCGCAGCAGCGAATCCATGCGGCGACTCTTACGTCAAATGGCGCGTCTCTCTGCATGGATCCAGTATCAGCGCCTGGTCGCCAGCACGCCATCGCCATTCAGTTCGGTTGCGAATCCAGCATGCCGCAACCGAGTCGACACTTCCTCCGGTACGTTGCGTCCGCTGGTGATGCGATTGGGCGTGCCGGTGTAGTGAAACAACTTGCCGCGACGACCGATCACTCGCGCGAACTCAGCATAGAATGCCTGTGAATATAGCTCTCCGGCGATGCCGAAGCGCGGCGGATCATGAAGAATTGCATCGACGCTGCGGTCGGGCAACGTCGTGATCGCGGCGGTGATATCGGCCAGTGTCACTTCGAGCACCGCATCGGTTGCAGGCCCGGGCTGTGGCGACCACGGATTGAGACTGCGCAGCCACAGCACATCCGGATTCTTTTCGAACGACAGTACGCGTGCCGCTTTCGCTTCGAGGCAACAAGTCGCGAAATAGCCAAGACCGCCGCAAGTGTCGAGAATTACCTTGCCGCGCGGTTGCACCAAACCGACTTTGCGGATCGCATCCGCATAAGGCGACACCGTTGCGGTCGGCAGCATCTTGATGCCGTCTATCTCGAAGGTCGGCGGTCCCCACTGCGTCGGCACCAGTTTGATGAGCGAAGTGGCGTAGCGAGCCGCCGGCGCAAAGGCAGCGCCATCCCAGTAATAGATAGTCCGGGCTTTGCACTTCTCCATAAACGGATAAGTGCTTCCCGCGTGCGTCCAACTATCGGCCACCAGTTGCACGACGACGGTCGAGCGATCGAGATCGAGCGAACATTGCAGCGTTGCAGCGCCGGCGCGAGCGCCAGCTAGCAAGGCTTCGTTGACCTGTTCGGTCAGCAGCGGTCCCATGATTGTTGCTTAGTCTCCAAAGAAAGACGCCGCTGGCTTCCGGCAAGGATTCGATGCGTGGCCCGACCACAACAGGCGCTGAGTCCAGCGCTACTTCTCCACTACATAGTCCGCAGGCTCGAACGCCGGCACGGAGATGGCATAGAAACTCAGCGCCGAGTCGTTCGCTGCCCTGATGCTGTGACGAACCTGCCGGTCGATGACCACGGTGCTGCCGGGGCCAACGGGGTGGATGTCATTACCCAAGGTCACCTCGCCGCTGCCTGAACTGACGAGGAAGACTTCTTTCGCGACCTTGTTATAGCTCACCGGCATGCCTCGCCCCGCATCGAGCGTGAAGAGCGCCACGCTGTAGTCACTCGTCTTCGCCTTGGCTTCGCGGCCGACCAATTCGCGAAGTGCGATTCCCGCAGCAGCGTCTATTTTCGCGACGTCGGCGGGAACCAGGACCAAGGATCGCCCTGCAGATTCCAACGCCGTTGGAGCTACCGCCGATTTCGCGTTCGCCGGCTTGGTCGCAAACGCGGGTCGGGTGAGCTCGGCGATCTTGCCCGCGAAGGCCGGGTACTGCTGCTGCAATTCATCGCGATAGCCGCTGATGAAATCCTGGTACTCGAATCCCGGAGCCAGGGTGTTACCGAAGAAAGTGTAGCTGTCGCTGCCTTTGCCGGCAGGCTTGGCGCCCATCCAAGCGCCGTGCGGTACGGTGAATTGCGGTTGCTGGCCGGCGAACACATCGCCTCCGAGCAAGATGGTTTCGCCGCGACCGTCCGGATGCAGCACCAGCAGTTCGAGCGGATCGCCGCCGTAGTAATGCCAGGTCTCGTCGGTCCCGAGGCGATGCATGGCGGAAAAATCTTCGCGCGTGACCAATGCATAGATAGCGCTGCCTGCCGCGTGCGGCACACCTTTGTAGCGAGCGGGCACTGCGGACGCTCCGAGCACATCGGTGCTGCGATACGTAGCTGCAAACCAAGCACCCTCGTCAGGAATCTTTTCCATGTGTAGTTGCTCGATGAGAGCGGCGGCCTTGCCTGCAGGCGCTGCCTGCAACGGAGCAGCGAAGACAGTGAGCAGCACGAGGGGAAGCAGGCGATTGAATGAGGACATGAACTCTTCTGCGTGATGAGATGGACGGATCCTGCGCTCGACCGAGAGCAGGTCTTCGTTAGGGCGTCGATCGGAATACGGCGCAAGGCTCGATGCGATGGGCGCAACGCAGATGTTTCAGCAGCCGCTGCGCCGTCGCCTTGGGAGGCAAGCTATGGCGGGAGCGATGGCCGGCTCAAGCGTTGGAATCGTCGCCGTGGGCGCTGGCCGGTTCGATCGACAGCACGCGCACGTTGCCGTCGAAGGAGGTCATGCGGTACTTGAACTCGTCGAGCTGCAAGGCGTGATCGCCGCGCTGCTGCCAGCTCTTGATGGCCTTGTTCATGCGCTCGACCTGGGAGAACGAGTCATCGGCGCACGGCGTCAGCTCGATCACTTCCCCGAAAGCATCCCGAATGACGAACCAGGCCATGTCCTTCCCCGCAGGTCTGCGTGTTCCGGTCGACCGACGACAGCGACGCTTCAGATTCGCTCCCCTCGCCGCAAAAGCCATGGATGCAACTTTTTTCAGCGACAACCGAAGGCTGCCATGGCTCGCGCCGCGCTTCAACACCGCCCGTCGCCGGATCGCCACCGGTCGCAATTTTTCCCAATGCTTGCCAATTTTTTTCGGGGTCGCTGTCGGAACGCTTCATTCCGGTGCGTCCTTGGGGCGAGCACGGACTCTGCGCCGCTCTTGTTTACTCCGGTCATTTGCGCCGGTCACCGAGTTTATCCGCAGCCATCGAGGAAATTTCAATGAGTACTGCCGCCAATGCAGCCCCCGCCTATGCCAAACCCATCACCGGCCTGATCCCTTATCTCTCGTTGAGCAGCGCCACCGGCGCCTCCGAGTTCTACCAGAAGGCCTTCGGTGCGCAGGAAGCCGCCCGCCATCCGGTCGACGACAAGGGCCGCACTATGCACATTCATCTCTACATCAACGGCTCGTCGCTGATGTTGAGCGATGCGTATCCGGAACACGGTCACTCGCTGGAAAAGCCGGCCGCTTTCAACCTGACGCTGCAGGTCAAGGACATCGACTCGTGGTGGAATCGCGCCATCGCCGCCGGCGCCACGCCGGTGATGCCGGTCCAGCAGATGTTCTGGGGCGATCGCTACGGACAGCTGCGCGATCCGTTCGGAGTGATGTGGTCGCTGAACGAGACGGGGCAGTGAAGAACCCATTCTTCATCTTCGGATGGAGATTGGGGACAGGCACCTTACGCTAGCGCTTCAGGAGCCAGTCCCAGTCACGCCCCCAGCTTGTTCGGGTCCCGCCAGGCCCTCTCGAACGGCAAGCGCCAGGCTCGCGGCGCGATCAATTGGTGGATCGCGTTGGGTCCCCAGGACCCCGGTGCGTAGAAGCGCACCGGCGGCGGCGCTTCCAGCAGGGAAGTAGACACTTCCCACAAGCGCTCGATGCCCTCGGCCGTAGTGAACAGCGTGCGGTCGCCACGCATGGCATCCAGGATCAGGCGCTCGTAGGCCTCTAGTACATCGCCGATCAAGCCGGTGTCGCGCATCGCGAATTGCAGGCTCAATTTGTCGAGCCGCATGCCCGGACCCGGGCGCTTGCCGTAGAACGACAGCGACATTTTCGATGCGTCGGCGAGATCGAACGTCAGGTGGTCGGGCCCCTGGGCGCCCACGCCGGAACCGGCCGGAAACATGCTCTTCGGCGGCTCACGAAAAGCGAGGGAAATGATTCGCTGGCCCTCGGCCAGCCGCTTGCCGGTGCGCAGGAAAAACGGCACGCCCGCCCAGCGCCAGTTGTCGATGGAGCATTTGAGCGCGATGAAGGTCTCGGTCTCCGATTCGGCGGCGACACCCTCCTCCGAGCGGTAGCCGATGTACTGTCCCCGCACCACGTCCGCTGGCTGGATCGGCAGCATGCTGCGAAAGACCTTGTTCTTCTCTTCGCTGATGGGCGCGGGCTCCAGTGACGTCGGGGGCTCCATCGCCATGAACGCCAGGATCTGGAACAGGTGCGTCACCACCATGTCGCGAAAGGCGCCGGTCTGTTCGTAGAAACCGGAGCGTTTGCCCAGGCCGAGCGTCTCGGGCACATCGATCTGCACGTGATCGATGAAATTGCGATTCCAGATGGGCTCGAACAAGCCGTTGGCGAAGCGGAAGGCCAGGATGTTCTGCGCCGGTTCCTTGCCCAGGAAATGATCGATGCGAAAGATCTGCTCTTCGGCGAACACCTCGTGCAGCTTGGCGTTGAGCGATACCGCGCTCGCAAGGTCGGTACCGAACGGCTTTTCCATGATGATCCGCGAGCGCTCGACCAGGCCTGCTTCGCCCAGCATGCGAACCACGGTCAACGCACCGCTCGGAGGAACGCTCAGGTAGTGCAGCCGCCGGCTTTCGGCTCCGATCGACTG